>Ga0193699_10000734_pt1 | contig 13348 bp, 11 predicted proteins | sample L3c2metaG_FD_160095 | JGI IMG/M metagenome (GOLD analysis project Ga0193699, IMG submission 160095) | Soil microbial communities from a riparian zone of the East river system, Colorado, United States - L3c2 | ecosystem: Environmental > Terrestrial > Soil > Riparian zone | place: USA: East... | reverse complement strand
GCTTGCCCTGCATCTCCTGCGCTTGCTGCAGGATTTTCATGAAATCGGCCATCGGCGTCGCAACTGGTCAGAGAGAGGGAAAACTACGCCGCGTCGCACGATTGGGGCAAGCGAGCGGCGCGCCGCGCGGTCAGTCGGCGAGATCGAGATCCAGCGCGTCGATCGCCGCACCGAGCACCGGATCGCGGCGCCGCAGCGCGCTGAGACGCTCCGTGCGCACCATCTCGTCGGTGAGTCGTGCTGGCGGCGTCGCGCCGCCCTGCGCCGCACGTACGGTGACGCGCTGCACGCCGGCGAACCACTGCCCCAGCAACAGGGCCAGCTCCCCCTTCACCGTCTCCAGCGCCTGCTCGAAGATCGGGTTCGCTTCGTCCAGCGCGATCGTCACGTCGCCGCGCGCCGTGATCGCCACCGGCGCCGCGTGCTCGAGCGCCGTGGCCGCGAGGCTCTTGCCTGCCGCGCGCAGCGCCGTCGCGAGCTCGTCCCATCGCTCCGTGACGCGCGTCACGTCCGGTGGTGCGCCAGCGAGCGCGGGCGCTGCGGAGGCTGCGGGCGCCGGCGCCTTCACGATCCGATCGGCATCGCGCACGACGGCCGGCCGCGCGCCCACCGGCGCGTCGGCGAGTCGTGCGGGAGCGGCCGGCGCCGGGGCGGCGCGGCGCGGCGCCGGCTCCTCGCTCGCGCCACCGCCCCCACCCCCGCCCCCGCCCCCGCCTCCGAGCCCGCGCAGGACCGCTTCGAGCGAGACCGTCCGGTCGAGCAGGGCAAAGCGGACGAGGAGCGCCTCCAGCAGGAGCTGCTGCTGGGGGCTCTTCCGAAAGCGAGGTTCCAGCTCGGTGATCGCCTGGAGCATGCGCAGCAGATCGCTCGCGGCGAACGCCTCGCGACGGGCGATCAGCGCCTCCCGCGCCCGCTCGCTCACCTCGGGCGGCGTGCCGCTCAACGCCACGGCCAGCAGGGCGCGCACCATGTCGGCGAATCCGGTGAGGAACTGCCCGAAATCCACCCCCGCATCGGCCAGCCGCGCGACGAAGGCGAACACGTCGCCGGCGCGCCGCTCGGCCAGCAGATCGAGCATGGCGAGGAACTCGTCCTCCGGCACCAGTCCCAGCGCATCGCGCACCTGCGCGGGGAGGATCGCGCCGTCGCCCATCGAGAGCACCTGGTCGGTGAGCGAGAGGGCGTCGCGCATGGATCCGTCCGCCGCGCGGGCGATCATCGCCAGGGCGTCCGGGTCGGCGGTGACCCCCTCCTCGGCGAGGACACGCTCGAGCCGCTGACGGATGTCGGCCGGACCGATGCGCTTGAAGTCGAACCGCTGGAGCCGGCTGAGCACCGGCGCCGCCGCCTGGGCGATCTTCTGCGGCTCCGTGGTGGCGAACACGAACACGACGCGCGGAGGCGGCTCCTCGAGGATCTTGAGGAGCGCGTTCCACGCCTCCCGCGTGAGCATGTGCGCCTCGTCCACGATGTACACCTTGTACTGATCGTCGCCCGACGGGGCATACATGGCGCGCTCGCGCAGCTCGCGCGCGTCGTCGACGCCACGGTTGGAGGCGGCGTCGATCTCGACCACGTCCAGCGACGAAGAGCCGGCCCAGATGCGCTGGCAGCTCGCGCACTCCCCACAGGGCTCGCCCGCTTCGCGGGCGAGCCGCTCGTATTCGGCGTCGCTCCCTGCGCCCGCTCGCCCACCCCGCGCCTTGTCGAGCTCCGCGAGGCGGCGCGCCGCGTCCTGCCGCCGCTCGCAGTTGAGCGCCATCGCGAGCACGCGGGCGAGAGTCGTCTTCCCGACCCCGCGCGGACCGCACAGCAGGTAGCCGTGGGCCACCCGCCCGCGCGCGATCGCTCCCTTGAGCGTCGTGGCGACGTGCGACTGGACGGCCACGTCGGCGAAGGTCTTCGGACGATACTTGCGGGCGAGAGCGAGGGCCATGACCGAAAACTACCACCGGCGAGGCGGCGAGGTCAGTTGGTCACCCGAGACGCACGAAGCGCGAGGCACCCTCCGAACAACGGAGCTGTGCTCTCGCGCTGAGTGCCCCAGGCCTGACGAAGCGACGGCAGACACCTCATGCCGCTGCTACCTTCGGGGTCCTGACGGAGTTAGAAGGCTACCGCCCTTCGGGACCTGGGACGTTCGAAATATAACCATCACGCCGAGTCGGGACAACGCGCGGCTCAGCCGGCCGCGGCGCTCCGCTCGATCGCGGTCCGCACCACGTCGGCCGCCCTGGTGACCGTCGCGGTGTCCACGTCCAGATGCGCCACCGCTCGCACGCGGGAATTGCTCCACGGCGAGATGAGCACGCCATCCCCCTTCGCCGCCGCCGCCACCGCGCCACTCGTCACCCCCGCCGGCAAGTCGATCATCACGATGTTGGTGTCGGGCGGCACGACGCGCGCGCCCGCCGCGCCATCCACCCGATCCGCGAATCGCTTCGCATTCGAGTGGTCCTCGGGGAGCCGCGCGAGATGCGCGTCGAGCGCGTACAGCGCCGCGGCGGCGAGGATGCCCGACTGCCGCATTCCGCCTCCGAGCCGCTTGCGCACCATGTGCGCGCGCTTCATGGTCGCCGCGTCGCCGACGAGGATCGCGCCGACCGGGCAGCCGAGTCCCTTGGAGAAGCTCAGCATCACGGTGTGCGCGCAGGCGGCGAAGTCGGCGAGCGGCGTACCGGTCGCCGCGCTCGCGTTCCACAGGCGCGCGCCGTCCATGTGTACCGGCAGCGCGTGTCCATCGGCCACGGCCCGCAGCGCGCGCAGCTCGGCCAGCGGAGTCACCTTTCCTCCGGCGCCATTGTGGGTGTTCTCGACGCAGACCAGGCTCGCCGACGGCGCGTGGATCGAGGGTGGGCGGATCGTGCGCTCCAGGTCCTCGGCATTCATCACGTGGCGTCCGTCGCCTGGCGTCACGCCGCGCACCTGCACGCCGCAGATCGCCGCCGCCCCTGCCATCTCCCAGTGGATGATGTGCGCGTTCGCGTCCAGCAGCGCCTCGGTGCCGGGCGACGACGACACCGCGATCCCGGTCTGGTTCGCCATCGTGCCGGTGGGAAAGAAGAGCGCGGCTTCCTTGCCGAGCAGTTCGGCGACGCGCGCCTCGAGCCGCCGCACGGTCGGGTCGCCGTCCAGCACATCGTCGCCGACCTCCGCCTCGGTCATCGCGCGGCGCATCGCCGGAGTGGGCTTCGTGACGGTGTCGGAACGGAGGTCGATGAGCATGGTCTGACGGTCTGACGGTCGGACGGTCCGACAGTGAATACGAACGGCGAGGGGCACACCGAATGTAGCTCGGTGCGCCCCTCGTTGTTGTCCGTCCGACCGTCCGACCGTCCGACCCTCCGACCGTCCGACCGTCCGACCGTCCGACTGTTCGACCGTCAGGGCTTCGTGACCTTCACCGTCGGCGTCCGCACTTCCGTCTTCTTCGTGCCGATGACCGGCTTGTCGACGATGATCGTGTCCTTCTTCGTGCCCATGGTGGGGGTGTTGATCGTGTCGATCTTGCTTCCCACATCCACGCTCGGCGTCGTCACGGTATGCGTGTCCGTGCCGACCGTCGGCGTCTGAACCTGGTACTGATTGTCGCCGGTCTTCTTGCAGGCGGCGATGGGCAGCGCGAGTAGCGCGGCGCCGAGCAGCATCTTGCGCATTGGGGGGCCTCCCTGGGTAGCGCGTTCACTCGCGCCGAGAAGCAACCTTCGCGCCACGCTTCTGCCCGTCACTCCAGAAAGACCTCGCGCTGGCGCTTCCTGGTGCGCCGCAGCTCGTACACCTGTCCCACCTCGCCCCCCAGGATGAACACCAGCGCCGCGTAGTACGTCCAGAAAACGACCACCACGAGCGCCGCCACCGTGCCCGCGTAGAACGACCCGGGGTTGAACGAGGTGACGTAGTACCCGAACAGGAACTTCGCCACCTCGAACATCACCGAGGTGAAGATCGCCGCCACCCAGGCCGTCTTGGTCCGCACCCGGCGCACCGGCAGGAACTTGTAGAGCGAGAAGAACATGATCGCCAGGATCGCCGAGGCCACCAGATGCGTCCCCATCGCGCGCGCCGTGCCCATCACGTCCTTGCGGATGCCGAGATCCTCGAGCACCTGCACGCTGCTCTTCGTCGCAATCAGGACGTAGGTGCTGATCAGGGTGTTCGCGGTGATCAGGATCGACGACAGGATCGTGATCTTCACGTCGAAGATCTTGCCCTGGATGATGCCGCGCTCGTTCTCGATGTCGAACACGCTCGCGAGCACCGTGCGCAGCGATCCGAACAGGCGCGTGGAGAACCACACGAACGTCACCGCGCTCCAGAGCCCGAGCGACGTGTGCGCGTTCAGGATCTGGCTGATCAGCTTGTGGGTCGCCGCGTCCGGGCTCTCCGCGTGTGACGGGAGCAACTTGTCGATGTAGCGGACGACGACGTCGTTCGCCTCGGCCGATGAGCGGTTCAGCAGGTTCGCGAGGCCCCACACGAGGAGCAGCACGAACGGCACCGCGGCAAGGAGGATGTTGAAGGCGATCCCCCCGGCGAGGAAGAGCACGTTGTCTTCGCCGGCATTGTCCCAGACGCGCTTCGCGTAGTCGCGGAGCGTCCAGCCCAGACTGACGAGCCGGGACCGCCGTGCCTGTCGGGGACCGCTATAGACGGCGATCGCGCGCGCGCCTCAACGCGTCAGACGCCCGAGCCGTCGCCGGTGCCGGGTGGCACCGGGATCCGCGATCGGCCCGACCGGGCGACGTCGGCGCCGGCGTTGTACGCCGCCTTCGTCTCCGCGAGCCTCCGCTCCAGGTCGCCACGCGCCTGCTGCGCGGCCTCCCGGCCCGCCTCCACCGCCCGCGAGACCTGCGCCTTCTTCAGCTCGATCGCCGAGCGCGCCGACTCGATCTGCTCCTCCACCCGCGCCTTGGCGCCTTCGAAGGTCCCCACCACCTGGTCGGTCACCTCTTCGGCGACGCCTTTCACCTTGGAGCCCGCCTTGCGCGCCCGGCGCGAGATCGCCGTGCGCGTCTCCTCGCCCGAGCGCGGGGCGAAGAGCAGCGCCACCCCCGCGCCGATGAGGACGCCGAGCAGGAGGTTGCCGACCCCTCCGCTGTGCTTCTCGATGACGATGGTGGGCTGCTCGTCGTGGTCGTGATGCCGCATGGTTGCCTCGCGATGACCGGGACCTAGCGTCCCTTCTTGACCGTGGATTTCTTGCCCGCGGCGCGCGCCGGGGCCGGCTCGCTGCGCTTCGCCGCTTTCCCTGCCGGGGTCGTCCCCGGCTGTGTCCCGTTCGCGTCCTTCGACGATGACCCGTCGCTGCCTCCCTCGAGGAGCGCGAGCATCTCCGTACGCACTTCCTGCTCCGAGAGCCCCAGGACCTTGCCCGTCCTCCCGGCGTCCCCCGATGTGGACGCGAACGTCCGCAGCACGAGTTGCTGCCGCGCCTCGGCGGCGGTTGCGCCGACGGGGATCGTGAGTGCCGCCGGCATGTCCCCCCCGCTGCGCAGGTGACGCGGAATGATGTCGTTCGGGCCAATCGTCGACCCGCGCGACATGATCACCGCACGCTCCACCGCATTCTTCAGCTCCCGAACGTTCCCGGGCCAGTGATAGGACATGAGCCAGTCCCATGCCGCATCGTCGAACCCGGTGATGGACTTGCTGTTCTGCTGCGCGAAGCGCGCCAGGAATTCGTTGGCGAGCAGCTGGATGTCCTGCGCCCGCTCGCGCAGGGGTGGGAGGTCGATCTCCACGACCGCGAGCCGGTAGTAGAGGTCCTCGCGCAGCTCCCCGTCGGCGATCGCCTTCTGCAGGTTCTTGTTCGTCGCGGCGAGGATCCTGATGTCGACATTGATCTCTTTCTTGCCCCCCAGCCGGCGCACCTGCCGCGTCTCGATCGCGCGCAGCAGCTTCACCTGGATATCGGGCGCCATCTCGGCCATCTCGTCGAGGAAGATCGTTCCCCCGCTCGACATCTCGAACGCGCCCGGCTTCTCGTTCGTCGAGCCCGTGAAGGCGCCCTTCTCGTGGCCGAACAGCTCGTTCTCGAGAATCTCCTTGGGCAGCGCCGCGCAGTTCAGCGCGAAGAACGGACCCTTCGCGCGGTCGCTTTTCGTGTGCAGGGCGCGCGCGACGAGCTCCTTGCCGGTGCCGCTCTCGCCGAGAATCAGCACGCTCGCCGTGGACGGCGCGACGGCGTCGATCACCTGGTACACCGACCGCATGGACTCGCTCTGGCCGGTCAGCTCGCCGTAGTGCGTCAGCCCCTCGAGCTTGGACGCCAGCTCGCGGTTCTTCTGCTGAACCTGATATTTGTCCAGCGCCTTCGGAATGAGTGCCTTCAGCCGGTTCAGCTTCTCGGCGTTGAGCGGCTTCTCGATATAGTCGTACGCCCCCTGCTGCATCGCCTGGACGGCCGAATCGACGGTCGCCTGTCCCGTGATGATGATGCACTCCGTGGGGATCGCGCGCTGCTGGAGCTCCCGCAGGAGTGCCAGCCCGTCGAGCTTCGGCATCTTGAGGTCGGCCAGCACCACGCCGTACCGCTCGGCGCTCAGGGCGTCGAGCGCCCGCTGCCCGTCCGCGACGACGTCGACGGCATAGCCGGCGTCCTCGAGGATCGCGCTGAGTCCCGTCGTGATCGCGGCTTCGTCGTCCGCGATGAGAATCTTTGCCTGCTTCATCGTCCCTCGAGCGGCCGGGCCGGGCGTCATGCTGCTCATGCGCGCGGAAAGGCCAGTGAAAGATCGTTCGGTCCCGCCCCTGCGTCGCCCTGCTCCCCTTCGGTCCAGCGCACACCGGCGGCACGCACCGCGTCGGCGACGGTTTCCGGCATCGCCGCGCGCCGTCCCTCTGCGCCGATGCGCACCACCGTCGCGTCGTCCGCCTCACGCACTGTACACCGCACCGTCGTCGCCCGGTCCGACCGGCCGGTGCCGGTCACGAGGTCGAGCAGCGGCGCGGCCAGCGCGAGGCGGACGGCGTCACCGCGGACGCGCGTGACGGTCGACTCCGCGTCCCCGCGCTCGACGACGACGTCCGCATCGGCCGAGGACGACGAGGCGCCGCAGAGCGTCGCAACGCGACGCAGGATGACCGCCACGTCGGCGGGCTCGCGCTCGGACCGGCCGAGCGCCAGCACCGCCTCGAGTAAAGTAGTCAACCGGTCGAGCTGTTGCCCCGCCGCCTCGGCGAATGGCGCCACGGCTGCCGCCGGCGTCTCCGGCCGCGCCGACCGCGACCGCACCACCTCGAGATTCACCGATACGCCGTTGAGCGTGTCCTTCACGTCGTGCGACGCACGGCCGATGGCTCGCTGGAACGTGGCGAGCCAGAGCACCGCCACGTCCTCGGCCGCCGAGACCGGCGTCATTCAGTCCGACAGATCGGCGTCGTCCGGCGCGGCCGCGTGCGCCGGCGTGGCGTCGGCCGGCACGACGCGGTGCTGCACCGGCGGCTTCACGTACCGCGCCACGTGCTTGGCCGTGTCACCGATCGCCAGCTGCTCGAACAGGTAGCGGAACTTCGCTTCGTAGGCCGCGCCCAGCTTGGCCTTCACGTCCTCCGGCAAGTCCCAGAGCCGCCGCTTGAACGGACCAAGGGCCTTCTTGCGCGTCTTGTAGAAGAACTGCTCGTCGGAGTCCGTCGCCTTGCGCTCGTCCTTCGCGTTCTCGCGCAGCCAGGCATAGATCTCGTTGCGCAGCGCACCCGGCAGGAAGTCGAACAGCATGTTCTGGAAGTTCGTGGCGAGATGAATCTCGGCCGTCTCCCGCTTCGGGAAGTTGTGGAACGCGGTGTCCGGCAGCGTCGACGCGCCGTGCTGCACCGCGCCCGCCAGCCCGTACCGCTCGCGCGCCACCCGGCTGAGCGTCTCCAACGTGTCGAGGTCGAGTGCGACCTCGGCGATGGAGCCGTCGGGCAGCACGACGCCGCCGTGGGACGTGCCGCTCTGCACGCTGATCTTGGACAGCCCCGCCATCCCCTTGGGCAGCGCCTTCACGAACCCGCCCATGTAGGCCTCGAGCTCCTCCACGGTGGAGTTCTGCGTCCCCACCTCGCCGATCTCGCCACCCACCGAGATCGTCACCCCCGGCGGCTCCACGGCCCGCACGTCCTTGAGGATGTCGATGCCAACTTCATAGTTGAGCCGCTGCTGCTCCAGATGACTGCTCTTGCTCAGGTCGACCAGCGTCGAGGTGTCGATGTCGATGTTGTAGAACCCGGCACCGACCGCCTCGCGTACCAGGGTCTTCACGGCGTCGACCTCGGGCTTCGGCGCTACTGCGTACTTCTTGTGGTTGACCTGAAAGTGGTCGCCCTGGATGAAGATCGGCGCGCGCCAACCTTCGCGCAGCGCCGCGGCGATCATCACCGCGACGTACTCCGGCGGCCGCTGCTCCGTGTACGCGATCTCGGAGCGGGCGATCTCGAGGATGAACGCGCCGGCCTGCATGGACATCGCCGTGCGGAAGATCGCGCGGGCGGTATCGTACGATGCGCCGCGCACGTTGATGGCGGGCACGGTGAAGCCGTGGATCTCGTTGCGTCCACGCGCCATGTACAGGTCGTGGATCGACGATGGCCGCACACCGGCCGCCTGGCCGAGCTCCCAGATCAACCAGCGCGCGTACTCGCGGGCCACCGGCTCGCCGAAGACCGCCGTACGCACCAGCTCGTCCATCCGGGGCGACGCGAGCGCGGCGGGGCGCGAGACGCTGACCTGGCCATCCGTCACGGTCACCGCGTCGCCGAACAGGGTATTCAGAGCGTCGATGTCATGCATGGCATCCTCACAAAAGTGCACACGCCCGCACGGGGCGATGGGAGATCGGTCGAAGGAAGTGAAGCTCGCCGCGCAGCCGGGGGGTCGCAAGCCCGCGGCGAACCCGGTCAGATGACGCGCGACGGATCGGATTTGGGCAGGAGGCTCCACTCCCGACGGGCCTCCGCCGCGTCGGGGCGCCCGAGCATCGCGTAAGTGAACTGCTTGCCCAGCTCGACCCCCGGCTGGTCGAAGGCGTTGACCCCGTAGAGTTGGCCGGCATAGGCCGTCGCCAGCTCCAGCAGCATCAGCAGCTCCCCCACGCGAAAGGGGTCCACCGTTTCCATGAGGAAGGTCATGTTCGGACGTCCCCGCCGCGCCAGCGCGCCGGCCGTGGCGCGCCGCTCGATGTCGAGCAGCTCGCCCAGCTGGTGCCCGGCCAGGTAGGCCAGCTCCGGTATGTCGGGGTGGAGCGCCGGGATCTCCACGTCGGAGGCGCCCTGCTCCACACCGATGAAGGTGACCGTCTTGTCGGGCGGTCCCTCCATGAAGAGCTGGACCTGGCTGTGCTGGTCCGTGGCGCCCAGCGCGGCGAGCGGCGTGGGTCCCACGCCGGCGTCACCAGCCGTCCGATGCTTGCCCAGGCTCTCGGCCCACAGCTGCACGAACCAGGCAGCCATGTCCCGCAGCGCGTCGCTGTAGGGCATCAGGACCTGCACGTGACGGCCGTGCTTCGTGTCGGCCAGAAACTGCAGCGCGGCGAAGGTACCGGCGACGTTCCTCTCCAGCTTGCCCGACGCGCACCGCGTGCGCATGTCGGCCGCCCCAGCCAGCAGCTCAGTGGTGTCGATCCCGATGAGGGCACCGGGCAGGACGCCCACCGGGGTCAGCACGCTGAACCGCCCGCCGACGTTCGCCGGAATCTCCAGCGCCGCAATCCCCTCGCGCTGCGCGATCGCGCGCAGCGCTCCCTTCTGCGGGTCGGTGACGAACACCAGCCGCTCTTTCGCCGCCGCGTCGCCCAGCGTCGCGCGCAGCGCTCCCCGCACCACGAGGTACTGCGCCATCGTCTCGGCGGTGCCGCCGGACTTCGAAGTGACGACGAAGAGGCTCTTCCGCAGGTCGAGCCGCGCCAGCAGCGCGTTGATGTTCGCCGGATCGACGTTGTCCAGCACGTGCAGCCGGGGATTCCCGCCGCGCGCCGCGTCGTCGAGCAGGTTCCACTGCGGCGGGCGCAGCGCCGTGCGCAGCGCGATGGGGCCGAGCGCCGAGCCGCCGATGCCGAGCACGACGACATCGGTGAGCGCATCGGCGCCGGCGCGCCGCCTCACGCGCGTCACGTACTCCAGCGTCTTCCGATGCAGTTCGCGATCGTCGGGCAGGTCGAGGAAGCCCAGCGTTCCCTCACCGTGTAGCCCCACCACCGCCGCATGAGCCGTCGTGAAGGCCGTCCCGACCTCGCGCCACTCGCCGTCGGTGATCCCGCCGTCGATCGACGCGGCCATCATGTTGGTGTAATCGAGACGCAGGGGCATGGGGTGCGGTTAGACGGTGATCGTCAGGCCATCGAACGCCGGAGCCACTCCGGCCGGGAGCTCGGCCTCGAGGTCGGCGTGAAAGCTGTCGTGCGTGAGGTGCGTCAGGTACGTCCGCTCGGCGCCCACGTCCGCCGCGACGTGGAGCGCCTCGGGGAGGCTGAGGTGCGACGGATGGGGGCGGCGGAACAGCGCGTTGATGACCAGCACTCGCGCGCCGCGCAGCAGCGCCACCGCGTCGTCCGGCACCGACTTCGCGTCCGTCACGTACGCGAGCGGCCCGATGCGATACGCAAATACCGTGACAGCCCCATGCGGCAGCGGCACGGCCGTGACGTCGACGTCCGCGATGCGAATCGTCTCGCCGGCCGCAATCGGAATCGCGCGTCCCTGCGGCTTGGTCGTGCCGGGCAGGGGACGAATGTTGTCGTCGAAGATGTACGCGAACTTGGTCGCGAGGTCGTCGAGCGTGTCGGCGGCGCCGTACATCGGCAGATGGACGTCGCGCCGCGCCGTGATCGCCCGGAGATCGTCGATGCCGTGGGTGTGGTCCGCATGACCATGCGTGTAGAGCACCGCATCCACTCGGTCGATGTGGGCCCGCACCAGCTGGAGGCGAAGCTCCGGCGGCGTGTCGATCAGCAGCACCGCACCGCCATCCGTCTCGACCGCGGCGCCCACACGCGTGCGCTGGTCACGCGGGTCGCGCGATCGGCACACGGCGCAGCCACAGCCCAGCTGCGGCACACCGAAGCTCGTGCCCGTCCCGAGGAATGTGAGCCTCACGCCGCCAGGCGGGCGGGCGCGCCCGCCCTCATACCGTCTCGACCTTCATGAGATTCGTCGTGCCCGGCACGTCGAACGGCACGCCGGCCGTGACCACCACGCGATCCCCCGCCCGCGCGAGCCCGCGCGCGCGCACGGCTTCCAGCGCCAGCCGCACCATGCTCTCGTACGAATTGCAGTGCTCGACGAGACACGGGATCACGCCCCAGACCAGCGCGAGCTGGCGGTACGTACGCTCCTGGTCGGTGAGTACGAGGATCGGCACGCCGGGCCGGTGCGACGCCACGATACGCGCCGAGAAACCGCTCTTCGTGAACACGATCAGTGCGGGCGCCGACAGGCTTCGCACCGCCGAGGTCGCCGCGGCGGCGATTGCATTCTCGGTGGACACGGCAGTCTCGCGCGGCTCGCGGTCGTCCGCGCCGCCGCTGCGCGGATGCCGCTCCACCTCGACGATGATGCGCGTCATCGCCTCGACCGCTAGCCGCGGGTACTGGCCCGCCGCGGTCTCGGCCGAAAGCATCACGGCATCCGTGCCGTCGAGGATCGCATTCGCCACGTCGCTCGCCTCGGCACGCGTCGGCCGGGGATTCGTGATCATCGACTCCAGCATCTGCGTCGCCGTGATCACCGGCCGGCCCAGCTTGTTGCAGAGGGCGATGATCCGCTTCTGCGCGATCGGCACCTCTTCGAATGGCAGCTCGACCCCGAGATCCCCGCGCGCGACCATCACCGCGTCGGACGCCCGACAGATGCTCTCGATGTTCTCGAGCGCGGAGTCCTTCTCGATCTTGGCGACGACGAGCATCTCCTTCGGGATCCGCTCGCGCAGCTCGGCGATGTCGGCGGCGCGGCGCACGAAGCTCAGCGCGAGGTACTCCAGGTTGTGAGCTACCGCGAACTCCACGTCGGCCCAGTCCTTTTCCGTGATGGACGGAGCGCTCACGGCCACGCCGGGCAGGTTCATCCCCTTGTGGCTCTTCACCACGCCGCCGTGCAGCACGCGCGCCTTCACGCGCGGCGCGTGCACCTCGAGCGCCACCAGCTCGATCAGCCCGTCGTCGATGAGGATACGGTCGCCGACCTTCACGTCGTCGCAGAGATGTTCGTAGGTCGTCGGCAGCTCGTCACCCGACGCGTCCTCGCCGGCGACGAGCACGATGTCCTGGCCATCGCGCAGGGTGCGCGGCTCCGCCAGGTCGCCGAGGCGAATGCGCGGCCCCTGGAGATCGCCGAGGATGGCAATCGGCCGGTTCAGCTCCGCCGCGGTGGAGCGCACCAGCGCGACGGTCGCCGCGTGCTGGTCGTGTGTGCCGTGCGAAAAGTTCAGGCGGGCGACGTTGAGGCCCGCCTCCATGAGGCTCCGCAGCGTGTCGCGATTGGCGGTCGAGGGGCCGAGCGTGCAGACGATCTTCGTGCGAGGAAAGGTCACAGTGCGTGGATCGGAGTGGCGGGGAGCCGGGGGGCGCCGGCGGGGCATCCCGCCGAGGCCCGTCCCGAGGGGGGCTCAGCGGGTCGGCGCCATCTCGCGGCCGAGGGTCGCGCTCTTCTTCTCCAGGCCGGCCGTGAGCGTTTCGAAGCTCTTCTGGAAGCTGGCGAGTCCCTCGCGGAGAAGCTTGTCGGTGACGTCCTTCAGGTCGATGCCCACCTCGGTCAGCTGGGCGATCACCCGGCGCGCGCCATCGACATCCTGGTCCACCGTGCGGCGCACTTCGCCGTGGTCGCGGAACGCGTCGATGAGCACGGGAGGCATCGTGTTCACGGTGTCCGGGCCGATCAGCTCCTCCACGTAGAGCGTGTCGCGGTACGCCGGATTCTTGACGCCGGTGCTCGCCCACAGCGGCCGCTGCACCCGCGCACCCCCCTTCCCCAGCTCGGCGAATCGCGGTGAGGAGAACTCGTCGCGGAAGAGCTGATACGCCAGCTTGGCGTTCGCGATCGCCGCCTTGCCTCGCAGGGCCAGGATCCGATCGCGCTCCGCTCCCGCCTTCGCCGCCGCGAGCGCCTCCAGGCGCTTGTCGACCTCGGTATCCACTCGGCTGACGAAGAACGAAGCCACCGATGCGACGCCGCTCACCGGCTTTCCCGCCGTGCGCCGATCCTGCAGCCCGTCCATGTAAGCGTGGATCACGCGGCGGTGCGCGTCGAGCGAGAACAGCAGCGTGATGTTGACGTTGAGCCCCGCGCCGATGAGCGTCCGCACAGCCACCGCTCCCTCGGCCGTGCCGGGCACCTTGATCATCACGTTCGGGCGGTCGACCATGGCCCAGAGCCGCTG
>Ga0193699_10000733_pt1 | contig 13368 bp, 12 predicted proteins | sample L3c2metaG_FD_160095 | JGI IMG/M metagenome (GOLD analysis project Ga0193699, IMG submission 160095) | Soil microbial communities from a riparian zone of the East river system, Colorado, United States - L3c2 | ecosystem: Environmental > Terrestrial > Soil > Riparian zone | place: USA: East... | reverse complement strand
ATCACGCGACCATCGCCAGCCATGTCACGGCGTTCAATCACGCATTCGACAACAGCACCGTGCGGCAGGCCTTGAGTCCCTGGACCGCGAGCGGCCGCGCGGCGCTCGATCAGGTCATACAAACGCAGGCTTCGATCATCAGCTACATCAATGATTTCAAGCTGATGATGATCCTCTCGCTCGCCGCAATCCCACTTGTCCTGCTGCTGCGCAGCGCCCCGGCCGCTACCGGGGATGACCACGTGATGGTAATGGAGTGAGCGGCGTTCGACGGTCGCTGGATTTGTCTGAAGTCTGAAGGAATGAACAAAATGCACACATTCTTCATCGCGCTCTTCCTGCTGCCGGTCCCGGTTTCGATCAGCGCCCTTGCGCACAGCGGCACGGACCAGGAGGTACCCGAAGTTCGGTCGGTGATTGGCGAACGACATAACCGCCCGGCCGGTCCATCGCTTCGGTGGGCCCGAAGGCTAGGCGAGGTTGTTTGCGCGAACGATACTTGAAAGCTAGGGAGGCGAACTCTGGGCCGAGAACCGCACCCGGAGCGCGGTGTTCTCATTCAGGTTACCTTTCGACAGGACCGCGACAAGCTAGATCCCTGGCCCTGTCGGTTTGTGCCGCAAGTTAGCGTTGTGATTTGCCCGACGGGCAAATCAGCGATTTTCGTGTCTAGTCCCCGCGCAAAAAATTTTTCGCTTTTCCGTTTGGTAGAAACAGGAATAGAGCGAAGCCATCCTGTCCCAATCAGAGGGGCGTTACGCGAACGTCACGGACGTCGGGGCGGGATGCGATGGACGCGGCGGCGCGCGAGACGGGCGATGCCAATGCGGACGGCGAAGTCGTGTGGTCCTGACACCCCGACGCTGGTGTCAAGTTGGCGGAAACGAAACGTCAATGACGGTGGCAAAAGAGCCCGGTCACCGGGGAGAGCGCGAAGGAAACCGTTAAAACCATTGCGCGGGGAATGCCGGGTGTTTCCGGCGTACTCGTGGTGACTAACGCGCGTGCTTACTACCACTACACGCGCGGCTGCGGGTGCTCCGGCGCCCGGCATTCCCTGCGCCCTCTGATTGGAGGGTAAGGAAATTGATAGTAAACCTCGGGCGAAATGCGCCGCGAGATCGCGAAATTGTGTTTGCTCGCGGTGAAAACTAGATCTCCAGTTGCGTCGTCCCCGCGAGCCAATTTTGGCGTGGGAGCGGATTTGAGATTGCAAGGTTTCGGGAGCTGAGGCTGCAGAAGCTTGCGATTTTGGAGTTCGAAACTCCCACCAATCGGTCTGCAAAAGTGAGCCGCAGGACCGATTTTGATGCCCGATATTTCCGGGTCTCCAGATAAGGGCTTGAAGCAAACTCCAGCGCCAGTACGGCCGCTTGAGGCCGCGGTCGCATGATTGCTTGGCGGCCGTGTTCTTAATAGTATTGAGTTCAAAGCATTGAGTTCGCTGAGGCAGTTCCGGATGCGGAACCGAGCGTAGTATGTGTGCCATGAGGGTTGCCGTTTGGAATCCATCGTCAATCGTTCATACGGGTCCGCAGGGTTGAAGCGATCGAAATTCGGCGTCCGCTGTCCTCGATGTTCGTCGCCAATCCGGGACCTGGAATTGCGGCCCTTCTGCTCCAACGCGGATTGCGAGTACGCCGAGGCCGGCTTTCCCGTGAACGGCGGACAACCGGTCCTGATCGATTTTGCCACCAGCATCTTCGACCGCGAGATGTATGATGGCGACAACGCTTCGGTGCTTCAGCGCGATGTGACACGCCGTTCGATTGGCTCACGGCTCCATCAGTTCGGCTTTGGAAGAAATCCGATCGCCGCGTCAAATTGTGCGAAATTTATCGATCTTCTCAAGCAAGAGGCCGAGCGGCCGACCGTCCTTGTCATTGGCGGCGGCGTCATTGGCTCCGGTGCCGATGAGCTTTACAGCGACAGCTCCATCGAGCTTGTCGGCACCGACGTCTACGCCTCACCGCATACCGCCCTGGTGGCCGATGCCCACCGATTGCCCTTTGATGACGGGGTGTTTGACGGCGTCTGGATCCAGGCAGTGCTTGAGCACGTGCTGGAGCCTGCATCGGTCGTCAGCGACATTCATCGGGTGCTACGGCGCGATGGGCTGGTTTATGCCGAAACTCCGTTCATGCAGCAGGTGCATGAGCGCGCCTATGATTTCTCGCGGTTCACGCAAAGCGGTCATCGCTGGCTGTTCAGGCGCTTCTCCGAGATCAGCGCCGGGCCAATCGGAGGCGCGGGCGTCGCGCTGCTCTGGTCGATCCGTTATTTCTCCCGTGCTCTCGGCGCAGGAGACAAATTATCGCGGCTGATTTCTCTTCCGTTCTTCTGCATCCGGTTTCTGGACCTGTTCGCCCGCGGCCGTGCCGTGGCCGACGCGGCCAGCGGCGTTTTCTTTCTCGGGCGCAGGGCCGAGCAGGCGATCGCCCCCCATGCGATGCCGAAATATTACGACGAGCAAAAGTGATTTCCCCAGGCGACCAAACAGACTTCAGGAAATTCCCTTGATTCTTTTGCACGGCGTCGATGAGCCGGATGACATCTGCACGACGCTGACGACGGATTTCGCCAGCAGCATCTCCTTGCGGGTGAGGAAGCGCAGCGTGGCCCGCGGATAGGTGTCGCAGAATTGCGAGAGCGTTGCCGCCGTGGCCGCGATGCCGTCCTGCTTTGGCACCACGGCGATACCGCCATCCCTAAGGATATAGGCATCCCTGACATTCGACATGGCGGCAGCCGCGTTGCAAATCTTGAACAGGTCGTTGTAGGCCTGAGGCGGGAGGGTCAGGTCGCCGCTGAGACTTCCAAGCAGATATTCGCGGCTTCTGCGGCAGTTCTCGCTATCCGCCCGAGCGGCATTGCCGGCGAGCGTCAGGAAGACGGCGATCGCGACCATTCGCGTCATGCTGTGATCGCGCGGGCCTGCGTTGCCCGGTTGCCGGTACAGGACAGTCCATACGTCGCCGCCGCGCATCGCTCCCATGACAGAGCTCGCGCATGAGCCGATGCGCCGGCAGCGAGAATCGACCGCAGATCACTATCCGCGGCAAGATCGGCAATAGCCCGGGAAATGCTGTCGACGTCGGCTGGAACGAGGAGTCCCGTCTCGTCGGCGAGTACGGCATCAGGCACGCCGCCGATCGCAGTGGCAAGGCAGGGCAAGCCGCCGGCCGCAGCTTCGAGATAGACCAGCCCGAATCCTTCGACCCTGCCGGATGCATCCGGCAGGCCGGTAAGGCAAAAGAAATCGGCCGCACCGTAGATGTCGCGGATCTGTTCGTTCGGCTGCGGACCGAGCAGGCGAATGTCGCAATCGGCCGCCTCGGCGAGGCGGCCGATGGTTTCCACATATTCGGCTTCGCCGTCCGGACCGATCACCAGCCAGGTGACGCGTTTGCGCAAATCATCGGGAAGGCTCGACAGCGCAGCAAGCGTGAGATGGTGCCCCTTGCGGCGCGTGATCCGCGCCACCGTGGCGATGACAAGACGGTCGGGCGCCAGTTGATACGTCTCGCGCACCGCGGCGCGACTTCTCCGCTGGCCGAACCAGAAATCCGATACCCCCAAATGGACGGCGCTGACGCGCTGCGTCTCGATGGCAAACCTCTCGCGAAACAGATCTTGGGTGTATCGGCTGTTGGCGACGACCTGCGTCCGTGGCCCGAATACGCCGGCGCTGCGGATAGCCAAGCGCTTGAGCGGCGTCTGGGTTTCGTTGATCTCGGTGCCGTGCACGGTCATCAGCATCCGCGCCTGCGTCTGCCACCTGGAAAGAGCCACGGGAATGAAGAATGGCCAATCGGCGGCATGGACCACGTCGTAGCTGCTACGGCGGACCTTGCTGCGCGCCAGCAGGATCTTGGACGGCAGATGTCGCATCGAATGCAGCCCACCGCGAAAGCGAACGACCTCGAAGGGCAGGGAGCCGTCGTCCGGTGCGGTCGGTCGGGCGTAATCCGGAGCCACCACGGTTACCCGTGCGCCGAGCCGCGTGGCGGCGGATGCTAACTCATGTGCATAGGTGCCTATGCCTCCCATCGCCGGTGCGAATTCGCTGGTCAGCAGAAGGATATTCACGTTGAATCGTCTCAGTAGGCGGATGCGGCAGCGGTCATCCCGCGCGCATCCTGAATTTCCTGGTGATAGCGGAACACGCGCGCCAGCTGCGTCCCCGGCGTAAACGGCGTGATGGCGTCGGCTATGTCAGCAGGATCCAATTCGCCCGCGTCGATCGCATTGCGGACATCGAGGAACCGATCAGCCAAGGCCTCCGCCATGTCATCGGTTGCGCCGGCTCTCGTCACCAGAAAACCGCTGGCGCCATGGTGGATCACAGGTTCAAGCTGAGGCAAATGCATGGCGACGACAGGCCGGCCCACCGCCAGGGTCTCGAGCACAAAACGCGGCATCCCCTCGAATTCGGAAGTGAGGATGCCTGCGTGGGCGCGCGCGAGCGTCGCCGCCATTCCCGCGGCATCCTTGAAGCCATGGCGAACGGTGATGTCCTCGATGCCAGCGAATTCGGGAAAGCGGTTCGGATCGCTGGTGCCGATGTAGTCGAAAGCGACCGCGCCCTTCAGGCGCCTCCGCAGGCGATCGATGGCGCGAAACATCAGCGGCGGATCCTTGAATTCGTCCAGTCTTCCTGCAAACACGACCCGGAATGGCGACGTGCTCCCGGGCATCGGCTGCGGCTTGAAAATGTCGGTGTTGACCCAGGTCCAGAGCGTATCGATCTTGTCCTTGCGGCGCGGGTAGGTTCGCTGCAGCCGCTCCGTAATGAACGGATTGACGCACAGGAACTTTTCGCTCATCGCGACCGCAAATCGTTCGCCGGTGTTATGGACGAAGGAATATTTCCGGAGCAGCGAGTCCATCTGCAGCTTTGGCGCGCCTTCACCATGGAGCATCTGAACGAAGGGCAGCCTGAGCACGGCCGGCAACCAGGAAAATTCCACCCGCCGCAGATCGACCGAGCACCGTCTTGCGCGGATCAGCCTTGCGATCTGCCGGAAATGGCGAAGCAGCGCCATGAAAAATTGGCCGGTCAGGGATGTGCGGATGCTGCGGGCGGCTTCGCGCGCCTGCTCGTCCGAGTAGTGCAGGATCGGGAGGAAGTCGAAGCTGCGGCCGCGAAAGCTGAGGCTGTGAATTTGTCCGAGAGCGAGATCCCCCGCCGAGTCCACGCCGATGAAAAGAATATCGGTATCGGCCGGATGAAAGGTAATGAAATCGCGGATATAGGTCTCGAGGCCACCGACCTTCTCACCGCGCGGATCGAACGGGTGAATCAGACAGATCTGGTAGCGGGTTTTTCCGCGGTTTGCGTTGCGGGCTCGCAGCGACAGGGTCAATGTGGAAGTCATGCCGCTTTCCTCATACGTGCGTTGACAATCTGCGGGATGGTGCGCATCACGAGCCGCGGAACGGCTGCGATGCAGCGCGCATATCGCGGCCCGAGCCGGCGCGGTTCGCGCAACATTCGCCATGCCCATTCGAGTCCGACCTTCTGCGTAATGGACGGCGCGCGGGTTTGCGTGCCCGCAATGAAGTCGAGGCCGGCGCCGATGCACAGCATGCCGGTCCCATCCAGTTCATCGAGACAGCGCGCCGCGAACAGTTCCTGGCGCGGCGCGCCGAGGGCAACGAAGCAAAGTCTCGCGCCGGAAGCGCGAATGCTGTCAACCGCGAAGTCCGCCTCCCTCGAATAGGGATCGAAATGCGAGCCGGGGGCAAAGTGCCCGGCGACCTGCAATCCTCTGTATCGCTCGGACAAGTGTCTCGCGGTTGTCGCGAGCGTCGACTCGTTCGAACCGAGCAGAAAAACCGGGAGACCTTTCCTGCCCGCCTCCTGACAGACCGGCTCGACCAGATCGGCGCCGGTCGTTCGTTCGATCTGGGTGCCCAGCAGACGGCTCAGCACGACAATGGGAAAACCGTCCGCTGTGACAAATCGGGCACGACGATACGCGGCTCGGAAGTCAGCCCGCTGTTGCAGCTGTACAACATGATCGAGGTTGAGCGTGCAGACGCTGAAATTGTCGCCATCCTGCGCGGCAGACACGATGGAGTTGACGGCTTCGGGAAGCGAGAGAACGTTGATGGCAATGCCATCGACGGTAAGATTGGGGCGCGGCTGCGTTTGCGTTTCCAGCATGTCGATCTCCTGATGACAATGTGGCCGAGGGACGCATTCACAGATGCCGACGACATGCCCATTGCTTCGGCGATGGGAACTGCATGCCGAAAACTTTCCTCGACGGGCACCGTCACGAAATAGAACTATTGCGACGCAAGAATGGCGATGTCGTTTCGTGATCCTTTCAATGCGACGACAATTCATTCACTGAACGGAGGTCTGCCATGCAGATGTTGTCGCGACGACGTGCGCTCGCATTTTTTGCCGGCGCGAGTCTTTCTGCTCGCGGAGAAATGTCACCAGCCGCGCCGCTGCAGGCGCTCGGCGCGATCGCGGCAAAGAATGGATTTGTCTTCGGTGCGGCGGCGGGACCGGTCATCGACAAGGACGCTGCCTATCGCGAGCTCTACACCACTCAAACACGAATTATTACAACAGACGTTGCGATGAAAATGGGCAGCATCGTGCCGCAGTCCGGACCGAAGCGATTCGAAAGCGCGGATCGTTTGCTGCAATTTTGTGCGGGCAATCGCATCGCGATGCGCGGCCATTGCCTGATCTGGAACGAATGGGTTCCGCAATGGATCAAGAGCATGAGCGTGCCGGAGCGGCAGGCGTTCTTCGACAGCTATATCGAGGAAGTCGCCGCGCGCTATGCGGGAAAGCTGCATTCATGGGACGTCGTCAACGAGCCGTTCTGGCCGGGGCACAAGGCGCCCGGCGGTTACCGGCTCGGCCCGTGGTACGACGCATTCGGCACAGGCTATGTACGCCGCGCCTTCGAGCGGGTGGCCTCGGTCGACAAGAAAACCAAACTGGTTCTAAATGAGGCGCAAACCGAGCGCGACGACGAGGTCGGGCTGGCCGTGCGCAGCGGTCTGCTGCGGCTGGTGGATGAACTCCGGGATGCCGGCGTGCCGCTGCACGCTGTCGGGCTGCAGGGCCATCTTCAGCCGCGCTACCCGCACGATCCCGCACGGTATGCCGAGTTTCTCCACGCGCTGGCTGATCGGAAGGTCGATATTTACGTCACCGAATTTGACGTTCGCGACGACACCTTCCCGGACGACATTCCGACGCGCGATGCGATGATCGCGGATACCGCCGAGAAATTCCTGACCAATGCCTTGCGTGTCCCCGCGGTCAAGGTCGTGATCGCCTGGGAACTCGCCGATAATTATTCGTTCTATACCGATGCCGCGAAGAAGAAGGATCCGCTCGCACAAAGGCTGCCCCGGCCGTTGCCATTCGATTCAGCGATGCAAAGAAAGCCGCTGTGGTTCGCCATGGCGCGGGCGTTTGAGAATGCAAGAAAGACGTAGACGCGGGGTGTGTGGCGCAGTCAGGCTTCCGAGTGCTGCGGCCGCGCGCGGAGCAACCTGAAAAGCGACGGCGCGTAGAGAACGGCAAGCGTTGCGAGGTAAGCCGCGGCGCCTGCCCCGATATGCGCGGCAAGGAGGATGGCGGTCGGTGCCTCCGGAAACATCCTTAGGAGAGCGGCCATTGCGATTGTCGCCAGTGCGATCCGGATCAGATGCCCGATGGGCAGTGTCAGGCCAAATCTGGAAAAGCCGATCGAAAAGCTGACAATCGCCGCCGCAAGCGCGGCCACGACAGTGGCCCCGGCAGCACCCGCGAGTCCCCAATAGCGCAGGCCAAAGACGCTGAGTACCACCGTTACCGTGGCGTCGATCGCCGCGACCGCCATCATCCAGCGGGTGCGGTTGTGCAGGAGAAACACCTGGTCGCCGAAATGGGCGCGCAGATTGCGGATCGCGCCGGCCAGGGTAGAGAGGGGAAGAATGGCGAGCGTCACCTGCTGGAATGGTTGCGCGATCAGTAGATGCACGATCTCCTCCCGAAGCAGGAAGATGCCGGCGAGGCTCGGCGCCAGGATGGCGACGAGCAGCGCGCTGTTGTCGGCGAGCTGGCGCATCGCGGCCTTGCTGCCGCCTTGTTCCATGCTTCTGACCGCAAGCGGGAAGGCGGCCGCTGTCACCAACATGGCGGCGACCGCCGCCGCGCGTTGCCCGAGGCCATAGCCCACGGCGAACAGGCCGGCCGCGGCCACTCCCGCCATTTCATTGACGATGAAGCGCGAGGCATTGAGCCCGACCCAGCCGAGCGCGCCGCCGATGATCAGCGGAATGCCGTAACGCAGGGCGTGTCCGACGATCTCGCGATCGACCGGCCAGAAGCTGCGGCCATAGCCGATCTTCGGAAGAACGATGAGCGCGGCAACCAGTTGGGCGACCGCGTAGCCCGCCAGCGGCCATTCGGCCGATTGACCGAGCAGCTTGATCAACACCAGTCCAACGACGAAACCCACCGACGGCCCGAACACCTGCTGGATCGAATAGACCCATATCTGGTGGCGGGACCGGGCGCGTTCGCCGATATAAAGATTGAGCGAGCGGGTAATCACATAGCCGACAGTCGCGACGAGAATGCCGGCCTTGGCGCCGGGCGCGATAATGAGCAGCAGTATGCCGATCATGGCGATGCTCTGCAGCACGATGGATATCAGCAGGACCGAATTCTCGGTGCGGTAGAAGCGCGATGCTTCGTTGCCGTCCTGGTAACGCCCGAAAAAGCGCAGCGAATACTGCGACCACCAGGCGAGAAAGGCGATCTGCAGCAGTTCGTGCGTCGCAGTTACCAGTGTTATGATGCCCAGCGTGTGTTCGTCGACGACATGGGTCCATACGATCATCGCGATCAGCTGGAACAGCGGTCCGACGAACTGCGCGGGCAAATAAAGCAGGGTATGTCGTAACAGCATGTCTCAGGCCCCGAGCCAGCGCAGCGCGCGGGGAGAGGCAACCTGCCGGATGGTCAGCAGGGCGGCGACGCTGAAGAAGACGGTCAGGCCGTAGGCAATCGCAAAACCCGGAACGGGCCCGAACTGAGGCAGCGCCGCGTGATCGCGCAGGGCCATGACAATGAAGATGTGCCAGAGATAGATGAAGTAGCTGCCCGAGCCGATCGCGGCGAGCCACGGCAATCGAGGCTGCGCAGTGAACAGCCAAAAGCAAAGCAACGCGGCATAACCGAAGAAGGCGATCGAATCGTAGGCCGCGGCGTCGCCGATACCGAAAACGCGCACGGCCGCGTAAATCAGGTAGGAAATCAGCAAGGCGCCGAGAACAAAGATCCGCATGCTCCGCTCGATGAAGCCGGCAGACATCGCCGTCAGCGCACCCGCCGCCATGAAGGAGAACCAGAACGGAATATCGCGCATGCGGACTTCCTCGATCAGGGCGTCCGAAAGGCCCAGACGAGACAGCGTCGGATTAAGGTAGTTCCCGGCCACCAAGCCCGCCCCGATCGAGAGGATCAGGAGAAAGGCAAGCCGTCGCTCGGGTTCCGCTGCGCCGCTGCGCGAGATCAAAAGGATCAGCCACATGACGGCGCTGCAGCCGACATAGACAAAGACGTAATAGTAGACGAAGACGTAAGCGAGCCCAAACCGCGCCAGCGTGGTGGTGACGCGATGGTCCATGGCGGGGTTGTGTAACGTCATATAGATGTAAGCCGCAACGAAGGCGATCGCGTAGGGAATCAACGCTGCCTTCAGTCGCCTCCCGATCGGCACGCGCCCGGAAAGTGCCGTCAGGTATCCGGATGCGAACAGGAAGATCGGTACGCAGGGCCGCAATGCCGCGTCGATCGCGACGGCCCAGGCCGTATTGAGCGGCTGCTGCAGCGAATGGATACCGATCACCATCAGGATCGCGATCCCGCGCATGCTGTCGATAATCTGGTCACGGCTCGCCGCCGGCGCGCCGGCACTCATTGTGGCAGTCCGATCAGCCCATGGGCGCTCCATCGCGGTCATCTTGCCGTCTCCGGCGAGGAAATCGCGGGCGCGGAAGCGGTTGGTGTGAACCGGCGGTCGTAGGCGTCCGTGAGATATCGACGCAAAGGCGTTTCGAAATAGCGCAGGGAAAGGACGCTCGCCAGGGCGAGGATGGCGACAGCCGCGGGAAGGAGGACCAGCCTGGCGTCGGGCAATGCCGGCGAAAGCAGGCGTGAGCCAAAAGTGAGAACGATCGTCGCGACCGGGATATGCAGCATGTAGCAGGAGTAGGTCAGCGACGACCAGCGGTCGAAGCCCAGCTTTGAAAACAGGGTTGAACGGCCAGCGCAGTCACACTGGATCGCAAGCACGGCGATGACGTAGATTGCAACCAGCGCCGTCATCGCCGAAAGGCGTGAGCCCAGCAGGATGAACACTGTCAGCGACGTCATCAGCATTCCCGGGATGGCAGGCCAGCGCGCGATCTGGCCGCGGAACAGGTAGCAGGCGACGCCGAGGTCAAAGCCGGGCAGCGCCCTGAAGGCGCCGCCCCTGTTGATCCAGTCGGCCCACGGCATGGTTCCGGCGAACTCCGCATAAAGGCTGTTGGCCAGCGCGGGCAGCACAAACAGCGCGAAGATCAGCGCCTTGCGCCGCGACGCGATCACCGCAACCGCTGGGAAAAGGACGTAACAGAACATTTCCGCTGATAGCGACCAGCTCGGGAAATTGAACGTCAGGCGGTCGCCATCGAAGGCATGCAACAGCAGCAGTTGCGCCGGCAGGTCGAAAAAGGGGTAGCGCGCAGGGTTGTCGGTTCTGGCGACGCCGAAATGGAGCGCCAGCGCGATGATTATATAGAAGGCGAGCGTCGCCAGATGTAGCGGATAAATCCGCGCGATGCGGCGCCAGAGAAATCGTCGCGTCGACGCCGCGTCGCCGACCCGCTCCAGATATTGACGGGCGATGACAAAACCGGAGACGACGAAGAACAAATCCACGAACAGGTTGAAGTGCCTGGTGTGGTCAACCATGAACCGCCCGGCGGGCTGGTCCTTGAAATAATCCGAGTAATGCAGAACGACCACGGCGCAAGCTGCGACAATGCGCAGCCCATCCAGATGTTTTGTGGGGGTCGTGGCATGTTGCAAGGAAGGGGTATCCCGGATTGGCGGTGCTTCAAAGAGAAGAAGCCCGAGCGGTTGCGGATCGCGGTTCAGACCCAGCCGCGTCGGGATTCACGATACGGTCGTCGTGGCGTGCGAGCCGGCCGGCGACCGCAGGCCGGCGAGGCCGGCGATCAGGCCTATGACCGCATCGCGATCGCCGCGGGCCAGGGCGTTCCAGCGCCTCAGATTCACTTCCGCCAGCGCGACATGGCGCGCGCGCCATCCGGCACTCGACAGGATAGCCGCAATCCGTGCAGCGGCCGCAACCGGTTCGGTCGAATCGATGTAGATGCCGGAATCGCCGAGCACCTCGCGGAAGATCGAAGCGTCGGGCGCAATGATCGGAAGGCCGGCATATTGCGCCTCAAGCAGGGGCAGGCCGAGGCCTTCGTCATGGGAAGTGCATATGAACAGGTCGGCGGCGTCGATCAATTGCTTCACGTGTTCGCCCGGCTGATATCCGTGCAGCGTCACCCCGGGAATCGTCTCAAGCATCGGCCAGTCGTCGCCCCAGCCCTGCCGTCCGACGATGTCCAGTGTCGCGCCCGGAAAGCCCTGCGCGCGCAACGCGCTGACAATTGTCGCAGCCGCGCAAAAATTCTTCCGCGGTTCCACGGTGCCGAGCGCCACCAGGCGGAGCGGCTGCGGTTTCGAGTCCCGCGCCGCGCGTGCTTTCGATTGCAGGCCGAACACGTTGCGGACCGGAGGCCGGTACAGCGTGACCTCGGCGTCGGGACGGCAATGGGCGGCGAGCTTCCGTCTGGTGTCGCTGGAATTGACGAGAAAGCGGGGATAGTGGCGCAGGGCAAGCTTGAAGGGCACGGCCATATAGAGCCGGGCCCGGCGATTGAGGTCGGCGCGCCGCGTCAGCAGAAAATCGTCGTGGATGTAGGGCAGGACGCGCGACGCGAACGGCCGCAGCAGGGGGCTCGGCGGAAAGCCGGGACACAGAAGAATCGACGACGAGGTGGCAAGCCGCATCGGCAACCCCAGGGTTTGCGTCGTCAGCATCTGGCGGGTGCCGCGTGCGGTCACGGGCACGATATCGAGCGGCGCGAGGGCGGCGACCGAGAACAGTTCGAGCGTGATGCGCTCAAGGCCGGTGACGTGACGTCCGAGATGGGTGTTGTCGACATAGATGGCCATGCGATGTCCTGGTCCCGAGAGTTTATGCCGGAATGGGCCGGTAAATACTGCGAGTAGCGAGACGCGCCGGCGCCGCCAAACTCCGCCGCTCGCGCGGCAGCAGAAGCGAGATGAGCATCACGAACTGCGACAGCTGGATATTCTTTGACGAGAAGCTCACCGAGCTTGCCGCGATGACGACGATCAGCAGGATGACCGCCCACACGGCACCGCTCGAGCGGTGGATCACTTCGATGAAGAAGCAAACCAGTCCGATCGTCAGCAATGCGGTGTGAATGATACCGAACTGCACGATGCAGGAGATCCAGAAGTTCTCGATGCCGTAGTTGAGGCCGAGCTGGCTCTGCAACGCATTCACGCGCACCGGACTGGGCCCGAGCAGCAGTTCGGGCCAGTCGAAGTGCGACAACAGGTTGAAGGTCGCATAACGCGCCAGCGTGCTGCCCTTGTCCGACGAAAACCGCAGCAGCATCTTGTCGAATATGCCGAGGTCGAACGCGGCGAATATGCCCGCGCCGGCAATAAACAGGACGCAGATCGCGATGATCGCCGCCGACAGTGGCGCGCGTTTGCCGCGCAGCAGCCGCAACGATTCAACTCCGGCAAAAAACCCGATCACCGCCAGCACCGTGACAAGCGCGGTCCGGCCGCCGAATGCCATCAGCGATCCCAGGCAGAATGCGATCAGCGGCAGCCGCAGCACGGCCGGCGGACAAAGCGCGGGACGAAGCACCAGCGCCATAATGTAGGCCGCGACGAGGCCGGAAGCCGTGAGAGGATGGCCCAGCAGCGCCGAGGAGCGCCACTCTCCCAGGACAACGATGTCTCCCAGCGTCAGCGGGATCAGCCGGTGACCGGAAAAATATTCGTAATAGCCGAGTACGACATTCAGGATAATCGTGAGATGAACCGCCCAGACCAGTGGCCTTCGTTGCGACGGGGTGAGCTGCCAGATGACGAGGCACAACACCACCGGCAGCAGAAAGGTGTCGAAAATCACCGTGAACGGCCGCTCAAGCACGAACATCTGGACCAGCAGGGCCAGCCAGCCCAACAGATAGACAAGCAGCAGCTTCGATTCAGAGAACATCCGATCGAGCGTG
>Ga0193699_10000732_pt1 | contig 13373 bp, 8 predicted proteins | sample L3c2metaG_FD_160095 | JGI IMG/M metagenome (GOLD analysis project Ga0193699, IMG submission 160095) | Soil microbial communities from a riparian zone of the East river system, Colorado, United States - L3c2 | ecosystem: Environmental > Terrestrial > Soil > Riparian zone | place: USA: East River... | reverse complement strand
TTGTCGTACCAGCCTCGCGAACTCAGGTTGGCATCCTCGAAATTCTCCTGGAACAGGAGCGTTCCACCGCCTGATACAGCCGTCACGGTGATGCTGGACGTTCCCGACTTTCCAGAACTCGTCGCAGTGATCGTCGCGGAGCCTGCCGCGACACCGGTTACTACACCGCTCGAACTCACGGTCGCGGCGGCAGCGTTGCTTGTAGACCAGTTAACAGTTTGCCCGGTCATTACATTGCCATTCTGATCCTTCACCGTTGCCTGAAGAGTCGTTGTCGATCCGGCGATTACTGATGCTGAAGTAGGGGCGACTGTGACTGTGGTGACCACCGGTGTTACGGCGGTCACGGTGATGGTCGACGTTCCCGACTTTCCAGAGCTCGTTGCGGTGATTGTGGCCGAGCCTGCAGCAACACCGGTAACCACGCCGCTCGAATTCACGGTCGCCGCGACAGCATTGCTGGTGGACCATGTGATGGCTTGTCCGGTCATAACGTTGCCGTTCTGATCCTTCACCGTCGCCAGCAGAGTGGTCGTCGCGCCCGCGACTACCGATGCTGACGTCGGAGCGACTGTGACTGCGGTTACTACAGGTGGGACAGCAGTAACGGTGATGCTCGACGTTCCCGTCTTTCCTGAGCTGGTCGCGGTGATCGTCGCCGAACCGACGGCAACGCCTGTAACGACACCGCTGGAATTCACGGTCGCCGCGACGGCATTGCTGGTCGACCAGGTAACGGCCTGTCCGGTCATCACGTTGCCGTTCTGATCTTTCACCGTTGCCAGTAGGGTGGTCGTTGCTCCGGCGACGACCGATGCCGACGTCGGCGCAACAGTGACTGTGGTCACAACAGGCGGAGGTGGCGGTCCCGCTGTCACTGTGATCGCCGATGTACCCGACACGCTGGCAGTACTGGCCGTTATTGTCGCCGAGCCCGCCGCCACACCGCTGACGATACCGGTCGAGCTCACAGTCGCGGCGGCAGCGTTATTTGTAGACCATGTCACGGTCTGTCCGGTCATCGTATTCCCGCTTTGATCCTTCACCGTCGCCTGCAGGGCGGATGTCGCGCCTACGGCGACCGATGTGGATGGAGGCGACACTGTCACTGTCGTGACGACGGGATTGGGCTGGGTGATCGACTGCGTCGAGGCAGACGCCACATTAGAAGGAGTACCGAAGTCGGCGCTCCCGCTCATGTCCCCCCGAAACGCCGCGACCTGAAAGTTATAGCTCGTCGAAGGCGACAGACCGAGAACCGTGCACGAGAGAATGCTCCCGACTCCAGTGCCGGCTATAGGTGCCGCGCAGGTTCCGATCGTCGCGGAAGTGGCAGAAGCCCAGGACATGGACCCAACGCTATACCTCACATCATACTTGGCCGGTTGCCCCATGCCGTCATCGACCTGGGTGAAGGAAAGCGAGGCCGATATTTCCGTCGTCGTTCCGACCGCCAGATCGGAGACCGCACCCGGGTGGTCTGCGACGAGCGGACCTGAGGTGTTATCTCCCGCACAAACAGCGAGCACTGGACACGCAACGAGCCATCCCCAGCGGCGAACGATTTGTTTGACGGGCGCGAATATGTATGACATGGGCGCGTGTCCCCTTTTTTTTCGGATGTGTCCCAGACGATCATCTCGGCGGGTCTGGGAAACAAAAAAACCGCCGCGGCACCGACACAAAGTCGGATTCGCTGGCGGCTCGGCTGGCATCGCGGATCGTTCCCGCTAAAGCCCCGTGGCTCTGCGTCACCGTCTTTCGACGGCTTTGCTCTGAGCAGCGTGCCTACTCACTAACAATTGTAAAAGCACGCCCAGTATTGCTTCCGACGCGTGCTTGTCCTGCTATATCATGGGACGCTCAAATACCGTGCTTCGTCACGTGAATTGACCCCGCATCACCACATTTGCGCGTCGAGAAAACAGGTGTGTCATCACCGCTTCCCAAGTCTACGAAGCCGCCCACCAATCAGTGCCGCGACCTCTCCAATCGCCGGCACCGGATCCGTCCATCTGAAGACAGGCTGATACGCCCCGAGCCAAGATTGCGCCCAGCCGAGCATACTCAGGCGACCGCTTGAAAGTTCCGCGCGCACGGCTTGGAGATCGTAATAAGGATACACACAGCGTCGTCCAACCGCGTATTTGGAGATCGTTTCAACCGGCTGATCCAGAGCGTCACGAACTGCCATTTCAGTGACGTTCACGCCGCATCGTGCAGCGAACTCGACGTACCACCACGGCCTCGCGTTCACCTCGATCAGGTTGAAGGCATTGTCCCGTGGATCCCGTTTGAACTCGGCGCTGAAGATCCCACGGTATTCGATATCTGCGAGCAGAGTTTTCAGCGTCGCACTCGCATCCCCCGTATCGCGGAGGGGAACGCTGATCTGCATCGTGCTGTTTCCAAAATCGGGAGGACTCATTCGCAGGCGGCGTCGGGCAAATAGCGCTCTGACGACACCATTCCGATCGATGAACCCGTCGATGAAGTAGTGATTAGTCGGCGGTCCCGGAATGTATTCCTGCAGCATCATCTGGAATCCGGCGTCCACACACTCTCTCAGCCGATCCTGCGCCTCGGATCTGCCCGATATACGAAAAGCCTTCACCCCAAATCGCGCAAAAAACTGCTGCGAGTGCACCGGCTTGAGGAAGGAATTCTCCAATACCGTGTCCGGGATCGCATCGAGGTCTTGCACGGCCTTCATTAAGCGCGTCGCTGGATGTGGAAGCTTGAGCCGGTCGAGCGCCGCGGCGAAACGGGCCTTATCAACGAGGAGATCGAGCGCTTGAGGCGGGGCGATGCTGGCCGGATACCGCGCGCGAACTTCCGCAGGAAGCGCGGCCACAGTTCGAGCCCACAGATCGGAGCACGGCATGAGCACAGTCGGAGATGGCAATCCTTCAAGGTTTTGCGCCAGCGTACCTGGCTTCATCCCCGACAACTCGCGCGGACCAACACGGTACCAACGTGAACGACGCGTGAATCGGTCGACATCTGGGAGCGTGAATACGTCGGCACCTGCTTTCGAGAGCGTCCGAAGTACGCCGAGTACAGTTATGCCGGTTCCCAATGCGAGAACTTTGGTTCGTTTGGCGGCTTTCATGACAGCATCCTGGCTGCGCGCCTCGACGTCAGTCTGCCCCGAGGCTGCCGGTCACCAGCTCGAACCCGAACTGGTACGGCGACAAGAACCAGTCGGTGACTGTAATTCGCTTCAGACGAAGCGGATCATCGCCCGCTCGGACGGTCCCGCCATACGCAGATAAGCAGCACCGTAGTCCGAGTTCTTTCAGGACCGACTGATTCTCCTCGGACATATTTTTTCGGCCGCCAAATGGATAGGCAAAAAGGCCCGAATGCTCGCCAAGCTCGGTGTCGAGACGAGCACCTCCACCGCCAATCTCGCGGCGAGCCTCTTCTTTGCCGATGACTCCAAGATCAGGATGTGTCTGCGTGTGAGAACCAATGTCATGACCTGCGGCGCGGAGCGAGCGTACTTGCTCCCAAGTCATCCATCGGGTCTGGATTGACTTTTCTGCGTCCCACCAAGGCACGTGATCCGTTCCGATCCATTGGGTCGTCACGAAAAAACATGCACGTTGACCGTTGCGCTCGAGGATGGGTGCGGCGATGGTGGCGTTGCCGCGATACCCGTCGTCGAACGTGATCGCCAGACGGCGTTCAAGGTCGGCGCCTGTGTCCAAGAGTCCAAGCAGCACACTCAAGGGAACTACTTCGAAGAATCGTCCGAAGAAGCGGACAAAATCGTCGAAGTTTTTTGTGGAGGAAGTCAACGGGTCGTGGGGGTAGGCGTCGTTGACCCGATGAAACAAAACAATAACCGCTTCGCCACGAAGCAGTCGTCGGTAAAGACCCGTTTGAAAAATTATCCATCCCGCGACGGCCTTAGCGCGACGCGTCACCCAACTGGAGTGCCCCCGTGGCATTATCGAGACACTAGAGTGACGAAGATTTTCGGAAGCGGAATGGTCGTTCTTGGAAGAGGGAACCCGAGAAGCACACGAGACACGGAGAAGTTAGCTGACGCGCCTCCCAAATCAAAATCGTCAACCGAGAGAATATAGGTGCCGACGATGACAACACGATGACATCCACTGACCGAACGATTGACATCGATTGCAAACCGATTGACATCGATTACAGACCGATTGACATCGATGCGACAATCATTTCGGTCCACACGAAATAGACTATCAACACCCCTCCGCTCGTCACCGTTCCAGCAAAACAGAAACTCCCAACAGCGTCGGCGCCGACCGAAACGCGTGTATTTGTTGTTGTTCAATCACCACAGGAATGGGGCAATACCGCGACAAAGCCGGCCGAGTCGCCACGAACAGGCTCTCCACCGGATGCATAAGCGTTTGTAGATGCACGACTTATACGGCCCGCACGAATGTCCCGGGTGGGAATGGAAGATGCTTTGTCGCGTCGCGGAGGATAGCCGCACGGTGCGGCCTCTTTGATCGAGCGGTGTGCTCCCGCGCACAACTGCCCTGAATCGGCTCGGCGGGTACCCTTCCACTGTGAGCTCGTGATCGCCGCACCCTATCGCCAATTACGCGAACGACTGATCTCTGCGCCCAAGGTCTGGGTTGTCACCGGAGTTGCCGGCTTCATCGGCTCCAATCTGCTTCAGGAACTGCTAACCCTGGGTCAGACTGTGGTCGGCGTCGACGACTTCTCGACTGGCCATCGCGCAAACCTGGACGAAGTCCTCGCCCCATTCAACGGAGTCGCCGACTTCCGGATGGTGGAAGGCGACATTCGGGATCTTGCGACCTGTCGCTCGGCGTGTGAGGGCGCGGACTACGTTCTTCACCACGCGGCGCTTGGCTCCGTTCCGTGGTCCATGGATGATCCGCTCCGCACGAATGCCGTAAATGTGGATGGCTTCGTCAACATGCTGGTCGCGGCAAAGGACGCAGGTGTCCATCGCTTCGTCTATGCGTCGTCGAGTGCCGTATACGGAGATATTCCGGACTATCCTCAGATAGAAGAGCGGCTAGGTCGTCCGCTGTCGCCGTACGCGGCGAGCAAGACGACGAACGAAACCTATGCCGTGGCGTTCCAAATGAGTTACGGACTCCAGTCCGTTGGATTGCGCTACTTCAATGTGTTCGGGCGCCGACAGGATCCTGCTGGTGCGTACGCGGCGGTGATCCCACGTTGGATCGCGAGCCTTCTCAGAGGCGAGCGGTGCCGGATCTTCGGCGATGGGGAAACCACTCGAGATTTCTGCTACGTCTCCAATGTCGTTCAGGCCAATCTCCTCGCCGCGACGGTTGACGATGTGAACGCGACAGGCAAGGCTTACAACATCGCTTGTGCGGAATCGGTCACGCTCAACCAACTCTTTGAAATGATGCGGAACGGCCTGGCGCTCGTAGATCCGATTTTTTCTCTCGCTGTCCCCCAATACGATGCCTTTCGTCCCGGCGACATTCGCTACTCGTGCGCCTCTATAGAGAAGGCGCGGCAAATGCTTTCGTTTGCCCCCACGCACAGTGTTGCGCAGGGACTGGAAGAGGCGATGGACTGGTACGTGGCCAGAGCAAGGCCAACAAGCCGCTCCGTTGCGACGCCTCGCCACGCCCCGAGTTCGGCCGTCAACGCTCCGCACCACGCCGGAACACCTCTTACACTGGCGACGTCATGACCGAGACGAATCTGCGACGACCGGTTGCCCTGATCGGATGCAACGACGAATGGATGGGCCGGTCGCTGGAGAGCGTTTTCGCGGAGAAGGGGTATGACGTAACGCGAACCGGGTCCGGAAAACAGGCGCTCAAGCTCGCTCGGCGCGGTGGTTACGACGTCCTGATGCTCGACGAGCAGCTCAACGAACTGAGCGGAGTCGATGTTTGCTTGGCGTTGCGGGATGATCCGCTTTTCGATCACGCCATTCCGATCGTGATAATCTCCTCATCCCACAGGACGCTGCCTGGCAGGTTGGCGGCCTATGCTGCCGGCGCATGGGAGTACTGTCACCTTCCTCTCGACGCCGACGGGCTCTTCCTCAAGCTCGGAACCTTCCTTCGCGCGCGACATGAGCTGGCAGCATCGCAGGTAAAATCGCTGATGGATCCGGCGAGTGGGCTGTACACACAATTCGGCCTTAATCAGGTGGCAGAGCAGCTCGAGGCGCGCGCCTTACGAAACCACGAAGCATTCGCCTGTGTCGCATTCTCGTCAGAGCGAACGGGCTCGGCGTCGGGTAAAGGTCGAGCTGGTGAGGAAATGGACTCGTTCGCAGACGTCGTGCATGTCTTGCGCGAGCAAGCGAGAAAGTCGGACATCGTTGCAAAGACCAGCGAAACTCAGCTCGCGCTCCTGGCACCTGATACAGATGCGGCTGGAGCCCGTCTGTTGGTTGCCCGTCTGCAGCGGGAAATTGACGCGGCGTCGAAGAATTCCCACACGGGCTCGTTTCGACTGCGAGCTGGTTACTGCGCGGTATCGGATTTGTCCGCCGCAAACGTGGATGTGACCGAGCTCGTCCACCGCGCCAACAGTGCACTTGCGCATGTTCCGCTTGACGGACTTGGCGACGCGATTGTGAGCTTCGATGATCTCCCCCTTTCCTGAGAGATCACCCGTTTATCGAGTAGGAACCGGGCTTCGTTCGAGTCAATCGGGCCGTTAACCCACGCCGGGAACGGCGGTTACGAAGGTCACGCTAAGGCAACAGATGTAAGCCGCTATTGACGTTATGCGTGTTTCCCCCCAACTTGGGCGTCCGCGAGTGGGTCAATGGGGACGAGGAACGCATGGCGCAGATGGACCCAGCTGCAACAAATTCGGCGTCACCGGCGGATGGTTACCACGACTACGCGCCGTATTTGTCGTCGCCAAGCTCAGGCGGCGCCGCTCGAGCAAACAACAACGCTCCTCCTCAATCGGCCCTGCTCTATTCGAACACCGTGAGCTCTCTCGTCCGCGCACTCGAACTGGCTGCTGATCGCACAGCAACGACAATTGCTCACGGCACGAAGCAAGCACGTCGTGACGTTCGCGAACGACTCAATGAAGTCGTCAACTGGTTGATCGCGAGCCTGCGCAACAAGACGCAGAACTCGGTTCCCGTTCCACCGGTAATCGCGCGGGAATACGTATCCACTCTGAAGGTGAACTTTCTCTCGGAGTTGGCCGCGACCCCGGACCTGAACGCGAATGAAGTCGTCAGCACGCTGATCAAGCTCGACGAGGCGGAAGACGCATGGAGACGCACGGATCGCGGCAAGTTCATCTCGCGCCTGACGGGAGCCGACTGTGCCGACGCGGTGGTCGCGATCGCCCACGACATTCGATCCCCGCTCTGCTCCATCCTCCTTCTCGTCGATGCCCTTCGCCGTGCAGAAAAAATGTCGCCCAATCCGATCAGGGAGCGCCAGCTCGGGCTGATTTACGGGGCGGCATTCGGTCTGAGCACGACGGTTTCAAATCTCATCGGCGCGGCGCGCGGCGATGGACTCGTGCAAGGAGAGCCGATGCCATTCTCCGTGAGCGAGACGATGCATTCGGTCAGCTCGATCGTGCAGCCGATGTGCGAAGAGAAAGGCATTCCTCTCGGAATTGAATTCCCCGAGAATGACGCGCGAATCGGACACGCGTCGGCAATCCAGCAATCGCTGCTCAATCTTGCGTCAAATGCTCTCCGCTACACCGATGCCGGATCGGTCGCGATGGGTTGCAGCGAAGTTTCCGCCGACCGGGTCGAGTTCTGGGTGGAGGATACCGGGCCGGGAATCCCGGACGATGTGCTGGAAAGGTTGTGCTATGGGTTCCCACCCGAAGGCGTGAAGCTTCGCTTCTCGAGTGCCGGCCTCGGACTCGCGATCGTGCGCACGCTGGTCGAAGCAATGGGTAGCACGCTGCAGGTCGACACGGGCGATGACGGGACGCGCTTTTCGTTCGTTCTCGCGCTCCCCGTAATCCAGTAACTGGCTGTACCGAAGCCGTATCGGGTTCTCCCGTCAGTTAGCGTCATATTCCGTACGCTGGCCCCAGCCCCGCGGAACCCCGTTTTGCCAGCCCAGCAGGTATCCGCCACCCTCTCTCAATCGTCTCAAAATAGACCATATGCTCAGCCTGTCCGGAGCCCCAATCTGGATAGGTTAGCACCTCCGAAAACCGGCAAACCCACCGAAAGGTGGCGACGCAAAGCTACGAGGCTAAAGCGCAGAACGCGCCAAGCCAGTCGGGCTACCGAAGAGGAGCCTCGATGGAACTGTCCCATGAACGTCCGCCGCTCGCCCTGATTGCCTGCAGCGACGATTGGATGAGCAGAGCATTGGAGAACGTCTTTCAGCAACACGGCTACGTAGTCGCGCACACGCGCTCGGGCGTTCAGACTCTCGAGTTGGCCCGGCTCGCAAATCACGATCTCCTCATATTGGACGAATCCCTGACCGACGTGAGAGCGATCGATGTCTGCCGCGCTATTCGCGAGGGCACGCAGTTCGATCACTCGGTGCCCGTGGTAATGACATCTCCGACTCCGGTTGACCCTCGCACACGCATGGCAGCCTTCGCCGCCGGTGCCTGGGAATATTGCGGTCACCCGGTCGACCTCGAGCCGGTTTTCATAAAGCTCGAGACGTTCCTGCGCGCACGTGGCGAGCTCGTGGTCGCGCGTGGCGAGGATTTCGTCAATGCGACGACCGGTCTTTACACCTCGTTCGGTCTGCGCCAACTCGCGGGAAAACTCGGCGCTCGGGCCCTCAGAAAACACGAGCCTTTTGCGTGCGTGGCGTTCGCGCCGCAGGTGCACGACCGCGAAGTGGGATCGAGCATGCTGTGGAAGGAAAGCCCCGTTGGCTTCGCCGATGTCGCTCACGTTTTTCGGGAGCAGAGCCGGCAGTCTGACGTCGTCGGACACGTCGGGGATTTGAGGCTCGCCATTCTGGCACCCGACACGGATGCCGCTGGGGCTCGCCTGCTTGTCGCGAGACTTCAGCGCGAGCTCGACCGGGCCTCGGAAAACAAAAGCATTGGCGGACAGGTACGTCTCCGCGTTGGGTACTCGGCGGTGTCGGATCTTGCGAGCTCGAATGTCAATGTCGCGGAGCTCGTGCATCGCGCGGAAAGCGCACTCGACCACGCCCCAATCCAGGGTGACCGCAACGCAATCGTAAGCTTCGACGATCTTCCGATTTACTGAATCGGGATCGCTCTCGATGAGAGACCGGAATCCGCTAGCGCGATTTGCCGAATAGCTTCGAAAAAAATCGAACGACCCGAGGTCCCGCCGCGCGCCGAGTCCCCTCGCGCGCACGAGCTACCACGGCGCTCCGGCGAATTGCAAAACTGTCCCCCACCGCGACTTCTATCACGGTGACTCCGGAGCGTTGAAGCGCGCTCCCAATGACCGCCTCGACGCCGACGTCACCATCGACGATGAAGTCGTGGCGAGCTCCGACTGCAGCGGCCAGGAGACTGATATCGGGATTCTGAAGCGAGACTCCGTGATCCTTACCGTAACTTGCGAGCTGTTGCATTCGAATCTGGCCGAAGGCGCGGTCAACAAATACGATGACGACCAGATCAATTCTCTCCCGAACCGCCGAGACCAACTCCAGAGCCGTCATCGCGAATCCGCCGTCGCCGACCAGCGCGACAACCCGGCGGTCCGGCGCCGCGATCCGCGCACCGATTGCTGTGGGAATCGCGAACCCCATGCTTTGCAGATCGGTAGGCATAATGAGTCCGAGCGGAGCCAAAACGCGGTAGTAGCGCCGCGCCAGGACTTGGTGCAGTCCGGAATCCAGGACCAGCATCGCGTCCGGCGGCAATGCGCGACGAAGCGATTCAAAGAAACTGCGCGCGTCGCCAGCGTGTGTTCCTGCTATGCGGGGCTCTGGCGAGTCCGATGTGCCGCCCGCGACACGCTCGCGCCATGTTTCGAGTTCCTGCTCCGTCCACGCCGAACGTGGTGGAAGCGAAATCAGAAGCTCCTCGAACAACTGGCCCGCATCGCCAACAACGCCGAGCGATGCCGGATAGTTGGCCCCGATTACCTCGGCGCTTGCGTCCACGTGCACGAGGCGATCGGCCGGCAGCTTGAGCTCGAAGCCGTTCGTGTCGCTGTGACTCAGCTTACACCCAATCGCGAGCACGAGATCGCAGGACTCGAGGAGCTCGTTCACGTCGCGGATGCTACCGGCGAAGGGATCGAATCCAAAACTGAGAGGATGATTCTCTGGAAGGACTCCGCGCGCGGATGGGGTCGTCAGCAGCGGCGCGTTCACATGCTCGACCAGTGTACGCAATTGCTTTGCGTAGCGATGGGTTGCCTGTCCCACAATGAAAACGGGCCGGTGCGCGCGACGGACTCGAACGCCCAAGGGCGTGAGATCTGTCCGTTCGACTATCGATGAAGACGGGGTCGCGGCCGCTCCCTCGCTAAGTTCACGCCCCAGTGTCGCCGACGACACCTGGAGGAGTACTGGACCTGGCTCACCCGAACGGGCAAGCAGGAGTCCTTCGAGTACGGCCACGCCAGGGTCAGAATACAGGTCCGCCTCGATAACTCCTTTTACCAATGGAGCAGCAATAGAGGCGAGTGGCAACTCCTGCTGTCGAAAATACCGCCCGTTGGGACTGCTGGTCGGAGTCCCCGCGATGTGCAGGAGCGGAACGGAATCCAACCGCGCCTCCGCCAAGCCGGTTAGCGCCCAGGTGAAACCTGGCCCCGAAATCGTAAGCAGCACCCCCGTGCCACCTGTGACTCTCGCCCAACCTCCAGCCATGAAGGCCGCACTCAATTCGTTCGTGGCAATTACGGTCCGAAGACCACTTTGCCGAAGCGCCTCAAAGAGTTCTACCGTCTGAGTTCCGGGCAACCCGAAAACACAGCGTACGCCGCCTTGCTGGAGTGCCTGGACGATTCGGGAGGCGCCTGTTTGCCATTTCACCCGCGGTTACACTCACGCGCGTGACGAAGGCCGGCAGCCCCAAGATACCAAGGACCTCGTCGACTCGGCGCAGCGATCGATAAGCGGATCCGCTGATCGCACACGAATCGGTGATTCACGAAAACTGCCAACACGTCAACAGCCACAACCTCGACGATGGATGGTCTGACCACGGTCTGACCGTGGAACGACCGTCGGCAGACGTGACATGGAGCGTACAGGGATCGAACCTGCGACCTCCTGGTTGCAAACCAGGCGCTCTCCCAGCTGAGCTAACGCCCCTCGAAACGAAATATAGACGACTACGTGTCACGCCGACACCGCGCATGTTTGCGCGCGACGCACATCCAATATCAGGGTTTCGCTACTCGTGGGCCGGAAGCGGCTCCATCGTGCGCGCGTCGACCGGAATCTGCACTTCGTCGCGGTACGGCGACGTCATGAGCAACACGCGCATGCGCGGGAAGGCATCCATGAACGAGAGATAGCAGAATCCCCAGATCCCGAGCAGTCCGACCGTCACACCGAGCTCCCAAATACCGAGCGGAATGTGGTCCACAACGCCGTAGATCGACGGGTACACCTCGAGATAACGGTGCAGCCAGAGTCCGAGAACCGTCGAACTGGCGAACAGCACCAGCGTGGGGAGATAAACTTTCGCCGCGCGCGACAGCAAGCCGAAGAATGGCAGCCCGAACATCAACGTAACGCCAGTCAGGGTGGGAATGCGCCAGCCTGCAATGAGACGTAACCTCGGCCAGTGAGTTTCTTCACCCATGTTGCCGTACCAGATCACCAGGTACTGCGCGAAGGTGAGATAGCCCCAGAATGCCGTAAACGCGAAGCACAGCTTGCCGAGGTCGTGGAAATGTTTGTCCTGAATCAAGTCGTAGCGTCCGAGATATCTACGCCACGCCATGACGATCAGCGTCCAGCTTGCTAGCGCTGTTACCCATCCTCCCATGAAGAACCACCATCCGTACATCGTACTCTGGAAGTGTGGATCGAGGGACATCGACAAATCCCAGGACAACACTATCCATCCGAAAGCGAACGCGAAGGCCATGAACACGGCGAGCCTTCCCTGAAGCGAATGCGTCGAGTGAAGCTCACGCCTCTCGTCCTTGAATCCCTTTCGCATGCGCTCGCGAATCCCGCGTGCCCACTTCGCGCCTGACTCCGGCAGTATTCCGACGTCGAGGCGAACCGAGGTGTAGATGTACCAGACGCTCAGGAGCGTAATGATCAGATAGACGACGATTACGCGCGTGAAGAAGAAGGGCGGGTTGAGCCAGATGCGCTTTTCCGGAATATCCGGCACGTGGTTCGACCACCAGAAAATGTGGTGACGCCCTACCAACAGAATGAGCAGCAGCACGAAGGCCACGGGAAGAAACGCGACATATCCCTCGAGGAACCGGATGATCGGTCTCGACCACCGAGCCGTCGTGATCCGCTGCACCGCGACGAACATCACGCCCGCCGACGAGATCGAGGTGAAGTAGAGCCAATTGACGAGCAGCGCGTGCCAGACGCGATCGGGATTGATGAACAATCCGATGACGAAAACAACCAGCCCAATCGCCGCAAGCACGAGGGCAATCGTTTTGAGAATCGGGGGCGAAGGGCGATCTATCCCGACTAGTACTTCTTCCCTGCTTGGGGCGTGAGGATCGTGGCCGCTCATCGTATTCTTCTCGCGCGGGTCGAGTCAGTCCTCGTCTTTACCGAGTCGGCGCGGGCTCGCCCGCTCGTGTCCGACGGCGGTGTCACAGCAGGCACCTGAGCGCCCGATGGCGGTGTCGGCGCCGCCGCGGCCTGATCCGCGCTCAGCAGGCTGCGCGGATTGTAAAATGGAGCTGGCACGTTCGGACCCATCCGCGTCGCACCGGGAACCTTGTCACCAGTGACGCCCGGAGGCGCGAGCGGCCCTGTAGCGACCGTCTTTCCGCCAATCCCCTGCAGCGCCCTCACGTAGTTCACCACATCCCAGCGATCCATCTCCTCGATCCGGTTGTACGGCGGCATCAGGCCGCGCCCGTTCCGAATCATTCCGAAGATGTATCCGTCGGTACGGCCCTTGGTCATATCGGTGGTGAGATTGATTCCGGGCATCCCGAACTTCGTCGCAGGACCATCGCCCATGGCACGATCGCCGTGACAAACGGCGCAATTGATCTGAAAGTATTTCCTGCCGTTGGCGAGCGAGGAGTCCGACGCAGGTGTCGGATTTCTGATCACTGACAGGGAATCGATCGTCGCCGGGAAGGCGCCGTATGAAACCTGGAAGCCGGCCATGGCGGTGCCCGTCGTCGGAACCGACATCTGCGGGTTTCCACGCGATGGAGTGAGCGTGTCCTTGAGCGGCTCCCACGTCCAGATCGATGGCTGACGCTTGAAGTCGGTGAACCATTCGCACGCCGTGAG
>Ga0193699_10000731_pt1 | contig 13382 bp, 13 predicted proteins | sample L3c2metaG_FD_160095 | JGI IMG/M metagenome (GOLD analysis project Ga0193699, IMG submission 160095) | Soil microbial communities from a riparian zone of the East river system, Colorado, United States - L3c2 | ecosystem: Environmental > Terrestrial > Soil > Riparian zone | place: USA: East... | reverse complement strand
CGTCAACATGGTCGCCGCCGGTGAAGCCGGTGGTATTCTCGACACGATTCTCATGCGCCTCGCGACCTTCCTCGAGAAGAACGACGCGCTGGTGAGAAAGGTGAAGGGAGCCATGATCTATCCGACCGTCATCATGAGCGTCGCCGGCATCGCGGTCGTGACCCTGCTCATCTTCGTCATCCCGGTGTTTGCCGGCATGTTCGCGTCGTCGGGCATGGCGCTGCCGCTGCCGACCAGAATCGTCATCGGTGCCTCGAACTTCCTCAAGCACTTCTGGTGGATAATCGGTGCTGTGATGATCGTCGGCGGATACACGGGGAAGAAGTACTATGCCACGTCGAGCGGAAAGCTCGTAATCGACCGATTCATGCTGCGCGTGCCGGTTCTTGGTGACGTGCTCCGCAAATCGGCGGTGTCGCGCTTCACGCGCACGCTCGGCACGCTTATCAGCTCGGGTGTCAGCATTCTCGAAGGACTCGAGATCACGGCGAAGACCGCCGGCAACCGGGTCATTCAGGACGCGATCATGCAATCCCGCTCGTCGATCGCCGGCGGTGACACGATCGCTCAGCCGCTTCAGAAGTCGAAGGTGTTCCCGCCCATGGTCATCTCGATGATCGCGGTCGGCGAACAAACCGGTGGTCTGGACGAGATGTTGTCCAAGATTGCAGACTTCTACGACGAAGAAGTCGATGCCGCGGTGAGCAACCTTCTTTCACTGCTCGAGCCGATTATGATCGTATTCCTCGGCGTCGTCGTCGGAGGAATGGTCGTGGCCATGTATCTCCCGATCTTCGACATGGTCAACGCGGTCCAGTAGAAACCGTACCGAATAGAAAAAGGGGCAGCCAGGTTTCTGGCTGCCCCTTTTGTCTTTCACCGCAAATCTAGAACAGCACGCCGACTGTGATAGGGATGAAGCTGTAGCTTCCGTTGTCCAGGGTGAGACGGTTGTATCGCGCCTCCACAAAGGTCTCGAAGCTGCTGCTCAGGGGAACCTTGATCCCGCCCCCGATGTTGAACCCGAAATGGTTGTTCCCAGAGCTCGCACCTACAGGCGGGTCGATATTCGTCCGGTACAAACCGGCTCCCCCGATGGCATACGGAGAGAATGAAACGCTCGGGAATGCGTAGACGAGATTCCCGGTAAATGCCGGAATGTTGATGTTGCCATCTCCACCCTGGAGACCAAACTGATTGTACGCGGCCTCGAGGCGAACCCCGAGTGGAATGAGCGTCGGCTTGAATCCGACAATCAGGCTGACATTGTAGCCCGTATTCGTGATATCGCCGAGATCGCTGGTGGGGATTGCAACTCCCCCGGCGGCGCCAATCTGGAATCCCGAAAGCATCGAGCTCTGCGCGCTCGCGCTCGGCGCGGCTGCGCCAATCCCGAGGGCGGCGGCCGCTGCAAGAATAGTGAATCGGTTCATGAGTATCTCCAATGTTGTGGAACGCTGACCAACAAACTGTTTTCGAGCGCCGTAACCAGAACGGTTACGGGAACGCCTGTAACTAAAACGGCGCGCTCGCGAGGAACCACCCCTCGGGCCACTTGCATTTTTTGATGCGCGTCGCTCCACGCGCGGGCCTTAACGGCCCGGCTACGGATGAGGTCCAGCCGCGCGCAGCAACGAGTCGATCTCATCGAGATCCAGGCGCGTGAGCTCCCAACGCGCGCTCTCGACATTCGCTCGAACCTGCTCTGCCGACGTCGCACCCGCGATCACCGACGCGACGACCCGATGCGCGAGCAGCCACGAAATCGCCAGCTCGAGAATCGTATGGCCGCGCGATTCCGCGAAGTTGATGAGCACTTCAACCCTCTCGAGATTCTCGTCGGTCAGGAGCTTCCGGTAGCGCTCGAACTTTGCGACCCGCGTGCCCTCAGGGACCGAGCCGCCCTTCCGATACTTTCCTGTCAGCAGGCCGCTCATGAGAGGGAAGAAAGGGAGGAATGCGATGCCCTGTCGCTCGCACTCGTCGAGCACACCTTCCTCAGGGTCGCGATGCAGAAGACTGTACTCGTTCTGAACGCTCACGAATCGCGCTGAGCCCGCGCGCTTGGCTGCCGCAGCCTGCGCCTCTCTTATCTGTTGGGTCGAGAAGTTGGAGCATCCGATTTCCCGAACCTTGCCGGCCTTAACCAGCTCATCGAGCGCGCCGAGCGTCTCCGCTATCGGCACGTCGGGATCGGGAACGTGCTGCTGATACAGATCGATGTGGTCCGTACGGAGGCGCTTGAGACTCGCCTCGAACGCCTGCCGCACGTACTCCGGGCGCGCCCCTCGACCCTGCCCAGGCATGTCATTCCCGAACTTGGTCGCGACGAGCACGTCTGATCGCCGGCCCCGATCGACGAGAAAACGGCCAATCAGCTCCTCGCTCCTGCCGTCCGCGTACATGTCGGCCGTGTCGAAGAGATTAATCCCCTGGTCGAGCGCCGCGTTGATGACTTCCTCAGTTCGTGCCTCGTCGATGCGCCCTCCAAAATTGTTACAGCCGAGCCCTACGACCGAGACTTCGAGAGAACCGATCTTTCGTTTTTCCAACACGCCTCCTGGTCAGCATGGGATCGCTGCGCGCTACTGACGATTCCTCACGCGCTGACTCTGAGTGACTCCCGCTCCCTCCAGGCACGCCGCCACGTCAACCGCGACATCCGTGTTGCACGCGCGCTGCCGCGATGACGAGTCGGAAAAGAAGTTTCCGACCTGGAGCCCGACGCCGTCCCAGCAGCTGGATCGACTCGCACCGTCCGGCAGTGACCGACAGAACGCTGTGCCGCGTGGGAGCTCGCCAGGCGCGTACGCCAGGTGTCGGACTGCACCCTGATAGCAGAATGGCACCCCGGTGGGTGACGCCTGATCGCATCGCTTCCTGATGCCTGCGTACTGAAACGCCGATGCGCCTGACGCGTTCCTGCCGAGGCCGACGTAGCACGCGCGCACGAGCTCGGGAGTGCCGGCCGCGTCGCAGACCGCGCTCGCTCTCCGGTAATCCTGCTGCACCGCCGGAAGAATCAGATCGGCTTGCAGCTCGTAACACTCGCGCCGGTAGCGATCCGGTATCGCGTTACAGGGATACTGCAGATCGTTCGGCTTGAACAGAACCACGGATGCACTCGGCATCGAATGTCGATGCATTCCCAGCATCTCATTTCCGCCCGCTTGCATGTGCGCGCCCATGTTGTGCTCCATGAAGACGCCGCTGTAGCAGCTCCGCTGGTCCCAGTCCGCAGCAAGCCGGTCGCAGTCCCTGAGCGACGCGTTGACATCGTAGGCGTGGTACATCATGAGGCCGTGGCCGGTCCCGTGAAGACAATCGTACAACCGGAATTGTTCGCGGGTCCCGCGCAGGCCATCGCACGGGGCCACGAGCACGCTCCGGGTTATCGGGATGCCGATCCTCGCGTCGAAGTACCGCTGCAGAATTCCGTGATAGCATCCCGACTGATATCGCTCGTCGCATTGCGACAGCAGGCGGGTCGCGGTCGCAGGGGTGGAGCGAACCGCGTATCCGAGCGCGTGCGCGAGCGGATGTCCGAGCAAAACGAGCGAGGGATCGTTGTGGACGATGCGGTCGAGCGTGCCCATCGCGAGCGCGATGTTCCCGGCGGACGACAACGATGCGATGCCATCACCGAGGCAGGTGGAGTACGCGTCGATCGAATGGTTGACGTGCGGTTTGCACACCATCAGCAGCGAATCGGCAACTGCGCCCGAGTCCGCGACCGAGCGGGATGGAGTCGTCGGTGCAGTGGCGAGCGTATCGACCGGCATGTCCCGCATCGCCGGATGGTTTTCGTGCTGGGCATCGCTGCGGCGCGCCATCGAGACGAGCGCAATGAGCGCCAGTCCCAACGTCGTCAATGATGAGCTTTGGCGGAACAAGGAGGGGTTGATCACGACCGGAGTATCACCGGGCGCGGCGTCCGATTCAACTGGAGTTATCGCGACTCGAGACTCAGGGTACGGTTCAGTGCCGTCGCCACATAGACCATGTCTATACTCTTCAGGAATTCATGCCAGGGTGGTGGGGCGCGGAATGCCATTCTGCCCGCGGCATCTTCCCAGACAGGAACCACGACTCCCGTCATTTCTACGGCAACAGCGCTTCGCTGAAAGGCTTCCTGGATGCGAGCCTGTTCCGAAGGCGACCGTTTCCCGAAGGTCCGGTCAACTGGCACAATGATTATGTCTTGACCATCGCGCCGTATATGCGCCACCTGAAAGACAGGCATCGCATCCGTTCGCTTCGGAGCCGGTTTTCCCATTTATCATTGACATTTCAATGGCAGGCCGGGTGAGTCAATGTCGATTTTATGTCTCAAACTGTCGGTTTCCTATCACCGTCAAGTAGGGACTTTCCCCCACGGCTGAGCTGCTGTAGCCCAACCCAAGGCCGGGCAAAGCTCTTCCACCAGCGACCGGCCGTGCTACTTTCCCCCTTCATGAGAGCGCTCGCCGTCATCGTCCTGGCCATTCTTGCCGGCGGCTGCACCGAGCACGCCCCGGGCGCGGCACCCGCCGATGCAGGCGGCACTCTGGTCATCTCAACAACAGGCGATCCCGGGACGCTCTTTCCTCCCCTCGTGACCAGCACCCAGGCGAAACAGATCACCGAGCAGATCTACGACTACCTCGCCGACGTCGGCCCGGGCATGGACACCAGGGACGAAAAGGGATTTCGACCCGGTCTCTCCGATCGGTGGCGGTGGTCCAACGACTCGTTGATGGTGGCGTTTCATATCAATCCCCGGGCAAAGTGGCACGATGGAATTAACGTTACAGCGCACGACGTTCAATTCACATTCGCCCTCAACAAGAACCCCGCGCTCGGCGCCGGGATGGACACCGAGCTCGCGAACATCGATTCCGTGACTGTGACGGATTCGCTCACGGCGGCGTTCTGGTTTCACAGCAGATCGCCGCATCAGTTCCTCGACGCAGCGGCGCAATTGCTCGTTCTTCCCGCGCACCAGCTCGAAAGGATTCCGGTGGACTCGCTGCGCGAAGCCGTGCCGCCGCCGATCGGAACCGGACGATTCCGCCTCCGAAAGTGGGACAAGGGCGCTTCGGTGGAGATCGTCGCGGATACTTCCAATTTCCGGGGCAGGGCGCTGCTGGACCGGGTGATCTGGAGTGTTGCACCGGAGCTCACGACCGCGGTAACAAGACTGTTCAGCGGAGATGCGGATCTCGTCGAATCACTCCGCCCGGATGATCTGAAAGAGCTGCTGCGTCACCCGGACATTCGGACGATCCTCCTGCCGGGAATGGACTACGTTTTCCTGCGATTCAACCTGCGCGATCCGGCGAACAAGGCGCGGCCGCACCCGCTCTTCGGCGATCGAGACTTGCGTCGCGCGATCGCCATGTCGATCAACCGCGGCACCCTCGTGCGGAGCGTGCTCGACACCTTTGCGCTGGTGCCAGTCGGCCCGACGGTTCGTGCGTATCCGACCACTGATCCGACGGGAGTGCAGCTGCCGTTCGATTCGGTGCGTGCAAGCGTGCTGCTGGACTCACTGGGATGGATCCGCCGGGACGCGGGCGGCATTAGAGCGAAGAACGGGAAGGAGCTCGCCTTTTCGCTCATGATCCCCGCACAGAGCACGAACAGGGTCAGGATGGGACCGATCCTGCAGGAACAGCTACGCCGCATGGGTTTTCGCGTACAGCTCGAAAACATGGCGCAAGCTGCGGTGGCCGACAGGGAGACGACCGGCGCGTTCGACGCTTCCCTCGATGTTTGGACCATGCCCTCGAGTCCGGACCGAATGGGTCAGGCGTGGGGCACCCGGGGCATTGGTAAGGACGGCGTCAACTATGGGTCGTACAGCAATCCGAAGTTTGATGCATTGCTCGATACGGCGCTTTGGTCGGATCCGGCACAAGAGCGTGAGGCGCGTGGAAAGTTCAGGCTGGCGTTCGCCGTTATCAACGATGACGCACCCGCCGTCTGGCTTTACGAACCGCGGAAAATCATCGGGATTCACAAGCGAATTCGGACCACCAAAATGCGCCCGGATGCGTGGTGGTTTGACCTCGCGGATTGGTCCATACCGGCCTCGGAGAGGCTCCTAAGGGATCGGATACCCCTGGCTCGTTAGCCCATTCTGGAGGCCGTTAACTCGCCCCAGGTGATATGAAAGTGCCCCTATGGTGATACGAAACAGGCATTTCTTATTCGTCTACATTGTGGCATTTTAATGCACCAAATTACGCCCAAAAAAGGCCATAAATGATCCGGCACCAGAGCTACTTCGACACACTCGGTTCAATGCAGGAAGACAGCGCTTCCTGGCGTGCGGTATTCGCCGGGTTGTCGGTCCTGCGCCTCGTCGATGCCTATACGGATACGGGGTCGTCCATCGACCCCGCTAACTGGGCGCAGCTGCACAGCGTCCGCACGGCAATCGAGGCCGTTGGCGAAGGTGACGCCGTCAGGGGCGTCCTCACCAGTGTGATTGAGGAAGTGACGAAGCGCCGGGCGATAGACGACACGGTATGCGGGTCGCTTCTGGCGTACGGACGTGCTTTGGACTACGCGGCTTCGTGGGGACTCGCGATTGACGTTTTCTCGACCGTGGCCAAATTGGCCCGTCCGGAAAGGAATGCCAAGCTCGCGGTCGAAGCGCACGTCGCAGTTGGCGGTGCCGCTCGCCGCAACGGCGATTGGGACACCTCTGCGCGTGCCTATTCGCAGGCTGCCTACATAGCTGACACTCTCGGCGATCGGCAGGGCGTGTTGACGGTGCAGATCGGTATCGCGAACACCTACATGGCCAAGGGCAACCTGCCGCAGGCACAGACGATTCTCGACGATGTGCTCGTCCAGGCGCGCGATCAGGAGTTGCCGCAGGTCCAGAGCTATGCCCTCCATAGCCGTGCAGCTTTGGCGGGTCACAAGGGCGACCACGCGGAAGGATTGAAGCTTGCCCATGAGGCGTTCAACCTCACAACAGATTCTACCGAGCGCGATCTGATTCTCGATGATATCGCGGGCTTGTTCACCTCGCTCGGTATGACCGATGCTGCACGCGACACTCATCTCGTAATCGCCGCCACATCGCAGTCCAAAATGATTCGCGATTCGGCCACCATCAACTTGATGGAATTGGCGTCGATCGATGGGATGCCTGAAGCGTTCGATTCCTACGCGCGCCAGCTTGGCCAATCGCATCTCGGGCCGTGGCAGCGTTCGCACTACCTGCTATTCCTCGGCGAAGGCATGAATCGCCTCGGCCGCAGTGATGCGTCCGAGGAAGCGCTGAACGAAGCGATCTCCTTCGCCAACGCCAATCAGATTCACCAGGTGTCGTTCAAGGCTCAGTCCGCGCTTTCCACCATTCGCGGTGCTTCGCGCCCGAACAAGCCCTTCGTTGCGCCTCCTTCGTGGGTCCCCGAGGAGGTCAATACCGTCGTTCGCGCGATGTCCGAGCTGCGCAAGACGGCGGTGGCTGCCACGTAATGGACTTACGGGCAGCCCCCGGTCCGTTACTTAGATGCGCAAACTGAGGAGCCGTTAAGAATCGGGCATGGCGCGTCGTTCTTCGGGCCGGTCATGTCTGAACAAGCCGTAAGAACAACCGCGGCGATGATGGCGACGGCGGAGAGAATTCTGGTGCGGATCATGGTAAAACTCCTGAAGAGAGAATGAACAGAGTGTTTCGGAACTGAGCGACGTTCCAACGTACCGCCCTCAGGAAACGCCGAAATGTCGTTTTCTTATCAGAAAATGTCTGTTTCCTACCAAAAACAGCACTTTTCTTATCATTTGCCCTCGCGCTAGGGTGTCTGTGCCGCCAGTTTCCTAGATATGCGCGCGATTCTCTCGTGAGCGTTGCGGCGTTCCTGCCTTCCCGACTGCTCACCCATGTCAAGCACGTTCTTGCTGATGAGCCTGAGATCTTCGTCGCATCGTCGTGGCAAGAGCTCGAATCAATCATCCGCCGCAAGCCGATCAGCGTCGTAATCCTCGACCCGACCGCGGATGGGATCATGAACGTCAGCGCGGTGGCCGGACTCCTCAAGCGTTACCCATCCCTTCCGCTGATCGCGTACGTCACCCTCCACGCACCCCAGTTCAACGCAGTGGCCCAGCTCGGGCGGCTCGGATTGAAGGAAGTCGTTCTTCATCATTTCGATGACGAGCCCGAGGGATTTCGTGAGCGCGTCGAGCGCGTCGAAGGCAACGCGCTGACCCATGACGTCATCGAAGCATTGCGGGATCGGCTCGTACAACTTCCGAGGCAGCTCTCGGTCGCGGTCGAGAACCTATTCGACCAGCCTCATCGGTACACGAGCGCACTTGACCTCGGCATGGAAGCCGGGATTGCAATCGTAAGTGTGTATCGGAATCTGGATGCGGCGCAGCTTGGGTCTCCCAAGCGCCTGCTCATAGCCGCGAAAGTCCTGCGTGGTTTCGGCTACCTGCGCGATCCCGGCTACTCGGTGCTCGATGTCTCCATCAAGCTGGGATACAAGACCGCTCGCATCTTCTCCGAGCACTGGGTCAGCGTGTTCGGAATTACCCCCGCACGCGTTCGAACCCGGCTTACGGACGAAGCCGCAATAGAGAGTGTGCTGCGGTGGTTGGGAGCGGGGGACGACGATTCGCTCCCCGACGATCTGGGCCGGCCGTCCGCGCGCACTGCGTCACGGAAGCGGCACCGTCGAAAGCCTGAACCGAGCTAGGCTAGTCCCACTGCAGGATGCCCTTCATATCGTCCAGAAGGGGCACGGCTGAACTGGATCCCTTTGACACTTCCGGATCCCGCGACCGATCCGCAATGCGGATGAAGTCGCTCCACAGATCACCCAGCCTCACCGTCAGAGGTCCGCCCTCCAACCCGTCGCCGATCGTATCGGCGACGGTTGGATGCGGCGTTTCGATGTCGCCCACGATGGGCGAAGGATTCTTACGCTTGGTCATCTTGATGGTGGCGGCGCGCTGTCCGGAGGGTCCAGGTGGTCAAATGGGATGATTGAACCACCCGCAAATGCACTCACCAATATGCGACCATCACCCGAGACTCGTCTAGCAGCAACTAGATGATTCGCGAACCACTGGCCCCGCTTCGTCCCCAAATCGTCATAGCGAACGCCCTTTCCGCTCGATGACGAGTGGATGAACCGGCCGTTGCCCGCGTAGATCGCGACGTGGCTGATTCGCCCTCCCTGGGAGAACAGCATCAGGTCCCCAACCTTCAACGAGCGGGTCGACGGCTCCACTGCGATTCCTGCTCCGGCCATCTGCCGCGACGTGCGAGGCAGGTCCACACCCTGAACGTCGTACACGTATTGAACGAATCCTGAACAGTCGAAGCCGGTTCGTGGCGAAGTTCCTCCGTATCGATACGGCACTCCTATGTACTGTTCCGCCGTCATCACTACTCGGCCTGCCGCTCCGCTGGATGACGACGTGCTGATCGGCCAGGTTGTGCGCGAGGTCCGGCTTGGTCGCGGAGCGCTTGGCGGAATGTCCGCGCTGCGTCTCGTGAAAACTGAAGAACGCGAGCGGCCTCCGCCGAAGTGAATCCCGATTCCCACTCGGTACTCGAGTCCTCGAACGAACTGCGTATCCGCTGGGGTCGCCGGCGCCGCAAGGTGGCGCGAACGCACTTCGCCGTTGACCGACAAGAGGCGGCCAAGGGCGAGCTGTAGTCCACCGCCATAACTCCAGGTCCGGATGGCGTCGGTGAACGTCGCGGGCTGGGCGCTACTCTCCAGTCCAAGGCCGGCAAAACCGTAAGGCATGATGCCTTCCCCGAGCCGGGCATTGACGGGTCCGAACAGGAGATCCGCGTTGGTAGCCCAGACCAGATTGGAGGGTCCCTGGGTGCCACCGAAGCCGCTGGTGGTGAGCGAGGAGATCCCCAGCCCGCCACTTCCACGGATTCCCACATACGGAGTACCAACGCTGAGGGAGAGTCCCCCAAGGGTCCGGGTTACCGGGGCGGCATTGTCGAGGGCTCCATAGAACTCGACGCCGCCGGCGACTTGCCCGGCGAGACAACTGGGTAGTGCAAAGTATGATAGGACTCCAGAGAGACCTATCAAGCGTCGCAGGATCATAAGCGACTCCACTGAAGAGGTTGGGCCTTAACAGGGCATTAGGAGGACCAGCCCGTGCCAGCGCGCTAACGCAATGAGATGTAACGCCTTAACCGTAACAGGCTCAGCCGTAAACATCCGATTGTCTCCTTTCTCGGACAGGCGCGTAGGTCAGAAGAGGTCTATGTTCTGTGGGAGAACAAGTCGATTTCGGCCTTGGTTCATTGAATCGGAGGAATGCCGATATCAGTGGGGACGGCCGTTCTCAACGGCAGTTGGGACGGGAACGATCTGATTCGACCGGGTACGATTAAATGGACCAGAGTGTGCTTGTTCTGGTCTTAACAAAGCATCGCAAGACCGGTCATACTTATGTTCGGCGAGTTCCTTTAGGGATCTCGCAGAGTCCCGCCTGTCACGGGCTGAATGAGCCCGCCACCCCCAAGCCTGGAGACACGATATGCCAAGAATTGAATGGCGCTCGATCCTGGCTTTGGCCACCGCCGGTCTGGTGCTCAGCACAGGTTCGACGTTTAGCGCGCCTTCGTTCGGCTCTATTGGCTCGGCAGTCGAGACCGCGTCCGCCGCTATCGCTGATAACCTCTCGGACGACGGGCCGCACCTGGGATTCGATACTTTCGCCTATCCGGGGGACGACGCGATGCAGGCGTGGGCGACGGCGGAAAAGCCGTACAAGTGGGTCGGCTACTATTTGTCCGCGCCCTGTCACAACGACGACTCCTGGGAAGGAAAGAGAGCGACGCTCTCCACCATGGGTTGGGGCATGGCGGTTATCTACGTCGGCCAGCAGACCTGGGGAAGAACTCCCGGACAGAAGGTCCACGTCACGCGCTACATCACGAAGCGGGTTCGCCAGGTGAAGACACGCAACGGCAAGCGCGTTGTCAGCTACGTCAAGAAGCGGGTTCCTGTCAAAGTCCTTGTCGTTCCGCGCGCGTCGCCAAACGCAAGCTGCTCGTCGCAGTTTGTAACTGCCGCGCGCGGTACCGCCGATGCGGACGACGCGGTCGCGAAGACTGCCGCCGAGGGCTTCGCGAAAGGCACTGTGATCTTTCTCGACATCGAGCGAATGGAATCGGTGCCGAGGTCAATGCGCGAGTACTACGCGGCCTGGACAAAGAGAGTGCTCGAGGACGGACGCTTTCGCCCTGCTTACTACGCCCACAGCTTCAACGCGGATCTCATCTACGGCGATGTGAAGCAGGTGCTGGCCGCCGCGGGTGTTTCGGCCGAGCCCCCATTCTGGATTGCCAGCGAGCGCGGCTTCTCCGTCGACAAGGCACCCACCGAGGTTGGCCACGCGTTCGCGCAGGTCTGGCAAGGCGTCCTCGACGTCGTGGAGACCCACAATGGCGTCAGGCTTCCGATCGACGTCAACGTCGCCCGGCTCCCATCGCCGTCGGAGAATTATCGCGGCGGAGAGTAGTCGGGACTGTTCATCGTCCCGAATTGTTGGTCGTATGTACCGAGGCTATTTCACCCGGGTGATGAAATCCTCGCGGTTCGGCGGGCGGAACATCAAGTCGACCGCGAGCCACGTCGTCTTGGCGAACGGATAGCACAGGACTGCGCCGAGGATCGACAGCACGACTCCGCCATATTGCAGCGCGTCCCAGGGCGGATTGGGCCACGTCACGACCACGACTACGAGAAATGCGCTCGCGAGAAGTACTTCGACTGCGATCAGGTTGAGCGTGTACGCACCTATGAAGTAGTCGGATTCGCCGCGCTCGAGCAGGATCCCGCAGTTGGGGCAGCGCTCCTTCATCTTGAAAAATCCGGTGAAGAGGTCGCCGTGCCCGCAGTTGGGACAGCGAAGAAGGAGCGCACGACCCAGAAGACGCCATGGTGACTGACGCGAGATGTCGGGATGCGCTGCGTTGGCCTGACTCCTCTCGCTATCGCTTTTCATTCATCTCAATGACCGCGCACGGCGTGTGGTTGGTAGGGCTCCTCGACGGCGCGGATTTGCTCGTCGCTAAGCTTCACGTCCAGCGCGCGAACGGCGCTCTCCAGATGCTCGATCTTGGTGGCACCGACGATTGGGGCGGCGACACCGGGTTTGCTCAGCAGCCACGCCAGCGCAACTTCGGAGGGCAGCACGCCAACCTCGCCCGCGACTTTGCGCACGGCTTCGATCACCTTCAAGTCGGAAGGAGAATCGTAGAGATCAACGGCGTACGTATCGCTGTCAGCCCGAGTCGTCCCTTCTGACGGCGACGAAGTGGTGCGGGCAAGGCGTCCTCGCGCGAGCGGCGACCACGGAATCAGGCCGACGCCTTCCTCGCCGCAGAGCGGGATCATTTCGCGCTCTTCTTCTCTGTAAACGAGGTTGTAGTGATTCTGCATTGATATGAAGCGGGCCCAGCCGTTTCTCTCCGACAGGCTGAGAGAGCGCGCCATCTGCCACGCATATCCGGAGCTTGCGCCGATGTAGCGCACCTTGCCCTGGTGCACGAGGTGGTCGAGCGCGGCGAGGGTCTCCTCAATCGGCACGCTGCTCTTGAAGCGATGAATCTGGTAGAGATCGATCGTCTCGACCCCGAGCCGCCGGAGACTCGCCTCGCACGCCTGCACGATGTGCTTGCGCGAGATCCCTCCCATATTCGGCCCGTCGCCCATGGGGAAATGGACTTTTGTGGCGAGGACGATCTCCTCCATGTTCGCCATCTCCCTGAGCGCGCGACCCGTCACCTCCTCACTGACGCCCATTGAATACATGTCGGCCGTGTCGAAGAAGTTGATCCCCAGGTCGAGCGCCTTTTTGTAGAAGGGTCGCGAGTCGACTTCGTCGAGAATCCACGGGCGCCACTTTGGGGTTCCGTAGGTCATGCAGCCGAGGCAGATCCGTGAGACCTCGAGTCCGCTGCGGCCAAGCTGGGTGAACTTCATTCCTACTTCTCCGGGCTGAGTTCAGGGCGCTTCGGCTTACATCCACAGAACTGAAGCAGGGGGCCGATAGCTCACAAAAGCTAGTCGCCTCGGAGCTTTCATACAGGCGTTCCTGTTGCGCGGCAAACTCGTTACGCGGAGTCTTTACGTCACCAGAAAAGCTCTTAGCTATACAGCTGCAAAGCTGGCAGCCGGCGGCTTTGGTTCTGTGGCGGTTGGAAGGCGCCTTTAGCCCTACCTGGAAGCAATCCTCAACCCTTTCCTGGCAACGGTTGTCAGAAGGTCGACAATGGAGCTGGTTGCCTACGAGTCTCGGAGCTCGGTGAACGATACCCAACTCATCACGCGCGTGGTCGCTGGCGATGCGGCCGCTGAGCGTGAGCTGTACGAGACATACGTGGATCGCAT
>Ga0193699_10000730_pt1 | contig 13384 bp, 10 predicted proteins | sample L3c2metaG_FD_160095 | JGI IMG/M metagenome (GOLD analysis project Ga0193699, IMG submission 160095) | Soil microbial communities from a riparian zone of the East river system, Colorado, United States - L3c2 | ecosystem: Environmental > Terrestrial > Soil > Riparian zone | place: USA: East... | reverse complement strand
TCGGCGATCGTGCGATCGGTGCGGAGCAGCAGGCGCTCGCAGCCCTCCAGTCGTGGATCGTCCGCATCGAGGGCCAGCGGCCCGGCCGGCGCCCGCGTGACGTCGAGCACCATCACGGGGCCGAGGAACGGCTCCAGCGGCAGCCGGTCGCTCCCGGGCCAGTCGTCGCGCACGTGCAGGGGCGCGTCGGCGTGCGTGCCGACGTGCGGACTTCCCGCGCAGTACGAGAGGTTCACGCTCGACCCCTGCTCGATCCGCGCACTCCAGCCACAGGTGAAGGGGACGTCGCCCGGCCATTCCGGAGTGCCCGGCTGCACGAGGACGGAGATGTCGAGGAGCACGGTACTACGCCGAGGCGCCGTAGAACTTCGCCCGCACCGCCCACAGCGCGGGGAAGAACTTCTGGTCGATCGTGCGCGCGAGGTACTTCGCGCCCAGGGTGCCGCCGGTGCCTCCGGTGAGCGGGCCGAGCACGCGCTCCACGAGCTGCACGTGCTTGAACCGCCACAGCCCGAACTGCTGCTCGTACTCGAGCAGCGCCTCGGCGAGGAAGAACAGCGTCGTCGGTCGCTCGCCGACGTACAGCGCCTCGAGCTCGACGCCCTGCGCGCGCAGCAGTTCCATGAACAGCTCCTGGAGCGTGGGCCTCTCGAGCGCGCGCTGCACGATGTCGGGGATGGCACCGTGCTCCTGGAGCACGTGCATGAAGTGCGGCTCACGCAATCCCGACGCCGCCTCGACGGCGCGAAACTGCACGCTCTGCGAGCCGCTGGAGCTGCCGAGGTGCGTGCGGAACTGCGCGAAGTGCTGTGGCGGCAGCGTCTCCAGCGCCGACAGCTGCGCCGAGACGATGCGCATGAGCGCGTTGATGCGACCCATGCGGAAGAGCGCGAACTCCGGTTCGTGCCCCTCGAACGACTCGATCAGGAGATCGAGCTCGTGGAGGATCTCCTTGAACCACAGCTCGCTCGCCTGATGCACGACGATGAACAGCAGCTCGTCGGGATGCTCGGAGCGCGGATGCTGGAGCGAGAGGAGCTGATCGAGCGCGAGGTACGAGCCATAGGTGACCTCGCCGTGGCTGGTGTCGGTCAAAAGGTCGAGACCTCGAGCGCGACGACATCGTCGACGCGCATCATCTCGGTGGTGAGAAAGGGCTCGCCGTAGCGCGTGCGAATGAGCGAGCCGTAGGTGGCCGCGTAGTGTCGAATGATGTCGTACAGCGGTTCCCCGTTGGGGAAGACCTCGCCGGCCTGCGTCTCGCCCTGGAACTGGGAGGCGTAGCATTTGATCGCCTCCAGCTTTCGCTCGAACTCGTCGGTGATGTCGACGACGAACGACGGCCGGGTGGAGTCCTGTCGATAGGCGAGGGCGTGCAGGACCTTGAGGGGCCGGTGCTTCGGCACTTCGGGCGCGATCTTCGCCAGGCCGGCGACGAAGCAGGCGTCGCGGACGAGACCGGCCGTGACGCGGTGATCGGGATGGCGCCCCTCGGACGCCGGCGCGATGACGACCCGCGGGCGAAAGCGGCGGATCACGCGTGCGAGCGCCTCGCGCGTCGCCGGGGAGTTCTCGATGCCGGCGTCCGGCAGCCCGAGGGTCTCCCGCGCCGACACGCCGAGGATCTCGGCCGCGCGCGACGCTTCCTCGGCCCGCAGCTGCGCCGAGCCGCGCGTGCCCATCTCGCCCTGGGTGAGATCGACGATGGCGGTGCGCCGCCCAGCGTTCGCCGCCTTGATCAGGGTCCCGCCACAGGTGAGCTCGACGTCGTCGCGGTGTGCGGCGATGGCCAGGATATCCACAGCGGGGGATGTCATGGGGGCGGAATATACCTGTCGTCCTGAGCGCAGCGAAGGACCTGCACATGCAGGTCCTTCGCTGCGCTCAGGACGACAACCTGGCGCGCTACTCGTATCGCAGAGCGGTGACCGGGTCCAGGCGCGCCGCGCGCACGGCCGGCAGCATGCCGAACATGATGCCCGTCACGGCGCTGATGCCGAGGGCGGCGGCGACGCTTCCCCAGGACGTGGACGCGGGAATCGACGGCCAGGCCGTGCGCACGCCGATCGCCACGAGGATGCCCAGCGCGAGCCCGACCGAGGCCCCGATGCCCGTGAGGGTCACCGCCTCGACGAGGAACTGCCAGAGGATCGTCCACCGCGTCGCGCCGAGCGCCTTGCGCACGCCGATCTCGCGGGTGCGCTCGGTGACCGAGATCATCATGATGGCGATCACACCGATGCCCCCCACGAGCAGCCCGACCGACGAGAGCGCGAGGCCGACGACGAAGAAGGTGCCGAACAGCTTGTTGTAGATCGCCCACAGGCGATCCTGGGTCACGATGTCGAAGTTGTTCTTCTGGGTCGGCCGCAGCCCGCGGTGGCCCCGCAGCGCGGCGATGACATCGTCCACCGCCTCCTCGGTGCTCACACCGGCGCGCGGCTTCACGATCAGGTTGTTGCCGCGCATCCAGAGGTTGAGGTGCCGGCGCGCCGACTCGAAGGGCACGATGGCCTTCGGCGAGTCGCCGCCGCCGGCCGACGTCGGCGTGCCCATCGGGCTCGCGGTGTAGTGATAGTAGCCGATGACCTTGAACTGGACGTCGTCGATCATGATGGTCTTGTCGACGGGATCGGACTGGCCGAACAGCTGCTCGGCCAGCTTGTCGTTCACCAGGACGACCTTCGCGCCCGTGGCGTTCTCGGCGTAGGTGAAGCTGCGGCCGGGATAGATGTCGCCGCCGTCCACTTCCGTCCAGTTGGGCGTGTACACTTCCATGCCGGCGTTCGACACCTTGTCCTTGTACTTGAACTTGGCACCGGTGCCGACATGGGCCGTCACCGCGCGAATCGACGACAGCCGTTCGATCAGCGCCACTTCGTCCAGCGTGATCCCCGGGTTGCGCCGTTCGGGGCACGTCTCATCGGTGCCGTCGCAGCTGTTGAATCCGCCGATCGGCCGCCGGTAGACGAAGAACGACGTCGGCCCCGCGGCCTCGACGTCGCGGCGGAACGACTCGTTGATGCCGCGCACGACGGACGACATCGCCACGACGACGAAGACGCCGAGGGCGACGCCCATGATCGTGAGACCGGCGCGCACCTTGTTGGAGCGCAGCGCGTCGAGGGCGATGCCAACGCCCTCGAACGCCATCGAGAAGGGAGCGAGGAGACGCATGACCTACTCCGCGCGCAGCGCGTCGATGGGGTCCAGGCGGGCCGCTTTCCGCGCCGGGTACATGCCGGAGAGGATGCCGACGACCGTGCCGAGCAGGGTGGCGACGACGAGCGACCAGGGCGCGACGGCTGCCGGGAGGGGAGTGTTCCAGGAGATGATCTTCGCCGAGAGGATGCCGAGCGCGATCCCGAGCAGCGCGCCCATCGTGCTCAGCGTTGCACTCTCGACGAGGAACTGGCGCAGGATGTCCTTGCGGCGCGCGCCGAGCGACTTGCGGATCCCGATCTCGCGCGTTCGTTCGGCCACCGCGACCAGCATGATGTTCATGATGACCATGCCGCCGACGACGAGACCGATGGCGGGGAGGGCGGTGCCGGCGACGGTCATGACGCCCTTGATCTTCTCGAACGACGCGAGCGCCGAGGCCGACGTCTCCATGACGAAGTTGTCGCCGACGCTGGGACGCAGGCGGCGATGGCCGCGCAGCACCTCGCGCGTGGTCTCCATCGCCTCGTTCATCATGACGTCGTTCGGCGCCTGCACCATCAGGCCGTCGATGTCGCCGCGCGGGTTGGTGAGGCGGTGCAGGGGCGAGTTGAAGGGGGCGAACGCCGTCTTGTCGAGCGAGATGCCGAAGAGGTTGCCCTGGTGCTCGATGACGCCGATCACCTGGTAGGGCATCCCGCCGATCCGCAGCTCGCGGCCGATCGGGTTGAGTCCCTGGAAGAAGAACTTGGCGACCTCGTCGCCGATGACGACGACGGGCGAGCCCAGCTCCGCCTCCTGCTGGGTGAAGATGCGGCCACCGGAGAGGTCGTATTTCTTGATCGTGAAGTAGTCACCCTCGACGGCGTGCGCCTCGACCTGGCGGGGGCGGGAATAGATGCTCGTCGCCCAGAGGGTCTCCTGGCTCTCCACGGCGTAGTGGGTCCCCGCCGGCAGCGCGTTGCGCACGAGCTCCACGTCGGCGTGGAACACGCGCGGCCGCTTCTGCCACTCGCGCCACTCCTCCTCCGTGGTGTTGTTGCCGAACCAGGGATAGCGGCGGAGGGTGAAGGTGTTCGCACCGAGCAGGCGACCGGCGAAATCCTCCTCGACGTACTTGCTCATCCCGGTGACGATGGACACGACGGCGATGAGGAACATCACGCCGATCATGACGCCGAGCAGGGTGAAGAAGCTCTTGAGCTTCTGCACGCGGATCTGCTGGAGGGCGAGCCGGATGGCCTCGTGGAAGGGCATGCTCTCGGGGCTGGAGGGGGCGTTGGCTCGGCCTACGTACGGGGCGCCTGGAAAGTGTCAGAGGCCCGTGAACGGTGACCATCGCGCCTGTCGTCCTGAGCGCAGCGAAGGACCTGCACGTGCAGGTCCTTCGCTGCGCTCAGGACGACAGGTTGTCGCTCATTCGTACCTTAGCGCCGCTACCGGATCCAGCTTGGCCGCCTTGGCGGCCGGCAGCATGCCGAACAGGACTCCCGTGAAGCAGCTCGTCACCAGCGCCGCCACGACGGCCAGCGGGGGAACGCTGGCGGCGATCGGGGTCATCTTGTTGATCGCCAGGGCGACGAGGGCGCCGAGGACGAGGCCGATCACCGCGCCGATCCCCGTGAGCGTCACCGCCTCGACGAGGAACTGCCAGAGGATCGTCCCGCGCGTCGCGCCGAGCGCCTTGCGCACGCCGATCTCGCGGGTGCGCTCGGTGACCGAGATCATCATGATGGCCACGACGCCCACGCCGCCGACGATCAGGCCGACCGCCGACAGGACGACCATGACGAGGAAGAAGGCGCCGAAGATCTTGTTGTAGACGTCGAACAGCTGATCCTGGGTGATGATCGCGAAGTCGTTGTCGACCGACGGCCGGAGGGCGTGGCGGGCGCGCATCGTGGCGATGACGTCGTCGATCGCCTCGGCGCGCGACACACCGGTCGCCGGGATGACGGCGAGCCCGATGTCGGCGAAGTTCGCCTTCAGGTGCTTCCGCGCCGCCTCGATGGGGATGATGGCGCGCGCCTGGTTGCCCCCGGAGAGGAAGCTGGCCTGGTAGTGGTAGACGCCCAGCACCTTGAACGGCACGCCGCCCAGGTCGAGCGTCTTGTCCATCGGGTCGGACTCGCCGAACAGCTGCGTCGCCATCTCGTCGTTCACGATGACGACGCGGTCGCCCGTCGTCGCCTCGGCGGCGGTGAAATTGCGCCCCGGGTAGATGTCGCCGCCGCCGTCGATCTGCTGCCAGTTGCCGGTGAAGCCGCTGATCTGGACGCTCGCCTTGCGCTTGTCCTTGTAGGAAGCGGGCCGCGACGTGTCGAGGCGCGCGCCGGCCGTGCGCACCGAGGCCAGCTGCTCGATCGCCGTCACGTCGGCGATGGTGAGCTTCGGGTTGCGGAACCACTTGCAGGTGTCTTCGGTGCCGTCGCAGGCCTCGAACGTGATCGGGAAGCGGGAGACGAAGAAGGTGGTCGGGCCCGTGCTCTCGAAATCCTTCGCCACGCTGGCGTTGATGCCGTGGATCGCTGCGGAGATGACGACGACGACGAACACGCCGACGGCGATGCCGAGGATCGTGAGGCCGGCCCGCACCTTGTTGGCGCGGATCGAGTCGAGGGCGATGGTGACCCCCTCGCCCATGCCATGGATGCGCTGCTGGAGGACGGACATCGGCTACTCCGCCCGCAGGGCGGTGATGGGGTCGAGCCGCGAGGCGCGGCTGGCCGGATAGACGCCGGCCACGATCCCCACCCCGGCGCCGATGCCGATGCCGACGAGCACCGACCACAGCTCCACGGCCGCCGGCAACGGCGTCACCATGGAGATGAGCTTGGCGAAGGCGAAGCCGGTAGCGACACCGAGCGCCGCACCGACGGTGCTGAGCGTGGCACTCTCGACGAGGAACTGACTCATGATGTCGCGCCGGCGCGCGCCGAGCGACTTGCGGATGCCGATCTCACGCGTCCGTTCGGCCACGGCCACCAGCATGATGTTCATGATGACGATCGCGCCGACGACGAGGCCGATCGCCGGCAGGGCGACGCCCGCCATCACGAGATAGCTCTTGATCTTGTTCCAGAACTCCAGGGCCGAGTCGGAGGTCTCGAGCTCGAAGTTGTCCTTCTCGGCGGGCCGCAGGCCGCGCCGGGCGCGCATGACCTGCCGCACCGTCTCCATGGTGCTGAGCATCCCCTCGCGGCTCGGCGTCTGGATCATGATGGCGTCGATCACGCCGTGCGCGTTGACGTACCGGTTGATGGGAGACTTGTGTGGGGCGACGATGAACTTGTCGAACGAGATGCCGAACGCGCTCCCCTGCTTCTCCATCAGCCCCACGATCTGGTAGGGGATGCCGCGGATGGTGAGCTCGCGGCCCACCGGGTCGAGGGCGGGGAAGAAGTAGTCGGCGACGTCCTGGCCGATGACGATCACGGGCATGCCCCGCTCGAACTCCTGCGGGCTGAAGAGCCGGCCGCTCACCGGCGCCATGCGCTTGATCGTGAAGTAGTCGTCGGTGACGGTGAAGGCGGTGACGCCCTTTGGCTTGGCGACGTACCTGGACGACGCGGCGAGGTTGTCGTAGCCGACGGCCGCCCACAGGACGCCGTCCGGAAGCGCCGAGGCGACCGGCTCGATGTCCGACTCCTTGATGCGGGGACGCCGGCGCAGCTCGCGCCAGTAGCTTTCGTCGTGATCGCCGATGTTGATGTTGGGCCGATGACGCAGCTCGAACGAGTTGACGGCCATGATCTTCCCGACGAGCTGCTCGGTCATGTACCGGCTCATGCCGCCGACGATCGACACGACGGCGATGAGGAAGGTCACGCCGATCATCACGCCGAGCAGGGTGAAGAAGCTCTTGAGCTTCTGTACCCAGATCTGTTGGAGGGCGAGGCGAATTGCTTCGAAGAAGGGCATTGGGAAGTGTGTGGTCGGACGGTCGGACAGTGCGACCGTCAGACTGCCAGAATTGTCAGTCTGTCAGACTTGTCAGACTGTCAGACCGAGCTTCTCGACGAACGCCGACCGCCGATCATCGCTCGCCACCAGGCCGTCGCGGAGGACGACGACGCGGCGGGCGTGCTGGGCGATGTCCGGCTCGTGGGTCACCATGATCACCGTCTGGCCCTGATCCGCCAGGGACTCGAACACCCGCATGATCTCCTCGGACGTCGTCGAGTCCAGGTTGCCGGTGGGTTCGTCGGCGAGCAGGATGGAAGGGTTGTTCACGAGCGCCCGCGCGATGGCGACGCGCTGCCGCTGCCCGCCCGACAGCTCGTTCGGGCGGTGCTCCATGCGGCCGTCGAGCTGCACGCGCGACAGCGCTTCGCGTGCCCGCTTCTTCCGCTCCACCGCTCCCACGCCGGCGTACACGAGCGGCAGCTCGACGTTGTGCAGCGCGGTGGCCCTGGGGAGGAGGTTGAACGTCTGGAAGACGAAGCCGATCTCCTTGTTGCGCACGCGGGCCAGCTCGTCGTCCGACATCGACGACACGCGGGTGCCATTGAGCCAGTACTCGCCCTCGTTCGGCGTGTCGAGGCAGCCGATGACGTTCATCAGCGTGGACTTGCCCGAGCCGGACGGGCCCATGATCGCCACGTACTCGTTGCGCTGGATGGCGAGATCGACGCCGCGCAGCGCGCGCACGATCTCGCCACCCATGTCGTACTCGCGCTTGATGCCGCGCGTCACGATGATCCAGTCCTTGCCGGGCGCCTCACCCGACGTCGCAAGGACCGCCTGCCGCTCGGCCGTGGCGCCGAGCGGCGCTTCGATGATGGTGGTGTGCTGGCTCACGACTTCGCCGCCTCTTTCTTGGGCTCGACCTTGGTCTCGCGCACCAGCGCGCCGTCCTTGAGCTCGCGGATCGCCTGATAGGTGCCGGCGACAATCTTGTCACCCGCCTTGAGGCCGTTGATGACCTCGAAGTGCTTCTCGCCGGCGATGCCGACCCTGACCGGCTTGAACGTCACCTTGTTGTCCTTGCCGACCACGAATACTCCTTCGACGTCCTTCTTGCCGACTTCCTTCTTCGGCTTCGGCTTGCCGAGGCCGACCGCCGTGTCGCCCTTGGTGAGCGCCTCGTTCTCGCGCACGGTCAGCGCGATGATCGGGATCGACAGGACGTTCTTCCGCGTGTCGGTGATGATCTTGGCCGTGGCCGAGAAGTCGGGGCGCGTCTCCATCGGGGTGTTGAGGAGCTGGATCGTCACCTCGTAGTCGACCGCCTGGTCGGCGTTCTGCGCCGCCGCGGCCGCCTTCACGGCGCTGTTGGAGATCTTCGTCACCCGGCCGACGAACGTCGTGTCCGGGAAGGCATCGATCTGGATGACCGCCGAATCGCCGAGCGTGATGCGCGCGACGTCGGTCTCGTCCACCTTCACCTTGGTCTCGAGCACGCTCATGTCGGCGATCGTGAGCAGGGTGGCGGCGTCCTTGTTCAACGTGCCCTGAATGGCCGTCTCGCCGTTCTCGACGTTGAGTCGCGTCACGCGGCCGGACATCGGCGCGTAGATCGTCGTCTTGCCGAGCGAGCTGTTGGCCTCGCGCAGCGATGCATTGGACTGGTCGATCGAGTGACGTGCCGACTCGTACAGCGCCTTGTTGACGTCCACCGACGTGCGCAGCTGCTCCATCTGCTCGTCGGAGATGAGCGTCGGGTTCGTCTTCTTGATCTGCGCCGTGCGCTCGTAGCTCTTCTGGGCCTGGAGCAGGTTGGCCTCCGCCTGCGCCATCTGCGCCCGGCTGGAGGCGAGCGACGCCTGCATGCGCTGCACGTTCGCCTCGGCCTGCTGGGCGTCGATCTGGAGCAGGAACTGGCCCTTGCTCACCATCTGGCCTTCCTTCACCGACAGCTTGACGATCTTGCCGGTGATGTCGGCGCTCAGGTCGACCTTGGTCTGCGGCCGGACCTGACCGCTCGCCGTCACGGACGCCACGAGGTCGCGCCCCTGCACGAGCTCCGTCCGCACCTCGGTGGCCTTCTTGCCGCGCTTCGCGGCCGTCAGGCCGCCGACGGCGGCCAGGACGAGGATCACCCCACCGAAGACGGACAACTTCACGCGCTTGCTCATATCGAAAGTCCCTCGGGGGGCTGGTTAGCGGAGTGGGCGACCGACCGCGTTTTCCAGCGCGGCGAAGGTCTTGTGGTAGTCATAGATGGCGTTGACCCGGTCGATCAGCGCCTGCTCATACGTGCCGCGCGACGTGATGACGTCGAGGAAGGTGGAGATGCCGACCTTGTAGCGCTCTTCGGCGTAGGCCAGCTCCTCCTTCGCCTTGGTCGCGTTCTGCTCCTGGAGCGCCACGGTCTGGAGGCCCGTCGTCACGGTGAGATACGCCTGGGTGACGTCGGCGGTGAGCGCCAGGTCCTTCGCCTTCACGTTGTACATCGCGTCGTCGCGGTCCACCTCGGCGCGCTGCACCCGCTCCTCGCGGTTGAAGCTGTCGAAGATCGGGATGGTGAGCTGCGCGGTGAAGGCGAGCGGCGAGCGCTGGAACCTGAACGGAAACTGGTTGTTGCGGTCGCGGATTGCCGCGGCCTGGGCGTCGGTGAACTGAAATTGGGTACCGGTGCAGTCGGTCAGCAGCCCGACGCGGCTACGGATCGAGTCCATCTGGAAGCAACTCGCCTGGCTGGCGAGCGTGCTCGCGCGTGCCTGGGCCACCAGCTGGTCGGGATCCAGGTACTGGTAGGAGTTCCCGCCCCATCCCGTGCCGAGCGAGAGCGTCGGCGTGTACTCAGCCTTCGCGACCTTCGTGGACAGCTCCGCCGCGCGCTCGCGCGAGCGCAGCGCGAGGATGGACGGGTTCTGGCGGCGCGCGAGGTCGAGCAGCTGCTCGAGCGAGAACGTCGGCGGGTCGATCCGGAACTCCGTGGTGAGCGCCACGCCCGGCGCCTGCGAAACGCCCATCTGCTGGAAGAGGCGGAGCTTCTCGACGTCGACGTTGTTGCGCGCTGTGAGCAGGGCGACCTGCGCCTGGCCCAAGGCGACCTCGGCCCGTCGGACGTCGAGCACCGTGCCCGAGCCCACAGCCACCTTCGCCTTCGCCAGATCGAGCTGGGTGCGCGCGGTGTTCACCAGAGTGTCCTGGAGCGCCGAGCGCGCCTGCGCCTGCAGCACCGTCAGGTACTGCTGCGTCACGGCGGCACGCAGCTGCTCCGCGTTGCCGGCCACGTCGGCGTCGACCGCATCGCGGTTCGCGCGAGCGGCCCGCGGCTGGACGAAGGTGGCGCTGTTGATCCGATAGCTGAGGTTCAGCGCGTAGCTCGACTGCAGCGTAGACGAGTTGTTGCTGAAGTTCAGGCCGTTGAAGACCTGGTTGCCGCCCTGCTGATAACGGGTCCCGAACGAGGCGTCGGCTGTCGGCAGGAAGGCGCCGCGCGCGCTGCGGACGGCCGCATCGGCCGTCCGACGATTGTTGGCGACGGCGAGAAATACGGGGTTGTTCCGCCGGGCGAGCGTGATCGCGTCGTCCAGCGTGAGCGGAGCGCCGCTGGCCGGAGCGTTCGCAACGTCCTGGGCACGGACCGGGGGCACAGCGAGGGCAACAGCCAAAGCGGCGAGCACCAGAGAGCGCATCGGGGGAGGGGTCCTATGTGTGAGGTCGTGACCCCATACGGGGAGGTGACGGGGACGGTTTCACAGGTGCAGTCGGGGAGCACACCCCATGACGTCAGTCGTCGTCATCCGGCTCGGGGGTGAGGAAGACACGGGCGCGGACGCGCTCGCGGATCCGGGCGTACATGGCGGCGCCCTTCTCCGGCGTGGCGAGGGACGGCCGGCCGATGGACCCCGAGCTTCCCGCCGGAACCTTCAGCCAGCCGCGGCGGTATCGCCGGAGCTCGTCGCGCGACATCATATAGTCTTCCGCGAGATCCATTCGCACGAGATGGGGCGCGATGAACAGCATCAGCGAGGTGTCCACCTCGTCGCCGTGCATCGGCTCCGACTGGCCTTCCAGGAACTCGCGCAGGTCCACCGAGAAGATGTCCACGACGCGCACGCGGGCTTCCGTCGTGATCACGGTCGCCAGCGCCTCCTGGTGGGGGTCGTGCTCGTGCGCCGTCAGCAGGATGAACTCCCGCACACCAGTCGATTCCCACGTGTCCAGCAGATCGTTCAGCATGCGGTGCAGAGTCTTCTTGCGCAGCGACGCGTTGCCGGCGAAGCCACGCTCGGTGTCGACGTTCACGCCATACTCGAGCGTGGGCGCCCGCAGGATCCCGAACTCCGCGGACAGATCGTCGGACAGGTGCTCCACGATGAGGGTGTCCGAACCGAGTGGCAGATGCCGCCCGTGCTGCTCGCAGGTTCCGACCGGGATGATGAGCCGTGGATCGGCCGCGATGACCTCCGCGATCTCGTCGGGACGCATCTCCTTGATGCGGCGCGCCGTGGTCGTGACGGGGCTGAGGGAGGGGTAAGTCATTCTGCGCGAGACGCTGAGGCGATCGCTGCCGGCCGCGGGGCCCCGCGCGCTCGTGGCGCCGGCTGCCGCGGCCGCGGCGCTGCTGCTGGCGAGCGGGTGGCTCGCCGATCCCAGGATAGAGTACGTCGTCGGCTGCCTGATCGCCACCGCGGTGGCTCTGATCGCGACGCTGCGCTGGACACCGGCCGCGCTGCGGAAGCCGCTGGCGGTCGCCCTGGCGGCGCTGGTCGTGGCGGTCGCGGCAGCGGGCCGAGCCGAGCTGCGCCTCAGCGCGTTCTCCCGTGCGCCGGCAGAGGTGGGCGCCTCGCGCTCGACCGCACAACAGGTGCTGCTACGAGGCGTGGTGGACGAGGAGCTCGTGCGTCTGCGGCGCGCGGCGTGGCGCGGTCTCCGCCTCCCACGCTTCCCGGCGGAGGCGGGCGAGATCGCCTTACGCCTCCAGAGCGCCATCGGCGACCCGGAGCACCGAGCCGTGCTCCTCCTGCGGGGCGACACGCTCTTCTCGTGGGCGGGGACGCTGCACGCCAACCCCCGCGACCTGACCGGGCCGTCGGGCATCGTGGCTACTCCGTTCGGGCTCACACTCTATGTGGCCGAGGACAGCGGCGGCGCGCGCGCGATCGCGACCTCGCTCCTGTATGCGGCGCCGCCGGCCAACCGGCTCACGCGCGGCCTCTCGCAACGGCTGCCCGGTGATGCGGTGACGGAGGGGTTCGCGTTCGCGCCGCCGGACGACAGCACGCTGGCCGATGCGCTGCGCTACATCGATGGTGACCGGCCGCTCTTCGTGGCGCGATCGCTGGTGCCGTCGGCGGGTGAAGTGCGATTCCGCCTGCTCGAGCGCGCGCGCGTGCTGGTGGGCGTGGCGCTGCTGATCGCGCTCGCCGCATTCCTCGTCGCCACGGCCCGGCGGCAGGCGGGCGCCGTGGCGGCGGTGGTGGCGGTGCTGGTCGTGCTGCGCTCCATCGCCGAGGTGCCGCTGAGCGAGTTCTCCACGCGCTCGCGCTTGTTCGACGCCGCCGTCTACTTCTTCCCGCTCGGTCGTGCCTGGACGGCGAACGCGGCGGCGTTGACGCTGACGTCCGCCACACTGCTGCTCGCCGTGCTGCTCGTGGTGCGACGCATCGGCGAGCGACTGCCGCGCTGGGCGGCGGCGGTGCTGGCGACGCTCACGGTCGGCTTCGGACCGTTCATCCTGGGCGCGCTCGCGCGCGGCATCACGCCGCCCACGGACGGCGCCGGCGCCGCGCTCTGGCTGATCTGGAACGTGCCGCTCTGTCTGGCCGCGACCGCGCTGCTGGTGCTCGCGAGCTGGGCGGGGCGCATCGCGCTCGGCGGACGCCGAGGCGTGCCGGCCGGCACGGGACCGCTGATCGCGCTCGTCGCCGCGGCGGCGGCGCCGCTGGCCTGGAACGCACCGGGCCAGTGGCCGCAGTGGTACAGCGGCCTCTGGGTGCTCGCGGTGGCCGCGCTGGTCCTCGCGCGTCCGTCGCGTCGTGCGCTGCTGGCGGCCGCGACGGTGGCCGGGCTCGGGGCGACGACGGTGGTGTGGGGCGCGACGTCGCGCGGCCGGGTCGAGCTGGCGGAGCGCGATGTGCGCGGGCTCGACGGGCCGGACGCCTATGGCATCGCGCTCGCCGATCGCCTGGCCGCGTCGCTTCGCGGCGAGACGCTGCCGCGCACCACGCAGGCGCTGCTGGAGCGGTTCCTCACGTCGGATCTCGCGGCGTCTGGCTACCCCGTGGCGCTCACGGCGTGGGAGGGGATGATCCCGCTCGCCACCTTC
>Ga0193699_10000729_pt1 | contig 13392 bp, 11 predicted proteins | sample L3c2metaG_FD_160095 | JGI IMG/M metagenome (GOLD analysis project Ga0193699, IMG submission 160095) | Soil microbial communities from a riparian zone of the East river system, Colorado, United States - L3c2 | ecosystem: Environmental > Terrestrial > Soil > Riparian zone | place: USA: East... | reverse complement strand
CCCGAGGAGACACTGATGAATGAGAGTCTATCGCAGGCTGCGCAGTCTGCTCGACTACAGCCAGCAAGCCGCGCGCTGCGCATGCAATGCAGTCTGCGGCGTTGTGAGCATGGTGCGTACTCGTGCCCGCTTGCTCGACGTGCGGACGAGCGTCAGCCCCGAAACGCCCTTCCGTCAAAGACGCAAAGCCCAGCACCAGCTGAGCGGAGATCAGAAAGCAGATCGCCGGCAGCCAGAGCGCCGATGGAAGAACGCCGGAGCGTCGATGGCAGGTCATGACTGGCGAAGTGTAGCCGCGTTCACCCCCGAAGACCAGCGCCATGTGGCACTTACGCGGTGCCGGTGGCATTTTTCCACGTTCAATGAAGCGTGAAGATGCCCTCGAGTACCACTCTTCCGGCCGCCCCGGAAAGATCGCGGTAGTACCAACCAAGCCGCTCAACAATCAGCGCGACCTCGCACTCGCGTACTCCCCTGGCGTCGCGGTGCCGTGCCTCGAGATCGAAGCGCACCCCGATGACGCTTACAAGTACACGGCAAAAGGCAATCTCGTTGCCGTAGTCAGCAACGGAACCGCCGTACTCGGACTCGGCAACATCGGGCCGTTGGCCGCCAAGCCAGTGATGGAAGGCAAGGCAAACCTCTTCAAGCAGTTCGCGGATCTCGACGTGTTCGACCTCGAGGTCGGCTCCGAAAATCCAGACGACGTCATCAAGTTCTGTCAGCTGCTCGAGCCGACCGTCGGTGGAATCAATCTCGAGGACATCCGCGCGCCGGACTGCTTCTACATCGAGGAGACTCTCCGGAAGACGATGAAAGTCCCCGTCTTCCACGATGACCAGCACGGCACGGCCATCATCTCGGGAGCCGCGCTCCTCAACGCCCTGGAGATCGTCGGCAAGAAGATCGAAAAGATTCGAGTCGTCTTCTCGGGTGCCGGTGCAGCAGCGATTTCAACGGCCGAACATTATGTGAGGCTCGGTGTGCCGCGCGAGAACATACTTCTCACCGACCGTCAGGGCGTCGTCCACGAAGGCCGGGCCGGCCAGCTCGACCCGTACAAGGCCAAGTTCGCGAACAAGACGAGAGCGCGCACGATCGCCGATGCACTCGTCGGCGCCGACGTATTCGTCGGTCTATCCGTGGCGGGCGCCATCAACGGCGAGATGGTGGCGAAGATGGCGAAGAAGCCCATCGTCTTCGCGCTGGCAAACCCCGAGCCGGAGATTCTCCCGGATCAGGTGCGCGCAGTGCGCTCCGATGCTGTCATCGCCACCGGCCGCAGCGACTTTCCGAATCAGGTCAACAACGTGCTTGGCTTCCCGTTCATCTTCCGCGGAGCGCTCGATGCGCGCGCGACTCAGGTGAACGAGGAAATGAAGATGGCAGCGACTCGCGCGCTGGCGGCGCTGGCAAAGGAAGACGTTCCGGAAAGCGTCTCGCGCCTCTACGGCCTGCGCTCCGTAAAATTCGGCCCCGACTACCTGATCCCGTTCCCATTCGATCCGCGCGTGCTGCTCTGGGTGGCGCCTGCGGTCGCCTGGGCCGCGGTGGCCAGCGGCGTCGCGAAGGAAATGATCGATCTCGAGCACTACCGCGAGCAGCTCGAGGCGCGACTGGGCAGAGCGCGCGGGATCATGCGCGGAATAATCAATCGCGCGGTTCGCGATCCGAAGCGAGTCGTGTTTCCGGAAGGAGAGGAGCCAAAGATCATTCGCGCAGCGCGCATGATCGCCGACGAAGGAATCGCATCTCCCATTCTCCTCGGACAACGCGAGGCGATCCATCGCATCGCCGAAGAGAACCACATCTCGCTCCGCGACCTTCTGATCGAAGATCCCGGGACATCGGACAAACGAGACAAGTACGCCGACTATCTGTGGAAGCGCCGCCAACGCAAGGGACTGAGTCACGGAGAAGCGCACCAGCTCCTGTTCAACGGCAACTACTTCGGTTCGGTGATGGTCGCCTGTGGTGATGCGGACGCGCTACTATCTGGCGTGGGAATGCACTACCCCGAGACGATCCGCCCCGCGCTCCAGGTGATCGGGGCACATCCAAAAGCGGAGATCGTCAGTGGTCTCTACATGCTCGTGTTCGAGAAGCACGTTATCTTCTTGGGAGACACGACGGTCAACATCGATCCTACCGCCGAACAGCTGGCCCAGATCGCCTACTCGGCTGGACGGATCGTGCGCACGTTCGGCATCACGCCGAAGATCGCCATGCTCTCCTTCTCGAATTTCGGCTCTGTTCAGCACCCCGAGGCCGAGAAGGTGGCGAAGGCGGTCGCGATTCTCAGGAAGCGGGATCCGGCGCTGATCGTTGACGGCGAGATGCAGGCGGACACGGCGATGGATGAGAACATCCTCCGGTCGGCGTATTCGTTCAGCGTGCTGAAGGAGCGGGCGAACGTCCTGATATTCCCCAACCTGAGCGCGGGGAATATCGCCTACAAGCTGCTGCACCACCTCGGCGGCGCGACGAAGATCGGACCATTTCTGGTCGGTATGAATCTTCCCGTACACGTGCTCGAGCAGGGCGCGGATGTGCAGGACATCGTGAACATGGCCGCTGTCGCAGTGATGGACGCGCAGCAGCGGGTGAGCGAGAGGAAGGAAGGCAAGTAATGGCAACTGAGATAAAACCGCAGCGGACACCGGTCGCGCGCGAAGACAGCATTGCGCGCGAAAGCAGCATTGGGTTGAGCAACCAGGGGCTCGCGCCGCGGGGCGAAGTCCACTGGAATTTGATTGCGCCCGAGCTTTTTAAAGCGGCTGCGCGGCGCGACGAAGGCGAGTTTTCGGAAATGGGACCCTTCGTCGCGATAACCACTCCACATACTGGTCGCTCGCCCAACGACAAGTTCGTGGTGAAGGAGCCTGCCTCCGAAAAAGACGTCGACTGGGGCAAAGTCAACCAGGCAATGTCCAGCGACAAGTATGAGCTACTGCTCGGCGACGTACGCCGGCACCTGAACGACGCGAGCGAGCTGTTCGTCGAGGACCTCTACTGCGGCGCGGACCAGACGTATCGCCCATCGGTGCGGTACGTGTCGCCGAATGCGTGGCACATGGCCTTCGCGCGGAACATGTTCATCCGCCCCGAAGCGACCGACCTGCCGACCTTCGATCCGAATTTCACGGTGCTGCACGCGCCCGAATTCCAGGCAGATCCCACGCGTCACGGAACGCGCACCAGCACGTTCATCGTTCTCAATCTCGCCGAGCGAACCATTCTGATCGGTGGAACGCGGTACGCGGGTGAGCTGAAGAAGTCGATGTTCACCGTCATGAATTACCTGCTTCCCAAGCAGGGCGTTCTGTCCATGCACTGTTCGGCGAATGTCGGCAAAGCGGGCGACACCGCGTTGTTCTTCGGACTGTCGGGGACTGGGAAGACCACACTCTCGGCCGATCCGAATCGCGGTCTCATCGGCGACGATGAGCACGGATGGTCGGCGGAAGGTGTCTTCAATTTCGAGGGCGGGTGCTACGCCAAGGTGATAAACCTGTCGCCGGAGAGTGAGCCCGACATCTACAGAACGACCCAGATGTTCGGGACCGTTCTGGAGAACGTCGTGCTCGACCCGGCTACGAAGAGAGTGCGCTTCGCCGACCAGTCGATCACCGAGAACACGCGCGCTTCATATCCGCTTCATTACATCAGTAATCACGTCGAAGGCGGGCGTGCCGGGCATCCACAGAATGTGGTGTTCCTGACGGCCGACGCGTTTGGCGTACTGCCTCCTATAGCGAAGCTCAACCCGCAGCAAGCGATGTACTACTTCCTCTCCGGTTACACGGCCAAGGTCGCCGGTACCGAAAGAGGAGTTACCGAGCCGCAGCCAACATTCAGCGCCTGCTTTGGCGCCGCATTCCTGGTGTGGCACGCGACGAAGTACGCATCGATGCTGGGACAGCTTCTGCGTCACCACGACTCCAACGTGTGGCTGATCAACACCGGGTGGAGCGGAGGCCCGTACGGCACCGGGAAGAGGATCAAGCTCGCGTACACTCGGGCGATGGTGAATGCTGCCCTCGCCGGCCAAATCGACGATGTCAGGAAGGAGATGGATCCATTCTTTGGGCTGGCGATCCCCATCGAGGTGAAGGGAGTGCCCTCTGGGGTGCTGAATCCGCGCCGAACATGGTCGGATGTCGCAGCCTACGACGCGCAAGCGAAGAAGCTCGCAGGCATGTTCCGCGAGAATTTCGAGAAGTTCGGCAGCGTCGACCCGGCGATCAAGAACGCCGGCCCGAAGGGATAACGCGCACAACGAGGGCCGTGCACTTCGAGATACTGCGCGACCCCGTCTGGAACAACATCCGCGTCGACGCGCTGACACTCAGCCTTGTCGACACCGAGGTCTTCCAGCGATTGAGATACGTCCGCCAGCTCGGTTGGACTTATCTCGTCTACCCCGGCGCGACGCACTCCCGGTTCGAGCACGCTCTGGGAACGCATCACCTTTCCCGGCGCACTCTGGCGCTCCTTTGCGAAGCGGAAGACGCCGCCTCGATCGGTGAGGACGAGCAGGCAATAGTCCGGTCCGCGGCCCTCCTTCACGACGTCGGCCACTATCCGTTCTCCCACGCGCTGGAGGAGATCGGCGCGCTTCACCACGAGGATGTCGCGCGCCCTCTCATAACGGAAGGAAGCGTGGCGTCGCTGCTGACGTCGCGCCTTGGAAAGGATGCGCCGAGCCGAGTGTTCGATCTGATTCGCGGGCGTAGCGAGAGCGCCTTGCAGGGACTCATTTCCGGCTCGCTCGACCTCGACAAGGTCGAGTACCTGAAGCGGGACGCATTCATGTGCGGCGTCCCTTACGGAGAGATCGACGTCGACCGCCTCACCAATTCTCTCGTCCTCGTCGACGACCCCAAGACCGGGCGTCGCGCCATCGGCGTGCAGGAGAAGGCGCTGTCGGCGCTCGAGTCACTGCTCTTCGCGAAGTACCAGATGTACCGGAACGTCTACTGGCATCACGCGGTGCGCAGTGCGACAGCGATGTACAAGCGACTGGTCGAGGACGCTCTTCAGGGCGGAGTCGTCGATGACCAGTCGCTGGCGCGCTACACCGACGAGGGCCTGATGCACCGACTCGAGAACGCCGCACCATCGCAGCTTCTGTCCGCCCTCAAAGAGCGCAAGCTTTACAAGCGCGCGGCGGAGTGGCCGGCGGCGGAGCTCGATGACGACAAGGTCGAGTGGATTGCGACCGATCGGAAGCGCGTCGCCGCAACCGAGAACGCCCTCGCAAAGGAGGTGGGGCTCGCTCCGGGCGAGCTGCTCCTCGACTATCCAGCAAAGACGCAAATGCTCGGACTCGACATCCCGGTACTCAGGCGGAGCGGAAAGGTGGAGCGTCTGACCGGGGAGGGTTGGATCGGAACGATCAACCTGCCGACGCTTTCTGAGCAGCTTTACAAGAGCGCGAGATGGCTTCGGGTCTTCACGGCGAGGCGGACTAAGCTCGACCCCCGCCGGATCCGCGAAGCTCTGGAACGATCGCAATGATGAATCGTTATAAGAGGGATGACCGCGTCGAGATTTCTTCCCTTTGCGCTGGCTGTTTTGGTCGCTTCCAGTTGCGCCGTTCCAGCCTCCCGCCCTGCTCCATCCTCCGCTCCGTCCCCGAATTCGACGGGCGCGAAGGGTCGTTTTGGCGCGACCGAGGCCCGCATCTTCGGACTGATCAACGCTGAGCGAAGGAATCGGGGCCTGCCACCCCTCTATTACAACGAGCAGCTGGACCAGATGGCTGTGATCCAGGCGCGAAACATGGCTTACTTCCAGAAAATGGCGCATGTGCTGCCCGATGCGGAGCTGCCGACGCTGGGCGATCGCGCACGCTACGTCGCTTACCCGTTCGGCCGCCTGGCCGAAAACGTCGCGCTCGGCTACCCCGACGCCGAGACGGTCGTTCAGGGTTGGATGGCGTCGAAGGGGCACAGGGCGAATATCCTAAACTCCGACGTTGTAGAGACCGGAATAGCGGTCGCCAGATCCGCCGCCGGTGGCCTCTACTATTGCCAGGTGTTCGGGCGAAGGCTTAGCTCGCTATAGGCGGCTGGCCCGACCGCGTTTCTGGGCCCTTTCCACAGCCTAAGTCTAACCAGATCAATTGTTTACAGGGTTTTTGCGGATGAGGTCATACTATGTGACCTCGTTGTGAGCCAAAGCGTCCCTTTTACATGAGCCGACTCACGATCGCCGCTTCGCTCCTGCTCGCTATTCCGAGCACTTCTTTCTCGCAGCAGCAGGCGTCATTCAACGACAAGACTGGACTGATTTCCGCCGCCCTCTTCGAGACGAAGGATGCGGCCGCTCTCACCGTCGGCCTCGCGCCGCTCTCGACCGCGCAGCTGGCGAAGGACCAGCGTGAGATCCGGATCTGGTACTCGAGCTTCGGTAATCCCCAGTTCCTCGTGATCATCCGGCAATCAGGCGCCTCGACCACCGGCCGCCTGCTCCTCTGGTGGGACCAGTACTACGAATCCACTCCAACGACCGCTGACAAGCGCGTCGACAATTTCGTCCGCGCCACCTACGACTGTGGCCCGATCTCAAAGCGCGATTCGCAGTATGGCGAAGACCGCTGGGTCAGCTCGGTTTGCCAGGCGAAGGTAAAGGGCTCGCCCGACTGGAACGGATTCCTGTCGCAAGTTGAGTCCCACGCGCTGCCTCAGAACACAGCGCCCGCTGCCGTTGTAGAAACGGAGCAGGATCAGAACTGGGGAATCACCGTTGAGCGGAAGTCGGGCGTCAGCTATGGCGTCTCGCATTACCACACCGATCTGTCGATCGGCGCTCCCGAGCCGGGCCGCGGCCCGAAGCTGCAGGACATGGTGAACGCGCTGGCTGCTACGGCGAAACGCCAGTCGGCGACCGCACAGCACTAACCACCGGCTGCGCTAGTTGCGCAGCTCTTCCAACCTCTCGTAACAGCTCAGCGACTGCGGATTCGCCAGCGCCTCCGTGTTCTTTACCGGACGCCCGTGAATCACTTCGCGCACCGCCAGCTCGCTGATCTTTCCGCTGATCGTCCGCGGAATGTCCGCGACCTGAATGATCTTCTTCGGGACGTGAAGCGGTGTCGTGTTCTCCCGCAACCGTGACGAGATCCGCTCACGCAGCGTGTCGTCGAGCGTCAAGCCGGGCTGGAGCTTGACGAAAAGGACAATGCGAACGTCGCCCGCTGATCCGCCGTCCATCTCCTGGCCTACCGCTACACTCTCTAACACTTCGGGCAGCTGCTCGACCTGCCGGTAGATCTCGGCGGTTCCGATGCGCACGCCCCCCGGATTGAGCGTTGCATCGCTCCTTCCGTAGATGATGTAGCCCCGATTCCGCGTGATCTCGGCCCAGTCGCCGTGCCGCCACACTCCCGGGAAGTAGTCGAAGTAAGCGGCGCGGTATCTCGATCCATCGGGGTCGTCCCAGAAGGCGATCGGCATGCTGGGAAATGGGCGCGTGCATACCAGCTCGCCAGGAATGAGCCTCACCGGGCGCCCGCGGTCGTCGAGCACATCGACGGCCATTCCCAGTCCCGGCGTCTGGATCTCGCCGCGATACACTGGGAGAATCGGATTGCCGAGCACGAAGCATGAGATGATGTCGCTGCCGCCGCTGATGCTCGCGAGGTGGACATCCGCCTTGATCTTCTTGTAGACGTAGTCGAAGCTGTGGTGCGCCAGCGGACTCCCCGTCGACAGGATTGCCTTGACCTTGGACAGGTCGTGATTCTTTCGAGGCTCAATGCCGCTCTTCTCGAGGAGCGCCAGGTATTTCGCGCTCGTTCCGAAGATGGTGATTCCCTCGCGGTCGACCATCTCCCACAGAATGTCGGGCGTCGGAGAAAGTGGAGCGCCATCGTAGAGGACGGTCTTCACGCCGACGGCGAGCGAGCTGACCAGCCAATTCCACATCATCCAGCCGCACGTCGTGTAGTAGAAGATGCAGTCTTCGCGTTTCAGATCGGTGTGAAGAATCAGCTCCTTCAGATGCTGGATGAGCGTCCCGCCGGCACTGTGCACCATGCACTTCGGTAGGCCGGTCGTGCCTGACGAGTACATGATGTAAAGCGGGTGATCGAACGGAAACCGCTCGAACCCCGGTGGCTTCATCTCGAAATGTTGTGTCTCGATTCGATTTCCCTCTGGCGGAGTCATCGTCGGGACACCTTTCGGTGGAGTCGTCCTCACACCATGCGCGGGCGTTTTCCTCGACGCCGCTTCCGGTGGGTTCTGTTTGTTTTTCGCGATTTCCCACTGCGTGGCGATGAACCGCGACCAGAGAGTTCCTTTGCGCACGCCCTCCAGGTCCGGCATCTGCTTTCTGTACGGCGTGACCACGACGTGTTCGAGCGACGGAATCCGGAACGCGATCTGCCTCAGACGCGGCATCAGATCGATCTCTTTACCGCTGTAGAGATATCCATCGGCGGCGAACAGTATCTTCGGCTCGATCTGACCGAACCGGTCCATCACTCCCTGCGCGCCAAAATCGGGAGAGCACGACGACCAGATCGCGCCGAGCGATGTCGCGGCAAGCATGGCGATGACGGCCTCAGGTATGTTCGGAAGCCAGCCGGCGACGCGATCGCCGGTCTGCACACCGGCGGCGCTGAGAGCGAGAGCGAGAGTTCCCACCGACTCACGCAGCTCCTTGAAAGTCAGTGTGCGCTGATGCCCTTCCTCATTCCACGACGCCAGCGCCGGCTGGTCGTCGGTAAAGCGGAGAAGATTTTCGGCGAAGTTGAGACTCGCATCAGGGAACCAGCGCGGACCCTTCTCGGCATCCGGTGGGCCCATGTTGTCTAGGCCTACGCCAACGCGCTCGGCGCCGCCGCCGGTCCCGCGGTGTCCGACTATTCCGCAGAATCTCCAGATGAGCGACCAGAATCGCTCCGGATTATTCACCGACCATTCGTGGAGTTGCCAATACGAATCGGACGAATAATCGGGCACTGGCGGGCCACCGCGCTCCTCCACGTACCGAAGGAACTCGGTCATGTTCGCCTTAATGACACGCTCGGGCGAGGGTGTCCAGAGAGCCTCGCTCATTTCGACTTCAGGCTCAGCTCGTGGGAGGATTGAATTGCGCGTGCTGCCCCTGCAGCCACGACTTGTGGTAGTCCTTATCCTCTATTTCCATGGCCTGCTTCGCGACCTTGAGCGGACGGAAGCTGTCCATCATTACCGCCAGCTCGTCGGTGTACTTGGCGCCGATGCTCGCCTCAGCCCGGCCCGGATGTGGTCCGTGTGGAATCCCATCGGGGTGGTGCGTGATGCTGCCGAACTCGATTCCCTTGCGGCTCATGAATTCGCTCGACGCGTAGTAGAGAACTTCGTCGGAATCGACGTTGCTGTGATTGTATGGAGCGGGCACAGCCTCGGGATGAAAGTCGTACGGGCGCGGGCAGAATGAGCACACGACGAATCCGTCGCCCTGAAAAGTCTGGTGAACCGGAGGCGGCTGGTGCACGCGCCCGACGATCGGCTCGAAGTCATTGATGTTGAACGCCCACGGGTAGAAATAGCCGTCCCAACCTACGACATCCAGCGGATGATGGTCGAGCATGATCTCGTTGATGCCGTCGTACTGCTTCACCAGGATTGGGAAATCTCCCATCTCATCGATCGGCTCGACGAACGTCGGTCGCCGGATGTCGCGCTCCGAGTAGGGAGCGCCCTCGATCAGCTGGCCGAATTCATTGCGATACCGCTTGGGCCACCGCACGTGTCCCCTGCTCTCGAAGATCAGGAGCTTCGGCTGCTCCTCCGCGTTCAGGTCGAAGCGATAGCGGTGCAGGATGCCGCGATGGATGACGAGATAGTCGCCTTCGTGAAATGGCAGCGCGCCGTACGTGCTCTCCAGAACGCCCTTCCCCTTGCTGACGTACACCAGCTCATCGGCCTGAGCGTTCCGGTAGAAATGCGCGTCGTTCTCGTCGGGCTCGACGTACAGCATCGCGATGTCCTGATTGAACAGCAGAGGAATCCGGTCGAGCGTGGCACTTCCGCCTTTCTTGACGCGCGAAGTAAGGAAATGCCGGTGGTGGAGCGTCTGGTCCGGGTCCGCCTCGAACTTGATCTCTCGAACGCGCCGCACGGACTTCACAGTCGTCGGCGGATAGATGTGGTACAAGAGGGCAGACGTACCGGTAAATCCTTCGTGCCCTACCAGCTCCTCGGCGTAGATGCCTCCGCCTGGCTTCTTGAACGCAATGTGTCGTTTGCGGGGAATCTTTCCGAGAGTGTGATAGATCGGCATGGTCTACAGATTTCCGCGAAGGTCCTGTTCGCGCTCGAGCGCTTCGAACAGCGCCTTGAAGTTCCCGGCGCCGAAGCTCTTCGCGCCTTTCCGCTGGATGATCTCGTAGAACAGCGTCGGACGGTCTTCCATCGGCTTTGAGAAGATCTGCAGCAGGTATCCTTCTTCGTCACGGTCGACGAGAATGCCAAGGTCGCGCAGCGGCGCCAGATCCTCATCGATCTTGCCAACGCGATCGATGACGGTGTCGTAGTAGGTGCCCGGAACGCGAAGGAACTCGACTCCGTTGTTTCTCAGCCTGGTCACCGTGTCGATGATGTTGTCGGTAGCGAGCGCTATGTGTTGGCAGCCCGGTCCCTGATAGAACTCGAGATACTCGTCGATCTGCGATTTCTTCTTCCCTTTCGCCGGCTCGTTGAGCGGGAACTTGATGCGGCCATTTCCGTTGGCCATCACCTTGGACATCAGCGCCGAGTATTCGGTCGAGATCGCCTTGTCGTCGAATGAGATGAGCTGAGTGAAGCCCAGCACGTCGGCGTAGTATTTCACCCACTTGTTCATGGCGCCGAGCTCGACATTTCCGACGCAGTGGTCGATGTACTTGAGACCGACTCCCTGCGCTTCGCCCTTGCCCGCAAACGGAACGAAGCCCGGCATGAACTGCCCCTTGTAGTTCTTGCGCTCGACGAGGCTGTGGATCGTCTCGCCGTAGGTATGGATCGCCGCGATTACGACTTCGCCGTGCTCGTCGACCAGCGACTTCGGCTCGTACGCCGGCTTGGCTCCGCGCTCGACCGCCAGGCGAAACGCTTTGCGCGCATCGTCCACCCAGAGCGCGATATCCTTGACGCCGTCGCCGTGCTTGTGCACGTGAGTGGCGATGTCGCTGTCGGGCCTGAGAGCGGTGGTCAGAACGAGCCGTACCTTTCCCTGCTCGAGGATGTAGCTCGCGCGATCGCGCGTCCCTGTCTCCGGGCCGCGGTACGCGAGGATCTTGTACCCGAATGTGTTGCGGTAGAAGTGTGCGGCCTGTTTCGCGTTACCGACGTAGAACTCTACGAAATCAGTTCCGTTGATCGGAAAGGTGTCGGTAAGCGGTTCAGGTGCCGTAAGTGTCGCGGTGCCCATGCCTTCTCCGGATTTGGCTCTACGATTGTAAACGTTTCCTGCACTTGCTGTTTCGGCGCCGTTCCTGTCGGCGAGGGGCGCCGGCCCAACCCTTAAGTTAGCAAATAGAACGCCCGGACGGCGAGAGCGGGGACCTTCAGGTGCTTGTGAGGGGGGCAGGCTGAAATGGGAGAAAATCAACTGTGTCTTTCTAGGTTGAAGCTCTCCCACGACGGCGCCCTTACTCGCGAACTGCCCGGGCCACCGCGACTGTGTCGAATGGCAGCTCCAGCGCATCGCCGGGCCGAACCGCCTCCCACAGCGCGAACAGCTCGGCGCGTCTTTTTCTTACACGCGACAGATCGTCTTCGGTGAGCCGCTCAGGAGCGGGCAGTCCATTCTCGTTTGCGAATTGCGCCATTTCGTCGTTGATCTCCTGTGCGGATCCGACCTGGCCACTCGCTCGCTCACGATCGAAAAAACCAACAATGATCTCGGAGAGGTTGGCGTCTTTCGGAAGCTGTCCTCGCGGCCAGGGTGTTCCAAAATCAGACAGATCCCAACCCGCCGCGACCAGACCGTAAAAACCCTTGGTGTGACCGAGGAGCGTTTCCACTGCGTAGTGGGTGAGATCGTGACGAGGGAAGAAGCTCGCCTGCGCACCTTGCTGCCGCTGCCAGGTGGTCGTGCCGTCTGCTCGCTCGCAGCTGAGCGAGGTGCGTCCGTCCGTGCCCTTCTTGATTCGAACTACAATGCGTCGCGTGCCGGCCATGACGCTTATCTAATGTATGGTCTCGCCTTTCTCCAGCATCTCGATGAAGGTTCGCATACGCTTCACGCGGGTCTCCGCTTTCTTTGCTGTCTGCAGGCGCCAGAGGATCGCGTATCTGTTCGTCGCGCTGATTGTCTTGAAGAACTTCTGCGCGCGCGGACTCTTATTCAGAAGGGCCTCGAAATCGGCGGGCACCTGCGCGGTGCTGGGGGGCTCGTAGGCGGCTTCCCAACGTCCGTCCTGCTTTGCGCGCACGACCTCGTCCAAACCGGCGGGCGTCATCCGACCGCTAGCAATCAGGGCCAGCGCCTTCTCCGTGTTGATCTTCGACCAGATGCTTTTCTTCGCGCGGGGCATGAATCGCTGGAGCCACGCAGTCTCGCTTTCGCCGCGCTTCTGCGCATCGATCCAGCCGTAGCAGAGAGCGATCTCCAACGCTTCCGGATAAGTAATGGACTTGGCTCCGGATTTTTTCTTGGCTAGCCGTATCCAGACACCGTTTGTGTCGCCCTGGTTTTTCGCGAGCCACGATTCCCATGCTTTTGCATCTTTAAACGACCTGATCGGAATGCTCGCGGCCGCGCGTGTTGCAGCGGGTTTGTCCTTTGCTGCCATCGGGCTCAGTGCATCCCGGTCCGATGATCCATCCGCTGAAAGGCGAGGAAATCGTGGATCGCTGAGACAGCGTTGGGATTCCCGGTCGCGATTACAACTTCGGCGCCACCCGGCAAATCCTGTGGCGTGTAGGTGATCTCGGCCTTAAGCTGTTTCATGACGGCTGTTCCCGGCACGTCACTCATGGCGTGAACGAAACCAGGCACAGCGAAGTCCCCGCTCGTGAACGCACTCGCAATCGTGCGCATGTGCGCACGAATCGCGGCCTCCCCGACGGAGTCGCTCTCCTTTCTCTGCAATACGATTCGGCCACCAGTCGGCAGCGGCTCGAACACATGCTGAGATGTGTACTGGTTCACGCCCATCGCGGATTCGCCGCGCTGTTGGAGCGCGGCGAAGGACGAGTCGCTCCGCGCCTTCTCGCGACCTCCGCCCGTGCAGCCCGCCACGGCAAACAGCAGCGGAGCCAGAAGCAAGCGTTCAGCGATCACGCTTGACTTCTTTGCCTCGCGCTTCGGCAAGCTTCTTCGCTATGCCGCGGTAAAACAAAGCGTCGGTGGTTTTGTTTTGTTCGTCGAGCGCGAGGGCGGCCAGCTCCAGTGCGTAGAGAATGTTGCCCA
>Ga0193699_10000726_pt1 | contig 13415 bp, 11 predicted proteins | sample L3c2metaG_FD_160095 | JGI IMG/M metagenome (GOLD analysis project Ga0193699, IMG submission 160095) | Soil microbial communities from a riparian zone of the East river system, Colorado, United States - L3c2 | ecosystem: Environmental > Terrestrial > Soil > Riparian zone | place: USA: East... | reverse complement strand
GAACGAAGTGGGAGCCGACTCGCTAAAGATCTACCAAGGGAAACTGCTGACCGAGATTGCGACGATGCGCGGGCAGAACGCGTACGACGCGGCATTCGATATCCTGGTCGGCGATCGTGGCCGCACCAGCGCGATCTACTTCTCGTTCAACGAGGATGCGCTGCGGAATGCGATGAAGCAGCCGTGGGTTTCGGTCGGACAGGATGCTGGCGCTGTGAGTCCCGATTCGACCGGAAAGTGGCGGGAGCGCGGCCACCCCCGCGGCTTCGGCACATTTCCGCGCATACTTGGCGTGTACGTGAGGCAGGATTCCGTGATCTCGCTCGAGTTTGCGATCAGGAAGATGACATCGCTCGCGGCGCAGCGTGTGGGGCTCAGTGAGCGCGGACTGCTCAAGCCGGGGATGTACGCCGACATCACTGTTTTCGATCCGACCACGATCATCGATCGTTCGACGTTCGAGCAGCCGTCGCAGGTGGCGACGGGCGTGAGCTATGTTCTCGTGAACGGCGTGCCGGTCGTGGACGGCGGTCAAGTCACGGCTGCTTTACCCGGCCGCGCGCTCAGAGGCCCCGGATATCGCTCTAGTCGGTGAAGCAGATTGACGTGAGTGATCTGCCGATTCCCAGAAAGATCGTCGGTTTCCATCAGGACGACGAACGGCATTGGGTAGCCGAGCTCGAGTGCGGTCACACGCAGCACGTCCGACACGACCCACCCTGGCAAACGCGTCCATGGGTGACGACAGAAGCGGGGCGTGGAAGCTTCATTGGCCAAAGCCTGGCGTGCGTGGAGTGTGTCAGAAAGCCTTAGAGCGATTCCGATGGCACTCGCGATGAAATGTCATTGGTGATGGCTGGCATGGTTATAAGCGCTTCGACATACTGTCTGGCATTCATCGGGGAACGGACCATGGAAATCAAATTCACCACCGGCGATAGCCCACTTGGCAATGTGCTGGTTGCGGCAACCGACAAAGGCGTGTGCACAGTTAGCCTGCGCGAATCGGAAGCGGGAGCAGAGGAATCATTGCGCGCGCGGTTTCCTCGCGCCGAGATAAGGCGCGATGATCCGAGTCTCAAGCCGGCACTCAATTCGGTTTTGGCGAGAATCGCGGGGCGGAAGCTTGACGACGCGCTGCCGCTCGATCTTCAGGGGACAGATTTCCAGCGCGAGGTGTGGAACCAACTCCTCGCGATCCCTCCCGGGTCAACGCGATCCTATCTCGACGTGGCGCAGGCGATCAAGCGGCCGAAGGCAACCCGCGCGGTAGCGCAAGCATGCGGAGCCAATCCAGTGGCGGTCGTGGTGCCGTGCCATCGAGTCGTGATGAGCGACGGCTCAATCGGTGGTTACAGCGGACTGCCGGGAGTAAAACAAGCGCTGCTCGCGGCTGAAGGAGTCGAGAGGTTCGCGGCAGCCCTCTAAATACTACTTTGCGTTGAGCTTGCTCTTGTACGCCCTTTCCTTCGGCCCGATGTAGATCTGCCGCGGGCGAGCGATCTTCTGCTCCTTGTCGAGCAGCATCTCTTCCCACTGTGCCAGCCATCCCGGCATACGCCCGATCGCGAACAACACTGTGAAGAAATCCGTCGGGAAAGCCATCGAGCGATAGATCAGGCCGGTGTAGAAATCGACGTTGGGATACAGCTTGCGCGACGTGAAGTAGTCGTCGGAAAGCGCGATCCGCTCCAGCTCCAGCGCGATCTCCAGATCCTTGTCCACTCCGACCACCTTGAATACTTCGTCGGCCAGCTTCTTCACGATCTTGGCGCGCGGATCGTAGCTCTTGTAGACGCGGTGGCCGAATCCCATCAGTCTTCCGCCTTCGCCGCTCTTCACGGTTTCGATGAATTTCGGAACGTTCTTGACGCTACCGATCTCACTGATCATGCGAAGAACCTGTTCGTTGGCCCCGCCGTGGAGCGGACCGAATAGCGCCGCGACTCCGGCGGAGACTGCGGAGAACGGGTCGACGTGTGACGATCCGACAGCGCGAACGGCGTTCGTCGAGCAGTTCTGCTCGTGATCGGCGTGCAGGATGAACAGGATCTCCAGAGCGCGCGCGAAGATGGGGTTCGCCTCGTACTTCGACTCGCTCATCCGCGCGACCATCGACAGGAAGTTCTCGACGTACGAGAGGCGATTGTCCGGGTACACGAACGGAAGCCCCTTCACGTGACGGTACGAAAACGCGGCAATCGTCGGGGTCTTAGCGAGCAGCCGGACGATCGAGATGTTCCGCTCGGTCTCGTCGAAGATGTTGCGAGCCGAGGGATAGAACGAAGCGAGCCCGGCGATCGAGCTGTTGAGCATCGCCATTGGGTGCGCGTCGTACCGGAAGCCCTCGAGGAACTTCCGAAAGTTCTCGTGCACGTAGGTGTGGAAAGTGATGTCGTGCACGAACTGATCGTATTCCTGCTGGTTCGGCAGTTCGCCGTGGCGCAGCAGCCATGCTACCTCAAGGAAAGTCGCATTCTCGGCGAGCTGCTCGATGGGGTATCCGCGATAGCGGAGAATTCCCTTGTCCCCATCGATGTAGGTGATGGCGCTCCGGCACGACGCGGTGTTCAGAAACGCCGGATCGTAGCTCATCAGCCCGGAGTCGTTCGGATCGCTCGTTTTGATCTTCTTGAGCTCGACGGCGCGAATCGCGCACTCCGCAACCGGAACGCTGTATGTCTGGCCGGTGCGGCTGTCCTTTATCTCGAGCGCGCTGCCGGAGGGAGCGGCGGCGGGTGGCTTGGCGGAGTTCCTGGCGGGGGCCGGAGCAGCTGGTTTGGAGTTGTTTTTCTTGGGAGCAGCGGGTCGTGCGGTCGAACCAGTCTTCGGCATCCTGTTCTCCAGTTGATTAGATCAAATTTAGCGCAACAGCGCCGCAGGTGATAATCGCGAAGCCGCTGGCCAAAGGGCCACAATCGGAGATCTCAATGGCAGTCAGCAGAAGACCGGGCAGGATCGCTTCCGACATCGAGACAACGATGTTGACGATGCCGCCGCGTCCGCTCTTTTTCCGGCGGTTGGCGAAGAACGCGTCGATCGCAATCGGCGTGATCGGGGGCGGGCTCCTCATCGGGATGACCGGCTACCATTGGCTCGGAGGCCTGACCTGGCAGGAATCCTTCTACTACGCGGCGATGATTCTCTCCGGCGAGGGTCCTCCGCCCGACCCACAGGCTCTGACGAGCCTCGGACTATCGCATCTCCACGTGTTTGCGGGGTTTTACGCGCTCTTCAGTGGAGTCACTTTCATCACGACGGTTGCCGTTCTCTTCGCGCCGGTGGTGCACCGCTTTCTCCACCGTTTCCATCTGGAGATCTATGCGCACGAAGGCGAAGATCCGGCTGGTGGGCCGCCGCTTACGGACTAGAGGAGAGGGTTACAGCCGCTTCACCCGGGTGACCTTCCATGTCCCGTTGGTCACCTTGGGTCCAGCCACTAACGGAGCGGTTGAGAAATGCCCCTCTATCGTGTGCGCATCGGTAAAAGTGCCCTCGAACGTCGTAGTGACCTGACAACCGCAGGTGGGATCACGAAATGGGTCGAGGGTTCCGGAGACCTTCTGGCCTTGCTTCCTGATGAAATTGATCTTCAGTACCGAGCGATCTATGGCAGCGTGGGAGTAGAGCGAAGAATCGGCGCCGTGAGGAATCATCACGACGTTCCCCGACGCCGACGACACGCCGGCTTGCAGAGTGAAGGCAATCGTGCCGGTCCTGCCGGCTTCAGGATTGGTGTAGTTGCCGCGCCATTCCCCGACCAGCGGGTTGAGGTCGAAATCGCTCGAGGTGAGCGCGATCTCAGGGGGCCGCGACGGTGTGCAGCCAACGGCTGCGGTGACGACCGCGCCGGCAAGAACGAAGGTAGTAAGGCGCCTCATGGTCACCTGAATATCTAGGCTCCAGCCGTCGGCGCGGCAAGCGGCCGGAATCCTTTCCTTTCCTGAGCCCCCCAATCCTTGTGTCCGCGCAGGAATTTCCAGAGGCCGCGGAGCCTCCAGTACACGGTCATTTGCCGGTAACCGAGATTCTCCAGCAGCGCGAACCAAAAAAGCAACCCGCGATCCCGGAAGGTCTCGTAGCGATGAAAGCTGAGATCCTCGAGAATCAGGGTGAACGAGGTCATGGCGGTACCCAGCCCGTACGCCGTCAGGTAAAAGAGCGCCGCAAACTTCCAGTCGACTATGCCGGTGATCAACCCGAACGCGAGAGCGATCAGGCCTGCTGCTTCGATGAGCGGCGCCAACAACTCGACGAAGGCATAGTAGGGGAACACGAACAGCCCAGTGACGCCATATCGGGGGTTGAACAGCATTCCTCGGTGCCGCCACAGAACATCCGCGAGTCCTCGGTGCCAGCGATCCCGCTGTCGTCCAAGAACCTTCAGGGATTCCGGCACTTCCGTCCAGGCGACCGGATCGGGCACGAACGCGATTTTTCCGGGACCACTTCGCTCGTACGAGAGCCTCTTCAGCCGAAGCACCAGTTCCATGTCCTCGCCGACGGTGTCGTGCAGATAGCCCCCGGCATTCAGCACCGACTCGCGCCTGAAGAGCCCGAACGCGCCCGAGATGATGATGTTGCCGCCAAGCCGATTCCATCCCAGTCTGCCGAAGAGAAAACCGCGGAGATACTCCACGACCTGAATGCCGGCGAGGGCATTCGTTGGAACGTGGGTTTTGATGATCCGGCCGAATTTCACTTCCGATCCGTTGACGACTCGAATCGTCCCGCCCGTCGCAACGACATCCGTCTCGTGAAGAAATGGACGCACCATCCGCTGCAGTCCGTCGCCTTCGATCAGCGTATCCGCGTCCATCGCGCAGACCAGCTCGCCCCGCGCGAAGCTGAGACCAACGTTCAGCGCGTCCGCCTTGCCGCCATTCTCCTTGTCTATGACGACGAGCGCCGGATAGGTCGAGGAGCGGTAGAGCGCTCGCACCGGCTTCGTTGCAATGCGTCGCTCGTAGATCGTCTTCACCGGCACCAGATCGAACTTGTCGATCAGGACTTGAACGGTATGGTCCTTCGAGCCATCGCTGATCACGATCACTTCGAGACTCGGGTACTGCAGCGCGAGCACCGCGCGGAGGCTTCCTTCGATCGTCGCCTCTTCGTTGAACGCGGGTGCCAGTATCGAGATCGTGGGCGACAGCGTCGAGCTCAATAGCAGGTGCCGGCTCTCGTCGGCGATGAGCAGCATGTGACGATTCATTTCGAGCAAGGAGCTGATCAGCAAAACCAGGTACCAGCCGTTCACCCCGAGGAAATACAGCAGCATCACGTACTGGACGTCCACGACGACCTGGCTCGTCATCCCGAGGAAGGACGGCATCATCCCGACGCCGCCGCCGGCAGATCGAGAATCTGCTGCGCCATGTCGGCCGCGAACGCGTCGTCTCCCTTGAGTGCGCGACGAAGGAACAGAGCGCCGGGCGCGCCGATCGCGCGGAGCGCGAAAGCCGCCTCGCGCCGCACGCGCCAAGTCGAATCGCGAAGGGAGTTCGCGAGCTGCGAGCCGGCTTGCCAGTGGTTCATGCGGCCAAGTCCGTGCGCCGCCGCGGCTCTCACCGGGGCATCCGAATCCTTGAGAAGCTCCAACAGCCGCTCAGCCGACGCGGCGCTGCCGATTGCGCCAAGCAGATTCGCCGCGGCCGTTCGAACACCGCCGTTATCCGACGCGGAATGTCGCAGCCCCGCTGGTAGGAACCTCGTCTCGGATAGCGCCTCGGCAACCCGAAGTCCGGATTCGGCGGGCAGTCCGGAATGCGTCTCGAGGAACGCCGCCAGGGGTTCAGCGATGGTGGATCCCATGCGCAGCATTGCGTCCTGCACCGCGAAGCGCGCTTGGGTGGCGGGATCCGCCAGCATTGTCAGCATCGCCGCAATCACCGTCGGCGAAGGTTGGGCCGCTGCCCATTCCGCTGCCTGCGCGCGCACCGCGGGGTGAGGATCGCCGAGCAGTTTCTCCACGATCGGATCGGCCACATCCATCCGCGCGAGCACTCGCGCGCCACGAAGACGACGCGTCCACCGCCGGCTCTCGCACAACTTGCGCGCGCGGTCGAGCAGCGAAACTTCATGCGCTATAAAGCGTAGCCGCTCCTTCCCGGTTCCAGCGAGATTGCGGGAGGCTTCGAGAAATGCCGCTACCTGCGCGTCGCGGGGCACCCGCCGGAGCCTCTCGATCTCCTCGACGTTGATCGTGCCGCGCGTGAGAAGGCGGGCGAGAGAATCTCGCGCGTCAGTCATGTCCCGCAAGAACCGCTTTTGAGTCGCGACGAGCCAGAGGCCGTGTGTGAAAAAAAGCAACACCGCCAGCACGAGCAGGAAGATCTCGATCAGCATCACGATGTTGAGAAGACTCTGATTTATCATTGCAGCGCCTGCTTCAGCACCGTGCGAACCTTGTGCATCAGTACGGGAACGCTGAACGGCTTCGCGATGTGGTCGATGGCGCCCAGCTCCAGTGCCGTCAACACGTCTCGCTCCCCAGTGCGAGCCGTGAGCATGATGACGTTGCTCACCCTTGTGAGCTCCGCCGCTTTCAGCCTGCGCAGCACGTCGAGTCCGTTGAGCGAGGGCAGATCGACATCGAGAAGAATTATGCTGGCCTGAATCTCCGGGACTGCGCCGGTCAGCGCGTTGGCCGCTGCCTCTCCATCCGCGAAAGTTGCGACCCGCAAGTTCCTGCTCTCCATCGCGTGCTGCAGCAGCGACACGAGCGCCGCATCACCCTCCACGATTGCCACATCGACCCGACGTGTCAGCGGTCCGGTAACTTTGACGCCGGAGATTCCAACACGGCTCATGCCGGTGCCTCTCACCAGCTTGAGCGCGGCGAGCCCTGCTTCGCGCAGAGCCTCCACAGTATCGCCATCGATCTGATACTGAGCGACGCCCGCGCTGCACAGCACCTTCACGGTTTGCCCACCATCGGCGGGAAAGGACTGCTCGGCGATCTTGTTGCATATCTGTGAGAGTTTGATCGCAGAGGGCTCCTTTGGGCTCCCGTACATCCCGATCATGAATTCCGCGCCTCCCCACCAACCCCACCAGCCAACGACGTCTTCCCCTCGAAAGGATTTGGGAAGGAGCTCACCAATGGCGCGTAAGATCCTTTCGCCGACAGAGCGCCCGTGCGTTTCCACCAGGCGGGCAAAGTCATCCACCTCGAGAACGGCGACAGAGTAGGCGTCGGATTTCCTCCGCGCCAGCCGCAGAAAGCGTTCGATGACCTCGGCCGTTCGACGGGCGGTTTGCAAGCCGGTAATTGGATCCGTATCAACCGGGCCCCGGCGCGCCTTGACACCGGTGAGCCGACTCTCGAGGCGCATGACGAGCTCGGCCGGAACGAACGGCTTCCCGACATAGTCGTCCGCGCCGGCGGCAAACAGCCTTCGCACGCTGTCAGGATCAGTGTGGCCGGTGAGAAACACCACGGGCAGCTGGTTCCAGCGCCGGTCGCTCCTCATCGAGCGACAGAGCTCGGTTCCGCTGATCTTGGGCATCTCGAGATCGAGCAGGACGAGGGCCGGCCTCACCTGGTCGAGGGCGTACCAGAACTGGAGCGGATCGGTGATGGCCGTCACGACGAGGCCGCGACGTCCGAGCAGCGTCGTGAGTCCCTTTGGTATCGCCGGCTCATCGTCCACCACCAGAACCTTGGCGCCGCGGATCGACGCGTCTTCGGACCTGGATTCTTCCTCACGCAACGATAAAGTCGAATCGGCACGCGCCGCTTCAGCCTGCGCGGGTGGGTTGGGCGGGCCTTCGAATGCGGCTCGCAGGGCCAGAAGCTGCTCGGATACCGTGACTCCATCGGCCGGAGTAAGAGAATCACCCGAGAGTCTCTCAGCGATCTCCTGAGCAATGCGTGATGCTCGCTGGAAGCCGAATCGGGACGCCACTTCGACGAGACTCACTGCCTCGCGTTCGGCCTGGGCCTTCGCTTCGGCGGAAAGGACCTTCTCCAGGACCGCGATCGCCGCATCCTCCAGCGTGTCGATCTTCTTGAGCGCGGGGCCGATGGTCCGATCCCAGGCATCGACGATCGCCGCGGCGATATTCTCGCCGTGAGATGCTTGCGGGGCGAGAACCTCCACTCGGCACATTTTCCCGAGCTCCCGCAGCATCTCCTCGATGTCGACGGGCGTGAGAAAGAACCTGTCGACTTTTATTTCGGCGAGCGTCTGGATTGTGGCTTCTGCCTGAGCCATCGAGATGCAGTAGGCGATGCGTACGGTTTCGCTGGCGTCCTTGGCGCGGCTCGCTATGTAAACGGAGTCCTGCACGGGAAGGGCATCGCTGAGAATGACTAGTGCCGAATCTCCCTGAGAGGCGGCGCGCCCCAGCTGCTGCGTGTTCTCAAACTCGGTGATGGTGACGCTGCGGAGCCTCAGTCCGATCTCGCGGACGATTTCCGCCGGAAGTCCCCCAATCAGGAGTCTGACCGCTTCGGCCACCGTTTATTCCGATCCCGGCGTCTGTTTCGCCAGCGCAACGACAGCATTCCACTCGGCGGCTCCGACTTTCTGGACGGAGAGGCGGTTCCCCTTCCTGAGAAGCTGCATGCCTTCGAGCTCGGGCTTTGTCCGCAGCAAGCTCAGCGAGATGGGCCGGGGCAATCGCTCGATCGCGCGCACATCGACCATCGACCAGGATGATTCACCACCCTTGCTGTCCGGATCGTAGTGCGGATCCTTCGGATCAAGAGCGGTGTGATCGGGGTATCCTTCGCGCACGATCTCGACGATCCCCACGATCCCGGGCTCCTTACCGGAATGATAGAAAAACGCGAGATCGCCCTTCTTCATTTCATCGCGCATGAGGTTTCGCGCCTGATAATTTCTTACGCCGTCCCAGTGGCTCGTGCGGCCGGGCGCGTTCTCGAGATCGTCGAACGAAAATGACTCGGGCTCCGATTTGAGAAGCCAGTACTGCCGGTCCTTTTGCGCGGCTCGCGTAACCTTGGTCATTCATTCACCGCCGGTGCAAGAGATCGCTGCCAGTGGAACCTAACCCTCGAAGCGCCGTAGATTGCAGTAGTTCATAACCATCATACCAGCAGGCCACTCAACATGCGTCGTTCCGCCCTAAGGTTCTTCCTCTCGCTACTTGCTATCGTCGCGGGCACCGCGGGTGCCCAGACGCAGAATGCGCCGCCAATCGGCTATCCCGCAGCGGCGCGCGGCACCCAGGTCGACGTCTACCACGGTGTCAGCATCGCCGATCCGTATCGCTGGCTCGAGGACACCGACTCGCCCGAGACCAAGGCGTGGGTTGAAGCCGAGAACAAAGTTACCGAAGCCTTCCTCGCGACCATTCCGGAAAGACCGGCGATAAAGAGCAAGCTGACCCAACTCTGGAACTACGCTCGTTTTTCTGCTCCGTTCAAGGAGGGCGGCCGCTATTTCTTCTTCCAGAACACGGGGCTGCAGAATCAGAGCATCCTCTACGTTCAGGACGGCAGCAACGCCAAGCCACGCGTTCTGCTCGATCCCAATCTGCTGTCTCCAGACGGCACGGTAGCGCTTTCGGGTCAGACGGCATCCGACGACGGGCATTACCTCGCGTACAGCGTCTCGACCAGCGGGTCGGATTGGCGGGAGGTGCGCGTTCGCGATGTGAATAACGCGCGCGATCTCGCCGACACGCTTAAGTGGGTCAAGTTCTCGAACATCTCGTGGACGCACGACAACAAGGGCTTTTTCTATTCGCGGTACGCCGAGCAGACGTCCGGCAACAAGATGACGAACGTCAACCGCAATCAAAAGCTCTATTATCATCGCGTCGGCCGGCCCCAGTCGCGTGACGACCTGGTCTACGACAGGCCCGACCAGCCAGACTGGCTTCTGTCGGGCAGCGTGACTGATGATGGCCAATACCTCATCATCACCGTGGAGCAGGGCACCGACGATCGTACGCGTCTCTACTTCATCGATCTGGACAACTCGGGCAAACCGGAGATCAACAATCCGGTCGTTCGTCTCATCGACAAGTTCGATGCGGTGTACGACTTCATCGGCAACCGTGGGACGACGTTCTACGTGCGCACCGACAGGAATGCGCCGAAGGGCAGGATCGTCGCGATCAGCATCGACAATCCGAGAGAGGAGCGCTGGGCTACCGTCGTCGCCGAGAGCAAGGATGCGCTCGCGAGCGCGATCACCGCGGGAGACGATATCGTCGCCCACTATCTGCAGGACGCCCACTCGAGCATCCGCTTCTTCACATCGTCACGCGATGACCGCCGCCGCGAGCAGCGACCCCGCGGGCAGCCGCCGCAGCAGCGAAACCCGGGCGGCATTTACGACGACACGAGCACGGGCCCGCTAACGCGAGGAGCCGTCCAGCTGACCGGTGCGGGATTCAGCCCGCGCGGCGAGCTTCCTCTCCCGGGCATCGGCAGTGTCAACGAGATCCACGGCAAGCAGGGCGACGACGAGCTGTTCTACAGTTTCACGTCGTTCCTCTATCCCACGACCATCTATCGCTACGATCTCAACTCACGCAAAAACGAGGTGTTCCGCTCTCCGAAGGTGGCGTTCGACCCGAGTCGGTACGAAACCCGCCAGGTATTCTACACGAGCAAAGACGGGACTCGCGTGCCGATGTTCATCACGGCGAAGAAGGGCGTTCAGCTCGACGGCAACAACCCCACTCTTCTTTACGCTTACGGCGGATTCAACATTTCTTCCACCCCGTCGTTCTCGCCCGCTAATGCCGTTTGGCTCGACATGGGCGGTATTTACGCGCTCGCCAACCTTCGCGGCGGTGGCGAGTACGGAAAGGCCTGGCACGAGGGCGGAATGCTCGCGAAAAAACAGAACGTATTCGACGACTTCAACGCTGCCGCGGAATATCTGATCAAGGAGAAGTACACGTCGACGCCCAAGCTCGCGATCCGTGGCGGATCGAACGGTGGCTTGCTCGTTGGAGCGGTGATGACGCAGCGCCCCGAGCTGTTCGGCGCCACGATCCCGGAGGTCGGGGTGATGGACATGCTCCGGTTCCAGAAGTTCACCATCGGCTGGGCGTGGACCTCCGACTATGGCTCCTCGGATGATCCGGAGCAGTTCAAATATCTGCGCGCGTATTCACCGCTGCACAACATCAAGCCCGGCACGTGCTATCCGCCGACGCTGGCGTTCACGGCCGATCACGACGATCGCGTAGTGCCCGGACACACCTTCAAGTTCGTCGCTACAATGCAGGCCGCGCAGAGCTGCGCCAATCCGGTTCTGGTCCGAATCGAAACCAAGGCCGGCCATGGCGCGGGGACACCTACGACCAAGCAGATCGACCAGGCGGCCGACAGATTCGCCTTTCTCGTTCGCGAGCTGCACATGAAGCCCGCGCTCCAGTAGATGGACTCTTTCCTGTCGGCGACGGACGCGGGCGTCCAGATACTGAAAACGGTTTTGTTATGGATCGCCGTCGTGTTCGCCGCGATTTGCGCCCTGGATTGGGCGGTTCGCACCAGAAAAATCAGTCCGTTCAACGCCATCGCGCGGTTCTGCCGCTCGACCGTAGATCCTCTCATCGCGCCGATCGAGAGAAAGGTAGTTCGGGCCGGCGGTACTCCAGCGTCGGCTCCGCTATGGGCGCTCGCAGCGGTGGTCGTAGGCGGGATTCTTCTGCTGTCATTTCTCGACGTGGTCCGGACTCAGGTTGTCCTGTCGATGGTCGCGGGCCAAAACGGAGCGGCAGGCGTCTTCCATCTGCTCGTCAGCTGGACATTCTGGATCCTCAAGTTCGCGCTGATAGTGAGGGTGATTAGCTCCTGGCTTCCGATCTCGCCTTATTCCGGATGGATAAGATGGAGCTACGCGCTGAGCGAGCCGATCCTGGCTCCGCTGAGACGTATCGTGCCGAATCTGGGCGGCCTCGACATCACGCCGATACTCGCCTACTTCCTGCTCAACATCATCCAGTCAGTCCTGTTCAGGTTGATGTGAGCAGCTCCATCGCGCAAAATTCCGGCGCAATGTGTGCAGAGATCAATTCCTAGTGGCTAGAGTGATGCTGGTTGGAGCCGACGTGGCGCTGCTCGAGGGACTCGCCCAGACCCTCGTCGGTTTCGGGCACGACGTCTCCTTCGCGGCGACAGTTGCTGAAGCCGCGGGATCGCTGAGCGTGGATTTGCCGGCGCTCGCTGTAGTGTCGTGCGATGCGCTGGACGAAGCTGGAATGGGGATGACGCTCCCGCTCACGCCCGGTGGGGCGATGATCGTTTACGGGACATCTCACGACCACCAGCCATTTCTGCCGACCAAGCTTCAACGCGCGACACTCGCGCACCTCGTGCTTCCTCTGGAGCGCCACCGGCTGATGGCGCTGGTGCAGTCATTCGACAACAGATCGCGCACGACCGGCCGCTCGAAGCTGGAAGAGTCGGGCGACGAATTTCCCCTCCAGCTCTAAAGACCCCGCTTATCGTCTTGCCCTGCTGAGTGCACTCCGCTACTATAGTGAAAGGGCACAACTGAACCCGTGGCGATTTAAAGCAACTTGCGGCCACGTTAAACAATCCGCTAAAGCGCTCGCCCGGCGCTTATGCGCGGGCTTTTTTGTTAGCCCCTGCGGGCAACCGTAAAACATGACCGAACGACGTACCGAATCCCGATATCTGGACGAGCTCAAGCACCGAGTATTGATATACGACGGCGCAATGGGGACGAACATCCAACGGTACAACCTTTCGGCCGAGGATTTCGGCGGCAAGGCGCTGGAAGGGTGCAACGACAACCTGGTCCTGACGCGTCCCGATGTGATCCAGGCGATCCACGAATCCTTTCTCGCGGTTGGATGCGACGTCGTCGAAACCTGCACGTTCCAGTCGACTCCGCGCCGTCTCAAGGAATGGGGACTCGGCGACAAAGTTCGCGAGATCAACGTCACCGCCGCCAAGCTGGCGCGCGCCGCGTGCGCGAAGTTCGAGACGCCGGATCGGCCGCGATTCGTGGCGGCTTCGATGGGTCCGACTGGAATGCTGCCTTCCAGCTCCGACCCGGTGCTTTCGCAAATCACCTACTCTGAGCTGGCCGAGAACTACTACGAGCAGGCGAAGTACCTCGTCGAGGGCGGAGTCGATCTTCTTCTCATCGAGACGTCGCAGGACATCCTCGAGGTGAAGGCCGCCGTCGCGGGAATCGAGCGGCTGTTCGTTGAGATCGGACGCCGCTTGCCGCTCCAGACGCAGGTCACGCTCGACGTGAGCGGACGGATGCTGCTCGGGACCGACATCGCCAGCGCGATGACGACACTCGAGGCGCTCAACGTCGATGTCATCGGCCTGAACTGCTCGACGGGTCCCGAGCACATGCGCGAGCCGATTCGGTACCTGTCCGAGCACGCGACGCTCCCGCTGTCGGTGATCCCCAACGCCGGCCTTCCGCTCAACACCGGAGTCG
>Ga0193699_10000725_pt1 | contig 13438 bp, 11 predicted proteins | sample L3c2metaG_FD_160095 | JGI IMG/M metagenome (GOLD analysis project Ga0193699, IMG submission 160095) | Soil microbial communities from a riparian zone of the East river system, Colorado, United States - L3c2 | ecosystem: Environmental > Terrestrial > Soil > Riparian zone | place: USA: East... | reverse complement strand
CATCGAGAATGAGCCAGGCGCCGTCCGTGCCTTCGAGCTCCACGGAGCCTGACGGTCCGGTACCCTCCTCGGCGCTGGCCAGACGGGCCGTGAGGATGTCGGTGTCGGCGTCCCATCGGTATTCGACGGTGGGAGGCGATCCCTGGGACGGCTCCAGCTGCACGGCGATGTTCACTGAGCTCCTCGCTCGGCGAAAGATGCGGCGGTGGACGCAGTGGATGTCGCCCTTCGACCGCGCGGCGGCGCGAACGAGCCCGCGTCGCGAACCGCCCAGCAGGTGAGATATACGCGTCGCCACGCCGCCGAAACAGGGGGACGGTCGGTGGCCCGGCGTGTCGCAGCCGGCTACCTTCAGAAACGTTGACAATTTGCGGCGCGCTGGCGCCCGGACCGGAGCGAGGGAATCCGTGGAAAGTGAAGCGAAGGAGCCGACGGGTGTGACCCGTGGGCAGAACGCGGTGCATGTGATGCCGCTCGACTGGTCCGCGGCGGAGGGCGTCCTCGCGACGCTCGTCGACCGGATCGACCTGGGCCGGGCCGAGACGCAGCTCCTGGTCGTCAGTGCCGATGCGGAGAGCGCCGCCGCCGCCGCGGACGCCATCGTGCTCGCGGCGGGTGACCGTCCGATCGCCGTCGTGGCCGTCACGTCGAGCCCGCGGGCCGGCCGCCTTCTCAAGGCGTCGCCCGCGCACGTCGTCACCGGTGCGCCCGCGGAGCTCGTTTCCCTGCTCCAGGGGTCGGCGCTCAAGCCGGAGAGTGTGCGCGGCGTCGTCTTCGCCTGGCTCGACCCGATCCTCGAGACCCCGGAGGCCAAGCCGCTCGAGACCCTGCTCGGTGAGCTGCCGAAGGAGGGTGCGCGGGTGGTGCTGGCGGCCGAGGTGACGCCGGCGCTCGAGGCGCTGATCGAGCGCTACGCGCGCCGGGCTCGTCGGGCCACGGACACGGCCGGCGACGTGACGGGCGCGCCGCTGAGCGCCGAATACGTCGCGACGGCGGGAACGGCGCGTGCCGCGACGCTGCGCCGCCTGCTCGACGCGCTCGACCTGCCGCGCGCCGTGCTCTACGCGCGCAGCGACGCCGCGCGCGCCGACGCGCGCCGTGTGGCGCGGGCCCTCGGCTATCCGGCCGACGCCGTGCGCCTGAGTGGCGGCGGCGAAGCGCCCGGCGCTGATCCGATCGTGCTGGTGGAGCTGCCGACCTCGCGCGAGGAGCTGCGCGCGCTCGTCGGCACCACGGGCCGGCGGATCTACGCCCTCGTGCAGCCGTCCCAGCTGGCCAGTCTGCGAGGGCTGCTGGGTGGGGGGACGGTGGCGCCCGTCGCCCTGCTCGAGGCGGCGGAGCGGGCGCGGGGCCGCGATGCGGGCCTGCGCGCGTCGCTGCGTGACGTGCTTGCCTCGGGCGACGTGCGGCGCGAGGTGCTCGCGCTCGAGCCGCTGCTCGCCGAGTTCGACGGGATCGAGATCGCCGCGGCGGCGCTGCGGCTGCTCGAGCAGCAGCGACCCGCTCGGCCAGCCGCCGCGGCCGCGCAGACGCAGCCGATGCAGCGGTTGTTCCTGAACCTGGGCGAAAAGGACGGCGTGCGGGCGGCGGAGATCATCGGGGCAATCACGACCGAGGCGGGAATTCCCGGCTCGCAGGTCGGGAAGATCGAGGTGCGCGACACGCATTCGATCGTGGAAGTCGCGGCCTCGGTGGCGGAGCTGGTCGTCGGGAAGCTGACGGGGAGCGTCGTGCGCGGGCGTCGGGTGCAAGCGCGGCTGGACACGCCGCGCGAGGACCGTCCGGCGCGCAGCGGCCCCCCCGTGCGGGGCGACCGTCCCGTGCGCTCCTTCGATCGCGGCGACCGCGCCGATCGCGGCCCACGCAGCGGCCCGCCGCGTGGCGATCGCCCCGACCGCGGTGACCGTCCCGCGCGGCCGTTCGATCGCGGAGCGCGTCCGGCTCGGCCGGCGTACGACAAGGGCGACCGCGCCGATCGACCGGCGCGCAGTGGGCCGCCGCGTCCCGCCGCGCCGCGCGGCGACCGGCCCGATCGTCCGGCCCGACCGTTCAACGCCGTGCGCAAGTTCGACCGCGACGGTGGTGCCGGCGGCACCGGCCGTCCGACCCGTCCCCGTCCGCGCCGCGACGACGCATGATCGGGGATATGTACCCCGCCGGTGCTGGTGGGTGGATCGAGGTCGTGTGCGGCGTGATGTTCAGCGGCAAGAGCGAGGAGCTCATTCGCCGCGTGCGCCGCGCGCTGATCGCGAAGCGACGCGTGCAGGTGTTCAAGTCGCACCTCGACGAGCGCTACTCCGGACTGTACCACGTGTCGAGCCACGACGGCCGGACGGTGGAGGCGGTGCCGGTGGACTCACCGGAGCAGATCTCACGCGCGCTGCTCCCGGACACGCAGGTGGTGGCGATCGACGAGGCGCAGTTCCTCCCGATCGGCATCGTCGAGCTGGCGACGGCGCTGGCGGCGAGTGGCCGCCGGGTCATCCTCGCCGGCACCGACACCGATTTCCGCGGCGAGCCGTTCGGCCCCATGCCGCAGCTGCTCGCGGTGGCCGAACAGGTCGACAAGCTGCACGCGATCTGCGTGCTGTGCGGCAATCCGGCCAGCCGGAACCAACGGCTGATCGACGGCCGTCCGGCGCGCTACGACTCGCCGACGATCATGGTCGGCGGCGACGAGAGCTACGAGGCGCGCTGCCGCAGCTGTCACTCGGTGCCCCGGCGCGACGAGGACCAGGTGCGCTTGCTTTGAACCGCGGTCGGACAGTCGGACAGTCTGACGGTCGGACGGTCGGACAGTCGGACAGTCCCTCACACGTTCACCGCGTTGTCAGCGATCATGATCTCGTTGTCGGCGATGAGGCCGAGAATGTCCCGGCACACGCCCTTCACCGGATCGTTCGCGTAGCGAAGGTCGTCGAGCAGGATGATCGAGCCGTTGGCGCACAGAGTGACCCGTCCGCTCACGACGCCGCTCACGCCGACGTTGCCGGGCGTCCAGATCACGCCCTTCGCATTGCCGAGGTGGGCCGGGGCGAAGCGCTCCGGTGGCGCGCGCCGAGAGGCCGCCGAGGCGGAGCGACTCCTGGTATCCGGCGCATTCGACCCCGCGGAGCCCCCGGCGGGCTGAGCGCGCCGTGGTCAGCCGGGCAGGCGGGCGTGCGCGAGGGCGAGGAACTCTTCCCGCGTGCGCGCATCATCGCGGAACACGCCACGCAGCGCGGAGGTGATGGTCCGCGAGTTCTGCTTCTCCACGCCGCGCATCATCATGCAGAGGTGGTACGCCTCGATCACGACCCCCACGCCCAGCGGGTGGAGCACATCGTCCACGGCGAGCGCGATCTCTTCCGTGAGGCGCTCCTGCACCTGGAGGCGTCGCGCGAAATGATCCACGATCCGCGGCAGCTTCGACAGTCCGACGATGCGGCCGTTCGGGATGTACGCCACGTGCGCCTTGCCGAAGAAGGGGAGCAGGTGGTGCTCGCACAGCGAGTAGAGCTCGATGTCGCGCACCATCACCATGTTGCGGTGCTCCTCGGTGAAGATCGCGTCGCCCACGGCGTCGGAGAGCGGCTCCCGGTAGCCGCGGGTCAGGAACGCCATCGCCTTCGCGACGCGATCCGGCGTCTTACGTAGTCCTTCGCGGTCGGGATCCTCACCGAGCAGAGCGAGCTGCTCACGCACGGCCGCTGCATAGCGCGGGTCGGCGCGGTCCGCGTCCTCGTCCTCGTCCTCGCGCCACTGCTCGATCGTCACGTCGCCTCCAGCTGTCCATGTGCGTGCCCTCAACGTAGGTCATTCGTGGGCGCTGGTGAAGACGCATTTTATCTTGCCGCGCCCGTGGGCGGACCCTAGCTTGCCAGCACAGTCCCCTCGAACATGATGCGCATGCTCCTCGTCGGCCTCACCGGCAACATTGGCAGCGGCAAGTCCACCGTGGCCCAGCTCCTCAGCGAGCGCGGGGCGACGATCATCGACGCCGACGTCCTCGCGCGCCGCGCCGTGGAGCTGGGCACCGCCGCCTATGCGTCGATCGTGGAGCGCTGGGGCACGTCGATCCTCGCGGCGGACGGCCTGATCGACCGCGCGGCACTGCGCCGCATCGTGTTCAGCGAGCCCCAGGAGCTCGAGCAGCTCAACGCCATCGTCCACCCCGAGGTGGAGCGCATGCGCGCCGCGCTCGTCGAGCTGGCTCGCCAGCGTGGCGACCGCCTCGTCGTCTGCGACATTCCGCTCCTGTTCGAACGCCGAATGACCGACGACTTCGACCGTATCGTGCTCGTGGACGCGCCGCGACCGGTGCGACTGGAGCGCCTCGTGCGCGAGCGCGGGCTGCGCGAGACGGAGGCGATGGACATGATCGTCGCCCAGATGCCGGCCGAGCTGAAGCGCGCGCGCGCGAACTTCGTGATCGACAACGACGGCACTCTCACGCATCTCGACCAGCGTGTGGCCGAGGTGTGGGCGGCACTGCTCGCGGCGGCCGAAGCGACGGAGCCGGCGTCGGTCTAGTCCGCTCGGCCTCGGCGCGCCTTGAACTCGGCTCCCTCGCCGGATAGACTGCGCGCCATCACATCCAACTCGAGCTACCGGAGCGCGCCGTGTCCGAGATTCCGAAGGACCTGCTGTACACGGAGGACCACGAATACGTCAAACCGGCGGGCAAGCCGGGCGAGGTATACATCGGCGTCACCGACTTCGCGCAGGGCGAGCTCGGCGACATCGTGTTCGTCGAGCTGCCAAAGGTCGGCGCCAAGTACAAGAAGCACGACGTCTTCGGCACGATCGAGGCGGTGAAGGCGGTCTCCGAGCTGTACTCGCCGGTGAGCGGCGAGGTGCTCGAGGTCAACAAGCGCCTCGACGCCGAGCCGGCGCTCGTGAACAGCAGCCCTTACGGTGACGGCTGGATGATCCGCATGAAGCTCGCGGACGAGTCGGAGAAGTCCGGACTGCTCGACGCGGCGGCGTACCAGGCGAAGACGGGGTGAACGGTGAACGGTGAACGGTGAACGGTGAACGGTGAACGGTGAACGGTGAACGGTGAACGGTGACGGCGAAGGGCACACCAGACTCGGTCCGGTGTGCCCTTTTGTCGTCCTGAGCGCAGCGAAGGACCCGCACGTGCAGGTCCTTCGCTGCGCTCAGGACGACAAACGCGGATCACGGTTCACGAGGAAGCCACGTCCTCCGCATACGCGTCGGTAGGCGGGCAACTACACACGAGATGCCTATCGCCGTAGGCGCTCTCGATCCGCGCGACCGTCGGCCAGAACTTGCGCTCGCGCGTCCACGGCGCCGGGAAGGCGGCTTCCTCGCGGCCGTACTTGTGAGTCCACGTGTCACTTACCACGGCGCGCATCGTGTGCGGCGCGTGCTTGAGCGGATTGTCGTCGCGGTCGGCGGTCCCGCGCTCGATCGCCCGCACCTCTTCCCGGATCGCGATCAGCGCGTCGCAGAAGCGGTCGAGCTCTCCCTTCGGCTCGCTCTCCGTGGGCTCGATCATCAGGGTGCCCGCCACGGGGAAGCTCACCGTCGGCGCGTGGAAGCCGTAGTCCATCAGCCGCTTCGTGATGTCCTCGACCTCGATGCCCGCGCTCCCCTTGAGGGCGCGTGGATCGACGATGCACTCGTGCGCCACGCGGCCATTCGCCCCCTTGTACAGCACGGGATAGTGCGGCTCGAGCCGCGCGGCGATGTAGTTCGCGTTGAGGATCGCCACCTTCGTCGCGTAGGTGAGCCCTTCGCCGCCCATCATGTCGATGTACATCATCGAGATGGGGAGGATGCTCGCGCTGCCCCACGGCGCCGCGCTCACGGCGCCCACCGCCTGCGGCCCGCCCGGGTTGACCACCGGGTTGCCCGGGAGGAACGGCGCGAGCTGCTTCGCCACACCGATCGGCCCCATGCCCGGCCCGCCGCCGCCGTGCGGGATGCAGAACGTCTTGTGCAGGTTCAGGTGACAGACGTCGGCGCCGATGTCGCCCGGCCGGCAGAGACCGACCATCGCGTTCATGTTGGCCCCGTCCATGTAGACCTGGCCGCCGTTCTGGTGGATGATCTCGCAGATCTCCGTGATGCTCTCCTCGAACACGCCGTGCGTGCTCGGGTAGGTCACCATCAACGCCGCCAGCTTGTCCCGGTTGGCCTCGGCCTTCGCGCGCAGGTCGGCGACGTCGATATTGCCCTTCGCGTCCGTCTTGGTGACGATGACGCTCATCCCCGCCATCACCGCGCTCGCCGGGTTGGTCCCGTGCGCCGACTGCGGGATGAGGCAGATGGTCCGGTGCACGTCACCGCGCGAACGATGATATGCGGCGATCGTGAGAAGGCCGGCGTACTCTCCCTGCGAGCCCGCGTTCGGCTGGAGCGACACGGCGTGAAAACCGGTGATCTCCGCCAGCGCCGTCTCGAGGTTGCGGAACAGCTCCTGGTAGCCCTCCGCCTGTTCCACCGGCGCGAATGGGTGGAGCTTCCCGAACTCGGGCCACGTCACGGGAATCATCTCCGCCGTGGCGTTCAGCTTCATCGTGCAGCTGCCGAGCGGGATCATCGAGTGCGTGAGCGACAGGTCGCGCGACTCGAGCGTCCGCATGTACCGCAGCATCTCCGTCTCGGAGTGGTGCGTGTTGAACACCGGATGCGTGAGGAAGGGGCTCGTGCGCGCGAAGCGCTCGTCGAACCGGTCGTCCACCTCCGCCGCGAGCCCGCTCACCTCGGGCGCCGGCTCGCCGCCGGCGAAGATCGTGAGCAGGGTCTGCACGTCTTCCTCGGTCACCGTCTCGTCGAGCGCGATGATGACGCGCCGGTCCCCGGCGCGTCGTAGATTGACTTCGCGCGCCGCCGCCGCGGCGATCACGTCGCCCGCCCCCCGGCCGGCGAGCTCAACGCACAGCGTGTCGAAATAGTCGCCGCTCGCCAGCGTGTGGCCGAGCTGCTCCAGACCCGCGGCGAGCACCGCCGTGAGCCGATGAATGCGGCCTGCGATGCGTGTCAGTCCCTCGGGGCCATGCCACACCGCGTACATGCTCGCCATCACGGCCAGCAGCACCTGCGCCGTGCACACGTTGCTCGTCGCCTTCTCGCGCCGGATGTGCTGTTCGCGCGTCTGCAGCGCCATGCGCAGCGCCGGGCGGCCGGCGGCGTCCCGGCTCACGCCGATGATGCGTCCCGGCAGCATGCGCTTGAACTCGTCCTTCGTCGCGAAGAAGGCGGCATGGGGCCCGCCATAGCCCATGGGAACGCCGAACCGCTGGGTGTTGCCCACGCAGACGTCGGCACCCCACTCGCCTGGCGGCGTGAGCAGCACGAGGCTCATCAGGTCGGCGGCGACGACGACGACCGCCCCCGCCTTGTGCACCGCCTCGGTGACCTTCCGATAGTCGAGCACCGCGCCGTCCGTCGTCGGGTACGACAGCAGCGCCCCGAAGATGTCGGCGCCGAACGTCGCGCTCGCCGCATCGGCCACCACCGTGGCGAGGCCGCGCGCGTGCGCTCGTGTCTGCACGACGTCGATCGTCTGCGGATGGCAGCGCTCGTCGATGAAGAACGTGTTCCGCTCGGTGGAACCCTTCGCCTGGAACGCCATGAACATCGCCTCGGCCGCGGCCGTCCCCTCGTCAAGCAGCGAGGCGTTCGCGATCTCCAGCCCGGTGAGGTCGATGACCATCGTCTGGTAGTTCAGCAGCGCCTCGAGACGCCCCTGCGCGATCTCGGCCTGGTACGGCGTGTACGCCGTGTACCAGCCCGGATTCTCGAGGATGTTGCGCTGGATGACGGGCGGCGTGATGGTGTCGCTGTAGCCGTAGCCGAGGAAGGACCGGAAGATCCGGTTCTTGCGGGCGATCGCGCGCATGGCGGCGAGCGCCTCGTGCTCGCTGCGACCCGGATGGATGGCGAGCGGGCGCCGGAGCCGGATCGCCCGAGGGATCGTCGCGTCGATCAGGTCGTCGAGCGACGGGTAGCCCACCGTGGCGAGCATCTCCCGGATCTCGCCCTCGCTGGGTCCGACGTGACGCGGCACGAAGCTATCGAAGGCGGTGTCCGGCGCGGTCCGGATGGTCGTCGTCATGCGAGCCTCAGGCGCCGGTCGGGCGCCGGTTTATGCTATGGAATGTGGGCGGTGCAGATGTGTCGCCCTCGACGCTACTTTCGGAGGCGCGACCTTCGGTGCGCCAATCCTCATTAAGATAGCGACCCAACTGGTGCTCTGGCGGCTGCTGCTCTCTCCCCCGCTCGACGGGCCGGACAACATGGCGCTGGACGAGGCCTTGATGGCGCGCGCGCGCCGCACGGGAGAGACCGTGCTGCGGACGTACACCTGGTCCGTGCCCACCCTCTCGCTCGGGCGGAACCAGCGCGCGCGCGGTGAGTACGACGACCACGCGCTCGCGGACGCCGGCGTGGCCGTCGTACGCCGCCCCACCGGAGGCCGTGCCCTCCTCCACCATCGCGAGATCACCTACAGCGTCACGGCGCCCGTCGGGCCCGAGGAGAGCGTGACGCGCGGCTACGCGCGCATCAATGCCCTGGTCATGAACGCGTTGACCGCGCTGGGAGTGCCCGTGCGGGCCGCCCTTCCGACGGGCAAGGCGTCGCGTCCCACCGCGCTCCCCTGCTTTGCCGAGCCCGCCGCCGGAGAGCTGGCGTACGAGGGTCGCAAGCTGGTGGGCAGCGCCCAGTGGCGCGAAGACGGCGCCCTGCTGCAGCACGGCTCCATCCTGATCGACGACGACCAGGCGTTGATCCCCGCGCTGATGAAGGTGCCCTCCCCGGCCACGCTGCCTCCCGCGACGCTGCGCGGCATCCTCGGGCGTGCGCCGAGCGCTGGCGAGATGCACGACGCCCTTGCGCGCGCCGTCCAGGCGCTCCCCGGAGCGACCACGACCCCGCTGGACCTCGAGCCGGACACGCGGCGCGATGCCGAAGCGTTCGCGGACCGGTATCGTGCGGCCGCCTGGACCTGGCGGCGCTAGGCGCATTCGCGTGACGCGTCTCGCTTGACCGCGTCATGACGTAGGGTGATCCTTTGACGCGCGAGCCCTCCCTCCCGACCGACGCCAATGACCTGCTTCGACCTCCTTCCGCGCCTCGGCGCCCGCCAGTGGGCGCCCCTCGCTCTCGCCGCAGCCACCCTGCTCGGCTGCAAGGACACCGGCTCGTCGTCGGCCGGCTCCGGCGACGTCGGGGGCACGGTCGTCGTCGCCACGCCCGGCGACGTCGGGACCCTGCTGCCGCAGCTCGTCGTCACCCAAGCTGACCGGCAGGTGACCGATCTCCTGTTCGACCGGCTCGCCGAGATCGGCGACGACATGAACACGGTGGGCGACCGGGGCTTCAAGCCGCAGCTGGCCGAGCGCTGGCAGTGGGCGCCCGACTCCATGTCCATCGCCTTTCACATCAATCCGAAGGCGCGCTGGCACGACGGCCGGCCGGTCCGGGCGAGCGACGTGCGCTACAGCGTCGCGCTCATCAAGGATCCCGCGCTCGGTTCGACCGCCGGCCCGCTCATCGGCAACATCGACAGCGTGTCGGTGAAGGATTCGCTGACGGCCGTCGCCTGGTTCAAGAAGCGCACGCCCGAGCAGTTCTACGATCTCGTCTATCAGGTCCTCATCGTCCCGGAGCACATCCTCAGCAATACTCCGGCAGCACAGATGAAAACCGCCGACGTCGCCCGGCGCGGCATCGGGTCGGGCCGTTTCCGACTTGCGGCCTGGCAGCCCGGGCAGCGGCTGGAGCTCATCGCCGACACCGGCAACTATCGCGGCCGCGCCAAGCTCGACCGCGTGGTGTTCGCCCCCTCGCCCGACTTCAATACGGCGGCCGGCCGGTTCCTGTCCGGCGACGCGGACATGTTCGAACAGCTCCGTCCCGAGCAGATCACCCAGGCGGCGGCGGACGGCAAGCACAAGGTGGTGCGCTACCCGTCGTTCCAGTACGCGTACCTGGCGTTCAACCTCGTGGATCCGAAGGAGTGGACGCGGCCGCATCCCATCTTCGGCGACCGCGCGGTGCGGCGCGCGCTCACGATGGCCGTGGACCGCCGCGCGATGCTGCGCAACGTCTTCGACACCGTCGGCACACTGCTCTACGGTCCGGGCCCGCAAGCACTTGCCGTGACCGATACGACGCTGCCGCAGATCCCCTACGACACGCTGAAGGCGCGAGCCCTGCTCGATTCCGCCGGCTGGATCCCCGGCCCCGACGGGATACGCGTGAAGAATGGCCGTCGCCTGGAGTTCGGACTCTCGACGCCGAATTCGAGCGCCACGCGCCACCAATACGCCGTGCTGTTCCAGGAGGCGTTCCGGAAGGTGGGCGCAGCCGTGCGGGTGGACGAGACCGACTTCGCCGCCTACGCGGCCAAGCAGGGGACGCACGGCTTCGATACGGAGCTGGCGCAGTACGTGACCGATCCGAGCCCCTCCGGTTTCAAGCAGAGCTGGACGACCGCCGGCATCGCGAAGGACGGCTCGAACTTCCCCGCCTATTCCAACCCCACCGTCGACGCGCTGCTCGACAGCGCCACGGCGTCGTTCGACCCGGCGCGCACGCGAGCGTACGCGCGGCGCGCGTTCGAGATCATCATGGAGGATGCGCCGGCCATCTGGCTGTACGAGCCCCTCACGGTGGCCGGGCTGGACAAGCGCATCCATCCGACGAAGATGCGCGCCGACGGCTGGTGGTCGGGTCTGGCCGACTGGTCCATCCCGGCCGGGGAGCGCACGGCGCGCGACCAGATCGGGCTGCGCCCCGCGCAGTAGTCGGTCGGTGCGGCGGTACCTCATCGGCCGCCTGCTGCAGGCGGTGAGCGTCGTCTTCCTCGTCACGACGCTCACCTTCCTGCTGGTTCACCTCGCCCCAGGCGATCCGCTGTCCGCCGCGCTCGATCGTCCCGGCGTGAGCGAGTCCGTGCGCGCCCAATGGCGCGCGCAGTTCGGCCTCGACCGTCCGCTCGGCGAGCAGTATGTGCGCTGGCTGGCGAGCATTCCGCGCGGCGAGCTGGGATATTCGTTCTCGCACCGTCGCCCCGTGCGCGACGTGCTGCTCGATGCCCTGCCGCGGACCCTCCTGCTCGCGGGGCTCGCGCTCGCGTTCAGCTTCGCGCTCGGTATCGCCGTCGGCGTGCTGCAGGCCGAGCGGCTCGGCAGCTCCCGCGACCGGTGGCTCGGCCGCGTCCTGTTGCTGCTGTACTCCGTGCCCGACTTCTGGCTTGCGCTGCTCGCGCTGATGCTGTTCGCCTACAAGCTCCCGCTCCTGCCGCCGGGCGGCATCGTCGACCCGGTGATGCACGATTACCTCCCATTCGGCCGCCGCCTGCTCGACCGGCTCGCGCACCTCGTGCTGCCGGTGCTCACGCTCACGCTGCTCTCGAGCGCCATGGTCGCGCGCCACCAGCGCTCGTCCCTGCTCGCCGTGCTGCCCAGCGACTGGATGCGCACGGCGCTCGCCAAGGGGCTGAGCTGGCGCGATGCCGTGCGTCGTCACGCGCTGCGCAATGCCCTGCTGTCCACCATCACGCTCCTCGGCCTCTCTCTCCCGGCGCTGGCCGGGGGCACCGTGTTCGTCGAGAAGGTCTTCGCGTGGCCCGGGATGGGGCTGGTGACGGTGAACGCGATCGCCGCCCGCGACTATGCGCTCATCACTGCCGGGGTGCTCGTGATCAGCATCGTGGTGGTCGTTGGCGCGCTGCTGGCGGATCTCGCCGTTGCAGCCGCCGACCCGCGCGTCAGGATGCAGTGACGACCGTGCTCCGCGCGGGCCGGGACCGGCCGGTGCTCGTGCGATTGGCGCGCGACGGGCGCGCTCGCGTCGCGGCGGCGGTGCTGCTCGTCATCGTCGGCGCGGCGCTGTTCGCGCCGGTGCTCGCTCCGTACGATCCCGCCGCGCAGCTCGACATCGTGCGGCTCAACAGCCAGCCCCCCTCGTGGGCGCATCCGCTCGGCACCGATCCGTTCAGCCGCGACGTGCTGTCGCGGCTCCTGTGGGGCACGCGCATCTCGCTGGCCATCGCCTTCATCGCCGTGTCCCTCTCGATGACGCTGGGCATCCTCATCGGCGCCGTCGCCGGCTATGCGGGCGGCGCGATCGATGCCGTCCTCATGCGCCTCGTGGATACCGCCCTGTCCATTCCGCGACTGCTCGTGCTCATCGCCGTCGTGGCGCTCTGGCACGACGTCAGCATCCCTGCCCTCACCCTGCTTCTGGCCGGCACGGGGTGGTTCTCCGTGAGCCGGCTGACGCGCGCCGAGACGCTCGTCGTGCGCGAGCGCGACTTCGTGGTGGCGGCACGGATGCTCGGTGCATCGTCCTGGCGGATCCTCTCGCGGCACGTGCTCCCCAACGTGGTCGGCCCGGGCCTCGTCGCGGCGACGCTCGGCATCGCCAACGTCATTCTCCTGGAGGCGGGGCTCTCGTATCTCGGCATTGGCGTGCGCGCGCCGGCCGCGTCGTGGGGTGGCATCATCCAGGACGGTGCGCAGCGCGTGGGCGATCTCTGGTGGCTCACGCTCTTCCCCGGCCTCGCGATCCTGATCACCGTCTTCGCGTGCAACGCGCTCGGCGATGCCTTGCGGGACGCGCTCGACCCAGGGCAGCTTCAAGCCTCGCTCGGCGACGACACTCCACACCAGACGCGATGACCGCACCGCTCCTCGAGCTCGAGAACCTCCACACCTACTTCTACACCGACACGGGCATCGCCCGGGCGGTGGACGGCGTCTCCTTTCACGTCGGCGCCGGCGAAACGGTGGGCGTGGTCGGCGAGTCGGGGTGCGGCAAGAGCGTCACCGCGCTCTCGATCCTCCGCCTCGTGCGCGCGCCGGGCCGCATCGAGCCGGGGAGCGCGATCCGCTTCGAAGGGAACGACCTCCTCACGCTCGGCGAGCGCGAGATGCAGCACATCCGGGGCAACCGCATCGCCATGGTGTTCCAGGAGCCGATGACGGCGCTCAACCCCGTCTTCACCGTCGGCGACCAGATCGCCGAGGTGGCGCGGATCCACGCCGGCATGTCCAAGCGAGACGCCTGGCAGAAGGCGATCGAGATGCTGCGGCTCGTCGGCATCCCCGCCCCCGAGCAGCGCGCGAGCGAATACCCGCACCAGCTCTCCGGCGGCATGCGCCAGCGCGTCGTCATCGCGATGGCGCTCGTGATGAATCCGGCGCTCATCATCGCCGACGAGCCCACCACGGCGCTCGACGTCACCATCCAGGCGCAGATCCTCGAGCTGATGGCGGACCTGACGAAGCGGCTCGGCACGTCGATCCTCCTCATCACCCACGATCTGGGGGTGGTGGCGGAGAACTGCTCGCGCGTCATCGTGATGTATGCGGGCGAGGTGGTGGAGGAAGCGACGGCGGGCGAGCTGTTCGCGCATCCGCACCACCCGTACACGGAGGGCCTGCTCGGCGCGATGCCGCGGGTGGGTGGCGAGGCG
>Ga0193699_10000724_pt1 | contig 13444 bp, 10 predicted proteins | sample L3c2metaG_FD_160095 | JGI IMG/M metagenome (GOLD analysis project Ga0193699, IMG submission 160095) | Soil microbial communities from a riparian zone of the East river system, Colorado, United States - L3c2 | ecosystem: Environmental > Terrestrial > Soil > Riparian zone | place: USA: East... | reverse complement strand
GGAATCCTGCTCGCTCTGCAGCCGTTTGAAGATACGAAAAATTTCCTCGTGGAATTCCGGACTGATCCCGCGCCCGTTGTCTTTGACGTAGAAAATATTTCCGACGCGAACACCGTCCGGCGTTTTCCCTGATGAGAGATGTCCGATTTCGATGACTTTTTTTGCCTTGTCGTTGTACTTGACGCCGTTGGTGATGAGATTGCGAAACAGTTCGGCGACCCGGGTTTTGTCGCAGATGATTGTGGGCAGCGGTTCGGGGATTACGATGCACGCGCTGCGTTCGCCCAGGAACACATCCAGTGTCGCTTCAATGTCGCGCACAACGGCATTGAGATCGGTTGCGTGCACCGCGAGGTCTTGCCGACCCAGGCGCGAGAAGTAGAGCAGGTCGCTGACGAGCCTCTCCATGCGTTGACTGAGTGAGGTCAAACGGTTCAGGCGCCCCACGCTATCCTTATCGAGCTTGTCCTCGTTGTCCTCCAACAAGAAACGCGAATGATTGTGAATGCCCCGTAAAGGCTCCTTGAGATCGTGCGAGGCGATGTAAGCAAAATCGTCGAGCTCTTTGTTGCTTTGTTCAAGCGCTCGCGTGTAACCGGCCAGGGCATCTTCGGCTTCCTTGCGCAACGTGATGTCGCGTACGATTGCGGAGAAATGCTGCCCGTCCTCCAGCGTGAATTCGCTAAGCGACAATTCGATGGGAAAGATTGTGCCATCTCTCCGGCGCGCACGAAGTTCCCGCGCCCCGGTGCCGACAGGCGCCTTGACCACGCCCATGTCCCGGGGGAGATAGACCTCGGTTTCCCAGGGTGCGGAATCGGGCATCAGAATGGTGATGTTCCTGCCGATGACGTCCTTGACGTCGAAGCCGAAGAGTCGCTCGCAAGCAGGGTTGAAGCTTTCGATCACGCCTTCTGCATCGATGGTAAATAAACCGTCGACCGCATAGTCGACCACGGCGCGCAGATGCGTCTGGCTGCGGATGAGTTCCGTGGACGTTCGTCTGACCTCGACGAGGGTTTGCTGAAAAGCCCGCAACACAACCGCGAGTTTTCCGATTTCGTCTTGGCCGCCGGCCGGCGCCGCAAAGGCAACGTCCTCGCCCCGGGTCGCTTTCAACAGCGCCTCTACCATCCGGTTGATGGGCCGGATGACGCGCCGAACCACCATCCAGAAACTATAGGCGCAAAGGATCAGCGCCAGAGTAGAGATGAAGGCCGCCGTAGCGATTTCCCGTTTCGCTTCCGCGATGAGGCGATCGACATAGCCGCTCGTCGTCTTGATCGTGACGTTGCGCAAAGCCGTTAACGAATCGGACGCCTGGGTTGAAAGCTCGAACCAGAGATCCGCACTGATGGGATAAGTCCCGCCACGCCGTGCTCGCGGGACATAGAAGAGGTTTTGAATCATGTCGTGCATTGTCGAATAATGGCTGCCGGCATCGGTGTAGCGGGGCGCTATCGACGCATAGAGACCGCTCTGATCGGCGAGCGTGCGACTGATCTGCCAGCTGAGCGCGACGATACCCTGCCCACGCTGCAACGCGATGATGTCTTGCGCCGTGGGATCGACGTTCTCCGAGAGGAGCTGACCGATCAGGCTGCGTTCGCGGCCGGCATAGTCGCTTATGATACGCAAATAGTGCTTGAACCAGAGATGTTGCGTCACGACCGGATCGACGTCGGTGAAATGCTTTATGAAGCCTAGCCAAAGGCCGTCGGTTTCAAGCATCAGCTCAGTCACTTCGCCCGACCAGCGGGTGGGAAGATCGCGGTCGCGTGCTTTGGCCGGCAGCCTGGCCGCATCATCGACCGTTGGCCGCAGCATCTCGATGACGGACAAATGTGCGCCGATCTTCTCGCCGAGGTCAGAAAGTTCCGGAAATTCAAACCGGTTCAGCGCCGCGATGGAAGCACGCAAAGCTTCGTCGGTACCCTTTCGACTCTCTTCCAGGCGCGGACGTAAATTGTCAACGGTGTCGGAATCGGGGGCGTGCAGCATCGCCAGGGCGACATCGCGCTCGACGGAAAGTCTTTCCGTTGCGTCGAATAGGCGATCGCTCAACGCGGACGCGTCCTTGAGCGTCTGGATATTGATCAGGCGAGCCCAATTGCCATAGATGTCTTTAGCGGCCAAAAGCGTGATCATGAGCGTCAATGCGCCCGTGATCAGCATCAAGGTCTGACGGATCGAAGGCGAGCGCCCGCGCATCGCTAGCGCGCACCCGCGCCGCCGCGGACCGCGTTTGCCAGTTTCAGCAGACGGTCCTGGACCTGAAGATGCGCCGCGGTTACGGCACCGGTATCAATCTTGACGCCGATCTTGTTTTCGATGCGCGTGAATTCGATCATGCCGCCCGCATCCGCGAAGCCTTGGAAATCGCTGACCGTCAGCATCGACTTGCCCGCCAATGCCGCGCGCAACTGCGGCCATTGCGGCTTTTCATTGGCATGAATGAACACCAGCGAGCACATTCCTGCCTCCTCGACGGTGCGCAGATTGCGAAGTTCGATGACATGCTGATTGACCGTGCGGCCTGCTAACGGCTGCAGGCGGCCGGCAAACGGATCGCCACCCAGAAGGCAGACCATTATCGGCGCATTCGGCTCCTGCGCCCGGTCCGACGGCCAGTCGGTGTATTTCATGAAGTTGTAGAGAAGTCCGGCTTTGATTTCCTGTTCGACAAGCTGGATATTCTCCTGCGCTTGGACGACCGGCGTCAGTGCGAGCCACATCACCAACGCCGCAATCTGGGCATGCCACCCCGGAGATGCCATGCGAGCGCATGGCAAACCGTGAAGCACGATTCCAACGACATCTTGAAGCTTATGTCGCGCGGACATCATGATTAGAACTTCCACCGCGAGTTCACGGTGAAACTTCGTCTCAATTCGCCCCGTCCGGGCGCCGCGCCGAATTCGGGATGATGTTCGTCTAGAAGATTGAACCCGGCAACCGACAATTCGAAGCTTGGAGATATATTCCAGCCCAGGCGCGTATCCAGCTCGAAATAGCCGGGCACCTTGGGGTTGGGCAGTTCGCTCACGCCACGCAGCCCAAAATCCCATTCGATATTGTGGTCAAGATTCATCGATGAGCGAAGTGAAACTTGTTGGCTCGGATCGTTGCCGGCGCCCGCCAGACCCATGATATCGAGGCTCCCAGGTTTGATGCGGAGATCCTCGTGCAGCGCATTGAAACCGGCGGTCAGGCGCCACCAGTCGGTTACGCTATAAATTCCCCAAATCTCCACGCCATAGACGTTGCCCTCCATCCCGTTTTTAAAGGTACCGGGCAGGAATCCGCTGCGGCCGGCGGTGGCGATGGGAATGATCCCGGTCGGGGCAAGCTCGATGGTGCGCAGATCATCATACACATTGTAATAGGCGGAGACGGAGAGTGACGCCCGAGCGATGGATTCTGTCCGATAGCCGAGTTCATAGGCCGTAAGGATCTCGTCCTGGAAATTGGGTCCCCCGGCGATGGTCGTGATCGAGCCGGATTTCTGGAAGACGTCCCGATCAAAGCGCGCAGGCGTGCGAGCAGCGCGCGATACCGCCGCCCACAGCATGTCGGTGTCGGTGACTTTCCACGTCGAGCGTACGCTCGGCATGACAGCCATGTCGGTATAGGAATTTGTCTCGAATTTGATTCCGCCGATCAGCTTGAGAGTGTCTGTGACCGAATAGCTGTCCTGGACGAATAGATTTCCAAGGTTGAGCGTCCTGCCCGTCGGAGAAATGAATGCTCCGGTGGGAGTATTGAAAAAATGGTCCCTCGTAACGCGGTAACCGCCGCCCCAATTGATGCTGTGCCGATCACCCAGAGAGAAACTGTGTAACAGGTCCAGATCATACGCTTCGACGACATCGCCGAGACCGGTGGGAGTCATGCGGCTTGTGTGGTCATAATAGGTCTGCACTTGCAGGGTGGAATCACCTTCGAAGCTGTGGTTCCAGCGCGCCAGCAGGTTGCGTCCCGTCACCCTCACGTCGCTGGATGCCGTTCCGCCGAAGGCGTCACCCTGAAACGTGAGGGCATCGCTCGACCCACTCCAATCGACGCGGAAACCTCCCTGAGGATTGTTCCAAGAATCATTGGCATCTTTACCGGCGGCAGTCACGGTGTTGCCGAGGTGCGAAGCCATGGCGTAGAGACGATAGGTCGCCTTATCGCTGAGACTGCCGCCATATCGCGCGGCAACGCTGTTATCCAGATTGCCCCCGGTAACACTCAGCACTCCGCCCTTTGTGTCGCGGGAATTGCGCGTGAGGATATTGATCACGCCGTTGACGGCGTTGGAGCCCCATAGCGTCGCGCCCGGCCCGCTGATGACTTCGATACGTTCGATATCGTCCGGCAAAACGTTCACCGAATCCCAGAACACACCGGAATAGAGCGGCGTATAGACACTGCGCCCGTCGATCAGCACCAGCAGCTTGTTGCCGGGGGAGCCGTTGAAGCCGCGCGCGGTGATGGCGTAACCAAGGGCACTATCCCGCGCCACTTGAAGGTTCGGCGCCAGACGTAGCATTTCCGGAACACGGGTCGCGCCGGAGCGGCGTATGTCTTCCCGGGTGATGACATAGATGGCCGCCGGCGCATCGTTCAATTTCTCGGGCATGCGGGTGGCCGACTCCACCGTCGCCCCAAACAATTGCTCCGGCGACAACGCGAAGGGATCGATCGAATCCGCCGCCGATGCAGGATGATCGACGCAGCACAGGCCGAGCGCCGCCGCGGTCATGAGCGTGCGCTTTACCCAACGATGTCTGTGAAAGTTCTTTACGAGCAGGCGCAACGGTTGAGAACTTGTTCTTTTGGTCAGCGCCACGAAACGCCTCGATTTTCGCGTATGAGGCGCAAAACATAGGCGCGCTTAGTTAAGCAATCGCGTAAGGTTTGATTTTAAGCGGCGTTCAGCCCCTTTTGCTCGACAAAATGCCTTCAATCGAGACCGCTTCCTCGTAATCCTACGAGGTGCGAGACTCCGCGGGCGTTGGTGCAGAAAGAAAAAGCCCCGCGGATGCAAGTCCGCGAGGCCTTTTCATCGTTGGAATACAACTCTAGCGTTAAGCGCCGTCGCTCAACGCGTTGTTGGCGACACCGCTGATCTGCACGTCGTAGCCAAACGGATCGGTCATGTGCAGGCTGTAGAGACCGCCATCGCGGACGTTCTCGACGCCGAGCGACTTCAACTCGACCTTTGCGCGCTCACGGTCGAAATCGGCGACCGTGTAGCCCATGTGTTCGACCAATGCCTGGCTCTTGCGCCGGGGCGCCGCGCCGCCTTGGGGCGGAGCGTTGAGGTCGCGCGAGCGGATGATAAGGCTGGTCAGCGGCACATCGTTCGCGGTGACGCCGAAGGGTTTTTCGCCTTTTTTCCCAAACGGCAGCGCCACGTCGATCTTGGTCGCGCCGACCTGTTCGAGATTGAAGACTTTGGAGTACCAGTCCGCAGCCTTCCTGAAGTCCGGGCAATTGTAGGAAATGTGATTGATCAGCGCGACCTTGAGCGCCGGATCTGGCGCACCGGCGGCGCCGGCCGTGGTCGTTGCAGCGGTCGTCGTGGCCGCGACGGTGAGCGTTTCGAGAAGTGCGCGGCGGCTGATCTTGCCTTTGGCGAACTCGTCGAGCTTGGTTGCGTAGAAGCTTTCCATTTTATTTCTCCTTATGCGCCGCGACGGAACGCGTTTTCTTGAACCGCATTGCCGATCTGGACGTCGTAATCGAACGGATCATAGACATGCAGGCTGCCGTCGCGCCCGGTAGGAGCGTTGAAGCCCTTGGCCTTCAGCGCAGCGCGAACCTTGCCCTCGTCCCAATTGGAAATCGTATAGCAGACATGATCGATCACAGCCTCGGACGTCTTGGGAGGATTGGCACCGGGATTGTGCACGACAAGGAAATTGCCGCCCTTGTCCGGCGCCGGACCGAAAGCGAGATTCGCCCGGCCCTTGCCCTTGTCGTTCACCACCTGCATGCCGAAGGTCGACGAGTAGAAGTCGCGCGCCTTGGTGTAATCCGGACACAGATAGGACACGTGATTGACGCCCAGCCCCTTGAACCCGCGACCGGCGGGCGCTGCGTTCGCTTCCGGGCCGCCTGCGGCATAGATGGCGGTGGCGATACCAAGCATTTGACAGAATTCGCGGCGACCTAGTCTGCCGCTCTCGAAGTCTCGAATGAGACGATCGATGAATTTTTCCATGGTGCTGTGAACCTCCCTGTTGGTCGATGCGGTGAGAGACGCCCGCCGATCCGGCACCACAATAGCGATTTTCCGGGCCGCGAGACAGGTGGGTTCCGCCCTTAATATTCGAGGTGCACGCGCATACCAAAGACCGAGACTGGACCGCGGTCGCCATTGTAAGCGGGATTGGCGATGAACTGATAATCTGCGGCCAATATAAATCCCGCTGCAATATACGCACTGTAGTAGGTTTCGATGATGTTCTCAGAACCGTAGTGGAGCAGGCTTCCGTCACCAATCAGGATTCCGCGCCCGCCTGCCGCGAAATAGGTGCGCGCGGACTTCGATAATTCATTCGTCACGACGGCAAGACCTAGAGCGTCTTGAGGCCTCTCCCATAGGTTTCCTTTCAGCGACAGTCCGGCCGACAGCGAGCGATTTATTTCGGTGAATTCATACGCCTCTTTGCTGCCGTCATTGATGCTCGCACGCGCGAAGAAACCGAGATCGTCCATGATCCGCTGCTCGAGATTGATCGCGGCGCCGGGCCGCGAGCTATATGCCCGCACCGAAGCCACATCGGGTATCGTACCCGTCGCTTTGGCGATGACGACGGCGTCGGAATAGGAGCCCATGCGTCCACGATTGACGTAACCGAGCAGCTTGATCTTGCCTGTGTGGCCAAAGAATGTATGGCGGGCCTCGGCTTCGCCCACAAATTCAAACTGGCTGAAATCGGTTTCGAGTGCGGTGGTATTGGGCACGCGCGACAAGTCGAAAAGCCCGGTGCGGAGCGTCCACCAATTCTGCGTCCATTCCATAACGATGCCGTAGCTATAACCCCATGCATCCGCCGCGTAATCGAAGGCGCCGGAATCGATCACTGCCCAATTGAGAAAATCTCGCCTTGGGTCGTGGGCATCCGCATTGGTGTCGAAAATATCCGTTACCGAGATTTTGCCTGCGGTGACCACCAAATTGTCTGCCGTCCGCGATCCTCCAAGCTGATTGGCATCGGGTTCAACCTGTTCAACACTGCCGCCGAGGGAGAAGATCTGGCGGAAAAACAGGCGCTGCAGTCGAAAATAAGGTGCCGACTTGCCCACCTTGTAGGCTTCGCCGCTGGGGAAGCCCGCGACACCCATCGTGTTGCTGAGGCCGAATCCCTGATCGATTTCGGGATTGATCCAGAATTCAGAACCGGTCCACAGGCGCGCGCCTGCATAGAGAGTCGCGTCGAAGGTTTCGTTGCCCCGGCTGCCGGGATCAAGACTGTTGACGCCACGAAAGGGAGAGCGAAAGGCCGGATGGTATTGCCAAAGATGCGTGATCTGCCCGTGCAGAGACCAGCCTTCCGTTTGGTTGGGATGGACTTTGACGCAGCGGACGAATTTCTCAGCGTTCTGAGGTCCGGCATTTCGTGACGGGATCATGAACACAGTGTCATGCGTGGACGCATCAATCGGCGAGTATCCTTAGCCGAATCCGCCGGGGAGATCATTGATGACGAGACGATCGAACATCTCGAAAGCGCCGTGCGATCCGATGCTTTCCCTCCCGCTCTGCGGCTCGCTTTTCGTTCTTCTCGCCGGGACCTCGCCGGCGCCAGCCGCAGAACAGGTCGATCTGAAGCTCGTCTTGGCCACGGATGTCTCGCGCAGCATCGACGATGACGAGCTTCGCCTCGAGCGCGAAGGAACGGCCGAAGCGTTTCTTGACCCCGACGTCATCAAAGCCATCCAAAGCGGGTCTTTGGGACGAATTGCCGTTGCAGCTTTCGATTTTTCAAGCCCGCAGGACAACCGGGTCACGATGGAGTGGCACATCATCCATGATCGGGCCAGCGCCGTGGCCTTGGCCGAGACCATTCGCGACACACCGCGCACGCCCGGCCGGCGCACATCGATCAGCGGCGCTCTCGAACTCGGTTCGCTCCTCATCGAGTCGAGCGAACAAGACATCGTGGCGACGCGAAAGGTGATCGATGTCTCCGGTGACGGTCCAAACAATGACGGCGCAGTGATGACCCAAGCCCACGACAAAGTCATTGCGCAGGGCATCGTGGTGAACGGCCTGCCGGTGATGGACGACAATGCCAATGGCTATTTTCCCGCCCTCGACAAATATTACGCCGCTTGCGTAGCCGGCGGGCGCGGTTCCTTTGTCGTGGCGGTTCATAACTACAAGGATTTCAGCGCAGCCATGCGGCACAAGCTGATTCTGGAGATTTCACAGAACGAGACGCAAGTCCGACAAGCGATAACCCGTCGAGGGAAAACCTACAGCTTGCTAAAACTTACCGCAGCAGCGCCGGCGCCGCCCTTGCCTGCACCGCTAGTATTGCGAGCCGGGCCCAATGAATTTTCCAGCCGGTGCGACATTGGCGGCTTCGGCTTTGGCGGCGGTTTTTGAAATCCGCCAAGCCGGGAGCCGCGTCAACCGCTGAAAGTCGTCACGCGCGCGGCGACTAATCGACAAGAGCCCATGTGCCATCCTGTTGCCGGCATGCATGACCCTTCGCAATCTGGGGCGTGCCGCGCACATAGATCGTTTGGGTGTAGGTCGCACAGCGATAATTATCCCGGTCGTTGTAATAGTCACCCACGAGCAATGTTCCGTAATGCCCGGTTCTGGCGTTGCGCCACTGATAGCTGGCCTTGCTGCGACCGCGTTCAAAGCCTTCATAATAAGTGGGATAAACATAGCTGCGATCTTCGCAGTCCAGATTCCCCGCAAGGCTGGCACCGCCCACGCCGCCAAGAATGAGTCCGGCGAGCGTGGCACCGCCCTGGCCGTTCGATACCGCGTTGCCTAAAATGCCACCCAAAATCGCGCCGACAACCGCGCCGCCAACCTCATTGTTCGACCGGCAATCGCGATAGAAGGAATCATCGGCATAGACATAGTCGTGCGGGTAGCGCTCACGCCAATGTTGCGCGACGCGATAGCTTTGGCGATTGCGCTGGAAATTGTTCGGGTCGTTACCGTAACGGCCATAGTAGCGCCGGTTGAAGTCGTTCTGGTCGAAGCTGCGGCCGGAATTCCTCCCATAGGGCGCGTAGTTGTTGCCGTACTGGCTGTTGTTGTTCCCGTACCCATACTGGCCGTTGTTGTTCCCGTACTGGCCGTTGTTCCCGTACTGGCCGTTGTTGTTCCCGTACTGGCCGTTGTTGCGATTGTTGCCCTGCTGAACCCCATTTTGGGGACCGCCCTGCCGATTGCCTCGTCCGGCATCCTGCGGCTGAACCGGCGCTTGCTGAACGCTGCCCTGCTGCGCGCCACCTTGTTGCGCGCCGCCGCGTCCCCCACGCTGCCCATCGCCTGGCTGAACACTTCCTTGCTGGACATTGCCTTGCCCGCGGACGCCGCGGCCATTTTCTTGTGGAACATTGTTCGGCTCGACGGCACGTTGCTGGGCCGCACCTTGCTGCGCGCCGCGGCCCCCCTCTTGGGCGCCTTGAGTCCTCTCCTGTGGGCGGTCGCGCTGTTCCGGCGCCGGCGCGGCCGGCGGAGCAGCTTGCTGCTGGCCCGGCATCTCGCATCTGCCTTCAACCGTGTGCCCGCCATTTCTTTCGCATTGCGGGAGCCGTCCGATCTGAGCCGTCGCGGAATGGGCTGTCAGCGCGATAAGGGCGCCGCTCAGCAACGTCGTCTTCACCAGATTCAACATTTTTCTTCCTTCCAGGCCGTTTCGGCAGTTTTGGCCTTTGACCCGTTGTTGATCTCGAACAGTTGGACAGTCGGCCAATCCGCTTGAATGGGGCATGAACGGGCAGTCAGCCTCAAACGGTGCCGTTGAGGTAACGCTATCGGGGGCTGAGAGTTGCGTAGCGCTGGACCCCGGTCGGCAGCTATGCCCGCGTCAATTTGATTTGGTGAAGCCGTACAGACTTTCTGGGTTCTCAACCAGAATGCGATGGCGCGTCGCCTCGTCCGGCGCCCATTGGGAAAGCAAATCAAACAGGACCGCGTCGTTCGGTTTGTTGTCAAAAGCGAGATTCGGGTGCGGCCAGTCGCTTCCCCAAACCATCCGCTCCGGCGCGGCCTTGACATAGGCTTGCGCGACGTTCGTGGCATCGGCGTAGGTCGGCGGCCCGACCTTCGTGTCGATATAGGCTCCGGAAATCTTGACCCAGGTGCGGCCTTTGTCGAGCAAGCGGCGAAGCACGGCAAAGGCGGGATGGTTCACACCGGCCGGTTGCGGCAGATGCCCCAAATGATCGAACACGAGAGTCGTCGGGAAGCGATTCCACAAATCCTCTGCAGCCGCGATCCGATCAGCCTCCAAATAAATCTGAACATGCCAGCCGAACGCGGCGACTCGTTTCGCTAAGGGTTCGATCATGTCGAATGTTGTGGTCGCCGTGGGTGGGACCTGGCTGAAACGTAGGCCGCGAATTCCACCATCCGTGAGGACCTCCAATTCCGCATCGGTGACGTCGGGCCGCAGAAGCGCGACGCCGCGTGCATTCGCACCCAATCTTGCGATCGCATCCAACGTGAGACGGTTGTCGCCGATATAGGGCGCCGGCGTGACGATCACATTTCTGGTGGTGCCTATCCGCCGCTGAAGCAGGCGGTATTCCTCGACGCGCCCATTGGGTTGGAAAAGCCCGCCGGACGTTTTAGGGGTAAAGCGCGCGGCATCGTAGATGTGATGGTGACAGTCGCAAGCATTGGCTGGCGCCTTCAATTTCGGCGGTTCGATACCGACCGAATTGGGCACGGCCAATTGTGCGCGCGCAGTTTGCGCTTGCGCCATGCCAGCTGCGGTCAAAGCCGTCAGGCCTATCCCTTTAAGGACACTTCGCCTGCCGATGGCCTCGCCGCTCATCGCACGATGCGTTTATCAGGGCCAGGCGACCGGACGCGGCACATGCAGCGTCATCAGCACGATCGGGGCGCCACCCGAGGGCGTGATCTGATGCGGGGTGTTTTCAGGCACGATGAGGAAATCGCCTTTGGTGATCGCCTGAGGTGAGCCGCCTGCGATCGACGAACCCCCGAGGTTCGCCGCATTGTTCCGCTTCTCATCTACCAGCTTGCCGCCGGTCACGATCGTTCCCGAGCCTTCGATGACGTACATCATCTCGGCGTCTTTCTCATGCACCGCCGCGGGCGAAACCGCGGTGCGGTATTCAAGCTGCGCGCGATAAGGGGCGAGCGACAGGATCGGCTCGGCCGTCAGCGGGGCGTCGCCTTTGCGATCGGCCTTCGCCTTGGCGATCAGACCCACGACCTCGCTCGACGAAGCGAAGGCCTTCATCGGCGGGGGCGCAGCCGGCTGGGCAAACGCAAGGGGAGCAATTGCCGTCGCGAGAAACGTGAAAGCGAGAAGCTGCGCGCGCATGGGGGGTCCTCCGGTTTTCGACTTTGTTGGATAAACAGGCGCAGGGGCGCTTGCAAGTGGCCGAGAGGGGAGCGGACGGCGGCGAACCACTATTTTCGCGCCCAAAAGCGCGCCTGCAGAAGGGTTGGCTTGTGATAGGATCAGCCAATCACACGGCATATGAAAAAGGAACATCATGCGCGCCAACCCGGAAATATCCGCCGTCCTTGTGATTACCGGTTTCGTGTCCGTAGCGATTGTCGCTTGGCCGGCATCAGGCGCGGAGAACGCCTCACCCCTACCGGAATTCGCAGGGCCTTGGGCACGCAACGCCTTCAATTTCGAGCCAATGGCTTCCGGTCCGGTTCCCCTGGTGAATCTGAAGCGCCTGGCGGACGGCACGGGCGATGCGGGTCAACTCGTCGGCGATTATAAAAATCCCATCCTGAAGCCCGAGGTCGCGGAAATCGTCAAGAAGAAGGGCGAGATTTCGATCAGCGGCGAGGCTTATCCCGATCCGTCCAATCATTGTGCACCCTATGCCCCGCCCTTCAATTTCGCGATGCAATTGGGAATGCAGATACTCGAAAAGAAGGACGCGCTCACCATCATCTATAATCAGGACGACCAGGTTCGCCATGTCCGCATGAACGGCTCTCATCCCACGCGCGTCACGCCGTCGGCGATGGGCGATTCCGTTGGCCACTACGAGGGCGACACTCTGGTGATAGACACGGTGGGCATAGCGACGGGCCACCCCTACACCGTGATAGACCGCTACGGCACACCACATAGCGAGGCTTTGCATGTCGTCGAGCGCTACCGCCTGATCGACGGCGCGGCGGCGAAAGAAGCGCAGGACGTCTATGAGAAGCGCGAAGGCCGGGTGGGAGGCGTGCCCGGAGCAATGCTCATCAATCCTGATACGAATCTCAAAGGGCTACAGGTCCAAGTCACGGTCGAGGATCCGAAGGTGTTCACCACGCCCTGGTCGGCCAACGTCACATACCGGCGCGGCAGGGGCGCGTGGCAGGAACAGGTCTGCGCCGAAAATCCGGTCGATTATCAATCCGGAAAACGCGCCGCGGTGCCGCAGGCAGACAAGCCTGATTTCTGAAACCGATCGAACACCCAATTGCGAGGAGATAGCATGAGGATCCGCATCGCCACGGCGCTTACGATTGCGGCCGCATTAAGTGTGGCAAACGCCGACGCCGAACCTGCCGCAAAAAACATCGACGCCCATCTGGCCGCGGCGAAGGCGGCGGCGGAATTCGATTTCACCGGAACCTTGGCGCGTGTCTGCATCGCGCCGCAGACGGGACCCGGCCGCGACGTGGCGCCCGGCCCTGCGCCGGATCGCGCAACCTGGTTCACCGATCCCGCTAAGGTCTTCGATAATCTCTACTTCGTGGGCACGAAAATCCATTCGTCATGGGCGCTGACAAGCAGCGAGGGGATCATCCTGATCGACACGCTGTACGAATACGCGTCCGAGGACGCCATCGTCGGAGGCTTGAAGAAGCTCGGCCTCGATCCCGCGAAGGTGAAATATGTCATCGTCTCGCATGCGCATGGCGATCACGTCGGCGGCGCCAAGCTGATGCAGGACCGCTTCGGATCGCGCCTCGTCATGGGTGCGCCGGATTGGGACGCTATCGAAAAATCCGTCAATCAATATCCGCATGGCAAGCCCAAACGCGACATCGTCGCCACTGACGGCCAGAAGATCACGCTGGGCGATACGAGCGTGACGCTGATCTCTACACCCGGTCATACGCCGGGGACGCTTTCCATGCTGTTCCAGGTGAAGGACAATGGCAGACCGCTTACCGTCGCCTATTCGGGCGGCACCGCATTCAACTTCGTCAATGACGCGGCGCACTTCGATACTTACATCAATTCGCAGCGCAAAATGGCCG
>Ga0193699_10000723_pt1 | contig 13452 bp, 13 predicted proteins | sample L3c2metaG_FD_160095 | JGI IMG/M metagenome (GOLD analysis project Ga0193699, IMG submission 160095) | Soil microbial communities from a riparian zone of the East river system, Colorado, United States - L3c2 | ecosystem: Environmental > Terrestrial > Soil > Riparian zone | place: USA: East... | reverse complement strand
AATTCGGGCGGAATTCATCTGTTCCTCCAGTGTTAGTGGACAATCTCCACACGGACGAAATAACCGAGCCCGCATGCCGAAACGGTGCAGTTTTGTACAATCTGATCATTAAAACCGTTGTTAGCTCTGCTTCGGTGTTGCCACTTTTCGGCCAATGCCATGAGACGTGATTGTCCGGCACCGACAGTTACGTGCGTAAGTTCACCCGCCCGCGTTTTGTAGGATTGGGAAGGGTCGGAGACGAACATGCCGCGCCAAGCCTACCGACCATTTCGGTCGCAGATATCGCCCGTTCCGGAAAAAGCCCGATGATCCTTGACTCGTTAAGCTCTTGGATTTGGCCCGTTACGCTCGCCCCCTTCATTGGGAGCTTTCTCGGGGTTCTCGTGACGCGCGCCGAATCTCCGTGTTCCATAGTGTTCGACCGCTCGCACTGTGAAGCATGCGGGGGTCGGCTGATAGCCCGGGATCTTTTGCCCATCGTCAGTTGGCTTGCGTTGCGCGGCCGCTGCCGGTTGTGCGATCGCCCTATCGGCATCTTGTGTCCTGCTCTGGAGTTAGTGGCTATGGGTGTGGCTGTGGCGTCGGCCATGGCCTTTTCCGGCTGGTCTGTCTGGGTTAGCTGCTTGCTCGGTTGGACGCTTCTCGCCTTGGCCGCGACTGATTTCAAATATTATCTGCTGCCGGATTTCTTGACGCTTCCCCTGATCCTGGCGGGTTTGCTTGTCAGCTGGGAGCTTGATCATTCCTCGCTCCTTGCGCATGCCGTCGGCGCCGCGTCCGGTCTCGCATTTGTAATCAGCGTCCGCCATGTCTATCGCACCTTGCGAGGACGCGAAGGAATGGGTCTCGGCGACGCAAAACTTTTCGCTGCGGCAGGAGGGTGGGTTTCCTGGGATGGCCTGCCGAGCGTCATGCTGCTCGCGGCGCTCTCCGGATTGGCGTTCGGCTTACTCAAGGGCGCTCGCGGTAATTCTCTTTCTTTAACAGACCGCGTACCTTTCGGCGCGTTTCTCAGCTTTGGAATATGGGCCGTTTGGCTTTATGTGCCGAAAGGGTGAGATCGATGACCAATGACAATCGTGGTTATCGCAGATGTAGGCGATGATGCTCGCCATCGTCGGCCCCTTGAGCGACCTCTGGTCGCCGGAAAGTTTCACCGCCGCTCTCGGTGAGCTTCTGATCGCGCAAGGACAGCTCGACGACAAAGGTCTCGAACGCGGCCGCCGGCTCGCATCCGAAAGCGGTCGGCGCCTCGACAAGGTCCTCACGCAGCTCGGGCTCATCAGTGAACGTGCACTCGCCGAAGCAACGGCAAAACTTCTGGGTCTGAAACTCGCCGCGCCTGCTCATTATCCGGCGGCCCCGCTGCTACCGGATCGGCTGCGGTTGAAATTCCTGCGCAAATCGCGCGTCATCCCGATTGCGCTCGACGATCGCACGATCGTTGTGGCGATGGCCGACCCGCTGGACGGCTTTGCGATTTCCTCGATTGCGGTCGCCGCCGGGCGGCACGTTGAAATATGCGTGGCCCTTCCCATCGATCTGGAGGCCGCTCTCGACCGTCTATACCGAGAGGAGGAATCGTCCGGCCAGGCAGCCATGGATGAAATGGTCGCTTCCGTGGGCCCGGCGAACGACGAGGATGCCGAGCGGCTGAAGGATCTGGCGAACGATGCGCCGCTGATCCGCCTCGTCAATCAATTGATCTCGCACGCGGTCGAAACTCGCGCCTCCGATATCCACATCGATCCCTTCGAGGACCGGCTGCGGGTTCGCTATCGCTATGACGGGGTGCTGCATGAGATGGAATCGCCGCCCCACAAGCTCCAGGCGGCCGTTGTGTCACGCATCAAGATCATGGCCACGCTCGATATCGCCGAACGGAGGCTGCCCCAGGACGGGCGCATCAAGCTTGTCGTGCGCGGGCATGAAATCGATCTGCGTGTCTCCACCATTCCCTCGCTGCATGGCGAAAGCGTGGTCTTGCGCATCCTGGACCGTTCGGCGGTCAATCTGGATTTCGCTCAGCTGGGGATGGGCGGCGATTTGCGTCAGCGGCTTTGCGGCCTGCTCGGGCTTCCCACCGGCATCATCCTCGTCACGGGACCAACGGGCAGTGGCAAAACGACGACGCTGTATACCGCGCTCCTTCATTTGAACTCGGCCGACCGCAACATCATAACAGTAGAGGATCCCATCGAATACCAGCTTCCGGGTATCACGCAGATTCAGGTCAAGCCGCAAATCGGGCTCAATTTCGCAAGCCTTTTACGCACGATTCTGCGCCACGACCCGGACATCATCATGATCGGTGAAATCCGCGATCTCGAAACAGCACAGATCGCCGTCCAGGCCGCGTTGACCGGACACCTTGTGCTCTCGACGCTGCACACCAACAGTGCGGCAGCGACGATTGCACGGCTTCGCGACATGGGCCTCGAGGATTATCTCCTGACCGCGACCCTCAACGGGATCATGGCGCAACGACTCGTGCGCCGCCTCTGTCCGGAGTGCAAGCGTCCGGCTCCGGCGAGCCCTGAACTGATTGCACGTTTCGAGCTCACTCGCTTCCGCGAAAGCGCGCCTCTCATTCTGTTTGAGCCGGGCGGATGTCCGTCCTGCCGCAATTCGGGCTATATGGGCCGCCTTGCGATCGGCGAATTGCTCGCCCCCGATGAGACCACGCATCGGCTGATCCTCGCCCGCGCGGGTCATGCCGACATCCACAACGCGGCCTGCGCCTCCGGAATGCAGAGCATGTACGACAACGGTTTGCGGAAGGTGATCGCGGGAACCACCTCGCTGAGTGAGATTCTGCGGAGCATCCGCCTCGAAGGGTAGAACGTGCCGAAGTTCCGATACATGGCCGTCGATGCGGCGGGCAAGCGCCTGAACGGAATCATCGCGGCGGCGAGTGCAACGGCCGTTGCCGAGCGTCTCCATCGTCAAAACTGTTTCCTCTTGTGCACGGATGAAGTCGGAAAGAACGGCCGGATCGCGCAATTTCTGAATGCGGATATCGCGCTCCGGCGCGGTCTGGCCAAGGGCGCGATTGCGCATGTCACGCGCGAGCTATCTGTCATGCTGGAGGCCGGCCAGGACATCGACCACGCGCTGCGCTTTCTGGTCGAGACCAGCGACAATAAACGAGCAACAGGCACCCTTGAAGAATTGCGCGACTCCGTGCGCGGGGGGAAATCCTTGGCGGCGAGCCTAGCTGAACATCCGCACGTGTTTTCCCGCCTTTATGTAAGCCTGATACATGCCGGGGAGGCAGGAGGGAAACTTGCGCAGAGTCTTTCGCATCTTGCCGATCTTTTGGAGCGCGAGGCCCGACTCGCGGCGACGATACAATCGGCCCTCGTCTATCCCGCAATTCTCGTAGTGGCATCGTTAGGCACGATCGTACTCCTTCTCACCTATGTCCTGCCGCAGTTCACTTCGATTTTCGCGCAAGCCGGCGCCCAGCTTCCCACGCCAACGCGTGTGCTCATCGGGATCGGAGATCTCGTGCGCAACGATGGATTGCTCATTCTGCTCGGACTGCTCGGTCTGTGTCTCATCGTGGTGCGCGCGCTGAGAGAGCCGCACAGGCGCATGGCTGCCGAACGTGGGCTTCTTTACATTCCCATCGTGGGACCGCTGATCCGGCGCGTACAGGCGGCGCGGCTGGCGCGCACGCTGGGAACCTTACTTCGCAATGGGGTTGGGTTGGTGCTGGCGCTTGCCATCGCGCGCGACGTCTTGGGCAACCTCACGGCGGCGAAGCTCGTCGAGGCCGCTGCGTCCGAGGTCAAGGCCGGAGCTCGGCTGGCTGCGGCTCTCGCCGCGGGTGGCTTCTTTCCGGTGCAGACCATCCATCTCCTGCGCCTGGGCGAGGAAACCGGAAGGCTCGCGGACATGGCGCTGCGTGCGGCCGATATTCATGACGAACAGGTGCATCATACTGTAAGCCGCCTTGTAACGCTGCTTGTACCCTTTATCACCGTCGTGATGGGGCTTGTAGTTGCCGGAATTGTCGGATCGCTGCTCGTTGCGATGTTGAGTCTCAATGACCTCGCGCTCTGAAACTGGCTCTGACGCTGGCTTTACGCTGATCGAGATGCTCGTGGTGATCGCGATTCTCGGTTTGATGATGGTGCTTGTCACGGTCAGCGGCACGCCGGTGTCTCCCGCTACGCATGCCCGTGCCGGAGCTGAGGTCCTTGCAGGGGCAATGCGCGCCGCACGGTCGAACGCGGTAACGGCCAACCGCAGCGTCGAGGTCACGCTCGACCTTGCCAGGCACAGTTATCAATGGGGTCACCGTCCAGCCGAAATTCTGCCGAGCGATGTCAGTCTCTCTCTTCTGACCAGCAAGGACGAACTCGTCTCGGACACGACGGGCCGCATCCGTTTCAATCCCGACGGCAGCTCCAGCGGAGGCCGGGTCACGATCGAGGGCGGGAATCGGATGTGGTGGGTAGGAATCGATTGGCTGTCGGGGCGGGTGTCCATTGCCGAAAAACCACACTAGCCAAACCTCCGGGTTCACGCTGATCGAGGTAACAATCGCGCTCGCCATTGCCGCGTTGGGCCTTGGCGTCCTGATGGAAGCTGCCGGAACGGGGCTCGGTTATTCCAACATTGCCGATCAATACATTGAGGCCACGCGCCTTGCCCAATCGCATCTCTCCGCCGTCGGGGTTTTGACGCCGCTCCGCCCCGGCACGCAGTCCGGAGACGATGGTGGTGGCTATTCCTGGCGGTCACGAATTTCCGAGCCCGTGATGCACGCCGGTGCAGGTGCAGGTCCAACGGCACAAAAACCGTTGGGCCTTTACACCGTCGAGGTGACCCTGACGTGGCGGGGCGGTATGGAGACGAGAAGCGTAACGCTCCGGTCGCAGCGTCTTGCGCATATCGCTGACGGCAATGGTTGAGAGGCGGAACGGGACGGAGCACACGAGCGGCTTCACGCTGCTGGAGCTTCTTGTTGTCATCTCGATTCTGGGTCTTATCCTCGCGGCACTCAGCAATGGCGTTCGTTTTGCCGGACTGGCCTGGCAATCTCAGGAACGCCACAGCGCACGCCAAGGCGATCGCGACGACGTGCAGAACCTAGTTCGCAACCTTATCGCGTCTGGAACCAGTTTCGAGGGGGATGGCACGTCCTTGCGGTTCGTCAGTGAACTTCCCGAGGCGCTGGCACGCGGAGGACTCTATGAGGTTGAGCTGCACAAAACGGCCGACAGGCTGATGCTCAGCTGGCACCCGCACTTCAAAGGTGCAAGTCCCAGCACCGAGCGCACAGACGCCGAATTGGTCAAGGGCGTGACGGGTTTCGAACTCACCTATTACATGCAAGCTGGTGGTTGGCAGCACGTGTTGAAGGCGGGGACGGAGTCTCCGATCCTTGTCCGAATTGACGTACAGCTCGGCGGCGCGCGCCCCTGGCCGCTGCTGGTCGTTGCGCCTATGATTGATACGCATCAGCTACATTAGGTAATTGGTGAGAGGCAGCTCGGGGACTCGTGATTGACGTCCCAGACGAGACGGCTAGCAGCAAATGGCGCATTTTGGCAACAAATCTATCCTTTGGAGCGCTCCCTAGGCCGATCCGAAGGAGGGAGGAACGGATGATTTCTGACACAGCTTGAATTATCTTGGCGCACACTCGAAGAGACTGCGCGAATAAAAGTTCTGCTGGTTGACGATCACGTCCTGATTCGCGACGCGCTGCGCGGCGTTCTCAAGGAATTAACGGACGACGCGATCGTGCTGGAGGCGTCGGATTGTCGTCAAGCGATGCGGCTAATCGAAGCAAACCCCGATCTTCATCTGATCCTGCTTGATCGTTTACAACGCAAATTGGACCGCGGCGGGTTTCGATAATCCGTCGGACTGCAAGTGTTCTTCAGCTCGATAAGGGCTTGTCGGGAGCGCGCAAAGGGCGGTCCGCTCTTTGCCAGGTTCAACAACCCCCGTGCTGGCCAGCCGCAATCATCTAAATGGCAGTGAGGTGAAAAAGCTAGCCGATAACCTGATCGACGACGCCTGGATTTGTGAATCCCTCAGCGACCGGATTAAGGGCTGCGGGAGCCAGATCCGCTAGCGCCGGATTATCCGCAAGCAGATTCGCGGGCGCGGATACAGAGTTGGGCGGAGCCACTTGGAGGGACTGCGACGAAGAATCGGACGCTACCAACGGCAAGCCGCGCGCGATACGAGAAACAAGTGACCCGAACGGTTGATCTCCAAGATCGGGATTGGCCGCGAGCGCTGCACGCGCCTGTTGCGCCGGAGGTGTTTTGTGCGCGTCTTCGTCTTGTGGAGCGACCTTCTGCGTCGCAAATGTCAGATGTTTCTGGGTTTCTGCGGAGAGCGGATATGAAAATGTGACGGAAGCCTGGGGAACCGCTTTAGGAAGGGATTGTGCCGCGAGGGGCCCTTTACCGGGGGATGAGTTTTCGACGGCACGCGCGTCATATGGCTGCGTTCGCGAAATCCCAGCGAGACCGATCGCATTGATGTTCATGACATCACCCCGTTTTCTGAACCAGACCTAACCAAGCAAGAGTCACGCCAGCCCCACAGCGAGGGGAATGTCACGCGAATCGGCCAGACGCGCGAGTGGCAACGGGAGAGATAGGCAAAGACTTCCCAGAGCCCGCGGCAGCTTTTTCCGCTCCTGTCGAGAGAATGTGGCACGATGCCTGCCAAACTGCGGCGTACTCATCGTCAATGTTGCCGCGCAGAGTGACAGGCGCCGGCAGCGATGAATCCCGTGCAACAACGAAATAGTCATACGCAAAGATTTGCTGGCGATGGTGGGCGGGGTTAAGATTTCGCTTTCAAGGCGTAAAATACCGCCGTGAGCTCATGCCACCTTTTGTTTTCCTCGCGCCGCCGCACGATCTCCTCTTTGGTAAAATAGCCGTGCTTCCAGGCGTTGCGATTTCCCTTCGGTGCGCCGGAGCCCGCGGCCCCGCCATGCATGCGGCAGCGTTTTTTGCCAGAAACGGCCGGCGAAGCGCAGGAGCCGCCGACCCGGGTTCGCGCGCCACAGCGGGGGCTTTCCAACATAGCTTTGACCGTGGAGGAGCTCATCATGGTCTCCTCTTTCAAGCGAGACGCACACGCCTTTTGCGCATGGTGTCCCTGGTCCTCTCGCCGGTTGGAACGCCACGCTCGAGCCGATCAACCGAAGCTGACCTATGGTGCTCGACAATGACCTTCTGCTGGCCTCGCCCTCGATGTTTTCTGATCGCCTCGTTGATCTTCAGCACTTGGTCCGAGAGTCTCGCCCCTTGCTCCTCGAATTTCTGTGCGTGGTAAGGATCAGGAGTTCTAAATGCGGTCCTCATGGCTTCTCTAAAGTGCCGGTGAAAATACCTGGCCTGTTCGAGCAGAATCGTTTCGAGCGGATCTTGTGCCATAGAAAGCATTTCTTCCACGGCGTCTCGATGCGTCTCCTCGCAGTATTTATCCACATCGATCTCCTCGATGTCTGACTTAGCGGCCTCTCCTTTCAGGGCATTTCTGTCGGACGCTTTCTCGGCATGGGTGGGTTCCGTTGGGAGTATTTCGTTCTTCATTTGTTCCTCGCAATTCTCGCTAAGCTCAAGCTTACGCAGATCTGTGACGACTCGCAACGGCATTCGCGCACCAAAGACGGCAGTTTTCTCCCTGTGTACGGGGTTGTTTGATCATAAAGCCGATGGATACCCCCCTCGCCAACTGTTCGCTCCCTCCCCCGGATGTGGAAGTGTCCTCAGCGCGTGCGTTTCTTGCTAGGCCGTGGGCGGGGGCGAAGCCTTCCCTACGCGTTTTGCGGCCATAGTGGGTAGCAGGATCGGCCGGCTATGCTCGTGCTTCGATTTGCGCCATCGCTTGGGATTTTCGCCTTAACTGCAGCCATGACATGCCAAGCACGCTCATCGCGCCGAGAATGGCTGGCGTTGCAAAGATGAAAAAGACGGTCCGCAACGGCAGCTCGTGAAGCAGAATACCGCCGATGATGGGCCCGAAGCCGCCCATGAATCGCCCGAAGCTCGATGCCCAACCCGCGCCGGTGGCGCGAATCTCCGTCGGGTACAGCGTGGTCGCAAAGGCGTTCAGCGTGTTGTTGGCGCCGACCAGGCAAAAGCCCGTACCGGCGACCACGATAGCGAGACCGAGCGCGTAATTTCCCATCAAGCCGGTTGCCGCCACGAAAATCGCGAGCCCGATGAAGGCGAGGATCAGCACGCGGGGATAGCCGATGCGGTCGGCGAATATGCCGAGCGAGAGCACGCCGGCGATGCCGCCGAACTGGAACAGAGTCGTCAAGCGAACCGCCTGCTGTTCGGGAAGACCGGCCATGTTGAGCGCGAGGGGAAGCCAATTGTTCAACGTGTTGAGCGATGCAAGAGTCACCAGGAAAATGAACCAGAGAAGGATGGTGGTGGCGGCGCGCCCCTCGGTGAAAAGCTGGGTCGGACGGAAGCCCTTTTTTTTGGGCTCGGCCGGTAAGACGAATTCGGTGTCCGCGGGGAAGCTGCGCGTGGGATCGGCCTTGCGCAAGATTGCCGCGATCTCGTGCGACCTGCCACCCTTTGCCGCGAGGAACCGGACCGATTCCGGCAAGAAGAGGAGCAGCGCCGCCGCGAGAATGAGCGGCAGGATGCCGCCGATGACGAATATCCCCTGCCAGCCGAAATAAGGCAGCATCTCGGCCTGCAGCAACCCGCCCGAGGCGGCGCCGACCGCGAAGCCGCACGCCATGGCCGCGATCATGCGGGCGCGGATTCGCGCCGGCGCAAATTCGTTTGCCATGACGAAGGTCAGCGGCAGCGCTGCGCCGAGTCCAAATCCCGTGAGCGGGCGCAGGATCAGAAGCTGATCGACCGATGTCAGAAAGACCGTGCAGAGCGAGAGCAGTCCGAAAAGCGCAACCGCGGTGACGATGATCTTCTTCCGGCCGAATATATCCGCCAAGGGGCTGAGCACCACCGACCCGATCCCCGTGCCAAAGGCGCCGAAGCCGAAGACCGGCCCGAGTTGTTGTGGCGTCAAGTGCCATGCCGCGCGCAAGGCGGGCGCGGCATAGGCGAGGGCCTGCGTATCGAAGCCGTCAAGGAATTGGACCAGCCCGCACAATATGACGATGCGCAATTGAAAGGCGCCAAAGCGCTGCGAACCGATGATTTCGGCGACATCGACAGTTTTGGCCATTCATACCCCGTTATGTCCGGGCGCGCATTCCCGGTATTATAGAGAGCACAATAACTGAGCTTGCGGATATTGAAATGGCGATGCGCATGCTGAGCAGGAGGGGATTTTCCGCGTTTGCCGTCTCATTGATGACGGGAACGCGCGCGTTGGGCGCGGGCGCCGCGGACCCCTTCGGTTACACCGGATCGGACCGCCGCAAATTCCTCGAAGACGGCGCGCGGCGCGAAGGCCGGCTGATGTTCTATTCCTCGCTGATCCCCAATCTGGGGCTGAAAGCGATCGTAGACGCGTTCAAGCGGAAATATCCCTTCGTGGCCATCGAATCCTGGCGCGGTACGGAAGGGAACATCGCGCAGAAGATGCTCGCCGAATTGCGCAGCGGCACGGCGGTCGGCGATCTGATGGAAGGAAGCGAGCTTGCGCCCCTCTTCATCAAGAGCGGGCTCCTACAGAAATTCTCTTCACCGGAAATCATGAAGACTCCGGTGGAATATCGCGACAGAAGCGGCCTCACCGCGGCGACACGCTTCAGCTATTACGGCATCGCCTACAATACGAAGCTCGTGCCGCGTGGGGGCCAGCCGCAGAGCTTTGACGATCTGCTCGATCCCAAATGGAAGAACCGGCTCGCCTGGCGCGTGGGGTCCGATTCCGGCGCGCATATGTTCGTCGCCAATCTCATGCTCACCATGGGCGAGGCCAAGGCCGATGCCTATCTCAAAGCGCTGGCCGCGCAGCGCGTCGTCGGATTTCCAGGGAGCGCGCAAGCGCTCATCGACCGGGTGATCGCGGGCGAATATGCGGTGACGCTGACAACAGCCCAGCATCTTCCGATCATCGCCGCATTGAAGGGAGCGCCGATTGCAGCCCAGCCTCTGCAGCCCATGCCATCGACGGTCGCCAGCATCATGATCCCCAAGGGGACGCGGCATCCATACGCGGCCATGCTGTTCATCGATTATGTGCTGTCGGCAGAGGGCCAGAGCGTGCTACGCGATGCGCAATATTTTCCGGTCAATGAGGAGGTGCAGCCCTTGAAGGCGCTGCAGCCGGTTAGTCCGCGCCTTGCGGGACTGAAGGAGAACTTCATCGATGATGAGGTGCTGTACGCGACGCATGCCAAGGTCGCGGCGTTGCTGAAGAAGCATTTCTCGTAGAGTCGCCTTCCAAACCCCAACTCACCATGGCCGGCCTCCGAGCCGGCCAACCAGCCAGCGCGCTTCCGCGCGCTTATGAATCGTGGCCCTGCATACTCCGTGGACGCGTTTATTCGCCGCGCCGACGCGCGGCGGCTGGATGGCCGGGTCAGGGCCCGGCCACGGCGAGAGATTTGAGTTTGCCCAAGCGTGTTACCGCGCCGAGAGGCCGTAGCGGCGCGAGACAACGAAGAACAGCGTGCTCACGGCCGTCATGATGATGGTCCAGATGATGCCCAGCGCCGCGAGCTCGGGCGCCACACCGTTCTGCCACATCTCGAACATCGTCACCGCGACCACTTGCGAGTTCGGTCCCGCCAGCAGAAGCGGAATCGAAACCGCTTTGGAGACCATCAGGAAAATGAACAACCAACAGGTCACCACGGCGGGCGCCACAAGCGGCACGACGATTCGATAGAACGTGGTCACGGCGCGCGCGCCCGATAGCGCCGAGGCTTCCTCCAGCTCCCGATGGATCTGCAGCACGCCGGCATAGGAATAACGCATGCCGAACGGCATGAACTGCACCATCGACGCCAGGATGATGGAAAGCAGCGTGCCATAGAGGGCGAAAGGCACGTTGAGCACGAATTGCAGGAAGGCCACGGCAAGAACAATGGCCGGGAAAACCAGCGGCGCGCTGGCGAGTTGATCCAGCAACCATGCGCCCGGCTGGCGGCGCACCGCGAGCCAGGCCGCAAGCGTGGTAAAGCCTGCGACCAGACTGGCGGTCGCCGCGCCGAGAATGAAGGTGTTGCTGATCGCCGAGGCGAAACTCGTCTCGAAAATGACGGTGTGGAAATTGGCAAGGCTGAAGCGCGCGAGCGCATCCCAGTTCACACCGTCATAATAGGGAACGAAGGAGACCCAGAGCGTGATCCCAACGGGAAAGACGATCAGCACCAGGAACAGAAGCAGCAGCACACCCGTGGTGAGCCAGCGCCAGCTTCCAATGCGCATCACGCGCGGGCGAAAGCCCTTGCCGCTTATGGTCTGATATTTTTCGGCGTTGCGGGAGAAATTGCCATACAGCCGCAAGAGAAACGCCATGATGACCAGCATGACGACGGAGAACGCCGAGGCCTCGCCATAGTTCGGCGGGATATCGAGCATGGTCTGGTAGATGTCGTTGGTCAGCACATGCACGCGGCCCGGAAGCCCGACCAAGGCGGGCGTCTCGAAGGCTTCGAAAGCGCGGATGAAGATCAGCATCAGAAGCGCGGCGATCCCCGGCGTTACCAGCTTGAAGGTGATGCGCCGAAAGGTGGTCGCGATGCCGGCGCCCGACATCATCGAGGCCTCCTCGAAGGCGGCGTCGGTCGAACGGAAAACCGAGGACAACAACAGGAAGCAGAGCGGCGTGTATTCGATGCCCTGGATGAGGATCATGCCGCCGAGCGAGTAAACGTTGAACACCGGCTCTGCGGCGCCGGTCAGGCCCGTCAGGAGCTGGTTAAGCGGGCCGGTCTTTCCGAGCAGCAGCAGGAAGGAAATCGTGTAGAGCACGCTCGGGATTCCCAGCGAGACAATCGAGACGATCATCACCAGCGAGCGAAGCGGCGTATCGGTACGCTCCACGATCCAGGCTTGGATACCGCCGAGGATGATCGCGAGAAGGGCCGAGCCTGCGGCGTAGACGGCCGACGTCAGAACTACGACGAAAAGGCCGTCGGTGTCGATCAGCGCCTGATAATGCCGCAGCGTGTAGGCGCCGAACGAACCGTCAAAATTGATCTCCTGCAGGCTCGACCGGATGAGATAGACGACCGGCGGCAGGATGAGGACGACAAGGACAAGGATCAGGCCGAGGACCAGCGGCGAAAATTTCGGCAGATGCTTGGCGTCCGCGATCATGGCCGACCCTTCCCGCTTCAATCCGAGAGGACGAATTTGGGAATGGTGATTCCCGAGCCCGAATCTTCGAAAACCACGCGCACGCGCATGTCGCAACGTATGTCGTCCCAGGGCGTGCCGACGATGTTGCTCAGGAGCCGCGGTCCCTCGTCCAATTCTACGATCGCGACGACATAGGGCACCTCGTTCTCGAAGCCGGGGTGATAGACACGGTGATAGACCACGAAGCTGTAGATGCGCCCCTGCCCGCGCGATTCACGCCAGGCGAAATCACCCGACAGGCAATGGCGGCAGCGCTGCGAGGGCGGAAACCAGAACCGGCCGCAGGCATTGCAGCGCGGCAGCAGGAGCTTTTGCACCGCTGCGCCTTCCCAGAACGGCAGCGATTCCGGCGACGGATGGGGCAGAGGTTTGCGAGCGGGCTCGGCCATCAGCCGCGCTCCAGGATCAGCGTGGAATGGCAGACCTGATTGCCGCCATGGCCGGAGATGAGGGCGATCTCGGCATCCTTGACCTGGCGCAGGAGCGGATAATCGCGGCGCAACTGGCGCACGCCCTCGACGATCTGCAGCATGCCCTCGACATGGGCCTCCGAAAGCTGGCCGCCCGACGTGTTGGTCGGGAGTTTCCCGCTGAGGCGAAGTGCGCCCGACTGCACGAAGCCTCCGCCCTCGCCCTTCGCGCAGAAGCCATAATCCTCAAGCTGCACGAGCACCATATAGGTGAAGCAATCATAGAGCTGCGCGGTGTCGACCTCGTCGGGCGCGATGCCGGCCATCCTGTAAGCCGCTTCACCGCTCTGTTTGGCGGCGGTATGGATCATGTTCTCGTCCGCAAACCAGCCGGTGAGATTGTTGAAGCTGCCGAAACCGCGGATCATCACCGGCGGCGCTTTCAAATCGCGGGCGCGTTCGGCGGAGGTGACAATGACGGCTCCGGCGCCGTCGCTGCGCAAGGAGCAATCGAAGAGGCCGAAGGGCGAAACGATTTGCCGGGCCTTGAAATAATCGTCGAGCGTGAGGGCTTTGCGGATCTGGGCCGCCGGATTCAGACTCGCATATTCGCGAAAGGCGATGGCGATCTCGGCGAATTGCTCGCGCGTGGTGCCGAATTCATGCATGTGCCGCTGCGCACCGAAAGCATGGGCCGCCACGGCGCCGAAATAGCCATATTCGGGACCAAATTCCTGGTCGTGCTGGCTATC
>Ga0193699_10000722_pt1 | contig 13453 bp, 10 predicted proteins | sample L3c2metaG_FD_160095 | JGI IMG/M metagenome (GOLD analysis project Ga0193699, IMG submission 160095) | Soil microbial communities from a riparian zone of the East river system, Colorado, United States - L3c2 | ecosystem: Environmental > Terrestrial > Soil > Riparian zone | place: USA: East... | reverse complement strand
GGCGCAAAGCGCGGACAGCGCCTCGATGGACCGCGCGAGCTCGGGCGCCGTGGGGAGCAGCCGCGGCTGATGCAACGCGAGCAGATGCACCTCGTGCCGACTCGCCGCATGACGCAGCAGGTGAAAAGCGCGCTGCATCGCGCCGCCCGTCGGGGGGAAGGGCACGAAGTGCGACAGCCAGAGAATCCTCACGCCGGCACCAGCACGGCCGATCCCTCGCGACGGTAGATGCGCTCGTACTCCCGCACCATCGCATCGAGCGTGAACGAGTCCATCACTCGTGCCCGTGCCGCCAGCGAGTCCGATTCCCGCGCCGACCGGTCCCGCAGCGCGGCGAGCCAGGCGGCGGCCAGCGCGTCCGGGTCGCGCGCCGGCACGAGGCGATGCTGGAGCGGCGCGCCCAGCACGCGCGCATTGCCTCCGACGTCCGTCACGACGGGACACAGGCCGGCGCTCATCGCCTCGAGCAGGCTGATCGACGTTCCCTCGCTGTGGGACGACATCGTGAACAGCGTGAACGCGGCGTGAAGCCGGTGAATGTCGTCGCGCCACCCGAGCCACCGGATGCCGTCCGCGACGCCCGCCGCAGTCGCGCGGGCCGCGAGCGGTCCGCGCTCCGAACCGTCGCCGGCGATGACGAGCGTCGGCGGCTCACCGCTGCCCCAGCGACGGCGCAACGACGCGAAGCCGTCCACCATGACCTCGTATCCCTTGATCGGCTCCAGCCGTCCCACGCTTCCGATGATCGGTGCGGTCGGGGACAGTCCGAGCTCGGCGCGCAGGCTCCCGTCGTCGGGCGTTCGGCGGAATGCGTCGACATCCACGCCGTTCGGCACGACGCGAATGCGATCGGGCCGCCGCGAGACGCCCGCCTTCAGCAGGTGAGCGACGGTGTCGGAGACGGCCACCACCACGTCCGTCCGCCGCGAGGCGGCGCCGTCCAGCATGCGGCCGAGCCACGGATCCGGCGCGGCGCGGCCGTGCTCCGTGTGCACCAGCCACTCCACGCCCGCCATCCGCGCCGCGAGCGACGCCTTGTACCACACGCCGGAATGAGAGTGCACGACGTCCGGCCGAATGACGGCGATGTCGCGAGCGAGCGACGCGGGGCGGAGGAGCGAGAGGCGCGTCATCGGCGTCGCGACGCTGACGCTGGCGTAGTCGGCGAGCCCTTCGCCGAACCGGCCGACGTACTGGAGGTTGAGCACGTGACTGTCGAAACGCTCCGTATCCGCGTGGCGCAGCATCTCGAACAGCAGTCGCTCCATGCCGCCGTAGTTGAGGTTCTGCACGATGTGCAGGACGCGCAGCCGGCGACTCGACGCCCCGAGCGCCGCGCTCACCGTCCTCGCAGCCACTCGAGGCTCTCGCGGACGAAGGGCCACGGATCGCTCAGGCGCAGGACTTCGTTCCGCACGCCACGTCCCGGCAGCAGAAAATCCCGGACCGCACCAGCGCCCTCTCGCAGGCCGGGCAGGCGGCCCCTGGGCCGCAACCGCGCGATCAGGTGATCCACCTCGCCCCACCACCACCGGGTGCGCGTGCCGACGTCGTACTTGGCCACCGGCTCCGGCTGACGGTCCAGCGCGGCGGCCACCAGGAGGGCCGGGAAGTCGACGCCGGCGTCGACGGCCAGCTGGAGCGACCCCCAGAACCGTCCGTTGATCTCCATCAGGTATAGCGTACCGGTGCGCCGGTCCTGCTTGTACTCCACCATGGCGGGGCCACGCCAGTCGAGCGCGGTGAGCAGCGCGCTCGACTGCCTCACCGCCTCGGGGTCGGCGTCGATGCTCTCCGAGAGAACGCTCACGCCGCCGGACGGCGGCTTCTCCCGGATTCTCCGATGCGCGAACTGCGCGACGAGCGTCGCGTTCCAGATCAGGAGGAACACGCCGATGCCCGGCCCGTCGATGCGTTGCTGGAGCAGCAGCGGGAAGGCGCTGTCCGGGAGCGCCGCGACGAGCTGGTCGAGCTCCGCTCGATCGTCCGCGTACGCGACGCCCAGCTTGGCGCGGTTCGATCCGTCGCCCGCCACCGAGCGCGCGGGCTTCACCACCAGGGGAAAGCGCAGCGATCCGTCATTCGGCGCAGGAATGTCGCGGCGCCCCTGCACGACCACCTGCTCCGGAACGGCGATGCCGAGCGTCGCGGCCACGGCCGTAACGTATTCCTTGTCGGCGGCCCTGCGGAAGATCTCGAGGCTGGGGAAGGGAAGGCGGACGCCCATCCGATCGGCGGCGGGCAGCAGCGCCAGCAGCGACTCCTCCGAGATGGGCATCAGCACGTCGATGCCCCACTGCCGCATCAGCCCCGCAACGGCGTCGGCGAACGCATCGGGGCGGGTCATCGGATCGGGCACCTGCGCTTCCGCCACGGTGGCGCGGGACGCACCGGCCAGGCTGCGACGGCGAGTGGAGCAGACGTACACACGGTATCCAGCGCGGCCGAGCGAGCGCGCGACCGCGAGGGATGGGCGCAATTGTCCATCCGTCACCAGGACCGCCGGCAACGTCACTTCGGTGGTGACTCTGGCGAGGTGGGTCGAAGAGCGTCCCCCCCGCCGACCCCCGGGTACCGAGTACCGCGCGAGCCCATGCCCCCGCGGAATCGGGGCGGTCCACGGCGTCCGGGGCGCACGGTGCCGGCGATGGGAGCCGGTACACCCGGTGCCAGCCTGAGGCCAGCGTTCACGGACGCCACCAGCGCGCCGGTCATGGCACCGAGCATGTAGACCGGGTCCTGATAGGCGAACGACACGAAGAATGCGGTGACGGCAAAGCCCAGGCTGGCCAGGGGCAGGTAGAGCGCCATCTGAAAGAGGAACTGCTGCTCCCAGGTGCCCTTCTCCCATCCCGGTGGGATGCGGCGCCGCAGACGCCATGGGATGATGATGCTTCCGAACACCAGGGTGGTGAACAGCACCAACCCCGGTATCCCCAGCTCCGAGGCGGCCTGCACGTAGGAGTTGTGGGCCGTCGACTCCTTGATGCCTTCCTTGCTGGGATCCCACCTGCGTGCTCGCTCCGAGATGCTGCCTTCGGCCCGGCCGAACTGATCGATGCCGATGCCGAAGATAGGATAGCGCATCATGTACTGCATTCCGTTGATCGCCAGCTTCCGGCGGCCCGACTCGGCGTCCCAGTTGTAATCCTGCTCGGCCGACGTCAGGGTGTTCATTTGCTTCCAGTAGCCCTGCGGAGCGGCGATGGTGAGGCCGATCAGGATCCCCGCCACCATGGCCAGCCGCCGCGCCACCGACGTGCCCTTGAGCGAGAACAGGTACATCAGCGCGACGCACGCGAAGCCCAGGAACCCGCCGCGAGATCCGCTGCGCGCGATGGCGGCCCCGATGCCGATCAGCACGATGGTGGCGACGACCTTTCCGGTCGGGCGAGAGGTCCGGATCAGCAGCAGGCAGAACGCGAGACCGATCATCATCAGGACGCAGATGTCGTTGGCGTCCCAGGTGTCGAGGTTGCCGAGGCGCGTCACGCCGTTGTTCTCCATGCGCATCTCGAACACGAACAGCGCCATCCACACGAGGATCGCCGTGCCGATCACGTAGGCCCACACGAACAGCCGCAGATCGCGCGCGTGGCGGATGGCCGCCATCATGAGAAAGGCGACGATCAGCACCTTCGAGTAGTACTCGAGGAAGTAGTAGAAGGCGCCGCCCTGCGAGATGCCGAAGGCGATGGAGCCGAGCGTCGCGACGGTCAAACCGGCGACGACCTTGGCCGGCCAGCTACGCATCCAGCTCTTGTCCGCGAGGGCGCGAGGGCTGAAGAATGCCGCCGCCAGCCCGATGGCGGCCAGCAACATGCCCGGCCGCAGCACGGCCAGAAAGGCGTAACGCTGATGGATCCGGCTGACGCCCAGGATCACCAGGGCGCACAGGCAGAACCGCAGCACGTCCAGCTCGAACGGAGGGGGGACGGCGGCGGCTCCCGTGAGCGGTGGGGCGCTCCGGCCCCCCCTTTCCCTGATCAGCGTCGTCCCCATCGCGATGAGCGACCTCTTGCGGTGATCTGGCAATCGTGGAGCGTCGGGCGCGCTTCCGCCCACTGGGCCGGTCGCTTCGAACGCCAACAATAACATGGCTTTGGCCCTGCCGCCATCGACTTTCACGCCCCCCCGACGCACCCGCTGGTAGCTGGCGACGCGGACCCTAATCGCACAACAGCCCGGCCGCCCGGAGCGCGAACCCCCGGATGCTCAGACCGGGCGCGATGTTCACGCGCGGGATCGCGAAGTGGTCGGGGGCGGTGCGCGGGACCCAGCCACCGCTGATCGCCACCGCGGCCGCGTAGCCGGCCCCGGCCGCCGCCGCGGCCACCGCCTTGTCGTGCAGCCCGTACGGATAGGCGAGCCAGTCGATCACGTTGGCGAAGCGCGCTCGCAGCCACTCCCTCGGCCGCGACAGCTCGGCGGCCAGCTCGGAGGGGGCGAGGCGGGTGAGATTGGGATGGCTCCACGAATGCGAGCCGAGCGTTACCCCCGGGCGAGCCGCGGCCCGAGCCAGCTCCTCGTCGGACGCGGCGCAGGCCACGTCGGGAACGCGCGCCACGACAAGCCCCGCGCTGGCGGCCCAGCGCCGGATCGCCTCGTCGCCGCCGGCAAGATCGACGAGCGCCCGCGTCCGCACCGCCGGGTCCAGCCCTTCCGGCGTGGCCAGCGCATCCCACCAGAACGACCGCCCTCCAACGAACGCCGGCGCGACGAAGATCGTCGCCGGCATCGCGCGGCGAGTCAGCTCGTCCACACCCAGCGTCACCGCGCCGCGATAGGCATCGTCGAAGGTGATCGCCACACGCGGCCGTCCGCGCGCCGGCGCGGGGCGCATCATCTCCGACAGCGGGATGACGTCGTGCGTCGCCCGGAGCTCCTCGAGCTGGGCGGCGAACCTGGACACGGGGAGATGGTTCGCCAGATCGCCGGCGGCCGTGCCGTCGGGCACGACGTTGTGATACGCCAGCACCAGCACCCGTCCGTCCATCCGGTGCCGCGCCAGCCGCGTGACGCCGGCCCAGTCCAGCCCAGTCTCGACGACCGCCTTGACGGCCGACCTCACGCCGCCGGCCCAACCGGGGCCGCGGGTGTCCGCTCCATCCCCTGCAACCGCTGCGGCGGTCGTTCGATCCAACCGGACCAGCCTTTGGGCGGATCGAACCCGCGGTCGAGGACGGCGGTGAGCGACTCGAGATCGCTCCCGGCTCCATTGCACGCGACGCGGACGCTCTCGGCCGTGGCGTCCGTGATGGGGTACCGCATCGGCTGGCTCGACCGGGCGATGATCGGGATGCGATTCGGGTCGAACTTCATGAGCAGCGCGGCCGCGTGGTCGGCCCAGACCGGATCGGAGCCGAACAGCACCACCCCCGCGCGATGGCCCCGGGGGTACACCGGCCCCTCCGATTCGCCGCCGACGACGCCGTCGATGAACGCGACGTGTCGTCGCTGGGGGGTGTCCGACATCCGGCCGTCGGGACCGGCGAAACGCAGGATCCGCGCGATGTCCACCGCCATCCGCCATGCAGTGTCGTTGCCATGCCAGGCGCCGGCCATGATGCCCTGCCGGCCCGAGCGCAGCAGTCGATAGAGCCCCTTGCCGGCGACGCGAATGGCGTTCGCGCCCACCCCCATGCCCAGGATGCTCACGCGGTCGGCCACGCTCGACGCCAGATCCCGGATGAAGGTCGCGTGCGGGTACTCGTCGCCACGATGCTCCGAGCCACCCTTCCGGTGGTGGGCCAGGCACTCCTTCCGGGCGATGGCGCCGACAGTGCCCTTCACCGCGCAGGTGATGCCGACCTTCTCGTGCGTCTTGAGCTTGGGCACGCTGATGATGGTGCGCGCGTCGAGCAGGGACCGGTGCACCGCGTACACATGCCGGCCAGGGCCGTGATAGTCCGAGATGTCGCGGTGGTCGTAGTCCGACACGCGGAACTCGGGCGCGTATCCGTCGGTGTAGAACTCGTCGAGCAGGCTGTCGGAGCCCAGGTCGACGTTCACGATGTCATCGAGGTTCTGTTCGCGCCGGTCGAGCAGGGCGCCGTGCTGCCAACGGGTCACGACCGCGCGCAGGTCGCGCGGTCCCAGGTCCCGCCCGGTGCGCTCGCGATAGAAGCGGCCTACGTCGGCCATTCCCGTCTGGCCGGCCACCTGCGCGTAGTCGCACGACTGCAGCGAGGCGTTGCCGAAGCCCACGAGGCTCGCGTCGCCGGCCGCGAGGATGGCGTAGTCGGCGACGGCGCGCAGCACCGCCCCATCGGTGCACTTCCCCTGGAAGTCGGCCAGCGGCTCCGACGGACGCCGTTCCACGACCAGGTTCGGCAGGATGAACACCGGCGACCCGCGATCGATCCACCCCTTCAGCGGGTTCCACGATGCCGTGCCGAAGGCGCCGCTGTCGGCCCCCGCGCCGATCAGACACTGGCGCACCAGGTCATAGGCTCGGTTCTCACCGAGGGTCTCGTCCGCGAACGGCCGCTCGGGATAGGCGATGGCGGGCGCGTGCCGGTCGTGCGGAGGATAGGTGACGCTCGGGTCGTGCGCGACGGAGACGACAGGCATGAAATCCTCTCGAGGCTGCATCTGTTCGGATCGACCGTCCGGAGCGTATCCTCTGTTCATGGGCCTCGAGCCGGAATGTCGGAAGGCCGGGAGCGAGGACCGGCTCGCCCATGATTGACGAATATACGGTGCCGAGCGTCTGTTATGACTTCGCCAGGGCCTGGCGGGCAGGCGGCAGGCGCCGACGCGCGCACCCGGCGTGCCGCGGGATGCATATCTTTCCAGCCGCGCGGCTGGAATTCATGCCGACGCCGGGTCGAGCGCGGCCGTTGCTGCGCACATCAGAGGGAGGCCGATGATCGGGAGTCTGTTCGCCAACCGTCTGCCGCTGTCGCGATGAGCTTCGCCGATCGGCTGTATCAGGCCGCGCCCGGATGGATGCAGTCGATGCTCCTCAACGGCTACGCGTTCCAGCTGCATCGCCAGCGGTTCGGTGCCGAGTTTCGATCGCTGTTCGCCGACTGGGAGGCGAGCCAGTGGTGGGATCCGGCCCGGATGCGCGCGCATCAGGACGAACGCGTGCGCGCCGTCGTCCAGTTCGCCGGCGCGCACGTGCCGTTCTACGGGCGTCACTGGGCCGAGCACGGAGTGAATGCGAGCCAGGTGCAGGGCGTGGGCGATCTCCCCCTGCTGCCGACGATCACGAAGGCCGACATCCGCGGCGCCGGCAACGACATGTTGTCCGTGCCGCCGGCACAGCTCACCCATGGCCACACCAGCGGGACGACGGGCTCGCCGCTCAGCCTGTGGTACGATCGCGAGACGGTCATCGCGAACAACGTGGCGGACTGGCGACAGAAGGCGTGGGGTGGGCTCGCGCTTGGCGACTGGTGCGCCGTGTTTCTCGGCCGCGTGATCGTGCCGGTGGAACAACGCCGCCCGCCGTTCTGGCGCGCCAACCACGTGCAGAAGCAGCTCTGGTGCTCGTCGTTTCATCTGAGCGAGGAGAACCTGCCGCGCTACATCGAGGAGATCCGGCGGCGCGGCATTCGATTCCTCGAGGGCTATCCCTCGACGATGTACATCGTCGCGAGCTTTCTCCTGCGCCGTGGCGAGACCCTCCCGCTGCGCGCGGTGTTCACGTCGTCGGAGACGCTGCACGCCATACAGCGCGATGCGTTCGATCGCGCCTTCCAGTGTCCGGTCTTCGATTTCTACGGGCACGCCGAGCGCGTCGTCTTCGCGGGTGAGTGCGACCGTCATGGCGGCAAGCATCTCTTCGACGAATACGGCGTCACGGAGATCCTCGACGACGAGGGGCGCCCCGTTCCGGACGACCAGCCGGGCATGCTCACCGGGACGACGCTCTGGAATCGTGGCATGCCGATCATTCGCTATCGCACGGGCGACCTCTCCGCCCGCACCAGCGCACGGTGCCAGTGCGGTCGCGGCCTCGGCCGGCTCGCCGACATCGCCACCAAGGCCGAGGACATCGTCGTCACGCCGGACGGCCGCTTCGTCTCGCCGTCCGTGCTCACCCATCCGTTCAAGCCGTTCGACCAGTTGCGCAAGTCGCAGATCATTCAGGATGCGCCGGACCACGTGCTGGTGAAGCTGGTTCCGTCGTCGGACTTCTCGGACGCCCACCTCGCGCAGCTGGAAGCCGGCCTCCGTCTCCGCCTCGGCGACGCGATGCGCATCGAGACGCGCATCGTGGACGACATCCCGGCGGAACGATCGGGCAAGTTCCGATGGGTCATCTGCCAGCTGCCGCATGGATGCCAGGTCGATTGGGAGCGGTGAGCGTGCCCGGATGAGGGTCCTCTACGTCTATCAAGGTGATTGGCCGCGCAACGCCACGCGCCCGCTCAAGCAGACGCGCGCACTGGCGGAAGCCGGCCACGTCGTGCGGATGCTGTCGGGCAATCCCCGCGGCGAGCCTCGCGACGGCGCCGAGTCGTGGATGGAGATCGAACGCGTGCCTCGGGTGGGCCCGCCGGCGGTCAATCGATATCTCGGCTTTCCCGTGTTCGCCAATCCCCTCTGGCTGCGCTGGATCTATCGCGCCGCGCGCCGCTTTCGCGCCGACGCCATGATCGTGCGGGATCTGCCGCTCGCGCCGGCGGTGCTGGCCGTCGGGAAGGCGCTGCGGATTCCGGTGCACTACGAGATGGCCGACGTCTATCCGGTGGCCATGCGTGCGAACCGGGCCGATCACCCGCATCTGGTGTCGCGATTCACGCGGAACCCGAACATCGCGGAGTGGCTCGACAAGCTGGTCATCCGGCGCGCGGCCACCGTGTTCGTGGTCTCCGAAGAGTCGCGGCAGCGGTGCATCGCGTTGGGCGCGGCGGACGACTCCGCGGTGGTCGTCGGCAACACGCCGGCGAGCCTGCCTCCGTTGGACCACGACTGCCCCATTCCCGCGGATCTCGCGGACTGGGCCGGCCGGCCGCTCGTGCTGTTCGTGGGCAACCTCCTGTCGGACCGCGGACTGCTCGAGGCCGTCGACGCCATCGCCCAGGTGCGCGAGAGCGTTCCGGAGGCCGGGTTGGTGATCATCGGGGACGGTCCCGAACACCCTCGCCTCGCGGCGCGCATCGGCCAGCTCGGGCTGCATCGCAATGCGCGGCTGCTTGGCTGGAAGGGAGCCGCGGATCACGCGGCGTATTACCGGCACGCGACGATCGGCATCCTGCCGTTCCTGTCGACGGAGCACATCAACATCACGCTGGCGAACAAGCTCTTCGACTACATGGGGGCGAGGCTGCCGATCGTCGCCAGCGATGGGCCTCCGATGCGTCGCGTCCTGATGGAAACCGGCGCCGGCGTCCTGGTGGCGCCGGGTGATGCAGGCGCGCTCGCCACGGCCCTCGTCGACCTGCTCCGCGATCCCGTGCGTCGCGCCGAGCTGGGCGCTCGCGGGCGTGTGGCCGTCAGCGGCCCGTACGCCTGGGAGAAGGACCGCGCGCGCTTCCTCCAGGCCATCGCGCGCGCCGGAGGACGGTCCTGACATGTGCGGCATCGCCGGATTCTGGTCGAACCGTCCCCTCGTCGGCGACGACGCCCGCTGCCGTCTCGAGGCGATTCGCGACGCGATCTCCCATCGGGGGCCGGACGACTCGGGCATCTGGCTCGAGGGCTCGGTCGCCTTCGGTCACCGTCGCCTGTCGATCGTCGACCTGAGCCCGCTCGGCCACCAGCCGATGACGAGCGCCAATGGGCGGTTCACCATCTGCTTCAACGGCGAGGTCTTCAACTTCCAGGCGCTCCGCGACGAGCTGGCGGCGCGCGGTCACACCTTCCGGGGTGGCTCGGACACCGAAGTCATGCTGGCGGCGTTCACCGAGTGGGGCGTCGTCGCCGCCGTGGGCCGGTTCGTCGGCATGTTCGCGTTCTCCGTGTGGGACGCGAAGGACGCGACGCTGCACCTGGTGCGCGATCGTCTCGGCATCAAGCCGCTGTTCGTCGGTCGAACCCCGCAGGGCGACCTCGTGTTCGGGTCGGAGCTCAAGGCACTGGTGGCGTATCCCGGCTTCGAGCGGCGCATCGACCCCGACTCGGTCGTGGCATTCATGCGCTATTCGTACGTGCCCTCGCCCAAGAGCATCTTCGTCGACGCGATGAAGCTCCCGCCGGGCCACGTCATGAGCTTCTCGTCGCCGACGGATCCGTGGCGTTCCGAGCCGTTCTGGTCACTCGAGACGGTGGCGCACGAGGGGCAGGCGTCCCCCTTTCGCGGCGACCTCCAGGCCGCCGAGGACGCGCTCGACGAGCTGCTGCGCGATGCGGTCGCCCTGCGTATGATCGCCGACGTGCCGCTCGGCGCGTTCCTGTCGGGGGGGATCGACTCGTCGCTCGTCGTCGCGCTGATGCAGGCGCAGTCGGCGCGGCCGGTCAAGACGTTCACGATCGGTTTCGCCGAAGCCCGCTACGACGAGAGCCGCTATGCCCGCGCCGTCGCCAACCACCTGGGCACCGAACACACGGAGCAGCAGGTGACGCCCGAGGAGGCGCTGGCGGTGATTCCGCGGCTGCCGACGATGTACGACGAGCCGCTGGCCGACGTCTCGCAGATCCCGACGTATCTCGTCTCGGCGCTCGCGCGGAAGCACGTCACCGTGGCGCTGTCCGGGGACGGCGGCGACGAGCTGTTCGGCGGATACGAGCGCTATCGGTTCGCGCCGCGGGCCTGGCGATGGGTGCAGCGCGTGCCGGCGTCGTTTCGCGGCTCGGGCGCGCGGGCACTGCGCGGAATGGCCGGTCGAAGCCTGGGGGCGATGGTGGGCGGCCGCGCCCGCGCGCTCAAGAGCGCGGACCTGCTGGACGCGCCGAACCTGGAGGCGGTGTATCGGCGGCTCGTGTCGACGTCGGCGAACCCGCTCGGCATGACGACGTTCTCTCGCGAGCCGGATGGACCGCTCGCCCGGCTGCTCGCCAGCGCCGCCGCGAAGCACCCGGTGGAGCGGATGATGCTCGCCGACACGATGGTGTACCTGCCGGACGACCTGCTGACGAAGTTGGATCGCGCGTCGATGGCCGTGGCGCTCGAGGGCCGCGTGCCGCTCCTCGACCATCGCGTCGCGGCGTTCGCCTGGCGGCTGCCGGTCGCGATGCGCAGCAGAAAGCTCATGCTGCGCCGCGTGCTGGCGCGGTACGTTCCAACGTCCCTGTTCGACCGCCCCAAGATGGGCTTCGAGGTGCCGATCGGGCGTTGGCTACGCGGCCCGCTGCGTGCATGGGCGGAGGACGTGCTGGATCGGCGCGCACTGGGTGCGAGCGGCATTTTTGATGCGGCCGCGGTGGGGCGTGTGCTGGACGGCCATATGGCCGAACGTGAGGATGCGGCACATCTTCTGTGGAGCCTTCTCATGTTCGAGGCTTGGCGCAGAGAGTGGGGTGCCACCCTCTGACCACTGAGCGGGTCGGCAGTCAGAGGCGAGCGAGGGCCACGACGCAGGGAGAGTCGAGCTGTGACAGCGACGCCCGAAGATCGTGCTTGGAGGACCTACTGGTGGCTCGAGGAGCGTCTCGCGCCCGGGGTGCGGTACGCCCAGGTCGACTTCGAAGAGCGCCTCGTCTCGACGGTGCGTGCCGGCGATACCTGGCTCGACGTGGGGTGTGGACACACCCTGCTCCCGGAGTGGCGCGCGTCCCAGGAGCGTGAGCTGCTCGAGCGGCCGGAGGTGGTCGTCGGGCTGGATCCGGAGCTCGCGGCGCTGCGCGAGCACCGCGGCCTCTCGCTTCGCGTCTGCGGAGACGCGGCGCATCTTCCCTTCGCCGAGCGGACCTTCGACCTGGTCACCGCGAACATGGTCGTGGAGCACCTGGCTCAGCCCGAGGACCAGTTTCGCGAAATCGCCCGCGTGCTGAAGGAGGGCGGGCGGTTCCTGTTCCATACGCCGAACGCGCACGGCTATCCGACCATGATGGCCCGCGCCGTCCCCGACAGGGTTCGCGGCCTCGCGGCGCGGATGCTGGAGACCCGTCCGACGGACGACCGATTCAGCACCTACTATCGCGCGAACACGGCGGCGAGCATTGGAGAGGTCTCGCGACGAACAGGCTTCGTCGTCGACGGCATGCTGCTCGTGCGCTCCACCGCCGTGTTCTGGCGGTTCGCGCCGCTCGCGGCGCTGGAGCTGTTGTTCCTGCGCGCGCTCGCGCAGCCCGGGCTGGCATCGCTGCGCCCCAACCTCATCGCCCTGCTCAGAAAGGAGTAGGCGAATCCCCGCGCAGCAGCGCGCCCATCTGCTCGGAGATATCGTCGTAGCCGATCGCGGCGCGAGGGGCGCTCTTCGCGGCACGATCCAGCCAGACCTCTTCGATGAGGCGGCTCATGCCGTCGACGTCCGTCGCCGCCGCCTACCGAGCCGTCCGGCGGCAGGTGGTGGGTGATCACGAGCAGACGCCTCGGCCGGCGCTCGGCCTCCGGCACGCTGGAGCGCAGGGCGCTCATGCGCTGGAGCCGACCGGTCTCGCCCCGGTGGCGACGGCCTGCGCGAGCCGCTCGCTGAACGTCGGACCGAGGCGCTCGCAGATCGTCTCGGCGATACGGTGAATGATCTCGCCCCAGTCGTACTGACGAGCCGTGTCCTGACGCTGAGCGATCGCCCGGCGGCTCCTCGCCTCGGGCCGCAGCGCACGCTCCAGCGCGCCCGACCATTCGTCGACGGTGGTGGGCAACGCCATGACGTGGCCGAAGTCCAGCAGGGACCGAATCGGCGACGCGACGATGGGTGATCCGCTCGCCAGATACTCGTGCAGCTTCAGCGGGTAGATGTTGTTGGTGTACCCGGTGATGGCGTACGGCATGAGGCAGACCTCGAAGTGCTGCGGATAGGCGGCGAGGTCCCACACCGACTTCGGTCCGAGGAAATGGACGTTCGGCAGCCGGGACATCTCCTCGGTGATCGTGCGTGCGTCGCCGGTGGTGTTGTTCGGACCGACGATCACGAACGACCATTGCGGATGACGCTGAGCGAGCTGCCGGAGGAGCGGCCAGTCGAGCTGCCCCTTGAGCATTCCGGTGTAGCCGATGCGCGGATGCGGAATGGGAGCGATGTCCGCCGGCTCGCCGGCCGGGGTGGCGTACAGACGGAAGTCCACGCCTTCCGGCGCGAACGTCATGTGTGGATTGAGGCCGCCCTTCCTCTCCATGAGTGCCGGCGAGATGGCGAAGACGTTGTCCACCGCCTCGATCACGCGCCGCTCGGCGGGATCCATCGGACCCGGCTCGGCGGTGAACGAGTACTCGTCGTCGATGTGATAGAGCGACACGTCGTACGGACGAACGTCCAGCGCCGGCTCGAACTGATGGTGCCAGAGGTGCAGCACCCGCGTCGTGCAGCCCCGGCGATCCAGGCGGCTCCAGGCGCGCCGAACGCGCGCAGTGGCGAGCGCCCGTCGGAGTGGCGCAGGCCGGTGCAGGTCGGGCAGC
>Ga0193699_10000721_pt1 | contig 13455 bp, 10 predicted proteins | sample L3c2metaG_FD_160095 | JGI IMG/M metagenome (GOLD analysis project Ga0193699, IMG submission 160095) | Soil microbial communities from a riparian zone of the East river system, Colorado, United States - L3c2 | ecosystem: Environmental > Terrestrial > Soil > Riparian zone | place: USA: East... | reverse complement strand
GCCCGGCGCCACGCTGTGAGCCGTCGCGAGTGTGCGAGTGCGCTTCGGTCAGCAGCCGGCACAGGTTGCGGTAGCCGGAGGAGCTTTCTACGAGGAGCGTGAGGTGGGCTGTGCTTCCCCTGGGTAACGCCGAATTCACCGTCACCTCCGCCCCGGTGATCGGCCGCACACCCAGGCCCTTGCAAGCGTGGGCGAACTCCATCGAGCCCCAGATCCCGTCGTGGTCGGTGAGGGCGATGGCGGGATAGCCGAGGACGGCGGCGCGACCCGCCAGCTCCATCGGCGTCGAGGCCCCGTCGAGGAAGGAGAAGGCCGAGTGGGCGTGCAGCTCCACATATGGGGCCTCGGCAGCCATCAGGCGCGCTGCCGGTACCAACGCCCGCTGCGCAGGCTGCGGAAGACGGTCGCGTCGCGTCCGTCCGCCAGCACCAGCTCGAAGTAGTGGCGCCGCAGCAGCCTGTCGGTCCACCAGCCGTCCTCGACTACCCACTCCTCGCGCACCGCCTCGACCGCGACGCCGTCGACCGTGCTGGGAATGCCATCGGACGTCATCCCGACCTGGACCCGATGCGGACGATAGAGCCGTCGCAAGCCAGGAGTCACTGTTTCGCTCCAAAAAAGGCTCGAAAAAATGACTTGAGTGACACAATGTGCGTGATTTCGATCCTTAGCGTCGGGAGGGTGATATGGCCACCGAGAGTCGGAGAGCCTCTCCCCCGGGCCGAGGATGCTTGGTGCACTCAATCCAAGCTGAAGTGGATCCTCGGGAAAGGACACGGACCCGAATGGGAACGCGTCTTCCATGTTGGCCCGAACGAGACTGATCTGGTCTGGAGTGTGATTACCGAAGCTGGTTTGAACTTTCCCGTTTCGGGGGTGCGGAGAACGAGAGCCGGCATCGGTTGCGGGGTGATCGCCAATTTGGCGATCAACGGTCGAACCTCTCCCGCCCTCACCGCTTGGCACTACGAACAGGAAGGCGACCCCCCACGGTTGGTCACGCATTTCCGAGGCCCTACAATCGGAGCAATGGCAGTCGCGCGTGAGATAAAGGTCGGGGATGCGGTCGAATTGCCCGACGCGATCGAAACCGCGCCCGCAGGAGCGGGGGGGAACGTGACCGATCTCCTAGATGACGGCAACGTCATCGTCGAGGTAATGACCATGCCCCTTGAGCCGATCCTCGATCGGATCGTCATCGCGCCACCAGCGTCGCTGCGCATAGTCAAGCCTGCCTAGAAAGGGGTCAGCGCCGCCCGGCGCTCCGGGACGCGCGAGGCCGAGTCGACGTCGAGGACCTTGAGCAGGGCTTCGGGGCCCTGCAGCGTGCGGATCTGGCGGGCCGCCTCGGCGAGGCGGCTGCGCCGGCGCTCGTCGCCACGGCAGGAGAGCTTGAGCTGCTCGCCGCTGGAGCGGCAGAGACTCGTCGCGCGCAGCGTCAGCGAGTCCGCGGGAGCGGGGAGGCGCTCGAGCTTGGGCGAGAGCACCGCATGCATCGCCTCGGGCGAGGCGTTCGGGTGACTGAGGGCGACGTCCTCGCCCCAGCTGCCGCCCCCCGCGAGCGTGGCGCCGAGGCGAAGCGCCAGCACCGCGCGGCGGCGGCGCTCCGGCGCGGCGAGCAGGCGGTCGACGAGGAGTCGCAGGGCGCGCTCCAGCTGCTCGCCACCGCAGGCCTCGGGGAGATCGATGCTCGCCGTCACTTCCTCGCGGGGCCCGCGCGGTCGCAGCGGCTCGTCGCGGCCCCGAGCCAGCCCGTGCGCGCGCAGGCCGAGCGGGCCGAAGCGGTCGGCGACGTCAGCCGCCGGCAGCGCCGCCAGGGCTCCGAGGCTACGGATGCCCAGCCTGCTCAGCGTGAGCACGAGCTCCTCGGCGGGTGGTTGTGGCGGAGAAAGCTGGGGGGCCAGGATCAAGGCCGGAAGGTCGGCGAGGAAGCAGCGCAGCTCGGTCGGGTGGACGATCGCCTCGCGCCGCTTGCCGCGCCCTCGTCCTTCTCCGCTCCGAGGGGAGGCGGCGGCGAAGGCCGCAAACCGGGTGGGCGCCACCGCGACCCGGACCGGCATCGGCATCGCCGCACGCGCCGCCGCTGCCACGCCCTCGACGCCCCCGTGGATTCCGCGCAATCCGTCGACTTCGAAGAACGCCTCCCCCGGCCGCTCTGACTCGATCGCGGCCCCGATCCCCTCCAGCCGCTCCAGCACGTCCTCCCAGAGCCGTGCCGCGCCTTCGGGATCGGGAGCCAGCAGCGCGAGATCCGGGCAGCATGCGAGCGCCTCCCCCACCCGCATGCCGCTCCGGACCCCCGCGCCTCGGCGGCCGGTGAGACCTCCCTGACCGCCTGCGTTCCTCCCGGTTCCGCCGGCGCCAGCGCAACCGACCCCCGCAGCGGCTCCTGCTGTCCTCCGCCAGCGGCGAGAAGGGCGAATCTCGGAACTGCGACACAGGCGATCATACAAACATATGTTCGTACACAGTGTCAAGTGGTCGTCAGCCCAGGTCGCAGGCCTCCTCGAGCTCTGAGGCGATTGGCGCGTCTCCCTTCAAAACGCGTCTTGCCACCAGGGCAACCATGCCGGCAACGGTCGCCCACTCAGCCTGGAAGAGACCCCCCAAGCGCTCGATGGCGACATACTGGGCCTGAGCTCCCTCGGCGCCCGCGGCGACCACCTCCACGGTCAGCAGACGCGCCGTGGGCAGGTCCGCCGCCAGGAGCTCTGCAGCAGCGCCGACCGCTGCCTTCGCCTTCGCCATCGGCTCCGCCTCTCGCTCGTACGCCCGCTCGACCTCCTCGAGCAGTCTCCCGAACAGCTCCTCGAAGCTAGCCAGCATGCACTCCTGCTTGTCGGCGAACTGCCTATAGAAGCTGGCGGTGGAGACTCCAGCCTGGCGCGCAACGTCGGCCACCGTCGCGAAGGCATACCCCCGCTTGGCGCACACCTCCGCCATCGCCGCGATCAGCCGTTCGCGCTGGTTGCGCTCGACCAGCTCTCGCGGGATCCCATGCACGCCAGCCGGTAGCCGCCGAGTGCGGTCGTTTGCGATCCCTTCCACGTCTAGAGGATAGATGCAGCTCCCGAAAAGCCTGAAGACATTCGAACGGCCCCCGAGGGGGCCGTTCGAATGAGAACTGTTTCTGGGATTGCTACGTAGCGAAAAGCGGTTCCGGGGTCGTCACCGTGAAGGTAGCATACAGTTCAGAGGTTGGTGGGCACGACCCGGCGACGCCAGCGAGTTTCATTGCGTTGTAGGTCAATGTCTGCGTTTCGAGATCGTTGAAAAAAGCCCCCAGAGTTTCTATGAGACCAAACGTGCATGTGTAATTGACGGGGGATTTACAGTTGAATTCCCAAAGCGAATGCAAATTCACCGTGGCTGTATATGTCCCGCTAGTTTCGATCCAACTCGTGGGAGATTTGAGTTCGCTGGTTTTCATCGAGCAGAGCCCAAAGGCTGTGGATTTGCATTCGTTCAGCGTAAATACGACGTTTCCGAGCGGCAGTGGTTCGGCTCCGATGGCCTGTGTTTTAGCGCTCACCGTGGATTTGCCGCAGTTAATATTGTAGGAAGTCGTTTTGATTTCCAGTTTGGACGCTTCGGCTTCGATCGTCGTCCCGGAAGGATAGGTGTTGCCTATTGCACAAGGTGATTCTGCCGCTTTGCAGAGGCGCGTGTGAGCTTCGGCCGTTAGTGCGTTCGCTAGGTAAGCTGGTTCCGGCGAGCTGACCGTGTAGGTGGGAGCTTGGAACGTCCCTCCTCCGGGGCAAAGCGAACCCGATTCGCTCATCGTGCTTTCCGCCACCGTCAGCTGGGCAAGATTGCCCCCTTCAAAGCTTGCGCTCGGTTCGAAAGTGAAGGTGCAATTTATAGCAGGAGGCCCCGAGCATTCGACGTTCCAGCCCGGTGCGCCTTTGCCACTGTTGCCGATCGCCAGCGTGCCTTTGCTGCCGCTACTCCAAGTGAACGTGCCGGAGTAAGGCAGGTTTACAGCAGTGACTGCGCAGCTAGCGCCTTTGTATATTTGGCAATTCCCAAGTGACCAGGCGGAGATGCTGATCGGCAGCGGATCACCGGCTTTCCCGCTTGTTTTGCCTTCCAGCGTCGATTCGCTGCAGCTCACGTTTACGAGATTGGTCAGGATTCTGGTTTTCCCGCTGGTGGGGCTAGCTTTGAATGTGGTTCCGCTCGGGTAGCGATCCGCAGCTTGACAGTACGGACTGTCCGTGGCTGTTTTGCATAGGGTTGTTTCCGCCGCGAAAGCTGTGTTGGCGCCAAGCGACGCCATAAGGGCCAACGCCGCGACCGCGACGAGACCGACGATCTTTGCGATCTTCACTTCTGCCTCCCTTTCCCGGCAACCTACGCCGCCGAGCTCATGACTGGTTTGACTGGTGGCAGGCTGCTGCCTATTGAAATCTCTCAGTCGGGGGCGGGCGAGCGCTCAGCCAATGTGGCTGGAGAGACTTCATGCAGTTCGACAGTTTGGTCCAAGTGCAGCGCCGCCTCCATCTCAGCAGTACAGGTATTCAGCAAACGGCCCAGTCGCTGCTCGATCACGCGGAGACGGTTGGCGACCGTGTGCCGGTTCACCCCTAGTGTGGCCGCGGCCGAGGAGACGTTGCGATCGGCGGCGAAGTAGGCGCGCAGCGTCTCGCGCGCCAGCTCGCCCCCGTCACGCTCTTCTTCCAGGGGCCGGAGGTAGAGCTGGCGCAGGGAGGCTACGAGTAGGTCATCCTGGAGCATCGAGGCGAGCAGAGCGACCTCGCCGTAACGAGTGCAGGCCTGGGAGCCACGCAGGGCAATCGGGAGGGTCGCCTGGGCTTGGCGATGGGTGAGGCGCCAGCCGGCGAGGCCCTCGGCGGGCTCGCCGATCGCCAGGGTGAGCTCGTCCTGCCGGCTCGCGGAGACGATGCGCTCGAGCTCTTCCGGGTCGGGCGCCACGCGACCGCCGAGCCAGGCCCAGAGAGCTCCCTCATCGCGGCGCACCCACAGCAGGCGGCGATCGAGTGTCCTCGAGAGCTCGTGGATCGCCTCTCCCGCGCCCGGTCCGGCGACGATCAGGCCGAGGTGGTGGGCCTCGAAGTCATATTGCAGCTCTGAGGTGTCGATGAGCTCGCCGGCGAGGAGCCCTCTCACCCGCTCTGCCCGGCGCTCCTCGGCGGTGTCCAGCCTGCTCTCGGCCTCACGGGCGTATTCGTCGGTGACAGCAGCGACGAGTCGATCGAAGAGGGCCGCCTGTGCGCGCAGCACCCTCTGCAGCGCTTCGTCGTGTAAGAGGCCTCCCTGCTCTGCCTCTTTCATTAGGAAGTCGCCGAGCAGGGTGTAGCCGGCAAAGCAGCGGCGCAGCACGGTGTCGAGGCTGACCCCGCTGCGGGCAGCGAGGCGCGCCTGGGTGAGCAGGGCGGCCGGCAACGGCGGGGAGCGCTCCTCGCCGCGCTCGATGCTGGTGAGGCCGTAGTCGAGAGCCGCCGATACGGCAGCGCGCAGGCCCTCCGCATAGCCGGGGTCCATGACGCGGCTTGGGTCCGATACGGCGTAGATGCGGGTGCGGGCCGCCTGTTCGATCTCCCCGCGGCGGGCAGCGAGGCGGGCCGAGAGCTCGCCGCGCAGCTGGTGCAGCGAGGTGTGACTGTGCCGACGCTGGGCTATCGCCATCGATCTACCCGTCCTTGGTGATGGCCCTGTTCGAAGCGTCCACAAGGACGATAGACACGCTGCCCCGGATCATCTGTGTCCCTTCCTCTTGTGGTTAGCGTGACGGTGCTTGCGGTGCCCTTTGACGCAGCGGCCCTTGACCCGGTGCTTGCCCTTGGCGCAGCGGGCCGGGCGTCCTTCGACGTTGCCCTCCCCCGCGCCGGTGCTGGCCGGGGCGTGCAGGGCGGGCGGCGAGCTGCCCTGCCCCTGGCAGGCGTCGCCCTGGCAGGGGGCGGGGGGCGGCGGGTCGGGGATGCCGCCGCCGACGCGGGCGTCATAGATCGAGGGGCTGCCCGCGACGTCGGCGCCGATCAGCTTCTCCCGGGTGCTGAAGAAGACGTCGTGCCCCTCGGCGCTCATCGCGTAGAGGTAGCTGGGCACGTCGCCTTGGCCGGAGGAGATCAGGGCGAGGCAGCCGCCGTCGCGTTTGCACTCTCCGGCGCTCTTCGCCCGCCACTCATAGACGTCAAAGGCGGCGTTGGCGTCCTCGGGCAGGAGGCGATCGGCGCTCTGGAAGAAGATCTCCTGCCCGTCGTCGGTGACGTTGGTGATCATCGTGCTCTCATCGACGCCCGTGCCCCTGATTGCCTGCAGCAAGGCGTCGCCGCCCGGCGGCGCGCCGCTGGGGTCGCAGGAGACGCAGAGCAGGCGCTCGCCGGGCGCGGCGGCGGGCTGATAGCGGTAGATCTCGCCGGCCCCTTCGTTCTCATAGGCGCTGAGCTGGGCGTGGGATTGGAAGACGAAGACCTCGCCGCCGGGGGTGGCGCGGGCCGGCGATTGGCCGCGCCCGCCGCTCGGGTTGATCGCCTCGGTCCAGAGGCCCAGGTTCATCACGATCTCCCCCGCGAAGCTTTTGAAGTCGCGGGGGTCGAGGCGGGCGATGAAGCTGGTGGCGCTCGCTTCGGCCTCCCAGGCATAGAGGTTGCGCTCGCCCGCTTCGGCGACTTCGCCGGCTTCGTTCTCTTCCGCGCCGGTGAGCGCTTCTTCTGAGGAAAAGAAGGCGTGGGAGCCCTCGGGGGAGACGTTGAGGAAGATCGAGTCTTCGGCGATCTCGGTCGCGGTCTCGGTATCGACGTCGAAGGCAAAGAGGTCGTTGGGTTTCGCGCCGTCGCCTGCGGCGTAGAAGAGGCGCTCGCCGTCCTCAGAGATGCCGGCGAAGGCGTTGGGCGCTTTTGCGACCTCGACGGTGGCGCCTTCGCGGTGCAGGTAGAGCGTGCCGGCGACCTTGAAGAGGGTCGCCGAGCCGTCTTCTGTGGAGGCGACGTAGGCGGCGCTCTCGCCGGCGCCGAAGGGGGAGCCGTCGGGCGCTAGCGAGAGCACCTCGGCGCTCGAGGACCCGGCGGGGCGATCGTAGACCGCGTTGGTCCCCGCCGGCGCCGCCGCTTCCTCCAGCTGGGCTTTGGAGCTGAAGATGACGTGGGCGCCGCCGGCGCTGAGGAAGTCGCCTATGGCTTTCGGATCGCTGCCGAGGGCGCCGCAGCCGACCAGCTCGAAGCGGCCCTGGGAGGGGGTCGGGTTGCACTGCGAGCCGGCGACGACATCGGGCGTGCCCAGGTAGACGCCCTCGGGCAGGGTCCCTTCGAAGGCTTCTTCGGGCTGCAGCAGCCAGAAGGAGTAGAGCTGATCGGAGGCGACTCCCTCCTGGGCCGGGCCGCGCAGAAAGCTGGGGACGGCCTGCGGATAGGAGGGGCCGAAGAGCTCGTTGCTCCAGCCCGCGGGCGGATGCTCGCCTGCGCCGCGGCGGGCGCGGTAGCCGTCTTGGAGGCCGTTGCCTTCGAAGCCCGGCAGCGTCCCGAAGGTGAAGTAGGCGAGGCTCTCCCCCGCCCCCGGGCCGCGCGGCGTGGCCAGCCAGTTGTTGAACCCGACGGCGCTGCCGGCGCTGCTGACGCCGGGGGCCTGGGGGGAGAGCCCGTTGGTCTCGGCCGGGGTGAGGAGCTCATAGGCGCGGCAGTCGGGCAGCTGGGCGGAGAGGCCGCTGCGGTAGGCGACGTTCTCGCAGTCTTCTGCGGGGCGGTGCTGCAGCGTGAGGAGGGTCTGGTCGGGGCCCTGCACGCTCTGGGCTTCGTTCTCGGCGAGGACGCGGAAGTGGTAGGTCGTCCCTTCGGCGAGGCCGCCGAGGGCGGCTCCCACCGCGACCGCGCCATCGCCGGGCGCGAGCTGGGTCGTGGGCGTGCTCTGGTCGTATTGCCCCGCGGCTTTGCCGTACTCGAAGCGGTATTCGCTCTGAAGGCCCGAGGGGTCTATCTCGGCCCGCAGGGTCGCTTCGTGGTAGAGGATCGGCAGCGCCGGCTTGGTGGTGATGACGGGCGCTCCGAAGAGGCCTGCTTTGCCCAGGCTTTCGCCGTATTTGTTGGCGGCCAGGAGGCGGAAGCGGTAGCGCGCTTCTGGGTCCAGGCCCGTCAGCTCGGCGTGGACCGCTACCGGGCTCGAGCCTTTGCCGATCGCGGCGAGGCTCTCCGCGCAGGGCGTCGAGGAGGCGGCGGCGAAGGTTTTGCCGTTGGCGATGTATTGGGCGTCGGGCAGGTATTCGAACTGGCATTCGCTCGCTTCGAAGCCGCGCGGGTTGAGGGTCCCGTTCAGGGTCGCCCCCCCGCCCCCCACTGCGGTGGCGGTGCCGGTGAGGGCCTGCGGCGCTTCGCCGTAGGCGAGCGGGCCGAAGGCGGTCAGGTCGAAGGATTTCGGGGCGGTGTCGTCAAAGGCGACGTAGACGTTGCCGTTTGAGGGGTCGAATTCCGCGCAGGTCGGGGTGGTCGCTTCGCTCAGCGGCGGGTCGTGGAGGGCGCAGGCGTTGTCGATTGCGATCCGGTAGGGCTTAACCAGGGAGGTGAATTGGCCGAATTCGGCGACGAAGCCGCCCGCCGCGTCGTACTCGCGCGCCGCTTCGCCGGGTTCGAACGCGAGTGCGTGCCCGTTGGACTGGTCGACGGCGAAACGGGGCGCGGCGCCGAGCTGGCCTTTCGGGCCGCCGGCGCCGTTGATCCGCGCCAGCACTTCGGTCCCCGCCGCGTCGACGAGGAAGATGCGGGATCCGCCACCGCCGAAGTAGACGTTGCCGCTGCCGCCGTCCACGCCGATCGACCTGCTGAGTTCGAGGCTGAGCCCTTCGGCGAATTTCGCGTTGAGCAGCCCCGAGCCTTTTGCCGCCGAGTCATATTCGTGCGTGTGGGTGCCCGCGGTGACGAAGAGATGATCGTTTTTGGGGTTGACCGCGATCGCGTATGTGAATGGGTCTGTACTCGGGAAGTCGGTCGCGATCGCGATCGGCGGCTCGTGCCTGGCGTAGGTGGTACCGCTCACCGGCGGGTAGGCGCTCGGGGTGTAGTAGGTGACCCTTCCCTGTTTAAAGATTTGGGCGTTGTCGTCCACATACACCTTGCCGCTCGAGTCGACGGCTAGGTCTTCGGCGCCTTCTGCGTCCTCGAATTCGGTTAGCTGAGCGCCGCTCGGGTCATAGACGTGGACCTGGGCCCCAGCGGCGACGTAGAGGTCGCCGTGGGAGTCGGTGGCCACCGCCTGGGCGCCTGGCAGCACGTGGGAGAGGGCTGGCGCTGGCGCCCGGCTCGGCGCCGCCAAGGGACCGAAGGCGAGGGCTTTGGCGGCGGGCCCGTCGCCGGCGCTGGCGTAGATCGTCCCGTCACCCGGGCCGCCGGAGCGATCGACCGCGATCGCGGTCGGCTGCGCGTCGGCAAAGGCTTCGCTCGTCAGCTGGTCGAGGAACTCGCCGCTCGCCTCGAGCTCGTCGACCGCGCTATGGGCGGCGTCGTAGAGGAGCAGGTGGCCGGCGGTGCAGGCCTGGTCGGCGACCGGTTTGCATACTTCTTTTTTGGTTTCGGGATCGGTTTGGAGCCGGTTCCCCGGGTCGACGGCGAGGTAGGCGCCGGCCGCTCCGAAACCGAAGCTCTGCTCAGGGGTTTCCGGGTTTCGGTCGTGGTCGACGCCGGTTATCGTCCGGCGCAGTTTGGGGGGCGTGAACTTGGTGCCTTGGCTGTTGAAGGTCACCGCGCCGCTGAGCACCTTGACCCGGTCCGATCCGCCGTCCTCGGCGACGAAGAGGTAGCGGTCTGCTTTTTCTTCGAGTACTTCCCCTTTGAAGGTTTTCGTCACGCTGACCACGTAGGTGTAGGGGGCGATGCCCGTGGCGCCGCTGAGCTCGCCTTCACCGATGTGGCCGTTGAAGCCCTTTACCTTCTCTTCGATGATCAGTTTGTTCGAGCCTCCTCCGGTAAGGCCGGAGGAGTCGCCTTTGAGCAATTCGACGTCGGTGCTGGCGAGTGAGCCGGTGAAGGTGACGAAGTAGGAGGTTTCTGACTGTTTCACTTCGACGTTGCCGGCGCCGATCGTCGGCAGGGCTTTCAGCGCAGCCTCGACTTCGGCGGCGCTGGCGTTGTAGGGGAGGGAGCCGGTTTCGGCGCCTTCGAAGATGAGCTTGAAGGTGCCGCCGGTGGCCTCGATCTTGACGCTTTGTTCCTCGTTGACCGTGTCGAGGGCTCCAGCGGGGCTGTAGACGGAGACGCGATCGCCCTCGGCGACGTAGAGGCGGTCGTCGTGGGGGTCGACCGAGATCCCCTTCGCTTTGCCGCTGGAGTCGATCGCTTCGGCGGCGCCGTAGCTGGGGGAGCCGGAGAAGGGGTAGGCGTTGGGTTTGTAGCGGACGACGTTGCCCGTCGCCCGCTCTGAGACGTAGAGCTCGCCTTTGCTCGTCACCGCCAGAGCGCAGGGCTCGTTGGCGTTGGCGATCGAGGTCAGCTCGGTGTGGGAGGGATCGAAGACCTTGACTTTCGACTCGCCGGCGCTGGCGAGGTAGAGGTCGCCTTTTGAGTCAACGGCGACGCCGCAGGCATGGTCGAGGCCAGCGACGTCGAGGGCGGGGCTGCGCAGGTGGGAGGGCGGGCCGGCGAGGGCGGATGGGGCGAAGATGAGGAGGGTGAGAAGGGTGAGGGCCCCCAGTGTGTATGTGTGACGCGCCCGGCAGACCCGAGCGGCTTTGGGAGCCGCTCGGGTCTGCTCGATCTCGAATTTGCGCGTCATCCTTCGGGGACGCCTCGTCGCTACGGGGCCGTTACGGCGAAGGTTCCAAAGTACGTAGGACCAAATTTTTCATTTTCCGCATAGAACACCGCACCGGTGCTCGAGGCTTTTTCGAGCGCACCGGTTCCCGCCGCTCGAATTTCTTCTGCTTCCAGCTTTGTTTGCCCAGGTGCGTTTATTCTGTTTGTGATGTACACGCAGAGGTTTCCTGCTGTGGCTTTCGGCACTGCCGCATTTCCCCCCGCGCACGGTCCCGTGCTAGGGGTCCCAGATTGGATCAGCGTTGCGGGCACTTCCGCCACCGCCAGCGGGATCGCAAACGAGATCGCTCCACGGCCATGTTCGAGATTCCCTATGGTCACCGTCCAGGCCCCGGTCTCGGTTTTGCCGGAGGGCAGGGTTTCGGTGAAGCCACTGAAACCGGGTGTGCCTGTCGCACCCGTAGCCCCGGTTGCTCCTGTGGAACCAGTCGCACCCGTTGCTCCGGTCGCGCCTTTGGCGCCGGTCGCACCGGCTGCTCCCGCGGCGCCGGGTTCGCCCTGAGCGCCGGCTGGTCCTGCCGGACCCGCTGGGCCCTGAGCGCCGGCTGCACCGGGCGCTCCTGCTGGACCCGCGTTGCCTTTCAGTTTTTTCAGCACACTGGGGCTGATCTGTTTTGTCGAGGTGATCAGGTATTTGGCGGCGAAGGCGCCGCCGGTCATCGCGAAGACGAGTGCAACGGTGGCGATGACACCCGGGATCCCAAACCGCGTGCGAAGCGCTGAGAACATGCTTGGCCTCTCTCCTTGTCCTGAGCCCCTCTGCCGGCCGCTTCCTTTTGCGGTCCTCCCTCGAGGCTCGGTTGTCCCTGTTACTGCTGTTTCCCTGATGCGTTCGTCTGGAGTGGCTTACGTTCCCAGAAGGTGTAGGCCGTTCCAGCTAGGACGCAGGAAAGCACACCCCCGAAAGGGTTGTCAAGGAGAAGTTCCCAAAAGAAAAAGAGCGTTCCCAGAGATGTTCCCTGGGAGGATGAGGGCGTACCGAAGGAGGTGGCGCTATGCCGCCTCGCCGGCGAGGCGCTTGGCCTCGTCGGGCCCGAGGTAGGGCGAGAGGACGAACTCGGCGCAGTCGGGGAGAAGATCCTCGAGCTGCTCGGCTTCGCCGGCGGCGACCTGGCGGCTGGCGAGGGAGACGAGGGCGCCGATCACCGGCTCCTCCGTCGTGTCCGGCAGCTCGCGCCCGCGCGGGCGCTCGGCCCTCCCCAACTCGAGGAAGGGAGCCACCTCGTGGACGGCTTCGCGGAAGCGAGCCGCGACGGCCGGTCCGGCGCCGTTCGACTCGACCAGGCAGAGGCGCGCAAGGTCGGGCTCGGAGGCGAGGAAGGCGAGGACCGCCCGGGTGGCGGCGATCGCCTGCTGTGGCCATCCGGCGATCGGCTCGACCGCTTCGGCGGCGAGGTCGCGGATGTGGTCGACCACCACCTCGAAGGCGGCGAGGAAGCACTCCTCCTTGCCGTCGAAGTTCGCGTAGAAGACGCGGCGGGAGACCTTGGCCTCGCGGATGATGTGGGTGATCGTCACGGCGCTGTAGCCGTGCTCGGCAACGGCGACGGCGAGGCCGGCGATCAGCCGCTCGCGCTGGTCGTGGGCAACCTGCTCGCGGCTGAACCCGTGGCGGCCGGCGGGAAGCGGGCCGAGGTCCTCCTCTGCCACCAGGCCTACCTCGACCGTTAGGCGGAAGCGGCGTCGGCGAACTCGCCGGCCTCGCGTGCCGCTTCTTCCTCGCCGACGTAGGGCCGCAGCAGGAACTCGAGGGTCTCGGGGAGAAGGGCACGGATCTTGTCCGCTTCGCCGGCGGTCAGCCGCTGGTTGACGACCCAGAGGACGCCACCGACGAGCGTCTCCTCGAGCGTCTCGGGCAACTCCGCCTGGCGGGGGTTGAGCTCGCGGCCGGGACGCAGCAACGGGGCGAATCGCTTCAGCGCGGCCTCATGGCGCGCGGCGCCCTTCGGCCCAACCGTCAGCGCCTCGACCATGCAGGCTCGCGCCACGTTGGGATGGGCCGCGATCTCCGCGAAGAGGGCGCCGAGACCGGCGCCGACCCTGTCGGGCCAGGGTCCCGCTTCGCGCTCGTAGGCGTCCTCGACCTGGCGCACGGTGCGCTCGGCCGCGCTGTCGAAGAGGGCGAGGAAGCACTCCTCCTTGTCGGCGTAGTTCTTGTAGAAGGTCGCGTAGCCGACTTTGGCGCGGCGGACGATCATCTCGATCGTCGTCGCCGGGTAGCCCCGCTCGGCGACGAGGTCGGCGGTCGCTTCGAGGATGCGCCGCCGCTGATCGGCCGCGGCGGCGTCGCGGCTCACCGGCTGCGGGCCGGGCGGCTGCCGGGAGTCCTTTCCAGGCAATGCGCGCACGGGGTCAGGATAGCGCGCGTTCCCATTGGTACGAAGTCAGTATATGAAGTGGCAAAAGTTCCCAAAGATCGGCTAAGGTACCTCGGAGTGGAGCCACCGACGACACTGCGCGCGGTCCGCTCGTGGGACGAGGCGGTCCCCGACCGCGGCTCGGACGGAGGTGTTCTGGAAGCGATGCTGCTCACGGTCGGGGCGCGGGGCTACGAGAGGGCGAGCGTTCAGGAGGTTCTCGACCGCACCGGCGTCTCCCGGCAGCGGTTCAACCGCCGCTTCGCCGGCAAGGAGGCCTGCTTCGCCGAGGCCTGCGAAGCGGCGGCTGACCGCCTCTGCCGCGATTTGCTCGAGACCGG
>Ga0193699_10000720_pt1 | contig 13461 bp, 9 predicted proteins | sample L3c2metaG_FD_160095 | JGI IMG/M metagenome (GOLD analysis project Ga0193699, IMG submission 160095) | Soil microbial communities from a riparian zone of the East river system, Colorado, United States - L3c2 | ecosystem: Environmental > Terrestrial > Soil > Riparian zone | place: USA: East River... | reverse complement strand
GACCGCGCCCGCCGAACCGGTGATCCCGATCTCACCGACGCCCTTGATGCCCAGCGCGTTGACGTGGGGATCGTGCTCCTCGATCATCAGAGCCTCCAGCGACGGCACGTCGGCATTCACCGGCACGTGGTATTCCGCGAGGTTGGCGTTCAGGATCCGGCCGGAGCGCCGGTCCGTGATGGCTTGTTCGTGCAATGCAAATGACACGCCCCAGATCATGCCGCCAAAAATCTGACTGCGCACCATGCGAGGATTGATGATCCGCCCGGCCGCGAAAGCGCCGACCAGGCGGGTGACGCGGATCTGGCCGAGATCGGGGTCGACCTTGACCTCGGCGAAAACAGCGCCGTGCGCGTGCATGGCGTAGACGGATTGCGCGGCCGGGTCGGCGGCGCCCTTGCCGCGGGCTTCGATTTCGGCAAGGCCGGCGCGGCCGAGGATATCGGCATAACTCTCGCTCCGGCTTTCATCGTCGCGACGGAACAAGCGGCCGGCGCGTGCGACCACCCCGGCATTGCTCGCTCCGAACAAAGGCGAGCGCTGATCGCCGGTGGCGAGATCGGCGAGCTTTGCGATGACCGCGGCGCCCGCATTGTGGATGGCCATGCCGGCGGTTGCGGTGTGCGAAGAGCCACCGGCAATGCCCGCGTCCGGAAGATCTGAGGTGCCTGATCTGAATTCGACCTGTTCCGCTTCGAGCCCGAGTCCGTCCGCGGCAATCTGGGCGAGCGCGGTCCAAGCGCCCTGGCCCATGTCGTGGGCGCCGGTTTCCATCAGGCCGGAGCCGTCGCTGCGAACGACCGCCCGCGCCTCGCCCTGGAACATCAGCGCCGGAAATGTCGCCGTGCCCATACCCCAGCCGACCAGCAAGCCGGCCTCGTCACGCCGTTGCCGGGGTGCCAGCGGACGCTTTGACCAGCCGAAGCGCGCAGCACCTTGCGCGTAGCACTCGCGCAAGGCCTTTGACGAAAACGGCTTGCCGGAAATCGGCTCGACTTCGGCGTAGTTCTTGAGGCGGAAGGCGAGCGGATCCATGCCGCAGGCCCATGCCATTTCGTCGATTGCACTTTCCAGCGCAATCGATCCGGTTGCCTCGCCGGGCGCACGCATGAACAGCGGCGTACCACTGTCGATCCTGATAGCCTCGTGCGAGGTGGCGATGGCGGGGCTGGCATAAAGCGTATGCGAGGCGTCGGCCGCCGGCTCGAAGAAATCGTCAAAACTGCTCGAAACCGTTTTGGCGCGGTGATCGATCGCGGTGAGCAGGCTTTCGGCGTCGACACCCATTCGCAGCGTTTGGCGGGTCGGCGCCCGATGGCCCACCGGGCCGTACATGTGTTCGCGGCGCAGCACGAGTTTGACGGGCCTGCCGACCAGCCGGGCGGCCAGAATGCCGAGCACCTGCGGTCCCGACATCAGTCCTTTGGAGCCGAAGCCGCCTCCGAGGTAAGGGCTGCGAATATGAATCTTGTCCGGAGAAATTCCGAACAGGCCTGCAATCCGGCCCTGGGCCAAGGCGAGGCCCTGGCTCGGCGTATCGATCGACAGCGCATCGCCGTCCCACGCCGCGACGATCGCGTGCGGCTCCATGGCATTGTGGTATTGCGCAGGTGTCTCGTAGATCGCGCCGATGCGCTTCGAGGCCGCGGCCAGACCCGCCTCCACATCGCCCCGCCGCAGTTCGGACGGATTACCGACGCCGACGGCGGGCGGCACAAAACTTGTCCCGGCATCGAGACCGGTGCGGGCCGGCAGCGCGTCGTATCTCGGCGACAGCAGCGACGCGCCTTCGGTCGCGGCCTCCAGCGTCTCGGCGATCACCACCGCGATCGGCTGGTTCGCATAACGCACCTGGTCGTTCTGCAGGACATCGAGTCGGAACATGAAGGGATTTGTCTTGGCGTCCGGGTCTTCCGCGAGTGCCGGCCGGTTCGCGGGGGTCATGACATCGACCACGCCGGGGTGCTGCCTCGCGGCCTCGACGTCGAGGAAGGTCACGCGGCCGCGCGCGATCTGGCTGACCGCCATCACGGCATGCAGCATTCCGGGCGGGTGGTTGTCCGCGGCGTAGCGGGCTTCTCCCTTCACCTTCAGCACGCCCTCACGGCGGGTTAGCGGCTGGCCGATATTCGAGCCGTGACGGAGATGGGCAGGCGCCTGGCTGAGGCTGATCTCAGAGGACATGGAGCGCTCCGGAAGCGGATGAGAAAGGAGAGGCGGGAAGGGCTGGAATGCGCCGTGGCGTTCCTGCCGCGGCGAGCGTCAAGGCGCGGACCAGGATTCGTCGTGCGAGCTCGATCTTGAACTGGTTATCGCCGGAAGGTTTGGCGTCGGCGAGTGCCGCCGTCGCTGCGCCAGCGAAGGCATCCCGAGTGGCACCCTTGCCTGCAAGCATTTCCTCGGCCGCGCGGCATCGCCATGGTTTGGCGGCAACGCCGCCGAGCGCGAGCCGCGCCTCGCGGATGGTGCCGCGTTCGATCCGCAGCGCCGCGGCGGCCGATACCACGGCAAAGGCGTAGGAAGTACGTTCGCGAATTTTTACATAGCGTGCATGCGCGGAAAACGCGCTAGCCCCGGCGGGCAGCCGGAGCGCGACGATCAAATCACCGGGCTCTAGTACGTTTTCTCGCTCGGGTGTGTCGCCGGGCAAACGGTGCAGGGCCTCCAGCGCGACCTCGCGGCGGCCGGTTCTGCCCTCGATTTCCACGACGGCGTCGAGCGCGACCAGCGGCACGCAGAAATCCGACGGATGGGTGGCGATGCAGGCATCGCTCCAGCCGAGCACGGCGTGCAAGCGGTTCTCGCCCTCGCGGGCATCGCAGCCGGTGCCCGGTTCGCGTTTGTTGCAGGCGCTCGCGGTGTCGTAGAAATATCCGCATCGTGTCCGCTGCAGCAGATTGCCGCCGACGGTCGCGGCATTGCGCAGCTGCGCCGACGCGCCCGACAGCAGCGCCTCGGCCACGGCTGGATAGGATTTGGCGAAACCGGGATCGTGCGCGAGATCGGAATTGCGAATCAGCGCGCCGATACGGATGCCGCCATCGGGCAAGGTTTCAATGCGGTCGAGCCCGGGTAGACGCGTGACGTCGACCAGACGGTCCGGACGCGTGATCCCGCCTTTCATCAGGTCGAGCAGGTTTGTGCCCGCCGCAAGATAGGCGGCGCCCGGTTCGGCGGCGGCCTTCACGGCATCGGAGACGGTGGCGGGTCTGACGTAATCGAAACTCTTCATGCCGAACGCCTCTCATTGGCCTTCGCGAGGCTCTGTTGCGCGTCCAGCACCGCCTCCGTGATTCCGGCATAGGCGCCGCATCGGCAGAGGTTTCCGCTCATGCCCTCGCGGATGCGCTCGGGATCGTCGCCGGTTTGCCCCTCATGGATCAGGCCAATCGCGCTCATGACCTGGCCGGGCGTGCAGAACCCGCACTGCATGCCGTCATGCGCGATGAAAGCGGCCTGCACCGGATGCAGTTGATCTCCGCGCGCGACGCCCTCGATGGTGAGGACATCGGCGCCGTCGTGGCTGACCGCCAACGCCACGCAAGAATTGATGCGCCGGCCATCGACCAGCACCGTACAGGCGCCGCATTGGCCGCGGTCGCATCCCTTTTTGGTGCCGGTCAAATCGAGGCGTTCACGCAAGAGGTCGAGAAGCGTGACGCGAGGGTCGTCCAGTTCGATGTCTCGCCGCACACCGTTGACGGTGAGGCTGATCGCGAAGTTCATGCGGGTGCTCCGATCGGTGCTGGCATTGCGGGCGCCGGGTCGGACAGGTGCGTCCAACTCGCGCGCTTGCCGGCATATACGGAGGGTACCTCCGCTTTTCAAGGTGCGGCGAGGACAGCATGATCTGGAAAAGCGAGAGCCAGTCTACACGAAAAGATCATGTTCAAACAAAGGGATGAGCCCGCGATTCGGTTCAATCTCATCGAATCGTGATCTAGATTGAGCAGATGGCAGATCAGTCCGCAGCACCAGTCAGGAAGCCGCGCGCCGACGCGGTGCGCAATCGCGAGCGCGTATTGAAGGCTGCGAAAATAGTCTTCAGCACCGGTGGTGCGGAAGCCAGCCTGGAGGCGGTGGCACGGCGAGCCGGCGTCGGCATCGGCACGCTCTATCGCCACTTCCCGACGCGCGGGGCCTTGTTCGAGGCGGTCTATCGGCGCGAGGTGGATCAACTCGGCGATTTGGCGGAGCAGTTGAAGAACGACGCGGCGCCGGTCGACGCCTTGCGTCGCTGGCTCAGGTCCAATGTCGAGTTCGTCGCCACCAAGAAGGGCATGTCGGCCGCGCTGGCCATTGCCGTGCAAGGCTCTTCGGAACTCTCGGTCTATTCGTTCGATCGCCTGACGCAAGCGGTGGGCGCGTTGCTGGACCGCGCCGTCGCCGCCGGCGAGATACGTTCCGATATCGGCCCCGAGGACCTGCTGCGGGCCCTCGTCGGCATGTGTTACATGCACGACCAGCCCGGCTGGCAGAAAAGCGTGCTGCGGCTGCTGGACGTCTTCGTCGACGGTCTTCGCGTGCCGGGCAAGGCACCCGGGCAGACGACGTTGTCGTCACCCCGCACGGACGCCGCAGCGAAAGCGAAGGGATACTCGCAACGATCTTCCAGGCGCAAGTAACGCCGACCGTAGCGCTGTTATCTGACGGAGAAACGGCTGGACGGCGAGGCACGTCAAGACGCCGCCATCCTGCCCGAACACTGGTTGAACGCCACGATGTCGACGGCCGGCATCTTCTTGATGTCGGCCGGTGCCGCCTGGAAGCTCCTGCCGTCGGCTGCCCGTTCGTCTCCAGCGAAGGAGGCCCGAGAACCGGCAGCCGACACCTGCGTCCAAACGGAAAATCGGACCGCAGCGGATATTTTTCTGATGATGTTCTTGCGAGTCTAACGTGCCGCCGCCTGTTCCGCCTTGGAGTCGGCGAGAATTTTCATGAATCTGGCGAAAAGCATTTCCCGTTCTTTGGTGGAGAGCGTCTTCCGGCCGGATGAAGAGGCGTAGTTCTGCATGAATTTCTCGAATGCCGCCCGCAGCTCAGGAGAGGGTTGGCCGAGCGTGCTGTCTGGATTGGCGGACACGGCTTGATTTCGGTGGGCGGCAAGCCATTCGGCAGCGGGCTTAAATCGTACCCAGCCCGGCATTTCGGCGGAAAGATTGACTTCGCGCCACTTGGGATGCCTCGACGGGTTGTTGAATTGATCGATCTTGCTGAAGAACGCGTCGACGAATTTGGCGACCCTCTTGTACCGCGGGGAATTCTCCGGCCAGGTGTAGGCGACGAGCAGCGCCCGGTTCGCGATGGTCGGAACGGTGGTCCCCTCGTCGACCAGATTCGGATAGTATTCGTGCGTGATCTCGGCGGGAAGATAGTTCGCGAACAGATCGTGCAGGTCGTGTTTTGGCAGGCTTTCCTGATCGAGCGGGAGGAAATGCAGGCCGTCTTCCTTCTTCACCTTCGCCAGGGTGGCCTGCGGCGCTCCCGTGAGGATGATCATTGCCGAGATTTCTCCCGACATCAGCTTGTTAAGTGCTTCATCGTTGTCGTAGTAAGAGCGCTGCACGGGGATATTGAGCGCATTGAAAACGGTGTCGGCGGTTACTTCGGTTTGGCTGTCCTTCAGGTTGAAGTTGACCTTCTTGCCCTTCAGATCGTCATAGGACTTGATTTCGTTTCGCGCGAGAACATGAAACTCGGAATTGTAGAGCTTCGTGATATATTGAACGCGCTGCTCGACATTGGCATACAGCACCGGATCCTTCTTCTTCAGGAGTCGAAGATTGTCCTCGTCGACGACAGCCATGTCCATGTTCTTGAGAAATAGCACATCATTCACGTTTTGAAGTCCGCCGACCCCAAGAACCGGGAGAACGCGCACCCCGTCCGGCCCCAAATCGTTCACGACGTTCCGGATGTCCTCAGTGAACCTGGCGCACGTACACGAGATGCCGGACACCACGACCGTTACGGCGATATCGTTGGCCTGACGCCTTTTTTCCTCGTAGCCGACCGCCGGCTTGTGGTTTTGAGCAACAACCGGCTTTTGGTCTTGAGCAAACACAGGACGCAACGGGACAGTTGAGGATACAAGAAGCAAGAAGAACGACAGGCACGTGAAGAGATTTCTAGCAGTCGCGGTGGAAACGCCCATAACTTTGCCCTTTGTTGTGATTTGCGACACATCGAGTGAGTGTCGTGAAGTGAGTGCCGCGTCCGGAATTCGGTCGGACTTGTCTGCTTGCAGCAGAAATTCCTCGGCAGTGATGGTGGCTTGGAGACGCGTCATGTGACGCGCAGGTCAATGTTGCTTGCTTGCGAGCAGGTCAAGCCGCTGAGTCGCCTCCGTCGCTCCGAACTGTTTCGCTTTCTCGTACCAGCCTCGTGCCATGGCTAAATCCGGGACGAAGCCGTGGACGCCCAGTTTCTCCAGAAACGAGGGATCGTAGGTTTCGGCCAGCGTCATGGCTGCGCGCGCATCTCCAGCGTCAGCCGCACGCCGCAGCACGAGGCGAGCCGCGGCAAGATCGCCACTCGCAATCAAGGCATCCCCTCGCTTGAGCGAGGAGGCGATTTCATTGGGGTCGAGGTGGTGGATCGCATCTCCTGGGATCACGGGCTCTGCGACAACTGCCGCCCGCGGAGCGCCGGTCTGCAGCGCGCTCTGGTAGGCCTTCGTGATGTCCTCCCGCGTCGGCGCCACAGCGACCGCTGTCACGCTCCGAACGCCAGGCGTCTGATTTTCGGGCGCCGATAGCCGGGTCGAATCCTTCGATTGCGCGGGATCTTTCAATTGTACGTCACGTGCCGTCAGCTGCGCAGGATTCGGCTGCACCGCTGCGGACGCCCCCGAAAGAACGGCGGTACTTAAAGCTTTGGCGTCGACGATGATGTCGCGTGCGGCATCCGAAGAAAACAGCGCGACCAGAACTGCTATGGCTGCACTCGCCACAACGCCCGCCAGAATTTGTGACGAGAGGGAAAGCCTTCGATCCCTCCGCAGGGGAGTAATGTATTCGCTCGGGTCCGGTTCACCCTCGTAATCGGAAAGAAACAGTGGGACGGAATCCTCCGGATAATCCGTCCGGGCCGATTTTCGTAACCTGTAGCGCGCCACGCGGTGATCGGCTGTATTTTCGTCGAACGGATCGTCGTCAGTGTGGCCTAATCTATATTGAGGTGCCTGCTCCACCATTGTGATGCTCCCCGCTACTGTGACGCAACAGAGGGCGTGCCGGCAGTTCTACTGCATGTCATGCTGAGCGCCCCCGCGTATCAAGCGCGCACTAGCATTTCGAATCGGCCCAAAAAGCGACTGAGGCAGGCACGATTTGGGAAAAGTTTAGGTTTGAGTCTGACAAAAAAGTGGCATGCACCGGTAATTGTCCCAATATCGGGCAGCCTGAGGGGGCAAGACTCGCTTTTGTGCCCGTTTGTTGCGTCGCTTTCGGCTCGGCACTCTGCCGCATGCATTGATCGCGGGCGCCGCCTTCATTCTGATAATTGGCGTATGCCGCTCTATCCTCGGCGGTTACGAGCAATGGGGGTCGGAAGTTCGACGCATCGTGGTTTTCAGGGGGGACGCAATCGCTAAGAGGGGCAGTGTCGCCGCGGCCAAGCTGCATCCATCTATTTGAATGATCTGGCGCCGGAAAGAACCGAAAAGCCCCGACGTGGAACCGACTACGCTGCCATCCGATGCGGCTTGAACAGCCGTCCCTTTTCCACCACCAGCACGACGGCAAGGGAAGCCAGCGTGCAGAGGAAAAAGCCGGTCGCGAACGGCAACAGCGTGCCGTCGTAGTCCTGGCCGATCACCATGCCGATGCCGATGCCGAGCAGGGTGGTGATCGATCCGTACAGCGAGGAAGCCGTACCGGCGATATGGCCCTGCGGTTCCATCGCGAGTGCCGTGAAGTTTGCGAACATCAGTCCGAAAGCAAACATCATCAGCGCCGCCAGCGCCATGAACAGCGGCAGCGGCAGCATCTGGATTTTTACCGCCGCGAGCATGATCCCCGCCACCGCCACGAAGCCGACCAGCGCGCCATGCGAAATCACGCGCATGCCGAGGCGGCCGACGAATCTGGCGTTGAGAAAGCCGGCGACGGCGATGCCGATCGCGATGGCTGCGAAGGCCACCGGAAAGTAATGCCCGAGCTTGTAGATTTCGGTGAACACCTGCTGCGCGGAGAACACGAATGCGAACAGCGAGCCCTGGACGCCGCCGGCCGCCAGCGCGTAGCCGAGCGTCTGGCGGTTGGTGATGGTCTGACGAAAGGCGCCAAGCACCGCTGATATCGCCAGGGATTTGCGCTCCGAAACCGGCAGCGTCTCCGGCATCCGCAGCGCGCTCCAGATCAGCGCCGCCAAGCCATACAGCATCAGCACGATGAAGATTCCGCGCCACTGGGTCACCAGCATCAGCGCCTGACCGAACGATGGCGCCACCACGGGCACCGCGATGAAGACCATCGTCGCCAGCGACATCACGCTGGCCATACGGCGGCCGGCGTAGCAGTCGCGCACGATCGAGGTCGCGATCACGCGGGTGGCCGACGTTCCAAGGCCCTGCAGCGCGCGCGCCAGCAGTAAAGTCTCGAACGACGGGGCTGCGATCGCGAGCACGCTGGCGACACAGTACACGGCCATGCCGCCGAGCAGTACCGGACGTCGGCCGAACCGATCGGCCAGCGGTCCCATCACGAACTGGCCGACGCCGAAGCCGATCAGGAAAATCGACAGCACCATCTGTGGGCGATTGGCGGCAACGATGTGGAACGCGGAGCCGATATGGGGCAGCGCCGGCAGCATCATGTCCATCGCCAGCGGATTGAGGGCCATGATCGACGCGATCACGATGACAAATTCGGGAAAACCCATCGGGCGATGCCCTGATGATAACAGGGCATCGGCATTGATATCGGACACGTGGCTACCTCTTGTGATCAAGGGGCTTTTATTGGTTATGCTGCGCTGCACAACCCATGTTTCGGGATGGCTGACCATCGGTTGGCGAGGCAGATGGGGAGCGCAACATTAGAGCCCTGATCGGCGTCGACGGTGCGAGATTCACGAGCGGCGTTTCGCCGAGCCGCTGAACGCCTGGAAAATCCCCCACCGCCGCATTTCCTTAGACTCCAACTGCGCGGCTAAATATGCTGGCAGGGGCGGAGGGCTTGCGATGAACGGCAGGGTTGTGGTTGGCGCGTTGCTTTCGATGTTATTTTCGATCGCCACCGTCGAGGCGCGCGGACCCTATGGTTCGATCAATGTCGGAAACTGGAAAGGTGGCGCTTACACCAATGACCAGACCGGTGCGTTCTCCCACTGCGTCGCAGGCGCGGGTTACGACAGCGGCATTTATTTCATGGTCCTGATCGATCAAAGCTCGACCTGGTCGCTGGGCTTCCAGCATCCGAAGTGGAGTTTCACGAACAATCAGCAATTCCCGATCGCTTTGACGTTCGACGGTCAATCGCCGTTTTATGTTCAGGGCGTGGCGGTCAGCGAGAGCCTGGTCCGCGTGCCGATGCCGACCGACTCGGCGCTGATCGGCCAGTTTCGCAAGGCGAAAGCGATGACGGCCTTCACCCAGGGCCAGCTGTTTCAATTCAAGCTCGATCAGACCGCGCAGTTGCTGCCCACTTTGGCGAATTGCGTCGCGGTCGTGAAGCAGCAGGGCATCGCCAACGCCGGAGACTTCTCCGTCAAACCTGCCGCAAAGGCGGCGGCGGCCACGCCGCCGGCGGGAGGAAGCCTCAAACCTTCCGCGCCTCAAAACGTTTCACCGGAAATGCAGATCGAAGCCATCGAGCTGGCATCGAATTTCATTCTCAAGACCACGCTGCATAACCCACGGGTCTTGAGCCGGGCCGAAACACCGATCGCCGTCGCCTCGCACGGCGCCGCATGGAAATCCGACGAGGCCGTCGGTTTCGTCAGGATCGTCCCGCCGATGGACGGCGTCAAAGGTCTCGACGTTGCTTCTGCCGTGGTGGCGACCGACGCGAAGGATTGCAAGGGCAAATTTGCTTCCGGCCGCACCAGCGAGCTGGTCGACAGCGATGTCGTGTTCCGCGGATTCTCATCTTGTGAAGACTCCGGTGGTGCGCGCCTTTCGCAATATTTTATCGTTTCGCGAAAGAAAGGCGGTTTCGTCGTGTTCTCGGTTGTCTCCAGCATGAAAACGGAAGATGCCAAGACCGTCGCCAAGGAAGAAAGATTGGCGGATTTCAGGAAAGCCGCCTGGGTCGTCGTCAATCAATGATGCCGTGCAGGAGGGGTTGCTCTCGGCGACGTCAATAGATCGGCGTGTTCTTTGGCCGCCCGGGATGAGTCTTAAATCTACGCGATCTCACCCGCGCCCCTCTCGACGAGAAGAGTGTCCATTCTGCGGGATTGCAATTCTTGGTTGCGGGCGCGGTGCTCGGCGCCGCATCCTGGCATGGAGAGGATCGTCATGAGTTTTCTGGTCGAGCTTCCCGAGGACCAATTTAACCCGGAGGCTTTTGCGAGCGGTGTGCCGGTCGCGGGCTTCGATATGAACGCGGCCCGGGCCATGGCCTGGATCTCGCAGCTTGCCTATGAGACACGGTTGCCCGACAAGATCGAGCGCATCGCCAGGCTCTGGAAATTCGACGACATCCGCATCCTGCAGCAGCCCGCCAAAAGTACGCTTCCGCTCTCGAGCACGCGCGGCGTGCTGGCGAACAAAGGGAATGCGATGATCATCGCATTCGCGGGCACCGACCCCGCCAACCTCCTGAACTGGGTCAGCGACTTCTACCTTGGCCGCCCCAAGGCGGATGTGCATCAGGGTTTCCAGGATGCCGCCGCCGCCGTTTCGAGGGAAGTCGACTCGGCGATCGAGCAATGCATGAAGGATGGCCGCACGCTTTTCATCGCCGGCCACAGCCTTGGTGCTGCGATCGCGCTGGTCACGGCGGACCGCGCCCGAAGCGAGAAGGGCCTCAATCAGGCGGAGGTTTACGTGTTCGGATCGCCGCGCGTTGGCCGGGCGGATTTCGTGGCCCGCTACAATGCGAGTTTTGGTCATACCACCTACCGCTTCGTCCACGGCAAAGACATCGTTCCGACCGTTCCGCCCTCGGAGCTCGGTTTCCATCACGTCGGCCGCTTGCTGCAATGTGAGCGCGGTCAAAAATTCGCTTCGACGCGGCTATCCGCCGGCGCAGAATCGGATGAGCCGTCGGCGGGCGACGATTTCTTCAGCGGTATCCGCGGTCGCCTGCGCGGGCTGTTCGCCGGGCCGCTGTCGCCGACTTCGCGGATTGACACGCTGGGGCTGCTCACACAACTTCTGGCGCCATCGATCGGCGATCACCTGCCTGACCGCTATTTCTCCGCCGCGACGCCCTGAATCGATTCCGCCGCCGCGGGCCGGCGTCACATCACCGAGACAGCATGTCCGCGGGAATTATTGGCGGCCAGTTTTCATGAGATGCGGCGGCGGGGCATCCGACGCGCAGGCTTCACCAAAGGTTTGAGCTCAAAGAAATTTCGACCCGCCGCATCAAGGTTGGGCCTGCGATAAATCCGGATCTGTCGAGATCGGACGCAGTCCGTTGGATTCCCGTGCCGCGGCGGCGATCGCAGGCTCCGGAGTTCGAATCGGCGGAATTGCCTGGTAGTGCTCCCATCCGCCACCAAGTGCCTTGTAGAGGGCAACGAGCTGAACGCCTGCCATCCGCCGGGAGATCTCGTATTGGGCTTCGATTTCAAACCGCTGTCGCTCGGCATCGAGGACGTTGAGGAAGTCTGTGAGACCTCTCTCGTAGCGGTCGGTCGAAAGCCTGACTGCCTCGAGGGCGGCACTGCGGGCGCGGGAAAGACTGTTCAAGCGGCTCTGTTCGGCGTTGTAACCCGAAATCGCCTGGTCTACCTGCTGCACGGCACCCAGCACATTTGCCTTGTATCGAAGCAGCGCTTCGCGAACCCGATAGTCAGCCACCTCGATACGCGCATCGAGGGTCCCGAAGTCCAGCACCGGCCAGTACAGCGCCGGACCAATCCCGCCGATGAACGTAATGGGTGTTCCGGTCGCTGCGCGCGCGCCGCCCTGGCCGCCCACGGCACTTGTCACCGCCACGCGCGGAAAAAGATCGGCGATTGCAGATCCCACGCGGGCTGTCGCGGCCCCTATCTCCAATTCCGCTTGCTGGATGTCCGCACGCCGCTGCAACAGGCTGACCGGCAGGCCAGTCGGAAGCTTGGCTGGAAAACGCGGAGCGGGTCCACCCGTTCTCAGTTCTTTCACCAACGTCTCCGGATACTGTCCGAGCAGGACGGCGATGACGTACTGGCTTGACTGGAGCTGGCCCGTGAGCGGTCCGAGGCCGGCCTCGAATGTGGCGAGCTGACGTTGCGCCAGCGTCACATCGAGCTCATTGGTGAGTCCCTGGTTGAAGCGGTCCTGCACGAACTGGAGACGCCGCCGGGCGGATTCGATGTTGCTGCGGGTTACGGCGATCTGCGCCTGAAAACCCCGCAGCTCGATATATGCGCGCGCAACGTTGGCGATGACCGAAACGAGAACCGCATCGCGGGCCTTCGCGGCAGCCAGCGCATCCAAATGCGAGGCCTCGATCTCGCGACGCAGCTTGCCAAAGATATCAAGCTCCCACGCGGCATCGAAGCCGCCGGCTTCGTCGATGTGATTATAGCCGGTCGTGTTGGCCGCACTATGCAGCGTATCCGAGACGCGTCCGCGAGTATTGTCAGTGCCCGTTCCATAACCAGCGCCCGCTGACATCTGGCCCTTTGGCAGAGCCGCGCCAATCGCGACGAATTGCTGCGCGCGCGCCTGTTGAAGTCGCGCAAGCGCGATTGCGATATCCGGATTGGCCGCGATTGACCGCTCGACAAGCGAAACAAGTTGAGGGTCCCGGAAGGAGCGCCACCATTGCGTGAGATTGACGCTTGCCACGAGCTCAGAAGCCGGGACAGTCTTACTGGTGTTCACACCAGCGAGGTAGTGTTCCGGAAGCCCCGTTTCGGGAAGCTTGAAATCCGGGCCGACGGAGCAAGCCGACAGACCTGCGGCGCTCCAGCAAGCAATCCAGCTTCTAAATACTCGCTCCGAAAAAAGTAGTGAACTCATGCTGCCCCCCGCCATTGCCGAAGGTTTTGACAAATCCAGTTTGATTTCCCTACGACGCCTTCAACCCCACGATGTTCCCGACTCGCAAATAGCGTAGCCAGTATCTATTACTTCTTCGAAAGCCGAACGCCCAGTTCATGCGCATCAACCTTCATCCCGGAAGCGATTTGGCTGCTGACGTTCAGCACGACCTTGTCGCCTTCCTTGAGGCCGGATTCGATCTGCACGACATCCCCGTCATCTACGCCGATCTTGACGTCCCGGAACTCTACCACATTCCTGTCGTCAATGATCGCAACCTGGGGTTTCGGCCGGAACGATAATGCGGCCGCCGGAAC
>Ga0193699_10000719_pt1 | contig 13475 bp, 13 predicted proteins | sample L3c2metaG_FD_160095 | JGI IMG/M metagenome (GOLD analysis project Ga0193699, IMG submission 160095) | Soil microbial communities from a riparian zone of the East river system, Colorado, United States - L3c2 | ecosystem: Environmental > Terrestrial > Soil > Riparian zone | place: USA: East... | reverse complement strand
ATAGTTCGTCTTCCAGGTCAGGCCGCGCGATACGAGATTCCGCCGCGCATCGAGAATCTGCGCAGATGTACGAAGGACTGAAGCGGTCATGGTGATTGTCCCGGTGGCTTGGGTGTCTAGAGGCGGGCGCGGATGAGCTGCCGTATGCTGCCTCGCACCTGATTCGCGGACAAGGCTGCTCCGGCCGTGGCCAAGAGCCAGATGATACCGACCGCGATAAACGTCAGTGCGGCAGACTGATCCGACGGCAACACGACTCGCCCGAGCCCGACCAGAACCAGCGCTGCAACGAGGGGCGGAAGAACATCCAATTTCAGCCAGTTTCCTGCCTCACCCGAGAGCAGGTACTTGTGAGTAAGCGGAAGACCCACGAGGAGGTACATCCCGTTGATCACCCCCCAAATTGCGGCTCCGCCCATGACTCCGTAATGAAACGTGGCAAAAATCATCGCTGGCGCGAGACATACGACCAGGCACAGATTGATGTATAGCCCGATCTTCGTGTTTCCGTAAGCCAACTGCAGGGCGAAGGGAATGTTCATCAGGCCGTTGAGGCACATGCCGATTATGAGAATACTCGTGATCGGCGCAACGCTCCTGGCGATCGATGAGTCATGCAGCCACAGAAATGCGATCTCATATGAAAAAAAACCTACGGTGATTGCGAGTGGCAGGATCAGGACCGACATTACTTGCGCCGCGTTGTGATAGCACAGGCGCATCGACGCCTTGTCGCCACTGGAGGCCAGCGCGGAAAATCGCGGAAAGTATGCGTTGAATACGGGCGTTATCATCACGTACAGGCTCCTCGCGAGCGTTCCGGCGAGGCTGTAGTGACCGAACGACTCCAAGCTGAGCAGGCGGCTGAGGATCAGCTTGTCCAGGTGGGTCAGGATATATCCCGTAATCGATATGCCACCCATTCCCAGCGAGAATCGCCACTTGTTCTTCAATACATGGAGATTGAAGCGTCGGATTTCTCGAGCGACTCCGAGATCCCTCCAGAACCGATGCCTAACGACCGCGAGTTGAACCAGCAGTACCAGCGCCTGCCACGAAAGAAGACTTGTTACGGATCGTGGGCCGAGCCAGAGGAAAAGCAACCCGCCGAGATTGGCCAGTGCGCTGAACGGGATGGTAATCAGATTGAGCGTAACTTGCCGCTGCAGACCGACCAAGCCGGTCTGGTAGAAGGAAACGGGCCACTGCAGACAGGCAATCAGGCCAAACAACCTGGCAGAGTCGCTCACGTCGTTCTGAGGAATGTTTCCTGCATTCAGCCACGTATTGGCGATGTAGGGGGTCGCAAAGTACATCACGATTCCCGTCCCGAAACCAAGGGTCCAATACCAGCGCTGAGCCGTTGCAGCGAACTCCCCGAGCTCCCGGATATCGACGGCATTTGCTTTCGGCGAAAGGCGCGCGACTTCACGGTTCACCGTGGTGGCAAAGCCCAGATCAAGTATTTGCAGGGTGGCCTGCAGAACGATGTAAAAGGCGATGAGGGCATAGCCCTCTATTCCCAGTAACTTGATAAAGAACGGGGTGCAGATAATCGCCAGCAGCACGGACCAAACTTGGCCGGCGATGTTCGCGGCGACATTGAACCTCACCCGGTTCATGAGTTCCATTTCCCCCGGATGTCACTGAGCATTGTGCCTGCCGGCTTCCAGTTCCGCGTTTTTCCCCAACATCGCATGACAGGCTTCCAGGCAGGCCTGCCACGAGGGCAGCGCAACGCCGAAGCGCCGAAGCAGCTTTTCGTTCGATAAGCGCGAATTTCCGGGGCGATGCGCAGGCGTCGGGTATTCGCTCGACGCGATCGGCACGATGCGGGCCGGAGAACCGGGCCGTTCGAGCCGGGCGATTTCCCTCGCAAATCCGTGCCAGGACGTGAACCCCGAGGCCGTAGCGTGATAAATGCCGCGCGCATCTCCGAGCGCGGCGGCGCCATGGCGCCGGAGAAGTTCTGCGGTCGCTTCGGCGAGCCCACGGGCGGAGGTCGGGGCTCCGATCTGATCGGATACGACGCGCACTTCCTTCTTTTCCTGAAGCAGGCGCCGGATAGTAAGAAGGAAATTCTTGCCGCGCGCCGAATACACCCAGCTCGTGCGCAGTATCAAATGAGCGCCGCCGATGTCATGAATCGCCTGCTCTCCCACGAGCTTGCTGCGGCCGTAAGCGTTGAGGGGATTAGGGCGGTCCTCCTCGACGTATGGCGTATCTTTCATCCCGTCAAAGATGTAATCGGTCGAATAGTGAATGAGCAATGCTTGGGCACGTCTTGCCTCCTCGGCCAGGATTGCCACCGCTACAGCATTGATCGCGTGTGCAGCATCCGGTTCGCTTTCCGCGCGGTCGACTGCCGTATAGGCTGCGGCATTGATGAGCACTTCGGGTCGCACCGAGCGAACGACCGAGACGATTTGATCGGGAACTGCGAGGTCCAGACCCCCACGGTCGAAGGCGATGACTTCGCCGAGCGGTTCAAGGGCATGCGCGAGTTCCCAACCGACCTGCCCGTTTTTCCCGGTCAGCAGAATCTTCACTGAAACACTTCGGCGTCCCGCAGCCGCGTCCCAGCGGCGTCCTTGGCCGATAGTGCGGGCGTGCCGGGGAGGGGCCAATCGATATGAAGTTCCGGATCGTTCCATAGGATGCAGCGCTCGTGTTCGGGGGCGTAGTAGTCCGTAGCCTTATAGAGCACTTCGGCAAATTCACTCAGCACGCAAAAGCCGTGCGCAAAGCCCACCGGGATCCAGAGCATCTTGTGGGATTCCGCATTCAGGCGAACCCCCTCTCCCCGGCCAAAAGTGGGTGAGCTGCGGCGGATGTCCACAGCAACGTCGAAGATTTCGCCGGCGACGACCCGGATGAGCTTGCCTTGCGGCTGGCGGATCTGATAGTGCAGCCCGCGCAGCACGCCTCGTCCCGAGCGCGAGTGATTGTCCTGGACGAAGCGAGCATGGATTCCCGCGCGCTCGAACTCCAGTTCGTTCCAGCTCTCGAAGAAGAACCCGCGCGCATCGCCGAACACGCGGGGCTCGAGGAGCAACACTTCAGAGAGTCCGGTCTGCGTGACCTTCATTTGTCGCGTGGGCCGTCCCGCAGCAGCGATAGCAGGTAGTTCCCGTAGCCGCTGTTCCTGAGTGGCGCCGCCAGCGCCTCGAGCTGCGCGTCGTTGATCCACTTCTTGTGCCAGGCGATCTCTTCGGGGCAGCCGATCTTTAGACCCTGCCGCCGCTCCAGCGTCTCGATGAAATGACTGGCTTCGAGCAGCGATTCATAGGTGCCGGTGTCGAGCCACGCATGTCCCCGCCCCAGCGTTTCCACGTGAAGCGTGCCCTCCTTGAGGTAATGGCGATTGACGTCGGTGATCTCCAGTTCCCCGCGCGCCGAAGGCTTGAGCGATTTCGCGATGCGTACGACTTGGTTATCGTAGAAATAGAGTCCGGTCACCGCATAGTGCGACTTGGGCTTCGCCGGCTTTTCCTCGATGCTGAGGGCTCGGCCCTTCACATCGAACTCGACCACGCCGTAGCGCTGCGGGTCCTGCACCCGATAGGCGAATACCGTCGCGCCGGATGACTTCTTCGCTGCCTGCCGGAATGTGGGTTGCAGGTCGTGGCCATAGAAAATATTGTCCCCGAGCACCAGCGCGCAGGCCTCGGTGCCGATGAACTTCTCGCCGACGAGGAACGCTTGGGCAATGCCCTTCGGCTCCGGCTGTATCTTGTAGCTGAAACTCACGCCCCAGGAGGTGCCGCTACCGAGAAGCTTTTCGAAGCGCGGCGTGTCATCCGGGGTGGAAATGACGAGAATGTCGCGGATATCGGCGAGCATCAGCGTGCTCAAGGGGTAATAGATCATCGGCTTGTCGTAAACCGGCAGGAGCTGCTTGGACACGACCTGAGTCACCGGGTAGAGCCGAGTGCCGCTGCCCCCGGCAAGGATGATTCCCTTCACGCCTCGCCTCGATCGGCATAGTTCTTCTCGATCCAGTGGCGGTAGGCGCCGCTCGTCACATGCGCAACCCAGTCCGGGTTGTCCAGATACCAGGCGACGGTCTTGCGCAGTCCGGAATCGAAGCTCTCGGAGGGCGCCCATCCGATCTGAATGGTTATCTTAGTCGCGTCCATCGCGTAACGACGGTCGTGTCCAGGTCGGTCCTTCACGAAGGAAATCAACATGGAATGCGGGCTCTTGCGATTGGGCCTCGCTTCGTCGAGCAGCGCGCAGATTGAGTTCACCACCTCGAGATTGGTCTTCTGGTTGTAGCCCCCGACGTTGTAACTCTCGCCGAGGCGGCCGCGCTCCAGGACTTGTCGGATCGCCGTGCAATGATCCTGCACGTACAACCAGTCGCGAACGTTGCCACCTTCGCCGTAGACCGGCAAAGGCTTGTGGGTGATGGCGTTCAGGATCATGAGGGGAATGAGCTTTTCAGGAAACTGATAGGGGCCGTAGTTGTTCGAGCAGTTGACGGTCAGCGTCGGAAGCTCATAGGTGTGATAGTACGCCCGCACCAAGTGGTCGGCGGCCGCCTTCGATGCCGCATAGGGGCTGTTCGGCGCGAACGGAGTCGATTCGTTGAACGGCGGGTCGTGAGGCCCGAGCGAACCGAATACCTCGTCTGTCGAGACGTGCAGGAAGCGGAAATCCTCGCGTTGAGAGGGCACCTGCTTTTCCAGCCAGGCCCGCGTTTCCTCGAGCAAGGCGAAGGTGCCGAGGATATTGGTCTGGACGAACTCAGTGGGCCCGTGAATGGAACGATCGACGTGGCTTTCCGCGGCGAAGTGAACGATGGCGCGCGGCGCGTGTCGCTCGAGGAGGCCCCGCACCAGTTCCCGGTCGCAGACATCCCCATGGACGAACACGTGTGCCGGGTTGTCCTTGAGGGGCTGGAGATTCGCAGGATTGCCCGCGTAGGTGAGCTTGTCCAGGTTGATCACAGGTTCTCCGCCTTGCGCGAACCAGTCCAGGACAAAATTCGAGCCTATGAAGCCGGCACCGCCCGTTACCAAGATGGTCATTTCGAGGCGCGCTCCAGCGCCTTCAGTTTCGCGTACTTGTTGAAACTGTTCATGCAGCCGATCGCGACGTGCACCAGACCCGGCACACCGTCGAGAAAACCGAGGCGTAGCAGGTAGAACTTGATGAAGCGCAGGGCGGGTGAGAGCACCAGCTGCAACGCATTCGCGCGGCGGCCCGCGGCGCGCAGCGATTCGGCCTGAATACTCGTGTAGCGGTTCTGCTTGTCGAGATACTTCTCCAGCGTCTCCGCCGAATCGTGCAGGAGGTCGCCTCGGAGCCTGAGCACGGGCGACCGGCTCGTGATCTTTTCATGCACCGGCTCGCTGCCCCAGCGAGCATGCCCGCGGTGAAACAGGCGCACGTTCCAGTCGGGATAGCCCTCGCCGTGCTTGAGCCATCGTCCCAAAAAGCGGTTGCGGCGCGAGATGGCGTAGACAAAGCCGCGCGGTGCCTTGAGCTCCGCGACGATCGCCTCGCGAAGCTCGGAGCTCAGGCATTCGTCCGCGTCAACGCACAATACCCACTCGTGGCTCGCAGCGTCGACGGCGAACTGCTTCTGCGCGCCGTACCCGAGCCATTCCTTCCGGACTACGCGAGCGCCGCTGCGGGCGGCGAGCTCGACCGTGCCGTCCGTAGAACCCGAGTCCACGACGACGACCTCCTCGGCAAAGGCGACGCTCGCAAGGCAGCCTTCCAGCTGGCTGGCGGCGTCGCGGGTGATGATGGCTACCGACAAGGCCATAGGCACGAAGTGAGTGACGGCAAACCCGTATAATCAGCGGCTTATGCGCGGCATTCTAACTGCTTTCCGCGCCTGGCGGCCGGACCCTCCGGGATGAAAAGAATCCTGATCGTCAAGACCTCTTCGCTCGGCGATGTCGTCCACAATCTTCCGGTGGCGAGCGATATCCGGCGGCACTTCCCCGATGCCCACATCGATTGGGTGGTGGAGGAGCCCTATGCACCGCTTGTAAGGCTGCACTCTGCCGTGCGGCGCGTCATCCCGGTCGCGTTGCGCCGCTGGCGGCAGCGGCCTCTGGGCAGGGTAACGTGGAGGGAAATCGGCGAATTTCGCCGGCTCTTGCACACCGAGCGCTACGACGCGATCATCGACACGCAAGGACTGCTCAAGAGCGCTCTGATCGCTCGAGTTGCAAAGGGCAGGCACCATGGATTCGACGCCGGCAGTGCGCGCGAGCCGTTTGCGGCGCGATTCTACGATGTGACGCATCACGTTGCGCGCTCGCAGCATGCGGTGCCGCGCAACCGGGCCCTTGCTGCCGCCGCGCTGGGTTATCAGCCGGTAGACCCGATCGACTACGGTATCGTCATCTCGGGGCCGGTAACGCCGCCGGCCCAGCCTTATGCGGTGCTGTTGCACGGCAGCAGCCGCCACGACAAGCTTTGGGCCGAGTCTGCGTGGACGGAGCTTGGCCGGGCACTCGCCATTCGGGGCCTCGCTTGTGTGCTGCCCTGGGGAAGCGATGAAGAGCGGAAGCGAAGCGAGCGCATTGCGCAAGATCTGGACCGCGCCGAGGTCCCCCCGCTCGAGCCGCTCGATCGCCTGGCTGTGATGCTGGGCAAAGCCGTCGTCGTTGTAGGAGTGGATACCGGCCTCACCCATCTTGCGGCCGCTCTCGGACGGCCGGTTGCGGCGATCTACTGCGGCACCGATCCGAGTCTGACAGGCGTATACGGGGCGGCACGGGCGAAGAATCTCGGGGGCCCGGGCGAGCGCCCCTCGCCGGAAGAAGCGCTCCAGGCGCTTGAAGCGGTCGGGGCGTTTTGATGTGGCGGGCCGGCTACAGGCTGCTCCTTTGGCTCGCTTTCCCCTTCGTGCTCGCGCGCCTGTGGTGGCGTGGGCGGCACGAGCCTGGTTACAGGCAGAACATAGCAGAGCGATTCGGCTTCTATTCAACGAAGCCCGCGAGGCCGGTGATCTGGCTGCACGCGGTATCGGTAGGTGAGACACGTGCCGCGGAGCCGTTGCTCCACGCGCTGCGATCCCGTTATCCGGACTGCGATCTGCTGATTACCCAGATGACCGCAAGCGGCCGGGAGGCGGCGCAACAACTCTTTGGCGGCGCTGTCCGCGTTGCGTGGCTCGCTTACGACTACCCCTCGGCCGTCAGGCGGTTCCTGCGCAATTTCCGGCCGCGGCTCGGCATTCTGATGGAAACTGAAATCTGGTTTCACCTCGTGAGCGAATGTCAACGCTCCGGCGTGCCGCTCTTGCTTGCCAATGCGCGGATGTCGGCCAAGTCGGCGCGCGGCTACGCCGCGGTCGCGCCGCTCGTACGGATCGCTCTCCGGGGTCTGAGCGCGGTTGCCGCGCAAACCACCGAAGACGCCGAACGGCTTCGATCCCTGGGCGCGCGGGCCGTGGAAGTCACCGGTAACCTCAAGTTTGACGCTGACCCGAGCGCCGGGAGCGAATCGCTCGCGGCGCAATTCCGGCATCGCTTTGGCAGCCGAGCAGTGTTGCTTGCCGCAAGCACTCGCGAGGGCGAGGAAGAGTTGCTGCTCGACGCGTTGGAACAGAACGCTCTCGGGGATGCAATTCTGGTCATCGTGCCGCGGCACCCACAACGCTTCGACACGGTAGCGCAGCTTCTTGTATCCCGGGGTCTGAAGTTCATGCGGCGCAGCGCGAACGCGCCGCTCGATGCCGACTGCGACATCGTGCTTGGCGACAGCATGGGTGAAATGGCAGCCTACTATCGGGCCTGCGACGTTGCCTTCGTAGGGGGAAGCCTGCTTGCCTACGGCGGTCAGAACCTGATCGAGGCTTGCGCGGCGGGCGTACCGGTGCTCATCGGACCCTACACCTACAATTTCGCGCAGGCGGCCGAAAGCGCGGTCGTTGCCGGCGCGGCGGTGCGGGTCAACCGTGCCGAAGAAGTGATACGGCTGGCACGATCGCTACTTCAGGATGCCGGGCTGCGCGAGCGCATGGGAAAGGCCGGGATTGCTTTCTGTGCCGCGCATCGAGGCGCCACCGAGCGGACGCTCGCGATCTGCGCGCGGCTGCTCGAGTGACTGCGGGCTGTCAGTTCGTCCCCAGAAGGCGGTTCACCTCTTCGACGTCGACTTCACCGAGAGTCCCCGACGCCGACTTCAACCGCAGGCCGTTCAGGATCGTGTCATAGCGCGCCCTGGAAAGATCGCGCAGGGTGCTGTAGACCTGCTGCTGGGCGTTCAAGACGTCGATATTGATGCGCACGCCGACCTCGTAGCCGAGCTTGTTCGAATCGAGCGCGCTCCGGCTGGAAACAAGCGCCGCCTCCAGGGCTCTTACCTGAGCCATCCCGTTGGTCACGCCAACATAGGACTGGCGAGCGGACAACGCGGCGGTGCGCCGCGTGCTTTCCAGGTCCTGCTGGGCTTTCTCGCGATTGGCGACTGCTTGCCGCACCTGCGAGCTGACATTGCCTCCCGCATACAGAGGAATGGCAAGCTGCAATCCGATAATGCGGTTGAGTGAGTCCGAGGCACTATTGCTCGCGGCGGTGGCGCTGATGCTCGATGAGCTCTGGCCTGCGCTGCCGACGATGTTCAAGGTAGGCAGATGCCCTGCGCGGATCCGCTCGATTTCGCGCACCGCAACTTCGAGTGCAGCTTCCTGCGCGCGCACCGGATAGCCCTGGTTCGCGGCGGCGGTGGCCCAGTCTTCCATCGTGTTCGGTTTTGGCGGGTTGAGCTCGATGTTCGACTTCAGCGGTTCTAGCTGCTCTGGGAACTTTCCCACGATCTGCTGCAAAGTGCGCTTCTTGATTTCGAGATCACCTTGAGCTGCGATTTCCTGGGACGTTGCGAGATCGAAACGGGCCTGCGCTTCGTGAGTATCGGTGATCGTTGCGGTCCCGACCTCGAAATTGCGCTTGGCCTGGGCGAGCTGCTCGGAGATCGCGACCTTCTGTCCCTGGATGAATGCGAGGCTGTCCTGTGAGGCGAGTACGTCGAAATAGGCTTGCGCGACGCGCACTATCAGATCCTGGGTCGCCTGGCCGAAAGTGGCTTCGGCCTGTGCCGCCTTGAACCCGGCCTCCTTGTACACCTGAATGTTCTGCCAATTGAACAGGGGTTGCGTGAGCGTCACGGTATATCCGTTCGAATTGCCCAGACGATATTGATATCGCTCCGGAACGTCGCTTCGGAACCCTATGGCGATGTCGTTGTATTGGGTGAACGCCGTGGCGTTCACGGTGGGCAGGATCTGGGCAAGGCCTTGCGGCAGGTTCTCGAGGCCTGCGTCCCGCGCCGCGCGCGCCGAGGCGTAGGTGGCATCGTTCGCGAGCGCGTCGCGATAGGTCTGCAGAAGATCCGCTGCGCCCGCAGGCACCACAAATAATGCAAGGATCAACGGCAGCACGGAACGAAACTGTGTCATAGCCGCTTCGGCTTGGTGGGGGTTGGCTCTAAAACTCGAAGCGCGCCGGCTGCAACGCGTTCTTGAGCGAAGCGAGACAGGTCTCGAACAGATCGGTGGTATGGCATGAACCTTCGCCAACACTGGTCAGGAGCCGCGCTTCCATCACCGGCGGATCGCCGACGACCGCGAATAGCCTTCCGCCTAGCTTGAGCTGTGAGACCAGAGTCTGCGGCAAAACCGGCGTAGAGCCGGTGAGTACGATGACGTCGTAAGGCGCATGTTTTCGCCAGCCCTGCGCCGCGTCGCCCAGCTCGACAGTGGCGTTCTCCACCCCACCGCGCCGAAGATTCTCCTCCCCGAACGCCTTCAGCTTCGGGTTGATCTCGACCGAATACACGTGGTGCCCCCGTGCGGCGAGAAGTGCCGTGAGATAGCCGCTTCCGGTGCCCACTTCGAGCACTTGTTCGTTTTTCTTCACCGCCAGTTCCTGCAGAATGCGCGCCTCGACCTTGGGCTGCATCATGCGTTCGCCCTCGTCTGCGCCCTCGTATAAGGGAATTTCCAGATCCGAGAAGGCAAACGCCCGGTACTCGGCGGGAACAAATTCCTCGCGGCGCACCACGTACAAAAGATCGAGCACATCCTGGTCGAGAACCTCCCACGTGCGAATCTGCTGCTCGACCATGTTGAAGCGTGCCTGCTCGACATTCATAAAAGTGGAGTCGCGCGAAAGGCGCCGATTCTAGCACTGTTTACGGAGCGTTCCGGCGCGCAAACATTCAGTCGAGCGTCTCGCGGTAGCGCGCGAGCGCTACCGTACCCGCGGCGAGCAGGAACGCGCCGATCGGCCAGAGATTTGGAAGGATTTCGGAGACCTCGTTGCCCTTGAGCAAGATGCCGCGGAGGATGCGCAGGAAGTGCGTCAGCGGCAGGATTTCGCCCAGCCACTGCGCCCACTCCGGCATGCCGCGGAAGGGAAACATGAAACCGGAGAGGAGTATCGATGGCAGGAAGAAAAAGAACGCCATCTGCATCGCCTGCAGTTGGTTCTTGGCCAACGTGGAAAAAGTGAAACCGACCGCGAGATTGGCCGCGATGAAAACGACTAGCGCGACCGAAAGGAGCAGCAGGCTTCCCACCATCGGAACCTCGAACAGCAGCTTCGCGGCAGCGAGGATGATGATGACCTGGATGTAGCCTACGATGATGTAGGGTACGATTTTCCCGGTCATCACCTCGATGGGGCGCACCGGGGTCGCGAGCAGATTCTCCATCGTGCCGCGTTCGCGCTCGCGCGTCATGGCGAGTGAGGTCATGATCACCATGGTCATGGTCAGAATCGTGCCGACCAGGCCGGGAACGATGTTGTACTGCGTGATCCCCTCCGGGTTGTAGCGCCGCTGCACCCGGATCTCAAATGGCGCTGGCCCCTGGACCAGCGTTGCCAGCGGCCCTTTGAGGTCGTGATTGAGCGCCGTTTGGTTCAGGGCCGCCAGCGACGCCAGCGCGTTGCCGGTCGCTGCCGGGTCGGTGGCGTCGGCTTCCACCAGCAGAACCGGCCGTTCCCCGCGCAAGAGTTTCCTCGAAAAATTCTCGGGCACGGTGACAAAGAACTGCACTTCGCCCAGCTGCAGCATTCTCTCGCCATCGGTGGAGTTTGCGACAACCTGGCTCACGCGGAAGTAACCGCTGTTTTCCATCGCCCGAACGAAGCTGCGGGAAAATACGCTGTTGTCGGCGGCGAGCACCGCGGTTGGCAGCGCCTTGGGATCGGCGTTGATTGCGAATCCGAAAAGGATCAGTTGCAGGATTGGGATTCCGACGATCATGGCGAAGGTGAGCCGGTCGCGGCGCATTTGGACAAACTCCTTAGCCAGTACGGCGATAAAACGCGCCCAGGAGAACAGGTTCACTGGAGGCGGTCCTGTGCCTGGCTCATGAGCCGGATGAATGCGTCCTCAAGCCCGGGGGAAACGCGCCGCCACTGGAGTTCCGGCCGCTCGCGGTAAGGTGCAATCGCTTCGTCCAGCGCCGCGCCGTCCGCCCCGCTCACGTGTAAAGCCGCGCCGAAAGGCACCACCATTTCGATACCGGGCCGCGCACGCAAACCATTCGCAAGCGCCGTCACGTCTGCGCCCGTGACCTGCCAGGTCGACAGGCCCGAACTCTGCACCACTTCGTCCGCCGTCCCTTGAGCGAGCAGCCGGCCGTACGCGATGTAGCCGAGGCGGTGGCAGCGCTCCGCCTCATCCATGTAATGCGTGCTGACCAGCACAGTCAGCCCTCGCGCCGCGAGATCGTGAACGCGATCCCAGAAGTCCCGCCTCGCTTTGGGATCGACTCCTGCAGTCGGCTCGTCGAGCAGGAGCAGCTCAGGGCGATGGATTAGGCAGGCAGCGAGTGCAAGCCGTTGCTTCCATCCACCCGATAGGGTGCCGGCGAGCTGGCCGGAGCGCTGGCTCAACCCCAGGTCTGCAAGCGCGTCAGCGACGGCTTGCCCGCGCTGTGGAACTGCGTAGACTCTCGCGATAAAGTTCAGGTTCTCTTCGATGGACAGTTCCTCATAGAGCGAAAACCGCTGAGTCATGTAGCCCACGCGGCGCTTGATGGCCGCCTGCTCCGTGCGCAGGTCGAAGCCCAGGCAGGTACCGCTGCCGCTGTCCGGCGTGAGCAGCCCGCACAGCATGCGAATCGTCGTGGTCTTGCCGCTTCCATTTGGCCCGAGAAACCCGAAAATCGTGCCGCGCGGCACCTGAATGCTGAAGTCGTCCACCACGCGCTTGCCCTCGAAGCTCTTGCACAGCCCGGTGACGTCGATGGCAGGCGAGCCGGGGGCGGGTGTGCTCATGGAAAGGTAACCTCAACCGGCTGACCGGGATGAAGCTTCGCTGCCTCGGCCGGTGCGGGCCGCGCCTCGACCAGGAACACGAGTTTGGTGCGGTTCTCCCTGCTGTAGATGACCGGCGGGGTGTATTCGGCCTGGGGAGAGATGTAGCTGATAAGAGCGGAGATCGGTTTTTCGCAGCCGTCGCATCGCACACTGACCGCCTGTCCGATCTTTACCGAGCCGAGGACTTTCTCCGGAACAAAAAATCGGACCTTGATATTCGCGGGGGGCAGAAGTGCCACGACTGGCGAGCCTGCCGGCACCCATTCGCCTTGCACGTAGAGCGTGTCGGTGACCTGACCTTCGCGTGGCGCACGCAAGTTTTTTTGATCGAGCCTCCATTCAGCCTGCGCCAGAGCTTCTCGCGCAGCAGCGGCGGCCGCTTGCGCAGCGCGAATTTCGTCCGGGCGTGCGGCGAGCTTCGCAGCGGCGAGCTGGGCCTTCAGTTCGCTAACCCGTCCTTGGTCGCGGTCACGAGCCGAACGCGCTGTGTCAGCAGCCTCCTTGGAAACGAATTTCGCGCTTACAAGCTCCTCTTGTCGCCTGAGATTGCTCTCCGAAAGAGTGAGACTTGCCTCGGCCTGTGCGAGCTGGGCCCGGAGCGCCTCGATTTCCTCCGGGCGCTTGCCCGTGAGAAGGTTGCGGTACTGGGCGTCTGCTTGGCGAAGCTGTTCCTCGGCCTGGCGCCGAGCGGCAGTCTCGTTTTCCTGCTCGAGGGCAAACAAAGGCTCGCCGGTTTTTACTTCGGTACCGCGTGCCACATGGAGCCGCGCAAGCTGCCCGGCGATGGGCGAAGCAACCCGCAGGTACTCTCCCTCCGCATAGCCCTGCAATGCCCCGTTGGTTTGATCACCGCAGCCGGTGATTGCTGTAACCAGAACGATCGCATGGAAGCGCTTCACCGGGGCGCCTCCGCCGCGCTTGGGGCGCGCAAACCTTGCAGGGCCAGCGTAACGTAACTATCGAGGTAGTGTTCCGCGCTCAAGGGTCGATCTCGTGAGCCTGAAACGAAATGAGGGTACCATTATCGCTGCGCCGCGAGCGCATTTAACCGTCCGGAGACCTGTCCGTTCCATGCATGTATCCCAAGAACGTTATGGTGACGCGCTGCTCCTTACCCCTGTCGGGCGCGTCGATAACAGCACCACCGACGGGCTGAAGTCGGGGCTTGACGCCTATGTA
>Ga0193699_10000718_pt1 | contig 13502 bp, 15 predicted proteins | sample L3c2metaG_FD_160095 | JGI IMG/M metagenome (GOLD analysis project Ga0193699, IMG submission 160095) | Soil microbial communities from a riparian zone of the East river system, Colorado, United States - L3c2 | ecosystem: Environmental > Terrestrial > Soil > Riparian zone | place: USA: East... | reverse complement strand
TCTTCACCTCTCCCCGCCCCGCGCGGGGAGAGGTCGGATCGTTCCGAGCGAAGCGAGGCACGATCCGGGTGAGGGGCGTGGCAATCTGCCAACTCAAACCAAACCACTCTCCGCTCGCGGATCAAAGCACGTGCAATCGAAAGAACGACCGGAGGGCTTGCGATCGTTATGGGCGTGGTGCCACGCCCCTCACCCGGATCGCACCGGACGATGCTTCGCATCGCCGAGGCGATCCGACCTCTCCCCGCGCAGAGCGGGGAGAGGTGAAGACCTACGCCGCCGCGTTCGGAAAACTGTACGCCTTGAACTGGTCGCGCAGCGCGGTTTTGAGGATCTTGCCCGTCGCGGTGTGCGGAATGCCGTCGACGAAGGCGACGTCATCCGGCATCCACCATTTGGCGATCTTGCCATCCATGAACTTCAAAATGTCCTCGCGCGTGGCGCTCTGGCCCTGCTTGAGCTGGATGATCAACAGCGGCCGCTCGTCCCATTTCGGATGATAGACGCCGATCACGGCGGCTTCCGCGACCGCGGGGTGGCCGACTGCGAGATTTTCCAGATCGATCGACGAAATCCATTCGCCGCCGGACTTGATCACATCCTTGGAGCGATCGGTGATCCGCATGTAGCCATGGGCGTCGATGGTGGCGACGTCGCCGGTGTCGAAATAGCCGTCATCGTCGAGAATATCGGCATCGACCCGGAAATAGGCTTTCGACACCGAGGGGCCGCTGACTTTCAGCCGGCCGAAAGTCTTGCCGTCCCACGGCAGATCCTTGCCGGCATCGTCGGTGATCTTCATCTGGACGCCGAACGGCGGATAGCCCTGGGTCTGCAGGATATCGAGCCGGGCCTCGCCTTCGAGGTCGGAGAACGGAGGCTTCAGCGAAGCCAGGGTGCCGATCGGGCTCATCTCGGTCATGCCCCAGGCGTGGCGCACCTTCACGCCCATGTCGAGGAACGCCTTGATCATCGAGCGCGGCATCGCCGAGCCGCCGCACACCACCATCCTCAAATTCGGCAGCTTCAGATGGTTGGCGGCGATATGGTTGAGCAGCATCAGCCAGACGGTGGGAACGCCGGCGGTGTGGGTGACCTTTTCAGTGTCCAGCAGTTCGAACACCGAGGCGCCGTCGAGCTTGGCGCCGGGCATCACCAACTTGGTACCCATCGAGGGCGCCGAGAACGCGATGCCCCAGCTGTTGGCGTGGAACAGCGGCACCACCGGAAGCATTGTATCGCCGGCATTGGCGCCCAGCGAATCGCCGGTGTTGGCCATCAGCGCGTGCAGTACGTTGGAGCGATGCGAATACAATACGCCCTTGGGATCGCCCGTGGTGCCCGAGGTGTAGCACATCGCGGCGGCGGTATTTTCGTCGAACGTCTTCCACTTGAAGTCGCCGTCGGCTTCCGCGATCCAGTCTTCATAGGCGACCGCGTTCTTCAGCGTGGTCTGCGGCATGTGTGCTCTGTCGGTGAAGACGATGTAGCGCTCGACGCTTGGCAGCTTGTCGGCAATCTTCTCCAGGATCGGGATGAAGGTGAGGTCGGTCATCACCACGCGGTCTTCGGCATGGTTGATGATCCAGGCGATCTGGTCGGGGAACAGGCGGGGATTGACGGTGTGGCAGATGGCGCCGATGCCCATGATGCCGTACCACGCTTCGAGGTGGCGCCAGGTGTTCCACGCGATGGTGGCGACGCGGTCGCCGAGCTTGATGCCGTCGCGGTCGAGGCGTTGCGAGACCTTCAGCGCGCGGTCGCGAATTTCAGCGTAATTGGTGCGGTGGATGGGGCCTTCGACCGATCGCGTCACCACCTCCTGGGTTCCATGAACCGTGGCGGCGTGCTCGATAATCCGGTGACAAAGCAAAGGCCAGTCTTGCATCAATCCACGCATACGGACGTTCCTCCAGAGTGTGTTATCGCTTGCCGCAGGTATTCACGGAATTGCCATGAACTTTAGCGCGGAGAAAGCCAGTCGCAAATGGCCTTGTGCGGGCTTTGGTGCGAGCCTTGGCCGCAGCGGAGCGGCAATGGTTACCGCTGCGGCGGTCGTTCTGATGCTCGGTGTGCAGACCGAGCCTGCTGCCGCGGCGCGCAGGTCCGGCGCCTGGTCACAGGGGCCCTGGGGCGACCTGTTCGGGGAGCGGAAGCCGAGGCCGCGCCGGGCGGCGCTGCCGTCATCGGTGCCGCTGCCAAAGCCGCGTCCGGCCGACGCGCCCACCGCTGAGTCCAGCAAGCCCGAGCCCGAGAAACCGGCAGCCGAAAAGCAGGCGCCGGCCGAAACCGAGAAGCCGGTCGAACAGGCCGCACCCGCGCCGCCGCAGCCCTCGGCCTGCCGGCTGGCGCTGACGGACGCGATCGCGATCGCCCCCAGCATCCCCGACATCAAGGGCGCCGGCGGCTGCGGCGGCGAGGACCTGGTGCGGCTGGAGGCCGTGGTGTTGCCGGACAAGCGGCGGGTTTCGGTGAAGCCGGCGGCGATCCTCCGCTGCGCCATGGCGACGGCGATCGCGGACTGGATCCGCACCGACATGGCGCCGCTGGCGGCGAGCCTCGACACGACCATCAGCGATCTCGACAATTTCGACTCGTTCGAATGCCGCGGCCGCAATCGCGTGGTCGGCGGCAGGCTGTCCGAACATGGCCGCGCCAACGCGCTCGACGTCCGCGCGCTGAAACTCGCTAACGGCCAGTCGATCTCGCTCACCGACCGCACGGTGTCGCGGGAAACGCGCGAGACCGTGCTGCATTCGGTATGCGCGCGGTTTTCGACGGTGCTGGGGCCGGGCTCGGACTGGTACCATGAGGATCACATCCATCTCGACCTGATGGAGCGGCGCAACAACTACACGATATGCCAGTGGAACGTGTGGGATCCGCTGCCGCAGACGGCGCCGTTGCTGCCAGCCGCGCGGCCGGAGGAGGCGCCGCCGCGCGAGGTCGCCGCTAAACCGGATTCGGCGAAACCGGACGCGGCCAAATCAGAGAAGGCCAAGCCGGCTGCGGCCGAGGCCACGCCGCCAACGAAAAAGCGCCGGCAAAACCGGCGCTTTTGATCTGGTGATCGGTTGCTGCGTAAACCGACTGGTCGGTTACTGCACCATCGGGCTATTACCGCCGCCCTGCAGCGCCATCTTCGAATTGAACGGCGAGTCGCCGTGTTTCGGCTCCAGCACCACCACGACCGTACCGAGACCGACGCGGTCATAGAGATCGATCACGTCCTCATTGGTCATGCGGATGCAGCCCGAGGAAATCGACGCGCCGATATATTCCGGCTGGTTGGTGCCGTGAATCCGGAACAGGGTGTCCTTGCCGCCGGAGTAGAGATACAGCGCCCGCGAGCCCATCGGATTGTCCGGGCCGGGTGCCACGAATTTCGGCACGCCGAGACGGGAGATTTCGCCCGGCGTCGGATGCCAGGGCGGCCACTCGGTCTTGCTGCCGACCTTGGCGATGCCTGACCAGGCCATGGCTTCTTCGCCGACGGTGATGCCGTAGCGGATCGCCTTGCCGTCTTTCTGGACCAGGTAAAGATAGTGGTTGTCGGAATCGACCACGATGGAGCCGGGGGCTTCCTTGCGGTGATAATCGACGATGGCGCGGCGGAACGGCTCGGCGACGGGCACCTTGGCGTAGCTGACCTTGGCCAGGAGTTCCTTGTCGCGCGGCTTAAAATTGGTGACGTTGGTCGCTTCGTAAGTGGTGGCCTGCATACAGCCCGACAGCATCAGACCGGCGGCCAGAAGTCCCAGTTTCACGGTGAGCGACGACATTGTGCACTTCCAGTCGAAAGTCTTGCGTGCGCGGCGCGAACACTGCGCCCGAAACGCCACGATTCAGTTAATGCATTATCGTCGAAATCGGCCATAATTCCAGAGCTTAGATGCTTGTCCCGCGCTGCGGCACACCGGCTGTGTCTTTTTTGCCGCAAAACATGCGGTTTCGGGCTTAATTTTGGGCAGCCCGCTCGCGGCCGCCGAATCAGCGCCACCCTCCTGCCATTCGGCGGCCGCAAATGTGGATCGACGGTTAATGCGCCAGTCATGAAGCGCTTGCCAGAATCGAGCTAAGTCCTGTTGGGTAGCCATAGCGTTTTCGAGCGAAGTGGGTACCGGTTCGCGCAAAGAAAAGGCGTCAGAACAAAATAGGCGTGCTCAGTCCCGGAGTTCTCCATGTTGTCGGTGTTTGTCCCCTCCGAAACCTCATCCTCGCTGAAGAAACTCGCCACCGCCGATCTCGCCGCGCTGCCGGAAGGCGCGGTCTGGATCGACCTGGTGAAACCGACCCCGACCGAGGACCATGCGGTGGAGCGGCTGGCCGGGATCGCGGTGCCGACCCGGGAGGACATGCAGGAGATCGAGATTTCCAGCCGGCTCTATATCGAGAACGGCGCCCGCTACATGACCGCCACGCTGATGTGCGCCGCCGATACCGAGAATCCGCGCACCACGGCGGTGACCTTCATCCTCGCCAGCCATCGCCTGGTGACCGTGCGCTATGACCAGCCGAAACCGTTCATGCTGGTGGAGAACAAGCTGGCGCGCGCCTGCGCGCCCGGCATCACCGGCGAAATGGTGCTGATGGAACTGCTGGACGCGGTGATCGACCGCAATGCCGACATTCTGGAGCGCGCCGGCGGCGACATGGACACCATCAGCCACGATATTTTCGAGCCCGAAGGCGCCGCGCGCACCGGCCACGCCAAGCGCTACTCCGACATCCTGATCGCGATCGGGCGCAAGGGCGATCTGACCTCGAAGGTGCGGGAAAGCCTGGTCTCGATCGGGCGGGTGGTGACCTTCGTCGCCGCCGGCACCGAAGGCGTCAAATGGTCCAAGGACATGCGCGAGCAGCTGAAAACCATGCAGCGCGACGTCACTTCGCTGACCGACCACGCCAGCTACCTCTCCAACAAGATCACCTTCGTGCTCGACGCCATGCTCGGCGTCGTCAATCTCGAGCAGAACAACATCATCAAGCTGTTCTCGGTGATGGCCGTGGTGCTGATGCCGCCGACCCTGATCGCCTCGATCTACGGCATGAATTTCAAGTCGATGCCGGAGCTGGACTGGGCTCACGGCTATCCCTACGCGCTGGTGTCGATGCTGCTCGCCGCAGTGGGCCCTTACGTTTTCTTCAAATGGAAGAAGTGGTTGTGATGCGCTACGCGGTCGTTATCGCGCAAGCGGGCGGCAATTATTCGGCCTATGTGCCTGACTTGCCCGGCTGCATTGCTACCGGTGAAACGGTTGCGGCGGTCGAAAGCGAAATTCGCGACGCGATCCGCTTCCATATCGAGGGTCTTCAATCCGATGGCGTCGCCGTCCCGCCGCCGACCAGCATCGCGGAATATGTCGAAACGTGAAGGGGACGGACCAGACAACAAAGTCTGCCTCAATTTCTCCCGTAAAATTTGAGCGTTGCGCTGAACGATTGCGCGACGGCTTTCTGCGATAACGCTGTCACACGCCGCGAGGACAGCAATGGTTGAGAAAGTCATAACGTCACCCCCCAACGTGGTCGATTTCGCGCGCTATCAACAGGGCCGCAACGTCACCGCAAAGGCGCCCGCCATGTCGGCAGGAACCTGCCGGCATTGCGGCGCGGTCCTGCTCGAGGACGAGCGTGAAGACGAATGCTCCAGCGCCTTCAATTTCGAGGCGCCGGCACTGCGTGCCCCGCCACGGAAGTTTTATGCGGATTGAGTTGGCGGAAACGCGTCGCCGCCTTTTACCCTCCCCTGGAGGGGGAGGGTCGGCTCGCATCGCGCGAAGCAAGATGCGAGACGGGGTGGGGTGATCTCTCAACTCGGAGACTGCTCGAAACGAGAAACCGTCACCCCACCCCGCCGCTCATTTCATTCGCGTCGACCCAAGAGCGAGCTTCGCTCGTCTCGACCCCTCCAGGGGAGGGTGAAGCAAAACGGCGTCGCGTTGATGGGCTCATCGCAGTCGGATCAATAGTGATAGCGGCATTGAACGATATCGAGCTGCTGATCCTCACCCTTGCCGGACACGCGATAGACCAAACGGTGCTCGCCTGAGATGCGGCGAGACCACCACCCCTGCAGGGCATGTTTGAGGGGCTCCGGTTTCCCGAGCCCTTGAATGGATCGCGCTTGATGTCTTTGATCAGATCGTTGATCGAGGTGAGGACCTTTTCGTCTTCTTGCTGCCAATAATCCTGCCAGGCGTCCTCGGTCCAGGCCGTCTTCATTTCGCGTTTGAACCGGCTTTCGCTAGTTCAACAATGTCGCGCTCGGTCAGTTTGCCCTGATCGGCTTCCTTGATAGACCGCAACAAACGCGCAGCGTTGGCGGGACTCTTGAGGAGGTGAACGGTCTCCATCAGCCCTTCGTAGTCCTCTTCCGAGATGAGAACGACGCTACGAGCGTTCTGGCGGGTCACAAAGAGCGGCGCCCGGTCGTCGCACACTTGATCCATGTAGGATGCCAGATTGTTGCGAAGCTCACTGTAGGAAACGTGCGTCATAGAGCCTTCCTTCAATTGTACAATTATCTGTACATCAGGCCGGCAATTATCAAGCGGATGGCCTGCACGGTAATTTTGTACCGTAGACGACCACCGCGAAGCGGCGTCTCGAAGGATGGCCGCAAGCACGATAAGCAGTCATCCTTCGAGGCTCGCAAGCACTCGTACCTCCAGCGACGGAGCGCAATTGCGCTCGCGCGGGGATGACGGCGCGTCAGCTACTACACGTGTTGGCCGCCGTTGATGTGGATCTCGGCGCCGTTCACGTAGGAACTGGTCTCCGTGCACAGCACATAGATGATTTTCGCGACTTCATCCGGCGTGCCGAGCCGGTGCAGCGGGATCTGCTCGGCGACGATTTTTTCGGTGCCCGGCGACAGGATCGAGGTGTCGATTTCGCCCGGCGCGATCGAGTTGACGCGGACGCCGAAGCGGCCGAAATCCGACGCCATCTCGCGGGTCAGTGAGGCCAGCGCCGCCTTCGAGGTCGCATAGGCAGCACCCGCGAACGGGTGCACCCGGGAGCCGGCGATCGAGGTGACGTTCACCACCGAGCCCCTGGCAGCCTTCAATTCCTCGAGCAGTCCGCGCGCCATCATGATCGGCGCAAAAAAATTCACCCGGAATACATGGCTCCAGGTATCGACGTCGGTGTCGATCGAGCCGAGCCGGCCGCCGCCCGCGGCCTTCGGCGAGATCGCGGCGTTGTTGACCAGCGCTTGCAACTCGCCGCCTTCGAGGCGCTGCCGGATTTCCGAGATCGCCCGCGTGGTGTCGGCGTGGTCGGCGAAGTCGACCTGGATGTGATCCTCCGGGCCGGCACCCCACGGACATTCCTCCGGAAAAGGATGCCGCGAACAGGTGATGACGCGCCAGCTGGCTGAGGAAAAGCGGATCGCGGTGGCATGGCCGATGCCGCGGCTGGCTCCGGTCAGAAGCAGCGTGCGCCGCGGCGTATTGGCGGAATTCGGCATGGAGGTCCTTCAGACTTTCAAATTCTAGGGATAAAGCCGCGTCTTGGACCAAGGCTGATCCGGCGCATCGCGGCGGAATTCGATGCGGTCGTGCAGGCGGAACGGGCGGTCGTGCCAGAATTCGAAACGCGATGGCTCAATGCGCCAGCCGCTCCAGCCCGGTGGCCGCGGCACCTCGCCGATAATGTGTTTGGCCGCGACTTTTGCAATTGCTTGCTCGAAGGCAAAGCGGCTTTCCAGCGGCTGCGACTGCTTGCTGGCCCAGGCGCCGATCTGCGCCTGTTTCGGACGTGTCGCGAAATAGGCGTCGGCCTCGGCGTCCGTTACCGGCGACACGTTGCCGCGGATGCGGACCTGCCGGCGCAGCGACTTCCAGTGAAAAAGTAAAGCCGCCTTAGGATTTGTGGCGAGCTCGCGGCCTTTTTGACTGGCGATGTGGCTGTAAAAGACAAAACCGTCGGCGTCATAGCCTTTCATCAGCACCATGCGCACATCGGGCAGGCCATCGGCGTCGACGGTGGCCAGCGACATCGCGTTCGGATCGTTGGGCTCGGCCTTCACCGCTTCCGCGAACCAGTCGCCGAACAACGCAAACGGTTCATCGGCCGCGGTGAAATCACCTGATGTTAACGGTGTCGGGTGTTTGATGGAGGTTGTGTCGGTCATGTCAGGAGTTCCGAGTTGCGTCCGCCCGCGGTCCAGAGCGCGTTGCAGCCCCATTATAGGCTCGCCCTATATAAGACATGGGGACGCGTTGGCCTATCGGCGATCGGGCCGGCGGGCGCGGTCATGACGTTGATTTTGATCGGCCTCGGCGCCGGCGGCTGCAGCTTTTCCCGCGGCGACGGCGCCTTTGCCAAAATGGACGACAACGAGGTCACGGGGGCGCTGGGGTCTGGACAAGCCGGCCGGCCGGTTCCGACCGAGACGGATCTCGCCTTTGCCCGCACTGCCGCCTCCGACGTCCTGACCAAGGGCGACAAGGATTCCAGCCAGCCCTGGGAAAATCCCGAGACCGGCGCGCGGGGCTCGGTGACGCCGCTGGCCCAAGCCTACTCCTCCGATGGCCGCACCTGCCGGGATTTTCTGGCCAGCTACGTCAACGGCCGCTCGGAAAGCTGGCTGCAGGGCGCCGCCTGCCAGACCGGCCATGGCCGGTGGGAAATTCATACGCTAAAGCCGTGGAGACGCGGCTGAACGGTCGGGGCCCGTTGCAAAAATGCCACGAAGACCCCAAATGAAGGCAAAGCGGGCTAGCCGCCCGTAGTCTATGATCTGAATTCCCTAGAGGAGACGTGACGGATGCGCGACCCCTATGAGGTCTTGGGGGTGCCGCGGGGCGCCAGCGCTGCGGCGATCAAGAGCGCCTATCGCAAGCTTGCCAAGAAGCATCACCCCGATGCCAACAAGAATGACCCCAAATCCGCGGCGCGGTTTTCCGAACTGAACTCGGCCAATGAGATCATCGGCGACGAGGACAAGCGCAAGCAGTTCGATCGCGGCGAGATCGACGCCGAGGGCAAGCCGCGCTTCCAGGGTTTTCCGGGCGGCGGCGGAGCGCGTGGAGCCGCGGGCGGATTCGAGTCCGGGGGGTTCCGCACCGGAGGCAGCGGCCCCGGCGGCTTTGGCAGCGGCGGTTTCGAGGACATCCTCAACAGCATGTTCGGCGGCGCCGGCGCGCGCGGCGCGCGGCCCGGCGCGGGCGGCAGCTTTGAATTCGATCCCGGCGGCATCGCGCTCGATCTCGATCTCAACGTCGCCATGACGGTGTCGCTTGAAGACTCGGTCAACGGCGTGGAGAAGCGGGTCCGGCTGCCGACCGGCAAGGAACTCAATGTCAGGATTCCCGCCGGCGTCACCGCCGGCCAGCAGATCCGCCTGAAAGGGCAGGGCGAGACCGCGCCCGGCCACCGCCCCGGCGATCTCCTGATCACGGTCAGCATCGCGCCGCATGCGTTTTTCAAGGTCGATGGCAGCGATCTGCGCGTCGACCTGCCGATTACGCTGTATGAAGCCGTGCTCGGCGGCAAGGTTCGCGTGCCGACGCTGGGCAGCGCCGTCGAACTGTCGATCCCGAAGAACACGTCGAGCGGCCGGACGTTTCGCCTCAAGGGCAAAGGATTGCCGAAAGCCGGCGGCAGTGGGGACCTGTTCGTCACCACCCGCATCATGCTGCCGGACGGGAACGATGCCGAACTCGAGGCGTTGATGCAGAAGTGGCGCGACGGACACCCCTATAATCCGCGCAGCGATCTATAGCGTTTTCGCGCGAAGCATGCCTCGGACTTGATCCGGGGGGTGAGTACCGGTTCGCGTCAAGAAAATGCGTCAGAACAAAAGAGCCTGACGGCTTTACGCCGCCTGAAAAAAGGTACGGCCTCGACCGGGGGACCAGCGCGGTACAAAACCCCAGTCGAGGCCGCGTGCGCCGATCGGCGGATCGAACGCGGAACCAGATCGCGGAACATCAGGTGCAATTTTGAGACGCATCGATGTCCTGATTCCAGATTTTCAATGTCGGAATTGGGACAGCGGTTGTGACGTAAGATCAGTGCCCGTAGCCCGGATGGAGCGCAGCGTAATCCGGGGGGAGTTTGTAGCTCCAAGAGTGAAGTGCACCGTTCGCACAAAACACTGGTGCCATCGCCCGGCTTGACCGCGACCCCAGTATTCCAGAGACGTTTTTTGAGATAAACGAGAAGTCGCGGCGTACTGGATCGCCCGGTCAAGCCGGGCGACGACAGTTTTGATTGTGGCGACCACTCACCCGCCGCGCTTCTCGGTCTGGTCGTAGACCAGCCGCGCGATCTGGTTGAGGCGGTCCTTGTCGGTGGGGCCGCTCAGCACATAGCCGACATTGTCTTCGGACCAGTACATCGCGCCGCTGTTTTCGGCGGCGGTGTAGCGCATCTGCGCGGTCTCGATTTTCGCGCGCGAGGCATAGAGCGTGAAGCGCTCGCCCGATGCGCTCTCATACATCAGGAACGAGGCCGGCCCGGTCGGGCCGGGCAGCAGCCGGCCGCCGACGAGTTTCAATCCGGTCGCGTCCAGCTCCGGCGCGCGGACGATCCAGCCGCAGCGTTTGGTCAGCCATTGCTGCAGATGCGCGCGCTCGCTGCCGGGCACCTCGACGGGATGGCGGACTTCGACCACGTACAGCCGGTGCGCGTCCAGCGCATCCACGGTCAGAGTCTGGAACGCCGACGGCGAAGTCGCCACGCCACGCGCCAGCCAGCCGACCCCACCGCCGGCGATGAATGCCACCAGGGTCGCGGCGATCGCGCCATACACCAGTTTGCGCGGCTGCCGCACCAGCCGCTCGATCTCCAGCCGCTTCGGCACCGCCTCGTCGGCGACGGAGTCGTAGCGCGCATGCAGCGCGTCGGCCATCGCGCGCCATGATTGCACCCGTACGGCGTCGTCGGGATGGCCCGCGAGCCACGCCTCGACATCGCCGCGACGTTCCGCCGGCAATTCGTTGTCGACGTAGGCGTGCAACTCGTCTTCGGTGACGGGAATTTTGGGGTCGGTCATTGTCGTTGTCTCTGTGTAAGTCTTGAAGTCGTAAGTCTTGGCGTCTGTCCAACCTTGATCGAAAATGGCTTGTCGGCCGGCTGCGGTCGCGGCTCAAACTCGTTCATCACATGCATAATGCTTGCCATCATTTCACCCGCCGAAGTGCTGTGCGTTCGCCCTCGAGCGAGGCCTTCACATGGGCGCGGGCGCGGGCGAGGCGTGACATCACGGTGCCGATCGGCACGCCCTGAATGTCGGCGACCTCGCGGTAGCTCAATCCCTCCAGCATCACCAGCAGCAGCACCGAGCGCTGCTCCTCCACCAGTGTCGCCAGCGCGCGGGCGATGTCGCGGCCTTCGGCTTCGGTGCCGCTGGCATCGGGATTGTTGTCGAGCAGCGGCATGAATTGCGGCCGCCGCGCCAGCGAGCGCCGCCGGTTCTTGTTGAGATTGGTCAGGATGGTGTAGAGCCAGCTCCGCACGTCGCCGCCGAGAAACAGCCGCTCCGAACGCAGCGCCCGCACCAGCGTGTCCTGCACCAGATCGTCGGCGATATCGGCATCGCGCGCCAGCGCGCGAGCATAGCGGCGCAGCGCCGGAATCATGGCCTCGACACTCTGGCGGAACGCGGTCATTGACACCAAGTCTTCAGTTGATTTTTCGGTTGGTTCCGGCGCGAACGCCTTACCCAACATAACACCCAAAACACGCAACTATTCCGGCTGTTAAGCCTGTCGGGGCAAACAGCTCGAACAGGAGGTGGATTTGGGCTGTACCGCCCGGGAGGGCTGGTGTACCCCCAGACCTGACCAGGGTCGATTGGAAGCTTAAATGTCGCAAAATGCAGGTCTGATGCAAGGCAAGCGCGGGGTCGTTCTCGGCGTCGCCAACAACCGTTCGATCGCCTGGGGTATCGCCAAGGCCTGCCACGCGGCCGGCGCGGAAATCGCGCTGACCTGGCAGGGCGACGCGCTGAAGAAAAGAGTCGAGCCGCTGGCCAAAGAACTCGGCGGTATCCTGCTCGGCCATTGCGACGTCACCGATCCCGCCACCATCGACGCTGTATTCGATGTGCTGAAGGAGAAGTGGGGCAAGATCGACTTCGTCGTGCACGCCATCGCGTTCTCCGACAAGGACCAGCTCGACGGCCGCTATCTCGAAACCACCGCGGATAATTTTTCCAAGACCATGCTGATCAGCTGCTACTCGCTGACCGCGATCGCGCAGCGCGCCGAAAAACTTCTGAGCGACGGCGGTTCGATCGTGACGCTGACCTATTACGGCGCCGAGAAGTGGATGCCGCATTACAACGTGATGGGCGTCGCCAAGGCGGCCCTTGAGGCCAGCGTGCGCTATCTCGCCGCCGATCTCGGCGAAAAGAACATTCGCGTCAACGCGATCTCGGCGGGGCCGATCAAGACGCTGGCGGCGTCCGGCATCGGCGATTTCCGCTACATCCTGAAATGGAACGAATACAACTCGCCGATGCGCCGCACCGTGACAACGGAGGAAGTCGGCGACAGCGCGCTGTATCTGCTTTCGGATATGTCGCGCGCCGTCACCGGCGAGGTGCATCACGTCGATTCCGGCTATCACGTCGTCGGCATGAAGCGCCCGGACGCACCGGATATTTCGCTGGCGAAGGACTGACGAGTTTTACATTGGCTGCGGTCACATTTTACTCGTCATGCGCGGACTTGATCCGCGCATCCATCCCCTTAAAGAAACGTCGTTGAATGATGGATTGCCGGGTCAAGCCCGGCAATGACGAGGAGCGATATGCCTGTCATCTACTACATTCGCCATGGCGAAACCGCATGGAACGCCGAGGGACGCTTTCAGGGATCGCAGGATATTCCGCTCAATGAGCTCGGTCGCACCCAGGCCGTCGCAGCCGGCGGCATTCTCGCCGATCTGATCGCGCGCGACGGCCACGCGCCATCCTCGCTGCCGTTTGTGGCAAGCCCGCTCAGCCGCGCCCGGCTGACCATGGAGTTGATGCGCGAAACGCTAAAGCTGCCGCCCGACGAGTACGCCGTCGACGACCGGTTGCGCGAGATCGGTTACGGCCAGTGGGAAGGCCTGACCTTGCCCGAAATGCAACTGCACGACGCCGTCACCTTCGCCTCCCGCAATGTGGACAAATGGGGAGTCGCAGCACCGTCAGGCGAGAGCTATGCCAGCGTCACGCAGCGCATGCGGGAATGGCTCGATTCCCTGCTCGTCGATACGGTAGCCGTCGCCCATGGCGGCACCATGCGGGCGCTGATGGTCGCGCAGGGCATCGCGACGCCATCAGAGGCCGCCGAGACGCCGATCGGGCAGGGCGTGGTCTATGTGTTCGGTGAGGGCGGGATCCGGAAGTACGGTTGAGTTCTTTTCCCTCTCCCGCTTGCGGGGGAGGGTGCCGAGCAAAGCGAGGCGGGTGGGGGCTCTCTCCGCGAATCCCATCGCAGAGCGAGTGCCCCCCAAACCCTTAGGGTCGTGGAGGGGGGGGCGGCCGCGAGCACCGG
>Ga0193699_10000717_pt1 | contig 13532 bp, 12 predicted proteins | sample L3c2metaG_FD_160095 | JGI IMG/M metagenome (GOLD analysis project Ga0193699, IMG submission 160095) | Soil microbial communities from a riparian zone of the East river system, Colorado, United States - L3c2 | ecosystem: Environmental > Terrestrial > Soil > Riparian zone | place: USA: East... | reverse complement strand
CGCCCGTCCCGGGCTTCGTCTGCCTGGTACGGCGAGACGAATACGACGACGTCGCCGCGCTTCGGTTCCCGGTACGGCGGAAGACTTGCGCGGCTGAACGGCACATGCGCGCCGTAGATCGCCTTGTTGACGAAGAGCCAGTCACCGACGAGTAGCGTCGGGATCATGCTGCCGGACGGAATCCTGTAGGCCTCTATGACGAAGGCCCTCAGGACGAGGAAGATCGCCAGCGCGCCTACGATCGACTTGAAATTCTCCCAGACGCTCTTGAGCCGGGACCGGTGCGAAACGGGGCGCGCCTTTTGAGCGCGCCCCGCGTTTGACGGAGTTGCCAAGGAGCTTAGGGGTTTCTGAGGTGCTTGTTGACGAGTCGGGTCATCTCGAACATGGAGACCTGTCCGCGGCCGAAGATCGGACGGAGGTTCTCGTCGGCGTTGATCATGCGGCGATTCTTCGAATCCTGAAGACCTTTCCGCTTGATGTACTGCCACAGTTTCTTGGTGACTTCGGTGCGCGGCATCGGCGAGCTGCCCACTACGTTGGCGAGATCGCTGCTCGGCTGCATCGGCTTCATGAACGCCGCGTTCGGCGTGCGCTTCTTGCCCGAGGATTTCCGGCGGCTGCTCTTACGACCGCCCTTCTTTGCCGCTTTTCTAGATGACTTTCTGGCCGAAGACTTCCGGGACGAGGACTTCTTCCTTCCTTTGCTCTTCTTTTTTGCTGCCATCTTGTCTCCTTGTTTGATGATCGGATGCGAATTGCTACAGAGGTGAAACGCCGTCCGTCAGGGGAGCAAACTATAGTGCCGTAGGGCGAAAGCAATAGGGAACCGAAAGACTTTCCCTATGAGAAACACGGAATTCCAGAGGGGAAAAGCAGCATTTTTGCGCCAACGGCGACTCGGCGCCTCCTCGCTACTTCGCCAATCCTTCGAGGAGCGTCAGCATTTTTACGTCGTACGGGTCGGGTGAATCGTCGTCATCCGCTATCTCGTAGTTCTGCTGTGGAGTCTCCAGAATCAGAGGTATTCCGCTGCTGCGCCGGTCCTGCATGAGCCACTCGAACGGCTGCTTGCCAATGCGTCCGTCCCCTATGAGAACGTGCCGATCTCTGTTGGAGCCAAGCTCGCCCTCGCTGTCATTCAAATGAAAGAAAGAGGGCGGTTCCCCAGTGGCTTCCTCGAATTCATCGAGCACCGCTGTGAACGCCTGCTTCGACTTCGTGATGTCGTATCCAGAGGAGAATAGGTGGCAAGTATCGAGACCGTATCCCGTTCTTCCTCGCAGAGACTTGGGAACGTGGGAGAGAATCTGTCCCACCTCTTCGGCCGTCTTTCCCATCGTCTTGCCGGCTCCCGCGGTATTCTCCACGAGCAGCCGCGTCTCCGAATCGATCGTCTCCAGTGCAACGACGATTGCCTTCGCGATCCGCTTTGTCGAGTCGGCGCGTTCGCTCGTTCCTGCTGAGCCAGGATGAAAACACACCGCACCGACACCGAGTGCGCTCGACCGTTCCAGCTCCTTCGTCAGCCCGGCGCTCGCTCTCGCCCACTTATCGTCCTCGGGTGTGGCGACGCTCAGCACATAGGCCCCGTGCACGACGACGTTCGCTGGTTTGATCTTCGTCTTCGCCAGCGCCGCCTTGAAACGCGCCACCCGCTCCGGCTTGATCGTCGACTTGTCCCCGTAAAACTTTGGGATCGCGGTGAATACCTGAAGAGCGGTCATTCCGGCATTTCCCGCGCGGAGAACGGCCATGTGTATCCCGCCATTGTCGATCGTGTGCGCACCTATGTATCGAGTCATGACACTCGGCTTTGCAAGTACTCTACCGCGTGAGGCAATCCGCTATCGCCAGCGGCCGACGCGATAACCGACGCCATCCCCATAGGGAGATCCCGATTTGTCCGGGGTCTTCCACCACACTGTGATCTTGCCATGATCGAGGGCAACCCACGGCATGAGGGCGAGGACATCGTCCGGTGTGACCTGGCCCCGCTGTTCGAAGATGTGGCCCGCTGATCGAGAGAGCGCGATTCCGATTCTCGGTATCGTCGCGTTCGGATCCTCGAATACCACGACGACGCTATCGCCCATCCCAGCCACGCTTGCCGCCGACGGAGCATTGCCATAGACCACGGCGACGGGCGCGTGAAACATCCCACCCTTGTCCATCGAGTGAGCGAAGAAGACGCCAGCTCCATCGTTTCCCTCTATGAAGTACACGAGATGGAGATACCCGCTTACTGAATCGTAGTAGACTCCAGGAGCGGGGCGTTCGCACCCGCGCCGGCCGCGGTCCCGCGATTCGACGGTGACTGGAGTCTGCCAGGTTGCACCTCTATCTCCCGAATGCTGCATCGAGAGGACAACGCCGCTGTCGCTACGCGACGACCACCAGACGCGAAACAAGTCGGCGCTGCTTCCCGAGGTTCGAATCGATCGGATGCACGGATTGGGCGCTCCCACCACGGACGGTAGATTCGCGGACATCAGCCCGCTGCGTGTGTCGGGATCGCCGAGCTGCGAGTGGCGGTAAGAAACGTCTCCCCACTCGACCGACTCCATCACACAGGCTGAAAACCACACGAGGGGAAGCAGTGTCACCAGCGCGCGAAATCTCATCCGCACAAGCTAGCGGTTGGGTGATGACATATCTTTCCAGAGCAACCCGCCCGCTATATCGAGGAATTCAGGAATGTCCGCCTCCGCAGTTCGGCCGAACCGCTCGGCCTCGTCGAGCCCCGCTGACTCTCCCGGCTCAAAATCAAAGACAGACGACACTGGCGTTGATAGCGTGTCACCAGAGTCGGCCGCGCACATACTCACCGGGTTCAACGGGAATCGGCGCGTACCGCCGCCGGTGAACGAGCCGATCAAGAGTTATGCGCCCGGGTCGGTGGAACGAGCTGCGCTGAAGGAGCGCCTCCGCTCGATGTCGAACGAAAGAGTGGACATCCCTCTCATTATCGGAGGCAACGAGGTCCACAGCGGTGAGACGGCGGAGACGGTCATGCCCCACAACCACCGTCACGTGCTTGCGCAGTGGCACCGCGCGAGCGCGGCGAACATTGACGAAGCGATCCTCGCCGCACAGAAGGCGGGGCGTGATTGGGCGAACTGGGCGTGGGAAGATCGGGCGGCGGTATTTCTCAAGGCAGCCGAGCTGCTCGCGACCACCTGGAGGGCGACCCTCAACGCCGCTACCATGCTCGGCCAATCGAAGACCGCGTTTCAGGCCGAGATCGACGCCGCGTGCGAGCTGATCGATTTCTGGAGATTCAACCCGCACTACGCGCAAAGTCTCTACGACGAGCAGCCGCTGAGCGACCGCACGATGTGGAATCAGCTCGACTACCGGCCGCTCGAGGGATTCGTGTACGCGGTAACGCCGTTCAACTTCACATCGATTGCCGGCAATCTTCCGACCGCGCCGGCACTGATGGGAAACACGGTAATCTGGAAGCCGGCGTCGAGCGCGATGCTGAGCGCGCATTACATCATGAAGCTGCTCGAGGAAGCGGGACTTCCGCCGGGAGTGATCAACTTCGTGCCCGGCGATGCTGGCCTCATCTCCGACAAGCTTCTCGCGCACCGGGATCTCGCCGGCGTGCATTTCACCGGCAGCACCGCCGTCTTCAACAACATGTGGAAGACGATCGGCGCAAGCATGTCGCGATACAAGTCCTATCCGCGCATCGTCGGCGAGACCGGCGGAAAGGACTTCATCGTCGCGCACTCGTCAGCCGACCCTGTGGCTCTTTCGGTGGCGATCGCGCGCGGAGGGTTCGAGTACCAGGGTCAGAAGTGCTCGGCGGCGAGCAGAGTCTACGTCCCCGAATCCATCTGGCCCGAGGTGCGCGATCGGACCGTTGCAATCATGCAGGACATCAAGATGGGAGACGTCACCGATTTCCGGAATTTCATGGGCGCCGTCATCGACAAGAAGGCGTTCACGAAGATTGGTGAGTACCTCGAGCACGGACGCAAGAATGCGAACATCGTGGCCGGAGGGGTCGCGCGTGGAGAAGACGGCTATTTCATCGAGCCGACACTGATCGAGACGAAGGATCCCGCGTATCGCCTGCTCTGCGAGGAGATCTTCGGACCCGTCGTCACCGCATACGTTTATCCGGACTCGAAGTGGGAGGAGACACTCCGCATCGTCGACGAGACGTCGCCTTACGCGCTCACCGGCGCCGTCTTCAGCAGGGAGCGTAAGGCAATACGCGAAGCTGCGCTCGTTCTCCGCAACGCCGCGGGCAACTTCTACGTCAACGACAAACCCACGGGCGCGGTCGTCGGGCAGCAGCCGTTCGGTGGAGCGCGCGGCTCGGGTACGAACGACAAGGCCGGGTCGAAGCTCAACCTCGTGCGTTGGATCAGTCCGAGGAACATTAAGGAGACGTTTTCCCCGCCGACTGACTACCGCTATCCGTTCATGGCCGAGGAGTAGGAAACGGAAGTCTAGAAGCGCGCCTCAACGTATAGGTTGGCGCGCACGGCCTTCTCGGGATAAATCCCTTTCGCGACATCGACGCGGACTAGTCCATCCATGAACGACGCCCCGACTCCAGCCCCGCTCAGTGGTCGACCGGGGTGCGAGAAATTCGTGCGGCTCCCCGCCCAGCCTAGATCTCCGAACACGATTTTGCGAATGCCCACCGATCTCGTGCCGAGCTCGAGGCTCGACATCCAGAACGCATCTCCGATCGCAGCGCCGGCTCTCTGACCGCGCACGGTCTGGACGCCGCCGAGGAAGAACTGCTTCTGAATTGGCACCTGTCCGCCGGACGTGCCGGCGCCCAATGTGAGCGCGCCGTCGAGGGCGCGTCCAAGTCCACGCGAGAGAGTGGTCTGCAGCGAGCCGCGCGAATAGTCGAACGTACCGGCTGCGCCCTCGACCTTCACGTCGGTCAAAGCGCGGAAGCCGTGCGGGTCGAGGCCATATGAAGAGTGGTGTCCGACCGATAGTCCGACGATCGTTCCATTCACTGCGTTGATGTTGGTCAAATCGCCTTTGACGCCGCCGGGATGCGATACCGAGAACTCGGTGTGCACGGTCGCGTCGAAGTGTTGTTCGCCGAAGAGCTGCCAACTGTTGAAGATCCCCTCGTCTTTCTGGCCCTTCAGCTCCGCGCCCCACGTTCTGTAATAGAAACCGTCGTCGCGTCCGAACAAGAGCGCGGATACAGAGCTGCTGAATCCGAGCGGATCGCCCCAGTCATTCGATGCGACCAGCCTGCGGTAGACTCCGATACCGATCGTGCGGCGACCATCGGTGCGATCGAGCCACAGCTCTCCGTTGGGCGACAGGTCTGCGATGCCGAGCCTGAGCTGCGTGTGGGCGCTGTAGCCGCGGCCCAGGACCTGATCAGCAGCCAGCGCGGTAGAGAGTCCTTCGATGCGATTGAAGCGCGTGTACGGCACTCCCCAGGACAGAGTCGGACGCTGCGGCGAGAACTCGGGCTGCGCGCCGAGCGTCAGAGCTTCCGAGACGAGAGCATCGCGCTCCGCGGTTCCGAACACGGCTTCGCCGTCGTCGTAGATCGATTTCGGCAGCTCGCTCGAGTGAGCAAGCGCAATCGTGTCGCAGGGAGTGCGGACCAGAATGCGAAGGCCTTCGTCTGATCGATTCTGTCGCCGAACCCGCTCGGTTCCAGTCTTACACTCGTTGCGGCGCAGCTCTCTACGAGTCGCGCGTGAAACCGAATCACGGGCTGTATCGCCCACCGCAATCGTGAAGTCGGGCATTGGCTCGGTCCCGTTGACGCTGGCGTAGCTGTAACGCTGCTCGAGCTTGAAGGGGATGTGCATGAAGCTCACCTGCGCCTCGCCCTCGACGGTCTGCGAGCGTGGAAGCCAGAAGCGTCCCTCGTGGAGGCCGTACTCGACCGTTATCGCGCTGACCATCCCCTTCATGGGCGTGATCATCGGCTTCACCCAACGCGGAATGTCGTCATCGGGTGTGTTGTCTTCCTCGTTGGCCGCCTTGGCGACAGCCATGATGTCCATCTCCTGAGCCATCCGATAAACCGCGCGCACAAGATGCGCGGTCGACGCATCGAACCAGAGAGATCCAACCGCCACGTTCCACTTAGGCTCCCGCGGACGGATGAGAAGCTCGCGCAGCTGGAGTCGCTGGCCACCAGGAAGCTGGAAGCTCACGGAGTCGCCCGATGCGTAGGTGTAGTACGCTTCGGCGCCGGTGGCGAGCGGGTGGATCATCTCGTTCTCGCTGACATCGGCTTTGGCGAGTCCCGACCCGACCCAGAGCGTTTCGCGGCCGGGGTAATACGGGATGTCGCCCACCGAGCCGAAGTCGATGTGTCCGCGTCCAACGCCATCGAGCATAGGAAAGGCGCTGCGCTGCCCTTTGACGTCGATGACCGCACCCGTACCGCGCTGCCAGACGACGTGCGCGGCGCGTTCGCTGCGCATGAGAAGCCGATCGCGACCAATCCGCTTGAATCCCATGCCCACTGACATGCGCTCGTAACTGCTGGCGTCATAGCCGGTGAGGGTCGAGTCCTGATTGAGTCTCGCGGCGCGCGCGCGAAGCAGAAGATCCCTCGCGGCCGCGTCTTTGAACGCGGAAGCGAGAACCGCGGGCGTGATAGGCGGGCGCTTCGCGAGTCGGTTTGCTTTCCGCACGGAATCACGGGCACGCGCTTTCGCCATCACCGAATCGCGGCGCTCCTCTCGCCGCACCATGATGGAATCGTTCTTTGCTTTCGCTACGCTGTCCATCTTCTCCTTGCCCCCGATCTGGAGGGAGACCGAAGTCTGCGCGAACACGACGGCGGCAACGAGAGCGAGCATCAATTTCTACCTTGGGATGTTGAAAGAAAAACCGAGCTGCCAGAGCACCAGATCGGTCTTGCTGTTGCGCGGATGCGGCGTGATGGTGCCGTCCGGATTGTCGGTGATGTCGCCCTTATTGAGATAAGTGGCGCGGCCGCCGTAGTAGTATCTCGCTCCGAGATTGAAGGCGCCGCTCTCTCCCACTGGAATCAAGAGACCGCCACCAAAAATCCATGCGTGCGAGGCATCGCTGGAATTCTCGTCCGATGCATACTCGAACCCGCTGCCAGGATCCTTCAGAGTGGAGGTTGTAGTAAACATGGTCAAGGCAACCGCTGCGTTTGCATAGGGGCGAAACGGTCCGTCGGGGATCATGATCTGTGGTCCGATCGCTCCCCACGCGATGCTGTTCGTCGTTTCCATATCGAGCGCGACGCGGCCAAAGGTGCCGAAGAAGGACGCATCCAATCGCTCTTTCCCGTACTGAACTCCGCCGACATCGGCGCGAAGATTCAGAAATCCGCGGTAGTCAAGCTTGAACATCCCGTTGAGATCGAAGCCGTAGCCTCGACCAACGTTGCTGGCAAATTCTCCCTTGGGCTGTGACATCGCGCCATTCCCACCGAGAGTGAAGCGTGACGGACCTGACTTTGTGCTTGGAAGCATTTGCGCCTGAAGACCCGTACCAAATGCGAAAATGAAAGCAGTGCTTAGTACCGACACGGCTCTGGACTGCATAGTTTCTCCCTCTGGTTTGCAACGAGTGTTGGCACGGACGGTGCCCGGTCCGCTGCCCAACGCCATATCCTTCTACGGTAACAGGTTATAACGGGTTTCAGCGGCGAGCAAACACGTTACTGACCTCTCCTTGCTACACTTCTGATCGTTCAATGGTGACAGTTTTGGAAAACTCAACGCCGGCCCTCCGCGTCAAGGGACTCCGGAAGGCCTACGACGATGTCGTCGCCGTAGATGGTCTTGATCTACAGGTCGATGCCGGTGAATGCTTCGGGCTCCTCGGACCCAATGGCGCCGGTAAAACGACGACTATGGAGATCTGCGAAGGACTACTCTCCGCCGACTCTGGAAGCGTCGAAGTCCTCGGCCGGCGCTGGGAGTCCGATGCGCGCGATCTCCGCGAGCTCCTCGGCATCCAGCTTCAGGACACCCAGCTGTCCGAGAAGCTGACGGTAGACGAGACGCTCACTCTTTTTCAGAGCTTCTATCGAGATGCGCGTGATGTCGGCGAGGTCGTCGACAAAGTCGAGCTGGGAGAGAAACGTTATGCGCGAGTAGGGTCACTATCGGGTGGCCAGAAGCAGCGGCTCGCCGTCGCCTGCGCTCTCGTCGGCAATCCACAACTCCTATTCCTCGACGAGCCGACGACCGGCCTCGACCCGCAATCCCGCCGTCAGCTGTGGGAGCTGATCGCAAAGTTTCAGGCCGAAGGCAGGACGATCGTGCTCACCACGCACTACATGGAAGAGGCCGAGCGACTCTGCGATCGCGTGGCGATCGTGGATCACGGGAAGATCATAGCGCTTGGATCACCGCGCGATCTCGTCGACTCGATCGATGTGGCGCACCTCCCGCCACCGGAGCCGCGGAAGACATCCGCGACGCTCGAGGACGTTTTCGTCTCTCTCACAGGCAGGACGTTACGCGATGAGTGAGCGAATTCCCTTCCCACTCGACGCTGATGCGCGCGCCGACATGAAGCCGTTGAAGCGAAGGAGCTGGAAGAACAGCTCGATGGTTCAGCTGACGCTCGTTCGATTCCGTGAGTTTATCCGCGAGCCGGAGGCAGTGTTCTGGACCTTCGTTTTTCCGATTCTGCTAGCGGCCGGGCTGGGGATAGCGTTCAGACAGCGCGGTCCGGACAAGGCGCAGATCGGCGTCGTCGGCAATGTCGCGAGCACCTCGTCGGTTCTCGCCGCGCTCAAAAAAGATTCCACGCTGGTTGTCGAAGTCTTCGACGACAGCGCGGCCGCGCGCGCGCTGCGCACTGGAAAGGTGGCGCTGTTGGTGTTTCCTGGATCGGCAATGGACAGCGTTCGTTACGTGTATGATCGCGGGCGCAGCGACGCGGTCAACGCGCGAGTCCTCGTCGATCGCGCTGTCCAGTCGGGCGCCGGGAGAGTGGACCCAGTGCGCGTCGGTGACACCTACGTAACAGAGGCAGGCTCCCGCTACATCGACTTCCTGATTCCGGGACTGCTCGGCATGAATCTCATGGGTGGCAGCATCTGGGGAATTGGATTCTCGATCGTGACGGCGAGGAGCAAGAAGCTGCTGAAGCGATTCATGGCGACGCCGATGTCGCGTTCGCAGTACTTGCTGTCGTTTCTCGCCTCACGTCTCAGCTTTCTGATTCTGGAAGTCGTAACGCTGGTCGGGTTCGGGCATTTCGCATTCGGCGTTCCGCTCAGGGGATCTCTTGGCACCTTATTCCTGATTTCTTTGCTCGCAGCAATTTCGTTCGGCGGACTCGGGCTTCTCGCCGCATCCCGCGCGCGCACGGTGGAGGCAGTTTCCGGCATCATGAATTTCATCATGCTGCCGATGTGGATTTTTTCGGGTGTGTTCTTCTCGTCCTCGAACTTCCCGCAGGTAGTGCAGCCGTTCGTAAAAGCGCTTCCGTTGACGGCGGTGAACGATGCGCTGAGGGCCAACATGCTCGAGGGCGCGTCGTTACCGGCGGTGACTCCACAGCTGCTGATCATTCTCGCGTGGGGACTTCTGACGTTCTTCGCCGCGCTCAGGCTGTTCCGCTGGCGGTGACGATGTGAACGAGCCGCCGCCGCCCGCGTCCGGGAAGGTTCTAGCGGTCAACGACTCGCTCTCGATTCCACGGAGCGAGCTCGACGTCAGAGTATCGAGATCGTCCGGCGCCGGTGGGCAGCACGTCAACAAGACATCCTCGCGCGTCGAAATTTTCTGGAGCATCACTGGGTCGCGGGCGCTCAGCGACGAACAGCGCACACGGCTGCTGGACAAACTCTCCTCGCGACTCACCACCGAAGGGAGCATTCGCGTCGTCGCCAGCGACATGCGGAGCCAGAGCCGCAATCGCGAGCTCGCCGAAGAACGTCTGGCGGAGCTTGTCCGGCGTTCACTCGTGGTCCCACGAAAACGAAAACCGACGAAACCCACGCGCGCCGCGAAAGAAGCCAGGCTCGAATCAAAGAAGCTGCACTCGAACAAGAAACGGACGCGCCAGAACAAATCGTTCGACTGACGCACAGAAGTACCGGGTAATCCCGGCTGATTAGATTTGTCGGCTACTCTCCCGCTGTCCGCCGACTCCCCCCTCGATCTCCCTTCATTGAACGACGGCCGCACCCACGCTTCGCGCGGACAGATCATTGCCGCGTTTGCTTCCATATACATCGTCTGGGGGTCCACGTATCTCGCGATCAGATACGCCATCGAGACGATTCCACCCTTCATCATGGGCGGAGCTCGTTTTCTCGTCTCCGGCGCGATGCTTTACGCATGGGCTCGATACCGTGGCGCGCCGAGTCCGACGCGATTGCATTGGCGAAACGCCCTGATCGCAGGCGCGTTTCTGCTGCTAGGAGGAAACGGCGCGGTCGTGTGGGCGGAGCAGTTCGTTCCGTCTGGTCTTACCGCTCTTCTTGTCTCGATCCTTCCGTTCTGGCTCGTGATCATCGAGTGGGCGAGACCACCACGTCGCCGTCCCAGTAGCGTCATCATCGCCGGGCTCGTGCTCGGCTTCATTGGCATAATCGTGCTCGTCGGGCCAGGCAACGTTGGAGGTCACGGCGACATTCGTCCGCTCGGCGCATTGGTGCTGATACTCGGATCGCTGTCGTGGGCGATCGGATCATTCTGGTCGCGTGACGCCGAGCTGCCCAGATCGGGGCTGCTCACGACCGGAATGGAGATGCTCGCTGGCGGTGCGCTGCTGCTTATAGTGGGAGCCGCGAGCGGCGAGCTCTCGCGCTTCGACATTCATCAGGTGTCGAAGGTGTCCACGATCGGCTTGCTCTACCTGGTCACTTTCGGGTCGCTGATAGGCTTCACGTCGTACATCTGGCTGCTCGACAAGGTTTCGCCGGCTAGGCTCGGAACGTACGCGTACGTGAATCCTGTCGTGGCGGTGCTGCTAGGATGGGCGATCGCGGGCGAAAAGTTGTCGATCCGTACGGGTATTGCTGCGGCAATCGTGATCTGCGCGGTGGCGTTGATTACGACCGCGCGGCGCACGACTGCCACACACAGTGGCTAGCGAATACGTTCCCAGGGTCTAACTGCGTGTGGCCACGAGAAGAGATTCGGGTGAAACAAGTGGGCCAGGAGCTCCACTCCCTCCACAACTCGCGGCCCGGGCCGAGCGAAGTACGCGTTAGCATCGACAGCGTAGACTTCCGCATCTGAGATCCGTGGCATTTGTCGCGCGAGCTCGGTCGCGCGCTCGAGCCGGTATCCGCACGGCGAAACGATAATCATCTCAGGTTGAGCCTTGGCGACATCGTCCCAATCCATTCGCACTGAGTCCTCACCGGGCCGGCCGAGTGGATCTTCACCGCCCGCAAGCGAGATCATCTCAGGCACCCAGTGACCACCGCAAAAGAGCGGCTCGGTCCATTCCAGAAACACCACTCGACGAATTGGCGCCTTCGCCACGGCCGCGCGCACCGCCGCCAACCGCCCGTTGTGATCACGCACGAGTGACTCCGCCTCATCAGTTCTACCAATGGCCCGGCCAACTGCCACGACATTGTCGACAATTTCAGCGATGTTCCTGGGAGTTAGAAACAACACCTCCGGGCGTAGATCAAACTTCCGTACTGCACGTGTCAACTCGTCTCCCGACGGCGCGCACACGCGACAAAGATTCTGGGTGAGGATGACGTCGGGCTTCAAATCGCGAAGCAGAACTTCGTCGATCCGGTACAACGTGTCGCCGCTGTCCATTCGCTCTGCCACGGCACGATCGATCGCGCCGGGAGAAGCGTCGTCGAGATCGAGAGTCGGACGGCTCACGATCGGCAGCTTCGTCACAGACGAAGGGTAATCGCATTCATGCGATCGCCCGACAAGCTCATTACCGGCGCCGAGCGCGTGTACCATCTCGGTGCCCGCAGGAAGGAAAGAGACTATCCGGGGCATCCTACTCTATGTCGCAAAACATGAAACGTTCGTCGCGGAGCACCGTTTCTCCGACACGATAGCGGATAGGAGCGCTGAACTGTGGTCCATCCGACACGAATGTATGGAACTCACCACGTTCACCGCATGGATCCGCTGTCGGAGGAAGATCGGTGAGAAGCTCTTCATCGAATAGCCGGCCGGCAAACCCGGCGTCCAGCTGCGTTGTGTCCACGCAAACGACACGAGCGGAAAACCCGTCGGCGATGAATCGCCGAGCAAGGGCACCGGTGTCCAGACCCCAAATCGGGAACATCGGCTCGAATCCACTTCCTGACAGCAAACGCTCACGATACGCGCGGACGTCCTCAAGAAAAAGGTCGCCGAACGCGATGTAGCGGACCTCCGATAGCTCGCGTCTTATATGCCCAAGAGCCGCGTGAAAAGCCGCTTCGTATGCCTCGTTCGTGCAGCTCGGATCTAGCGAGATCTCGAACAGCGGAAGCCCTAGCCGTTCTACTTGCGCTTCGAGCATCGAGCGCCTGACACCGTGCACGCTGATACGATCGTAGCCGCGCGTGACACTCGTAAGAAGGCCGACGACTTCCACACCGGGGTCACTGGACAGCGCGTCCAGCGCTAACGCGCTGTCCTTTCCACCACTCCAGCTGAGAACGACAGAGTTCTTCACGAAATAGTCGAACTCGTCAGGCGAGCGTTTCCAACGACTCTCCGCTCGTCATGGCTCCGGCCGCCCGTGGTACCCGGTGCTCAGCGGTGCGAGGCTTGTACACGCCGAACTTGCGGAATACCCATTCTCTCCACTCGTCGAGAATCTCATAGAACGTCGGAATCACAACGAGTGTCAGCAGCGTCGACGTAATTACGCCACCGATGACCGCGCGCCCGAGCGGCGCACGGAACTCGGCGCCTTCACCGATTCCCAGCGCAACCGGAATCATGCCGGCAATCAGCGCGAGCGTCGTCATCATGATCGGACGCAAGCGGATCGCGCCGGCCTCGATTAGTGCTTCGCGCCGAGGCAGGCCGTCCTTCTCACGCGCCCACTTGGCGAAGTCGATGAGAAGAATCGCGTTCTTCGCCACGATTCCCATCAGCAGAATGACTCCGATGAGACTCATGATGTTGATCGTCGTGTTGGTGAACATGAGCGCCAACATCACGCCGATCAGCGACAGCGGCAGCGAGATCATGATCGCCAGCGGCTCGAGGAACGATCCGAACTGCATCACCAGAATGAGATACATCAGCATCACCGCGATGCCGAGCGCGGAGAAGATGCGGCCGAACACCTCTGCCTGACTTTCGGATTCGCCGCCGGTGGTCATGTGGACTCCCGGTGGCATCGTGATCTTGGCAATGCGGGCATTGATGTCCTTCATCACCTCGGTGAGCGATCGGCCTGAAGTGTTGGCCTGAACCGTCACAACGAGATCGCCATCGAGGTGCGTTATCTGCGCCGGACCAACTGACGGCGTGATCGTCGCAATTTGACCAAGCGGCAGCGTACGCGGCTGACCATCAGGACCGGTGACAACGAGCGGTAGCTGTTCCAGATCGGCTGCGCGCTGCCTGGCTTCGGGAGCAAGGCGG
>Ga0193699_10000716_pt1 | contig 13546 bp, 11 predicted proteins | sample L3c2metaG_FD_160095 | JGI IMG/M metagenome (GOLD analysis project Ga0193699, IMG submission 160095) | Soil microbial communities from a riparian zone of the East river system, Colorado, United States - L3c2 | ecosystem: Environmental > Terrestrial > Soil > Riparian zone | place: USA: East... | reverse complement strand
CAGGATTGCGAGCCAGCACGCGCTCCAGTGTCGGCACGATGGGCGAGCTCTGCGGGTTGGGTTCGCGGCCGCCCGGCTTCCAGTAGTTCCAGGGGCTGAGATCCATGACCGCCTCGGCATAGAGCGTGGCGATTTCGTCGTCGTCGGAAAACTGCGTCGCAGCCTTCGCCATTTCGGCCGCGTAGGCTGCGTCGAACGGCGCGCGGGCGGCCTTCGGATCGCTGTCGTAGCGCGCCGCGAGAGCGCCGATCAGCGCCTGTTCGCGTGGGCTTGCTTTGCCGGCAAGCGCCTTAGCCTTCTGCGCGGCAGCGTAGGCGGGCGCGACCGCGTCCTCCTGCATCGGAAGATTGATGTTGGGACCGAGCACCAGCGCCTCGCCCCAGAAGCACATGGCGCAGTCGGGATCGAGCTTCTGCGCCATGCGGAACGCGCGCTGCGCCTCGCCGTGATTGAACGCGTAGGCGAGACGCAGGCCCTGATCGAAATAAGCCTGTGCGCGCTCGTTCCCGGTCGTGATCTTGTAAGTGATGGAGCCGAGGCCGGGCCACAGCGGCGGCTCGGTTTCCGCGAATGCTGGCGCGGAGTTGGCTGCGCTCATCTCGGCGCGTGGCACTTCGGTCTGTGCCAGGCGAAGCATCATGTTCGGCAAGCCGGTTGCGGCCGGCGTGTGGCAGACCGGAAAATCCGGGCCGACGAATGGCGGCGATATGTCCACGGCGGTTGCGCCCGCACCGGCGAGGGTAATGATGTTCCCGGCCAGCAGCGTCACCAGGGCAGCGCCGCCGAGTGCCGCAGCTCCCGCGGAAACCAGTAGCCTTTGCGATTGCGTGAATGTGGCCATGACGTACTCCAAAATCGGGCAGAGGAAAAAATCTGCCGAATCTGAGATCCAACGGGTCGCACCGAGCCGGGATCCAAAGGAGACTCCTGAACGCGAATTTTGAGACTTTTCCGGCCGGTCTGCAAGAAAATTGCAATGTTTGTGCGCTGCGACACTCAAGCGTCGCGAAAAGGGCAGCAGTGCCACGTGGGGTCAGCGGGGTTTGCCCCCGATCTGCAGCCACCATTGCATGTCGACATGCACGAAAATCCTGTGCCGTTCCGCGCGGGAATTGACGCCGGTCCATGACGCACGATCCGCCGGTTCGCGGCGACCAGCTGTGGCGCAACCCCTTGGTCGCAGCCTGACCGGCGATAAACTGGCTGAGTTGCAATCTGCCTTATGACGCGCTTATGAATGACAACAGCAATCAGTCTCGATTTCATATAGCCCTCGGCACATCTTCTGCGCGTCGGCTGGCTCTCAGGCCGTATGAGCCGCAAAAGTGAAAACTCAAAACACCCCATTTCTTGTCTGGCAGGCCGCACATGTTTGACCACGATTCGATCCCTGCGCGGAAATGGGCGTCAAATTTGCCCGTCTCCCATAGTGCGGGGCATTCTGTGCCGGCAGTTGATGATGAGGCAACGGATGACGTCGCTGACATCTACAACCAGGCTGGTGACGATTATGTCGCTTATGCCGATGGCGATCCTTCTCAGCCATTTGCCTTTGACGGAATGCACGCGTACGCAGATCGCTGCGTCTGGGCCGTACTGGAGAAGAAACTGACTGACCTGCGGGCTTCCGGCGCAAGCTCGGTCAGGCTCCTCGATGCGGGTTGTGGACCCGGTACATGGCTGAGCCGACTGGTCATACGCGCACATGCGCTCGGATTCAGCAGCATTACCGCGCGTGGATTCGACATCGCACAGGCGCAAATACAACGGGCGCGGTTGGCGACCCGAAATCTTTCCAGCCTTCCTGGAGTGAATCTCACATTCGACGTTGCGGACCTTGCGGACCGGTTGCCGGAAGCCGATGCCTCCGTCGATCTGACTCTCTGCCTGTACAGCGCGCTCAGCCATCTGCCTGTTGCACGCTTGCCGGATATCTCAAAAGAGATCGTACGCGTCACATCGGGATATTTCATAACGACGGTCCGTCCGATTGGCAGCACTCCAACGGCCTTTGTCGATTCGATCGAGAAAGTCCTCCGATTAAGACAAGACCACGTCAGGGACCGCTGCGAAATCGACCTCAGCGACGGCCGACATATTGCGTTCAGTTTTCACCAGTTTACAGCGGTCGAATTGCTGAGTTATTTCGCCAGCGGTTTCGACATCGAAGATTTGCGCGGCCTCGACCTGTTTCATAGTCGATTCATGCCGGATCCCCGGTGGAACCCGATATGCCGGCCGGGCGATAGTCAGCTTGCCGATGAACTCGCGCGGCTCGAGAACGCGTATGCCACAAGCTCGAAGTTCATGGATCGCGCCACCCATCTCCTGCTCGTGGCACGCAACCGGCGAGCCGCTGCGCCTGCCGCCCGTGTCGTTGTGTCGACTTAGCACCGGCGACTTTTGTTTAAATCCGTATTTGTAGCCAACAGATCGGCGATCGAGTTCATGACGCGGCGAGAGTGGTTCGCAGGCGCGCGATCGCGTCGGGCAGGCCGCGCACCTTTATGATCCGGCCGGTGGTGTCGTAGTCTTCACTGAGCACGCGCGCATTCTCATACACAACGTTGAGCAGTCCCTGCTTCGCATACGGCAACACCAATTGGTCCTCCACCATCGCAGCTTCGAAGAACGCGATGATCATCTCGCGTAGCGCGGCCACGTCCTCGGGTGACTTTGCTGAGAGCAGGATCGCGTCGGGGTGCCTGGCGCGAAGGGCGGCACGATCCGCCTCGCTCACGCGATCGATCTTGTTGAGGAGCAGGCGCGACGGGACGACGTCCGCGCCAATCTCGCGCAGCACGCAGCGGCTCACCTCGAGCTGCGATTCGTAGGTTGGATCGGACGCGTCAACGACGAACAGCAGCAGCGACGCTTCGAGCGCTTCGGCCAGCGTCGACCGGAATGACGCGACGAGATCGTGCGGCAGCTTCTTGATGAACCCAACCGTATCCGAGACCAGCACCCGTGGCTTTGTCTCGGGCTGCAGGGCGCGTACCGTTGTATCGAGCGTCGCGAAAAGTTTGTCCGCGACCAGTACCTCGCTACCCGTGAGCGCTCGCATCAGCGACGACTTCCCTGCATTGGTGTAGCCGACCAGTGCGACCCGGAGCTGATCGCGACGCGTGGACCGACGCTGGTCGTTGTCTCGCTGGATATCCTCCAGCTGTTCTTTCAGCTCCGCGAGGCGATCGCGGATCTTGCGGCGATCGAGTTCGAGATCGGACTCGCCCGCGCCGACGCCCTGCTGCCGTCCACCGCCCGGCGATTCCCGCAAACGCGGCGAGACGTACTTCAACCGCGCCATCTCAACCTGCAGCTTCGCCTCGCGACTGTGCGCATGACGGTGAAAAATCTCCACGATCACACCGGTCCGATCGAGTATTTGCGCACCGGTTCCGCGCTCAAGGTTGCGGGCCTGGCTCGGCGAGATGTCATGGTCGACGATCACGAACTTCGGCTTCGGCGGCGCGTGAGGATCCGTCTCTTTCTGCCTGCCATTCGGCTTGTTCGCGTCGCCGTCCTCAAAGCGCTCGCGGGCCTTCGACTTGCGAGGAATAGCCATCGATCCGACGACGCCCGTCCCACCGGTAATTGCCGCGAGTTCCTCAAGCCGCCCCTTGCCCAGCACCGTCGCGCCGTCAATCTCGTCGCGCTTCTGCGATATCGTGCCGACGACCTCGTAACCGAGCGTATTCACCAGACGGCCCAACTCTTCGAGATCAGCGGCATGCGCGACGTTGTCGACGCCCGGGAGCTGGACGCCGACGAGGATCGCGCGCGGAACTGGCGGTTTGGTTTCCATGATGCGGCGCTTGCCGGGTCCTTCTTATGTCTGGCTCATGCCCTGGCACGTTTCGCGATGACACGGACGGCCAAGCCGCCTGTGTCATCGGCAGGAGCATGACGACAGGTTACGCGGCTTTGCGGACCGGATTCATTTCTCGGCGCCGCGCCGAAACGGCGCAGCCGCAGTCATGGACGGTTCCCCCCTCAATGACGAAGCCGCGCCGTTCCAGCGAGAGCCGAAGGGCTTCGTTGGCCGTGGCCTTTTGGGGGTCAACCCAGACGACCAGTACACCGGAGGGACTCAGGAAGTCCACTAGCCAGTCAAGCGCGACCTCGAGGGTTTTGAAGGTGCGCCGCCGCCAATCGACCAGCGCTACGTCGTATTGGCCGGCCGGATGGCCGCAGTTCGCTGTGGCTGCGGCGCGAGTATAGCCGCGGCGCTGCAGCTCCAGCATCAGTTCGACGCCCTTGGCGCCGGCGACGACGATTCGGTGCTGCTTCGAGCAGCTTGCGAGCGCGACCATCGGTTCAATGATGCGGTCGCCTGCTGGAGTGGTTCGAGAGAGGGTCATGATGTCACCATTTCGGTCTGACTACTGTTTTGGAGCTGACGCGGGGGCAGGCCGGCTGGCCATAAACCAGGCGTTTCGCGCAAGGCTAACCTGCGTGTTGAACGTGGATTGGTCGCCGTCGCGAGGTCCGCCCACCCATGTTGAGTTCAAGAATACCGGCGGCCGCGATCACTGACTGCAGTGACCATCTCCGCACGGCGGAATTGCTCTCCATGCGATCGAAGGGCCACCGCTCTTAGGATGGAGCGTCATGACGCGATCTCGCTTGAGAAGCTGACTTGAGCGACAACCTCTGCAAAATAGGCAAAACGACATAAAGAAACGAGACAGACGAAACGGGCACGATATAGTAATCGCGTAATGAGCGCTCGATCACGACTGCATTAATCGTCGAGTAACGCGGCGAACTGATGTAATTGCCTCTGATCGCGGCATTGCATTCTCGTCAGAGCGGACTTCCTCAACCGCACTCTGGTGTTGCTGCTCGGCTTCTTCCGCAGCTCGGTGAGGGAATGAATTTCTTCGCACAGGTCAAAGGCGTGGCATTGGCGCGTGGCGGATCAATCAGCTAAGTTTAAGCTCGTCACTTCCGTGTCCGCGGCCTTCCCAAGGGATCGCAATCTCGCCAACCAGGCAATCTCGCCAACTAGATGCGCGATGCTGACCGTCTCAAAAATGCCCGGCGGCTAAAAGCCCAAGCAGAATCGTGCCTGAGACGGCAAATACGGCGACCATATTAATCAGGTTTTGCATGACCATCGATATCGTCAATGATGCATAGGCCGGCGGCAGGCTCGTCTTTGATTTTTTGCGTTTCGCCTTTTGCGGCGTTGTCTTTGCAGACATGGCATCTCCCGGAGATGGCGGGTCAGGCCCCTTTGAGGCCTGACCCTGACGCTTTCCCTGTCGAGGTTTGCCCCCCGATCTGCAGCCACCATTGCATGCTCTCGGACGCGAAAGCTTAATGGGTCTGGTAAACCAAAGCTGACCAGAGCTGATGGTTTACGAATTCGCGATGTCTGTCCTCCGGCTGAGGAAAGGAATTGACGCCGGTCCATGACGCACGATCCGCCGGTTCGCGGCCACCCAAGTTGTGGCGCAATCCCTTGGTCGCAGCCCGCGGTTCACGCGTTCATGCGGCGCCGTCATTTCGGGGCCGGCGACACCCGCAGGATCCGGCCCGCCGCATTGTCGGTCAGCAGCCACAGCGCGCCGTCCGGGCCCTGCCGGACATCGCGAATGCGTTCGTTGAGATTCCGCAGCAGGCGTTCCTCTGATGTCACGGTGTTGCCGTTCAGCGATAGCCGTACCAGCATCTTGCCGGCCAGCGCGCCGCTGAAAACGCTGCCGGTCCATTTCGGAAACAGTTTTGCGGTGTAGAACGTCATGCCGGACGGCGCGATCGACGGCACCCAGTACTTGATCGGCTGTTCCATGCCGTCTTTGGCGGTGCGGTCGTGAATTTTCGCGCCGCTATAGTCGATGCCGTAGCCGATCACCGGCCAGCCGTAATTTTTTCCCTTGCCGATGATGTTGACCTCGTCGCCGCCGCGCGGGCCGTGCTCGGTCTCCCAGAGATCGCCGGAGGCCGGATTGATGGCGAGGCCCTGTTCGTTGCGATGGCCGTAGCTCCAGATTTCCGGTTTCGCGCCGGCGCGGCCGACGAACGGATTGTCTGCCGGCACCGAGCCGTCGGGTGCGATCCGGATGATCTTGCCGAGGTGGTTGCCGAGGTTCTGTGCCTCGTCGCGGTAGTTGAAATGCTCGCCCAGCGTGACGAACAGATTACCGTCGCTGGCCTGCGCGATGCGGCAGCCATAATGATTGCCCGACGACAGCGGCCCCTCTTGCCGGAAGATGATTCTTGGGTCGTCGAGCCGGTCACTGCCGTCGTTGAGTTTGGCCCGCGCCAATGCGGTGCGGCCGCCGCCGGCGGTGCGTTCGGCGAAGCAGAAATAGATCGTCCTGTTCTGCGCGAAGGATGTGTCGACGGCGACGTCGTGCAGGCCGCCCTGGCCCGATGCCCACACGTCAGGCACGCCCTTGAGCGGCGGCGAGAGCTGTCCTTCCGATGTGACGATGCGCATCCGGCCGGGGCGCTCGGTCACCAGCATCCGGCCATCGGGCAGGAACGCCAGCGACCACGGGTTGACCAGACCGCTGGCGACGGTCTGGACCTCGAGCTGGCCGGCCGACGACGCGAACGACACGTCGCCGCCGCGCGTTCCCGTGGCGATCAGGAATGACGCGGCAAGCAGGGTCGCGGCCGTCAGCGCCGCGGTAACAAGGACGACAGGTGCCTTCATCGTTGCCCGATCGCGGTGCTGATCACCGCGCGTTGTCGCGCTCAGATTGCCAATGGCTGAAAAAAATTAAATCTGGAGTTACCCCGGGATCGGCATCGCCATGGTGACCTTGATCGACAGCACCGTGAGGGTGACGATCAGGCACAGCGACAGCGCGCCGAACGCGAGCGAAGCGGCGACGGCGCCGGTCAATCGATGCGAAGCAACAGGCGCGGAGCGGCTTACGAAGCCCGCGGCGCCGGGCGACCGTATCATGGCCGAATTCCTTCAAGGCGCGGGCGAATCACCCACGACAACCCAAAATTTAAAAGGGACCGCTGGCAATATTGGGGCGGGAATGCCCCGAAAATGGCAAAATGGCGGCAAAGCGGGCGGTTATGCCCGCTATTCCAGCAGATATGCCCGCCATTCTCGCCGCCTCACGCCTCGGCGGCGATACCGGCGGGATCCTCGACTTCGGCACCCGGCCGCCAGTCCATGGCGACAAAACCCGGGGTCTGCTCGACCCGCCGCAACCAGGTGCGGATCGCCGGGAAGGCCGCGAGGTCATAATCGCAGCGGTCGGCGACGTGGGTGTAGCCGTAGAGCGCGATATCGGCGACCGTGAGTTGGCCAGCGGCGAAATAGTCATGGATCTTGAGGTGGTTTTCCATCACCTGCAGCGCCGCATAGCCGCGCTCCATCCAGTCCTCCAGCGCGTGGGTCTGCAGGTCGCGGCCGCCCTTGACCAGCGCCAGCCAGAAATAGGCGGCGCCGATGTTGGGCTCCAGCGCATGCTGTTCGAAGAACATCCACTGCAGCGCCTCGGCGCGTTCGACCCGAGATTCCGGCGCCAGCGAAGTGCCGCCGGCGACATACCAGAGGATGGCGTTGGATTCGGCGAGGTAGCGTCCATCGGCGACTTCGAGCAGCGGCACCTGTCCGCTGGGATTCATCGCGAGGAAATCCGGCGTGCGGCTCTCGCCGCGCAGGATGTCGATCTCGATGGCGCGATAGGGCGCGTTCAGTAGAGCCAGCGCGAGGCGGACCTTGTAGCTGTTGCCGGAGCGCTGCATCGAATAGAGTTTGTACATGCCGGATTTCGTTCGATCGGTGGGACGTGGGCAGGTGCCGCGCGCGAAATCGTTTGTTGCCCCGCAACGCGGCTAAACAATGATGCCGATGCGGATGCGTCGCAAGGGCCGTGAATTGGAAAAAGTCGAAAACTCTACCGCACTGCAACCGCGCAGAAAATCCTGCCAACACGCCAGAACAAATCAGATCACGCTTGCGCGATTCCGCGAACCTCGATCACCGATCCCAGGCGATCCCGCACCGCACGCTGCAATATGAAAACGTACAATGTCAGCAATACCAGCAGACCAAGGGGAATGCCGGTGACGCCGGCGACGATGCGTGACAGCAGCGGCACCATCCATGCCGCGGCCAGCAGGCTGATCTCATAGCCGCGGACTCCCCCGGCAAAACCGGCACAGGCCATGAATGCGATGGCAGGGCCCAGAATCATCAAATCGTAGTCGAGGGTATGCGGTGATGCCAGCAACGTCGCAATGGTCAGCAGGGCTGCCTTGATGTTGAAATCGCAGGAGCCGCGCCACGTCCAGGCGACGCCGCAGATGGCTGCGATCGAAATCGCACCCTGGGCGATATAGGCCAGGGGAATCCCGCCGCCCCACATGCGCACCACAGCGAACATGCTTTGCAATTTCTCGAAGCCGACGTCACCATTCTGCAGAAGAAGTTTGCGCGACATTTCGGTCGAAGCCGCGAAGGCGTACCAGATCTCCGTTCCGAACGCGGCCACGCTCAGGACAAACAGCGCCACAATGGTTGCCGCTGCCGCGGCGATAGCGCGCCACTGGTTCGACGCCAGCAGTGCAATTGGTATCACCAGCGCGAATTGCGGCTTGTAGGCGAGCAGGCCGAACAGGGTCCCCGACAATAGCGGCTGACGAGCGAGCGTCAGCAGAGCGGCGCCCAGTAAAGCCGCTGTCAGAAGGCCGTTCTGGCCATGTCCGAGATTGATGAAGACCGCCGGAAAGGCCAGCGCGAGCAATACCCAGAGATAGCCAAGATCGGGACGCGATTGGCGGATCGGTTGCAGGATGGCGCCGATAACCCCGACGTAAAATGCCAATGTCGCGGCCTGCCAGATGACGAGGGCGGCCGGATAGGGCAACAGCGCGAGAGGGGCGGCGACAAAGAGAAGAAACGGCGGATAGAACCACGCGTAATATGGCGTCCTGGCGCCGAAGATCTGCTGCTGGCGGGCATAATGCGCGGCCATGTCGTAGGCATTGGCCGCGTGCCCCTCCAGTGCCATCGACCCGGCCGCGTAAAAGCTGGAGAAATCGGTGCCGATCGGCTTGCCGTTGAGGTCGGTGAGGCCGTCCGAGACGATGACCCAGCCGGCCATCGCAACCGTGCAAATGCCGAGCAGAATGAGGCTATAGCCGCGCGCGCGCGTGGCGGTCAGCCACGCGCCGGATCGAAGCCCTTGCCAGATATGAGTCATTTCGCCGCAGAATTTTATGAATATTGCGCGAATCTAGCGAGCGGCCTTTAACGTTCCCTAAAGTTTGGTTGTGCCGGACCAACCTTCTTGCGATGCCGAGTGCCGCGCTTTAGGGTGCCTCGATCCCAACAAGAAGAGTCGTGGATCGGTGTGACAACACCCGTGGATTCACGACGCCTGCAAGGAGATGACGATGCCGTTTCTGTCCGCTGCGCTCGACCGTGTAAAACCATCCGCGACCATCGCGGTCACGGATAAAGCACGCGCGCTGAAAGCGGCGGGCCGCAACGTCATCGGCCTCGGCGCCGGCGAGCCGGATTTCGACACCCCCGCCAACATCAAGCTGGCGGCGATCCATGCCATCGAGGCCGGCAAGACCAAATATACCGATGTCGGCGGCATTCCCGAGCTGAAGGAGGCGATTATCGCCAAGTTCCAGCGCGAGAACGGCCTCACCTACAAGCCGAACCAGATCATCGTCGGCACCGGCGGCAAGCAGGTGCTCTACAACGCGCTGATGGCCACCATCAATCCGGGCGACGAGGTCATCATCCCCGCGCCCTATTGGGTGAGCTATCCGGAAATGGTGGCGCTGGCCGGCGGCGAATCCGTACCGGTGGTGTGCACCGCGGCCGAGGGCTTCAAGCTCAAGCCCGAGGCCTTGGAAAAGGCGATCACGCCGAAGACAAAATGGATCATTTTGTGTTCGCCGTCGAACCCGACCGGCGCCGCCTATACGCGCGCCGAGCTGAAGGCGATCACCGACGTGCTGGTCAAGCATCCCAAAGTATGGGTCATGACCGACGACATGTACGAGCACCTGGTCTATGACGACTTCGTGCACACGACGCCGGCGCAGGTCGAACCGAAACTGTACGACCGCACGCTGACCGTGAACGGCGTGTCGAAAGCCTATTGCATGACCGGCTGGCGCATCGGCTATGCCGGCGGTCCCGCCGAACTGATCAAGGCGATGCAGACGATCCAGTCGCAGTCGACCTCCAACCCGTCGTCGATCTCGCAATGGGCCTCGGTCGAAGCGCTCAACGGTCCGCAGGATTTCATTCCGGCGAACAATAAAGTGTTCAAGGAGCGGCGCGATCTCGCGGTGTCGATGCTCAACCAGGCCAGCGGCATCGATTGCCCGCGGCCGGAGGGCGCGTTCTACGTCTATCCGTCCTGCGCCGGCACCATCGGCAAGACCTCGCCGTCCGGCAAGGTGATCGGCAATGACGAGGACTTCGTCACCGAGCTTCTGGACACAGAAGGCGTCGCTGTGGTGCAGGGGTCGGCGTTCGGGCTGGGTCCGGCGTTCCGGATTTCGTATGCGACCAAGACTTCCGATCTCGAGGAAGCCTGCAAACGCATCCAGCGCTTTTGTGGCAATTTGAGATAGTCAAATCACGTCTGAAGTATTTCGCCGTCGAACAAGTGATGTTTCGACGGCGAATTTTTGGAAGCGCCTTGTTTTCGACACGGCGCTTTCCTCCTGTCCCCCCGCGAATTCAATTCATCATTCGGGGAACAGATACATGCGACTTGCCACACTCACTATCGCCATCGCAGCACTTGCCGCGTCGGTTGCCAGCGCCAACGCGATGCCGCCGGAGCGCGCCGGCATCCTGCAATGCCAGGGCGGCCAGAATGTCGGCTTCGTCGTCGGTTCCGTAACCAGCCTCGAATGCATGTTCCAGAGCGAAGGCCGCCGCCCGGAACCTTACACCGCCACCGTGCGCCGCTTCGGCCTGGATATCGGTGTCACCGAGCAGACCCAATTTTCCTGGGCGGTGAATGCGCCGACCAGCCGGGTCGGGCGCGGCGAGCTCGCCGGCAGTTATGGCGGCGTCGGCGCCAATGCTTCCGTGGGTATCGGCGGCGGCGGCAATTTTCTGCTCGGCGGACCGCAAAATTCCTACGCGCTGCAGCCGATCAGCCTGCAGGGCCAGACCGGGTTGAACGTCGCCGCCGGTGTCGCCGGCCTCGACCTGCAGCCGGTCCAATTCACGCGTGGTGCGCCCCATCGGCACCATCGGTATCATCGCCGGCATCATCATCACGGCTGACGAATTGCAGCATTAAGGAAAGAGGCCCGCGCAAGCGGGCCTTTTTTTATGCCGGCTTCAGCGCGCCGCAAATCTGGCACCACTGCCGCCATTATGCCATAGAGAAGTCCGCGCCAAGGCAGTGGCGCTGCCTTGATTCCCTGCTCGCATCATAACTTTCAGCCGGAGATTTCTCATGCGCCGTTCATTCCTCCTTGCCGGTGTCGCCGCGACCCTGCTGGTTGCGTCCGTCGCCGGCGCCCAGCAGCCGATGCAGCGCGTCCAGGTCGGCGTCCTCGAATGCCGCGGCGGCGCCAGCGTCGGCTTCATCGTCGGCTCCGTCACCAATCTCGGCTGCGTGCTGCGCGCCGAGGGCATGCCGGAGGACCGCTACGTCGCGACCATCCGCAAGGTCGGCCTCGATCTCGGCATCACCCAGGAATCGGCGCTGGCCTGGGGCGTGTTCGCGCCGGCCGTGCGGCTCGGACCGGGCGGGCTTTCGGGCAATTATGCCGGCGCGCAGGGAAGTGCCGCGGTCGGCGTCGGCGCCGGGGGTAACGTGCTGGTCGGCGGCTCGGACAATTCGATCGCGCTGCAGCCGCTCAGCGTACAGGGCCAGGTCGGCCTCAGCGTCGCGGCCGGGTTGGAAAGCCTGGAACTGCGGCCGGGAAGGTGACTCTTCTCCCTCGCCCCGCGCTTGCGGGGAGAGGGTTGGGGTGAGGGGCTCTCTCGGCGAATTCGAAAAGATTGATTTGACGTTGTGCCTCACCCCTCACCCGCCGCGCGAAGAGCGCGGCGATCTCTCCCCGCGCAGAGCGGGGAGAGGTTAAGAGCGATCTATCACGATGCACCGCAGCGACGTTTTTCCTGCTTGCCAAATTCCCGGGACGGGCGGAGCATCCAGCCGCCGACCCAATCACGGGCCGAGCTCCAACTGAGGAGACGGCGATGGGACAAGACGTCAGAAGTCCCCGCGGTCCACGGTGCATTGCACTGGTGGGCCCTTTCCAAAGCGGTAAAACCACACTTCTCGAAGCCATATTGGCGCGAACCGGCGCCATTCCGCGGGCCGGCAGCGTCGATGCCGGAACCTCCACCGGTGACGCCAGCCCCGAAGCCCGCCGTCACAAGATGGGCGTCGGCCTCCCCGCCGCCACCACCAGTTTCATGGGCGACAGCTACACCTTTATCGATTGTCCCGGCTCGGTGGAATTCGCGCACGACATGCGCGCCGCGATCCCGGCGGTCGATGCCGCGGTCGTGGTCTGCGAGGCGGACGAGAAAAAGCTGCCGCAACTGCAGATCATCCTGCGCGAGCTCGAGGATCTCGGCATCCCGCGCTTTCTGTTTCTCAACAAGATCGATCGTGCCAACAAGCGCATCCGCGAGACGCTCGCGACCTTGCAGCCGGCATCGCGGATTCCGCTGGTGCTGCGGCAGATCCCGATCTGGAACGGCGACCTGATCGCCGGCTTCGTCGACCTGGCGCTGGAACGCGCCTTCGTCTATCGCGAGCACAAGGCGTCCGAAGTCGTGGCGCTGGAGGGCGGCGATCTCGACCGCGAGAAGGAAGCCCGGTTTTCGATGCTGGAAAAGCTCGCCGATCACGACGACGCGCTGATGGAGCAGTTGTTGGAGGATATTCCGCCGCCGCGCGATGCGGTGTTCGACGATCTCGCCCGCGAGTTGCGCGAAGGGCTGATCTGCCCGGTGCTGCTCGGTTCGGCGACGCGCGAGAACGGCGTGCTGCGGCTGATGAAGGCGCTGCGGCATGAAGCGCCCGGCGTGACCGAGACCGCCACGCGGCTGGGCGCTTCTTCACCGAAGGATGCGCTGGCCTATGTGTTCAAGACCATGCATTTGCAGCACGGCGGCAAGCTGTCGCTGACGCGGCTGCTCGCCGGCCACCTCGACGACGGCGCGACCTTGCAATCCTCATCCGGCGAGACCGGGCGGGTGTCCGGGATTCTGGCGGTGACCGGCGCTCACGACAGCAAGCGCGCCACAGCCGAGGCCGGCGAGACGGTCGCACTCGGCAAGCTCGACAGCATCAAGACCGGCGATACGCTATCGAGCGGCAAGACCGCGCCGCCGGCGCTGGTCAGCGTCGAGCCGACGCCGCCGGTGCTGTCACTGTCGCTTTCGGCAACCGACCGCAAGGACGACGTCAAACTCGGCCAGGCCTTGCTGCGGCTTAACGAGGAGGATCCCTCGCTGACCATGATTCAAAACCCCCGTACCCACGACATCGTGTTGTGGGGACAGGGCGAAATGCATCTGCGGGTAGCGCTGGAGCGGCTCAAGGATCGTTTCGGCGTCAAC
>Ga0193699_10000713_pt1 | contig 13575 bp, 14 predicted proteins | sample L3c2metaG_FD_160095 | JGI IMG/M metagenome (GOLD analysis project Ga0193699, IMG submission 160095) | Soil microbial communities from a riparian zone of the East river system, Colorado, United States - L3c2 | ecosystem: Environmental > Terrestrial > Soil > Riparian zone | place: USA: East... | reverse complement strand
TCGGGGAAGCACTCGCCGAGGTTGTTCCCCGAGAAGGGATAGGGATACATCGTGGCGCCGACGTCGAGCCCGGCAGCGCGAGCCGAGTCGATCCTGGCTACCGCGCCGACCGCCTTGTCCCAGTTCCGGCGGTTGGACGCCTTGAGATGATAGATGTCGAGCCTCACCCCGCCCTCGCGCGCGATGCGGAACGCCTCGTCCATCGCCTCGAACAGCGAGTCGTCCTCCGAGCGCATGTGCGTGATGTATCCGCCGTGGTACGGCGCCATCGCCTTCGCCATCTCGATCAGTTCGGCCGTGCCGGCATATGAGCCGGGCGGATAGATGAGGGCCGTGGAGATGCCGAACGCGCCGTCGCGCATGGCGTTGCGCACCACGGCGCGCATCGTGTCGACCTGCGCCGCGGTCGCCGGCGCCGACGACTGGCCCGCCACATAGGCGCGCACGGTTGCGGCGCCGAGGTACGACCCGGCATTCACCGAGTTGGGATGGCGGCCGATGGCGTCGAGCCAGTGGCCGAAGCCGTGCTCGCCGCGGAACGACCGCTGCAGCTCGGCGCGCAGCGGTTCCATCTTCGCGATCTCCTCGAGCTCTTCGACTCTGTCGTTCGAGGGAGCCGGCGTCGTCGCCTCGCCGAGGATGACGCTCGTGACCCCCTGGGTCACCATGCTCACCACCCGGCCGTCCTTCCAGAGCACCGGATCCCAGGAATGGTTCTGGATGTCGATGAACCCCGGCGCGACGACGTGTCCCCGCGCGTCGACGCGCTGCCTCGCCTCGGCGCCGCGCAGGGCGCCGCGCGTCGTGACCGCGACGATCCGATCGCCGCGAATGCCGACGTCGCCCCAGGTCCATGGGTTGCCGGTGCCGTCGACGACGCGACCGTTCTCGATCACGACGTCGTACGGGCCACGATCGGGACTGAGCGGCGCCGTGGACGGACGGGCACACGCGGTGAGCGCGGCGGCGCAGAGCGCGAGGCGCGGGAGCTGGCGGGTGCGCTGGAGCATCGGGCGGCTCGGGAGGTTCGGGCGACGTCGGAAGGCAGACCGGGAACCGGGACAAAGTACGCTGCGTTCCGGCTGGTGGGCAGTTCTGGGGTGGCGTCGCGGGCCGCCTCGCCGCACTGACCCGGTGGCGGGGGTCGCGCCGCCCGAGCAGTGGGCGTCCACCGATCTCTGGCGCGGCGCGCTGGGGCTCCGGGCGTTCCTCGCGCTCCCGGCACTCGGCGCCGCGGCCGGCGCGTTTCGCGCGGACGACGGTTGACGACTCGCCTCGCGTTGCCTTATCGTGCGATAGAGGGAGCCACGGCTACCTCGTCCCGGGCGGCCGAGCTGTGCAGCAGCGAGTGGCCGAGTGGCGAGACCGCACGTACGCATGCGCGTCGAGCGCGCGCGCACTACGCACTGCGGCCTGTGTACGTGAGAAGGAGCGCTCAGCAGGAGGTGGCATATGGAAGCGCACGTCACGGAGCAGTCCCAGACGTACCGGCTCCAGCAGCGGGCCCGCGAGGCACATGTTCGCCATGGACAAGAGGTGAGAGCGGACATCCCGGATGTTCGCGTGGCACCGGCACACGACACCACGCCCGCATTCGTTGGCCGTCTGCATTGGTTGCGACGCGATGAGCCGGCGCCCGCGACACCCGGGGGGACGGTCTTCTTCTGCGACATCGGACCGCTTCGTATCCGCGAGGTCGTCGTGGAGGGCGACGACGCGCCACTGCCCACGACCGTCGTCGTGGAAGGGCTCACGGTGCCGCAGCCCGGCCGCTATGACCTCGTCAACATCCTGGTGCGTACCAACGGCGACCTTCGCCTCATCGTCGACGGCGAGACACGGCTCGAGCCGGCGGCGGCGAAGTCTCCGGCGTTCTATCCGTCGTTCTAGCTGAACACACGGAGAGGGCGAAGAGGACGGATGATGCGTCGTCACGATAGACCGACACGCATCATCCGCCCTTCCCCAGGAAGCGCGAGTGGCGCTACCTCGCGGACTGCCGAGCGAGCCGCCCTTCGCGCCGGGCGGCGCCTGGTCCCATGCCCTGCATCCGCGCGAACGCCTTGCTGAAGGCGACGGGGTTGGCGTAGCCGACCGCCTCCGCCACCTCGGCGATGCCCGCGTCGCCGGCGCGCAGGTGCTTGAGGGCCAGCGTCATGCGCCAGCGCGAGAGGTACTGGAGCGGCGGCTCACCCACGAGCTCCGTGAATCGCGCCGCGAATGCCGAGCGTGACATCGCCACAGCGGACGCCAGCTGCTCCACCGTCCACGGCTCGGCGGGTCGCGCATGCATCAGTCGCAGCGAGGCACCGATGGCGGGATCGGTCACGGCGCGCAGCCCGCACGCTGACTGGCCGGCCGTCGAGATCCAGAGCCGGAGCGCGTGCACGAACAGCAGGTCGGCCAACCGCGCGAGTACGATCGAGCTGCCCGCTCCCGGTGACGCGGTCTCACTGAGGATGAGAGGCACGAGGCCGGCGAGCTGCGGGCTCGCCGAGACGGCACCGGCCGGGAGATGGATGGCGGGCGGCAGCGACGCGAGCAGCGCGTTGCGCGGCGCGCTGCCGAGGGTGAAGTGGCCGGCGATGACGGACGTCACCGGCCCGTCGCCGCCCAGCTTCGCCGCGTGCGGCACCGTGCGGGGACAGGCGTCGTAGTCGAAGGCCTGCACGGGGACGTCGCTCCGATCGACGTCGCGGAGCTCGTGGGCCGAGCCGAGGGGAAGGATCACGGCGTCGCCGGCCGATAGCGCGATTGTCGATGCACCGTGTGCCGGCCGCCGGGGATCCTCCTCCAGATCGAGCCACGCGCCGCCGCGAGCGATGACGTAGAAGCTCAGGTAGTCACGAGCGGGCAGGCGCAGGCGCCACGGCGCGCCGAGGTCGAGCTTGCCGAAGATGGCCGTGCGAAGGTGCACCGCCTCCAGGATCTCGCCCATCACGTCGACGGCCGCGTCCGTAATTTCTGGACGATCGGTAGTATTTGTCGGCTTTCTGCGCATGGTTAATCCATAGCTGACGAGCCATCATGAGACAAGCCGGCAGGCCCGGTTCACGACAACCCACACCGCACTTCTCATGCAGACTGCCTCTCTCTTCGACGCCTGGGCGCCGAATGCCGCCGCGCTCAGCGCCGGGCTCCTCGTCGCCCGCCTGGTTTTCGGCCTCATCATGACCGCGCATGGCGCGCAGAAACTCCTCGGCTGGTTCGGTGGCTACGGTCTCGACGCCACCGGCGAGTTCCTGGTGCAGCTCGGCTTCCGGCCAGCCCGGCTGTTCGCGATCATGGCGTCCCTTTCGGAGGTCGTCGCCGGACTGCTGGTCGCCGCAGGCTTCCTCGGCCCCATCGGCCCGGCGTTGATGCTCTCCGTCATGATCGTCGCGGCCGTCACGGTACACTGGCCCAACGGCCTGTTCGCGATGGGCAACGGGATCGAGCTGCCCCTTCTCTACGGCGCGGTGGCGGTGGTGCTCGCGCTCACTGGTCCTGGCCTCTTCTCGCTGGACGCACTGTTTGGCCTGGAGTCGCTCTGGTCGCCGGCGCTCGCAGCCGGGGCCCTGGCCGTAGGCATCCTCGGTGGGATCGGCAACCTCGCGGCGCGCCGGCCGTTGGCAGTGTCGGCGTAACGTGCCGGGGCAACGGGATGTCGGGATGTACTGAAACAGCAGAAGCGGCGCGAAGGGTGCATGGGGCGACCCTGAGTCGAACCCCATGCACGGAGTAACACATGGCAGCAGATCTGGTCGCGAAGGCATCGAGCACGATCGACGCACCGGCCGAGAAGGTATGGAATGCGCTCGTCACCCCAGCCGCCATCAAGCAATACATGTTCGGCACGACCGTCTCCTCGGCCTGGCGCGAGGGGAGCCCGATCTCCTGGAAGGGCGAGTGGCAGGGGAAGCCGTACGAGGACAAGGGGGTGATCCTCACCTTCGTCCCGGAGCGCACGCTCCGCTACAGTCATTTCAGTCCGCTCGCCGGCTTGCCCGACGTGCCGGAGAACTACCACAACGTGACGATCGAGCTCTCGGGCGACGGTCCGCGGACCCGCGTCGCGCTGGCGCAGGATGGCAACGCGACGGAGCAGGCCCGCGAGCATTCCGTGAAGATGTGGTCCTCGATGCTCGACGGGTTGAAGAAGTTCGTCGAGCAGAAGTGAAGCTGCGTCAGCCCGGCGGCAGCTCCCGGCATCCCTCTCGCCGCTGCGTGTCCGACAGCTGCGTGATCTTCCAGCCGGTCGCCTCCAGCAGCAGCTCCATGGAATCCACGCCGCAGTGGCGGAGCTTGCCGTCGAGGTAGAAGGTGTAGGGCGCCCACATCATGGGGCGCCGGGCTCGTCGTCGCCTTCCCTTCGCTCGTCATCATCGTACGCGCTCCGCACGAGGACACCCGACACTCCGTCGGGTTTTCACAGACGGACCCGTTCGACGTGGGTGTACACCGTCAAGCGGTCGTCCCGCGCGAAGCCGACGAGAGCGAGACCGGCGGAATCGGCCACGCGCACAGCCAGGCCGGTTGGCGCCGAAACTGCGGCGAGCAACGGGACCCCCAGTATCGCTGCCTTCTGCACCAGCTCGAAACTTCCCCGGCTCGTGACCACCACGAAGCCCTCGTGCGCCGGGGTGCCCGCGCGAAGGACGGCCCCCACCAGCTTGTCGAGCGCGTTGTGCCGGCCGACGTCCTCGCGCACGTGGGCCAGGGCTCCGTCGCGCTGCGCCCAGGCGGCGGCGTGCACCGCCCCCGTGGCCGCGTTGAGCGGCTGGCGCTCGGCCAGCTCGTGCATGGCCAGCGTCACGGCGGACGCCTCGATGCACACGTCGCCGCGCACGATGGGAAGGGTGCGCAACACCTGCTCCACGCTCTCCCTCCCACAGATGCCGCACCCCGTGCGGCCGGAAAGGCGGCGGCTGCTCGTCGCTACTGCTGCCGCGCGCTGCGGCGGGATCTCGATCTGAAGCTCGATCCCCCGACTGTAGCGCACGACCGACACGCCCGTCACGTCGGCCGCGTCGCCGACGATACCCTCGGTGAGGGAGAAGCCGACCGCGAAGTCCTCGAGATCGGCCGGCGTCGTCATCATCACTGCATACGGCACGAGGTTGTACGCCAGGGTCACCGGCGTCTCCTCGGCCAGCGTCTCGGTGAGCGAGGCGGCATGCCCCGCGTCGATGCGCACCGCGGTCACGTCGGCCGAGGCGTGCGCATACCCCGGACGGCGCATCAGCGGTGAGTCCGTCAGCGGGAGGGTGGTCACCTGAACAGGGCCATGGATTGGATGATGGTCCGCGCCACGCCCCATGCGAGCGGCAGCCCGACGGCGAGCCAGGCGAGGACGACGGCGATCGTGGACGACTTTGCGTTCTCGTTCATCGGACCGACTCCGTGAGAGGGCGTCATGCGGCGATCGGGCGCGCGACCGCCGCGGGCCGATCGTCGAGTGGTCGGACCAGGGCGTTGGCGATGAAGCCGCAGACGAGCAGGCCGGCCATGATGTACATCGTCGTATTGTACGAGTCGGCGTCGGGGACGCCGCGCGCCAACTGGTATTCGCGAATGTAGTTCACCAGCGAGGGGCCGACGATGCCCGCGGTGGACCAGGCAGTGAGCAGCCGGCCGTGGATGGCGCTCACGTGCATGCTGCCGAACAGGTCGCCGAGATATGCTGGAATGGTGGCGAACCCACCTCCGTACATCGACAGGATGACCGCGTACAGCGTGACGAACAGCCCGACGCTGCCGATGCGGGCCGCCGTCGGCACGCTGAGATAGAGCACCGCACCCAGCGCGAAGAAGATCATGTAAGTGGGCTTGCGGCCGATCTTGTCGGAGGTGGACGACCAGAAGAAGCGGCCGATCATGTTCGCCAGCGACAGGAGCCCGACGAAGCCCGCCGCGGCCGCCGCGGTGATGCGTCCCGTAAAGACCTCCTGAATCATCGCCGACGCCTGGCCCAGCACTCCGATCCCCGCCGTCACGTTGAGAAAGAGAACGGCCCACAGCAGACGGAACTGTGTCGTCCGCCACGCTTCGCTCACGGGCACATCGCGCTTCGCCCGCAACTTCGCCGTGGCGCTGGGAGTCCACCCCGCGGGCTGCCAGTCCGGCGTCGGCACGCGGACGAGGAACACGCCGATCATCATGAACAGGAAGTAGGCGATCCCCATCACGATGAAGGCCTCCGCCACTCCGTGCGTCGCGCTCGACTTGAACATGTTCATCAGCGTCACGCCGAGCGGCGAGCCGATCATCGCTCCGCCGCCGAATCCCATGATCGCCATTCCCGTCGCCATGCCGGGACGATCGGGAAACCACTTGATGAGGGTGGATACCGGCGAGATGTAGCCCAATCCCAGCCCGATGCCGCCGATCACGCCGTAGCCGAGAAGCAGGAGCCAGAATTGGTGGGTGCGAATACCGAGGGAGGCGACGAGGAACCCCCCGCCGAAGCAGCAGGCCGAGACGAACATCGCCTTGCGCGGGCCGACGCGCTCGAGCCATGCGCCCCAGATGGCGGCGGAGAGACCGAGGAAGACGATCGCGATGCTGAAGATCCAGCCGAGTGTGCTCAGGCTCCAGTCGCCCGGCGCGGAGGTGGTGCCGCCGATCAGCCTGGAGAGCGGCAGGTTGAACACGCTGAACGAGTATGCCTGCCCGATGGAGAGGTGAATCGCCAGCGCGGCGGGTGGAACGAGCCACCGGCTGTATCCCGGGGAGGCAACGATGCGCTCCCGATCGAGAAATGAGAGCAGAGCCACTGCAGAACCCTCACGTCATTGTGTGATCGTCGGCTGCGCCGCTTCCACGCGGTCGTAGTCGAACTGGTGCGTGCGCTGGGACGGTGCGACGGTGATGATGACGTACTTGGACGTCGGGGTGTTGCTGCGGTCAGCGACGCTGTCGATGGGTACGAGCACGTTGGTATCCGGGAAGTACGTCGCGGCGCACTTCCGCGGGATCGCGTACGGCACGACGATGAACTGCCGCGCGACGCGGGTCTCGCCGCGAAAGTGGCTGGTGAGATCGACGACCTGCTTCGCCTCGAGCCCGAGCTCGGCGATGTCTGCCGGGTTCATGAAGACGACGCGCCGCCCGCCATGCACTCCACGGTACCGGTCGTCCAATCCGTAGACGGTCGTGTTGAACTGGTCGTGGCTCCGCACCGTCGTCATCACGAGCTGCCCCGGCTCCAGCACGGTGCGCGGGATCGGATGAATGGTGAAGGTCGCCTTGCCCGTGTTCGTGCTCCACTGGCGCTTGTCGCGCGGGAGATTTGGCAGATAGAACCCGCCCGGTACCCGGACCTTGCGGTTGAAATCGTCGAAGCCGGGAATCACGTGCGCAATGTGGTCGCGGATGTTGTCGTAGTCCGCGACCATGGCGTCCCAGTCCACCGTGGAGCGCGGTCCGAGCGTCGCCTTCGCCATCCGGGCGACGATCACCGGCTCGGCGAGCAGGTTGCCCGCGGGAGGCTCGAGGCGGCCGCGCGAGCTGCTCACGATCCCCATCGAGTTCTCGACCGTGACGAACTGCGGCTTCCCGCCCTGCACGTCGCGCTCGGAGCGGCCGATCGTCGGCAGGATCAAGGCCTCGTCGCCGGTGACGAGGTGCGAGCGGTTCAGCTTGATCGCGACGTGCGCCGTGAGCCGGCAGCGCCGCAGCGCCGCCGAGCCGTACTCCGTGTCGGGAGTGGCCGAGAGGAAGTTGCCGCCCATGCCGAAGAAGACTTTCACCTTGCCGGCGTGCATCGCGCGGAGCGTCTCCACGGAGTCGAAGCCGTGCTTCTGCGGCGGGCTGAAGTTGAACTCCTTGCCCAACGCGTCGAGGAACTGGGGGGACATACGCTCCCACACGCCCATCGTGCGGTCGCCCTGCACGTTGCTGTGCCCCCGCACCGGCAAGGCGCCGGCGCCCCTCCGGCCGATCGCCCCCTTGAGCAACAGGAGGTTCATGCACTCCTGAATCTGGGCGACCGCGTTCTTGTGCTGCGTCAGCCCCATCGCCCACGCGACGACGAGCCGGTCGGTGCTCATCACCATCCGCGCGGCCTCGGCGATCTGCTCGCGCGATATGCCGCTCTCCTCCACGATGACGTTCCAGTCCGCCTCGCGCAGGTGCTGGATGTAGGGCTCGAAGCACACCGTGTGCTGCCGGATGAACTCGTGGTCGAAGACGGTGCCGGGCGCCGCGTCCTCGGCCGCGATCATCTCCTTCATGATGCCCTGGAGGATGGCGACGTCGCCGTTGATCCGCAGCGGGAGGTACAGATCGGCCAGTTGGGTGCTGCGCCCCGTGAGCACCTGCATCACATGCTGCGGATGCTGGAATCGCATCAGCCCCGTTTCCGGGAGCGGATTGATGGCGATGATCTTCCCGCCGTTCTTCTTGGTGATCTGGAGCGCGGTCAGCATGCGCGGGTGGCAGGTCCCCGGATTGTGTCCGAGGTCGATCAGGACTCCGGCCTCGTGCACGTCATCCAGCGTCGCCGTCCCCTTGCCGATGCCGATCGAGTCGGTCAGGGCCGTGCCGCTCGACTCGTGGCACATGTTCGAGCAGTCGGGGAGGTTGTTCGTGCCGAACTGGCGGACGAAGAGCTGGTAGAGGAACGCCGTCTCGTTGGCGGTCCGTCCCGAGGTGTAGAACGAGGCCTCGTTCGGATCGTCGAGCGCGTTCAGCGCGCTCGCGATCAGCGCGAACGCCTCGTCCCACGCAATCGCCTCGTAGTGTGTCGCGCCCTTGCGGAGCACCATCGGCTCCGTGATGCGCCCCTGCTGCGCCAACCAGTAGTCGCTCCGCTGCGAGAGGTCGGCCACGCTGTGCTGGTGGAAGAACGCCGGCTCGATACGCTTGCGGGTGTTCTCTTCGCTCGCCGCCTTCGCGCCGTTCTCACAGTACTCGTTGCGCGTACGCTCTCCGGCCGCGGGGTCGGGCCACGCACACCCCGGACAATCGAAGCCGTCCGTCTGGTTGAGCTGCTTGAGCAGCCGCACTCCCTTCACGGGGCCCATGTTCCTGAAGGCGAACTTCGCAGCCTCCACGATGGCGGGCACTCCGGCGGCGTATTTCCCGCGCTTGCCGATGGCAACGTGCTCGCCCGCGCGCTCCGGGGGCGCGACCGCCTGCACGCCATAGCCATGAGCCGATCCGTCAGCCGGCGACGCGGGCGAATCGACCTGCGTCGCCATCTCGCGCTCGATGTGCTGCTCGGACTGGAGATCGATCTTCGCGATCTCCCACGAGTTCATCTGCTCGGTGGAGTGCTTGCCGTGGATCGCACCGTGCTGCTCGTCTCTCGTGCCGCGCGCCTCGTGGTTCGCGGCCAGCTCGTGCTCGTCTGGACGAGGCAGGTGTCCGTCATCCTTTTCCGACATCTCTGACCCCCGGTGATGGCGTGGCGTCGGATCGGTCGTACGTCCGTAGTCTGCACGCGCCTCATCCCCCGCGACATACCACGTCCGGGGGATTCTTCTTGGCCCTGATCGGGGGGCCACGATCGAGCGACGAGAGACCACGCTTCATGCGCATGGGCGACGACGATCGGATGGTCGGAGCTACCACGATCGCGTATGACGAAGACTCCCTCTTCGCGGAATGGGGGCGGGGCGCCTCGGCACCTACTCTGCCAATGTCCCTCGTATGGAGGCAAGGATGTTTCGCAGGTCAGGCAGTGTGTATCGCCGCCTTTCTCATGGTGCTCTCCCGGTCATGATGTGCGTTCTGCTCGGTGCGTGCGCATCGGCTGGTGCCGCACGCCACGTCGAGCCGGTCGCAGCGCCGAGCGCCACCGAAAAGCGAGAAGTGCCCACGCATGTCGTGGTGAACAATCGGAGCGGGGATCGAGTGACCGTGTTCATCTCGCAAGGCAGCGGGACATGGCGCCTTGGCGAGGTGGAGCCGTATAGCCGGCAGGCCCTGCCGCTCAAGACCGTCGCGACGGGCCTGCTCTGCGGCACGCCCGCCTTCTTCATCGGGCGGCCGCGCATGGGCGCGCCGTATCGCTCGGATGTGTTCGCCGTGAATGCGAGCGATGGCATCCCGACCTGGACGATCGGGACCTCCACCGCGTTCTCGTACGCGTCGCTTCGTTGAGGGAGGCCCATCAGTGCGGCGAGCGCAACGGATAGCCAACATGCTCGGAGAAATCGCAATGCGATCTGCCGTACTGCTCGTGGCTGGCGTCCTCGGCACGGCCATCACCGCGTCCGACTCGGGAGCCGCGGTCCGCGCGAAGGCCGAGTCCGGCGCCAACCTGGCGGCGCTTCACGCCTTCGCCAGGCCGGCCCCAGCAACGCAGACCGCGAGCGCGACACCCCTCTCGGTCGTCGTCATGAAGTTCCGTGGTGCGGTGGTGCGAAGGGCGTTCATGCTGGCGTTCATCGAGTCCTCGGCGTCGTCGCCGCGCATGCGCGGCGCGCGGCTACGCGTGCTGAACCAGCACCTTCCCGAGCTCGTCGAGCAGCTCATGGGTGCGCTCCTCACGCTGTTCGGGATTGTCCGCCCCGTCGAGAAGGGCGTCGTGCTCGGTGAAGGCGAGCCCGGTGCCCGTGCCAACGAGCTCGAGCGCGATCATGGCAAGCGGTAGGTGCGCTCGATCGGCATTCCGTCACCTCGGCCGAACTGAATGGGCGGAAACGCTTCCGCCCGTTCCGTGCATTCTGTTCGAGCCTAAACCCACGTGAGCGTGACACTCGTCCCGAGAAAGCTCGCGTAGCGCTCCGCCGGTGCGACGAACGCCTTCTTCTGCGCCGCCGACAGCCGACTGAAGGGCGACGCTTCGATCACCGTCGTCCTGGCGCGCGCCGTTCGCGTCCACGTGCCGCGCACCTGACCATCGAGCACGAGGGTGGAGAGGAACATCCCGTTGCCGCCGGGGACGATGCGGCCGGCGTAGCGCGGCGCCAGCGTGGCGCTGCGGTCCCGGTAGCCGAGCATGAGCTCGTCGAAGCCGGGGAGCAGGTGCGCGGACGCCTCGGCGGCATCCGGTGGAGCGCTCTCGTTCGACATCCAGAGCTCGGCATCGTCGACGACCATGCGCTCGAGCGACGGCTGGGCCAGCGCCAGCCCGGTCTTCGCGTCGGCCACCGTCAGCCCCGTCCAGGCGACGAAGTCGCGGAGCGTCGCCGGCCCATGGCTCGCGAAGTATCGCTCCGCCAGCGTGCGCAGTGCGTCGTCGCGATCGAGCTGTCGGGACGCGCGGATCCAGTCGTCGAACAACGCGAAGGTCGGCTGCTTCTCCGCGTGCGGGCCGTAGCACAGCATTCGCTCCATGGAGAGTCGCTGGAGGATGTGGATGCCGCGCTGGCCGGTCGTAGAGACGCCGCCCTTCTCGAGCGCGGCGAAGATCGCGGCGCGCGACTGCACGGGCTCCTCTTTCAGCGCTCGACCGACGATGGCGCGGCTGCGCCGGAACGCCGCGTCGTCCAGCTCGAGCTGGCGGTGGCGCGCCGCCGCGGCCTTCATGATCCTCGGCGTCAACAGCTCGAGCATCCAGCGCGCGTCCGCTGCGGGAATGAAGTGCAGCGTGCCGCGCATGGGCCAGGTGCGGACGATGGCGCGGTCGGCGATCGCGCGCTCCACGTCGGCGCGCGTGGCGCCGGCGAGACGGAGGCCGATGGACCAGAGGGCGCCGGCATGGTCCTGCGCCTGGACGGCGCCGAGGTGAGTCACGATCGCTTCGGGCGTCGTCGAGGCGGGACGGGCGATGCGCTGCGCGTGGAGACGGATGCTGGCGATCACTCTGCTCATGCGCGCTGCTCTCGTCGAGGGTAGGGAAAGGATAGATGCACGCCCCTCTTGCGCAAACGAGGCATTGCCGCAATACTGAACCATATGGTTCAGCTTTCCGACCGACTCGACTCCGCCTTCTCGGCGCTCGGCGACCCCACGCGCCGGCGTGTGCTCGAGCGCATCGGGCGCGGCGAGGCATCGATCAGCGACCTGGCTGGGGCCTTCGACATGACCCTCACCGGCATGAAGAAGCACGTCCAGGTCCTCGAGAGCGCGGGGCTGGTCACGACGGAGAAGATCGGGCGCATACGCTACTGCCGCCCGGGACCTCGCCGCCTGCGGGAGGAGATCGACTGGATCGCGCGCTACCAGACCATGCTGGAAGCCCGCTACGACCGTCTCGGGGAATTCCTCGAGCGCACACGAGGAGAGTGACATGACTGCCACCGCCACAGCAAACCGCGCCACGCTCAGCACCCCATCCGACCGGGAGATCCGCGTCGAGCGGATCTTCAACGCCCCGCGCGATCGCGTGTGGCGTGCGATGACCGATCCCGCGCTCGTGGCGCAGTGGTGGGGACGCGGGAACAAGCTCGTCATCGAGCGTGACGAGCGGGAGCGCGGCGGGCACTGGCGCTATGTCGAGCACTCCGACCACGGCGTGCACGGCTTCGAGGGGCGGTACCGCGAGGTCGTGCCGCCCGAGCGCACCGTGCGCACTTTCGAGTGGGACGGCATGCCGGGCCACGTCATCGTCGAGACAGCCACGCTCGAAGACCTGGGCGACGGCCGCACGAAGCTCGTGAGCGTCTCCCTGTTCCACACCACCATGGAGCGCGACGGGATGATGGGCTCGGGAATGGAGGGCGGCATGAACGAGAGCTACGCCGCGCTCGACCGGGTGCTGGCCACGCTCGGCTGACGGAGCGCGCGGCAGGTCGTGGCGCCCACCGGGCGTACCGAGCGCGGCTGGACGGCGGGAGCGCGATGAACGGTGGAGTGACCCCCTGCCGCCGCCACCGCCAAGGGCGCGCGTTAGCTTCCAAGAGGGTCGAGCGCAACGACTCGTCCGTGGACATCCGCCCGGATCGGTCCACGCGGGAGTGGACATGACTCATTCATCGACACCGGACGCCGACACGATCCCCGCCGCCTCGGCCGTGGCCGACTCGACCACGAGCCTGGTTGCCTTCAGCCAAGCCCTCGACGCCCTGTGCCTCCTCGTCGACGAGCAGGCGTCGGGACTCTTCTCGGGCATCCTCATCCTGGATGACGAAGGCAGGAACTGGCAGGTGATCGCGAGTCCGCGTCTGCCGGACACGTGGAGGCGCTTCGCGCAATCCGTGGAGATCAGCGACACGGGTGGTGCGGCCGGATTGGCGGTTCGCGAGCGGCGGCAGGTGATCGTTGCCGACGTCACGACCAGTCCCCTGTATTTCGAGCCGGGTCGCCGGGCGGCACGGGAGATCGGCATCATGGCCTGTTGGGCGGCTCCGTTCTTCTCCCGCGAGGGACGGGTGCTCGGTGTAGTCACCATCTACTGCCACGAGCCGCGCCCGCCGACCGAACGCGAGCAGCGGATCATGGATCGCGTCAGCTGCCTCGCGGGGATCGCGACGGAGCAGAAGCGGTCGGAGGATGGGCTGCTCGCGAGCGAGGAGCGATTACAGCTCGCGGCGGCGGCGATGTCCGGGTTCGTCTACGAGATAGATCTGCGCACGGATCAGCTCAGGCGTTATGGTGGCGCGGATGGCGTGTTCGGCTTTCGGCCCGACGAGATCGAGTCAGGATTCGAGTGGTGGCAGCGCAGAGTCCACCCGGACGATTTCCCGAAAGTGTGGCGAGACTTCC
>Ga0193699_10000712_pt1 | contig 13585 bp, 10 predicted proteins | sample L3c2metaG_FD_160095 | JGI IMG/M metagenome (GOLD analysis project Ga0193699, IMG submission 160095) | Soil microbial communities from a riparian zone of the East river system, Colorado, United States - L3c2 | ecosystem: Environmental > Terrestrial > Soil > Riparian zone | place: USA: East... | reverse complement strand
CCGCAGCGTGCCCCCCCCTTTTTCTGCGCGGCGGCGGGCGTCGCGGTGAGCAGGATGCTACAAAGCGCGAGGGAAACGGCTTTGGACTTGCCTGGAAACGGCTTGGCGCGCACTTCGGCCTCCCAAAAGGTTTTTGTTTTTATAGAAGTGCCGGTGGACGGGCGCAATGTGGCGTGGGTCGCGCACGGCGGTCGCTCATCTGTGCCATTCGGGGCGCCGGCCCATTGGCGCGGCGGCGTCATCGCCGGAGTGATTTCATGAAAGGTTTTGCCCGGTTTCCGACTTAGGAACGGATTCGAAAAACACGCATTATCCGGACTGAAAAAATCGGAGGTGTGTCATGAAGCCAATGCCCGACGCCGACGAAAACCGCCGCCTTGGCGATATCGAAACCGATAAAGCCGCCAGGCTTCCGGCCGGCGCCGCCAAGGAATCTCATCTGAAAAAGGCGCGCGACCATGAGTCGAGCGCGCATTCGAAGGACTGGCGGGATTCCAATCTTCGTGGGCCGGATTGACCGGGTGAGGCGGGCGCGACGGGCAGAGCACATTCACTCGTCAGGCACGCATGCGCGCAATGGCTCCGGCTATGATTTGCATCATCACGCCGACGACCCATCCGACCATCATCATCACTGTCCAGACGATGTGCGGCTCCTCGCGGAGCACAATCGCGCTGACCGATACGAAGGCCGTCAGCGCCGCGAGAAATGTGCCGACGGCGCTCAGAAAATCCGCGGCATCGATCTTTCCGCCGGAAGCCAGCGGCGGAGTATCGATTCCGAGGTAGTATCCGATGGCGCCACTGATCATCATCACGAGCAGAAAAAGTTCAGATGTGAGCACCGCGATGTTGGAGCCCACAAGGACGGCGACAAACAAGCCGCTCGCCGCGCCGGCCATCGCAAGCCCAAGGCGCTCCAGCACATGGGCGAATTTTCGTACGCGGGCTCGCATCGTCGTAACCCACCGATTGCGATGACGTCAGGCTAGGACATTTCGCTGCGGTGTGAAAGGCATTACCGAAACCCGTGCCGCTGGAACCGACACCTGAAGTTGATCGTTACACCACCGCTCAACCGCTCAAGCCTTCCGGGAGTGATCCCATGCCTCTTGCCGAAGAACTCTCCGTCAGCAGCGGGTATGTGAAGCGCGCGGACGGCTGGAAGCTTGCATTTCATCAGCAGACCCCGCTGCAGGCGGAAGTGGAGCAGAACACATCCACTCCTCATGCCCGGACTTGATCCGGGCATCCATCACTCTGCATAAGAGTCTTGCGAAGGAGATGGATTGCCGGGCATAGGCGAGCGAAGCGACGCCGTCCTTCGGACGGCTATGCCCGGCAATGACGGGGTTAGCCTCACTTGAACAGCGGCGTGCCCGGTACGAACGCGTCGAACGCCGCCCAGAACTGGCCGCGGTAGCGGTCCTGTTCCTGCAGAATCTCATGCTTCGCGCCGGCGATCACCAGATGCGAGCCGGCGCGTAGATGATAGGCGAATTCCTCGATCGCCGAGGTCGAGACGACGCTGTCGTTGCTGGCGGCCAGCATCAGGATCGGCTGGCGGATCCGCGACGGATAGTCCGCCGCGCGAAAACCGCGCATCGCGGCAAACGCGGTGTCGGCCCAGGCGACCGTCGGCGAGGCGATGCCGAGCGTCGGGTCTTCCTCCAGGATCGCGGCATTGCGGGCGTAGCGCACGGGATCGCTGGTCAGGGGATTGTTGATAAAGGACGAGGTGTTGACGAGTTCGTCGCTGCCGCCGGGAACGTAGCGGCCGCCCTGCCCTGCGAGCCGCAGCACCCGCAGCAGCGCACGCGCGGGCAGTCCGGTGCGGTGCCCGGGCAGATCGATCATCGGCGCCGACAGCACCATGCGGTCGAACCAGCGTTTGCCGGCATGCGCGACGCGCAGCATCACCGCCCCGCCCATCGAATGCGCCAGCGCGAAATGCGGCGGCGGGCAATCCGGCAGCACCACCTGCTGCACGAAGGTTTCGACGTCTACTTCGAAATCGCTGAAATCGCGGACATAGCCCTTGCGCGGATCGCGTAAGCGCCGCGACGAGTGGCCCTGCCCGCGCCAGTCGATCATCGCCACCGCGAAGCCGCGGTCGCGCAGATCGCGCACCGTCTCGAAATATTTTTCGATCTGCTCGCCGCGGCCGGTGAAGACGCAGACCGTGCCCTTGCGATTGGCCGGCGGCGCCCAGCGCGCGAACCGCAGTTCGGCGCCGTCAGGCGTCTTGATGGTGCCGGAGATGACATTTTCCGGAACCGGATTGGCGGGAATCGAGACGAGCGTCATGGCCGGGACCGGGTAGGTGAAAAGGGCTGGAAATCAAGGGCGGGCAAGGGAAAAGACGCCAAAAAGGGGCATCTTTCGCGCCCTCTTGAACGTCGTATGGCCCCTCCCATATCACCTTCGTGCAGGCCGCTACCAGCGTTTCGGGAAACCGGACCGCCCTGTGTTTCGGAGCCGAAACACAATGGCTGCACATCGACGAAAGCCCGGCCCGATGGCGGGCGGGTTAACTTAACAGTCGCTCAATGGAGGACTACCCTATGCGTACCTATGATCTCACCCCGTTTTATCGTTCCACCGTCGGCTTCGACCGTTTCTTCTCTCTGCTCGACCAGGCAGCGTCCGACGGCAGCCCCGGCTATCCGCCCTATAACATCGAGCGCACCGGCGAGAACGCCTACCGCATCTCTGTCGCCGTCTCCGGCTTCGCGCAGGGCGAGCTTTCGATCGTCGCCAAGGAAAACACCCTGACGATCAAGGGCGAGAAATCCGCCAATGAGAACGGCAAGGACAAGGCCGAAGTGCTCTACCGCGGCATCGCGGCGCGCGCCTTCGAGCGCGCCTTCCAGCTTGCCGATTTCGTGCAGGTGAAGAACGCCTCGCTCGAGAACGGCCTGCTCCATGTCGATCTCGTCCGCGAGATTCCCGAGGCCAAGAAGCCGCGCAGCATTCCGATTTCGACCACCAATGCGGTTGCTCCGCAGGTGGTCGATGGCTCGGCCGAGAAAGCCGCCGCGTAACGCGGCTGGATTTTCGGCAGATATTTGCTGAAGCGAAAACGCCCCGGGAAACCGGGGCGTTTTTTGTTTCGTCGTCCCTGCGAAAAGCAGGGACCCCATAACCACCGGCGTCTGAGTTCTTCAGAGATGCCGCAGCAGCTTCGTTCAAACGAGGCGACGCGGCGTATGGGTCGCCGCGCCCCGTGCGCAATTGCGCACTAGGCGGGGACGACCCGATACCTTAATCCAGCCCCTGCGCCTTCGGCATGTCCTGGGTCGGCGCGATCTGCGGCGCGGGCTTGGTCTCGACGATGGCGGGGGCTGTGGCTTGAGCAGGGGTTGCTGCTTGCCCGGTGGTTTGCGGCTCGGCCGGTTTGGCCGGTGCGGCCGCCGATTGCTGCGCCGGCGCGGGGACCGGCTTGGCGGCGAGCGGCCTGGCTTCGCCGGCATGCGGCGGCGGGGGCGTGCGGGTTGCGACCCTTGGGATCGCGCGCGGCGGCCGCGGTGGGCCCCGGACCGCGGCGACCGGCGGCAGCGGCCCGACCGGTCCATAGGTGGTCGTCAGGGCGTCATTGAAATTGTCGCCCATCCGCGACGCCGGCATGAAGCGGATGATTCGCCCGGTGCGGGCGTCGATCACCAGCCGGCCGTCATCGCCGCCGCGATCGATCACGGCGATGGTGTAGACGAGACCGCGCTGCTGCGGGATGCCAAGCGGCGAAAACCCGCTCTCGCGGACGATGGTGTAAACCTCCAGCGCCGGCAGCAGTCGCGGGCCGTAGGCAGGCCCCGGCGCCTCCTGCACCACCGCGGCGTAACGTCCGCCAACTTCTGCGTAGGGTCCATCGACGTCGGAGGCGAGCGAGTATGGCGCCAGCACCTGCGCATTCGCTGCCGTCCCTGCGAAAACCAACCCCACTGACAAGACCCATCCTGTGAATAGCTTCATGCCCATCGCTCCTGTAATGTCCCGACACCCCGGGCGTTTTCGCCCTTTTGTCCCGGCCGCAACTTCGTCGCGGAATTGGGCGGTCCTTGGGCGGGATCGCGGCGCGCTTGCCTCAAAACCGGGAGCCGGCGGCGCAAGCTCTCACGCCAGGACAGACGCGCCATGCAGCCCGGGACAGCCGCGCGCTTGTGTGATAGAAAAAAACTTGGCAAGGTGTGGGTTAGGACAGTAATACTGTCTTAAGTTTGGTCGCAAACCCGGCATGGGGATTGCAACGAAAGTTGGGTGCCAGGACGCAGTTAAGGCACTGGCAAGGCACCGGGAAGCTGCAGGCAAGGCCGTTCTTCGGGGACGCTGGACGCCAAAACCTGAATTTATGAAATTGCGGCTCGCGGAGGGCGAGCGGTGGCCCGGTGGGTGCCGCGAACGCCCAAGGTGCGCCGAGACGACGGTGAGGCCCTAGCCTTATTTGAGAGGACGGACATGAGCGGGTCGGAGTTCGATCGCGAAAACATCGCAACGGATGCGCTGTCGACGGCCGCGGATTCGAAACCGGCGGAAGTCGCGCGCGAGTTCAGCTGGCGCCCGCCCGCCGAGGGTCTTTACGATCCCTCGCTCGAGAAGGATTCCTGCGGCGTCGGCTTCATCGCCAACATCAAGGGCAAGAAATCGCATCAGATCGTCTCCGACGCGATGCGCATCCTCTGCAACCTCGAACACCGCGGCGCGGTCGGCGCCGATCCGCGCGCCGGCGACGGCGCCGGCATCCTGGTGCAGATTCCGCATGCGTTTTTCGTGCGCAAGGCCGGCGAGATCGGCTTCCAGCTGCCTGAGCCGGGCGAATATGCCGTCGGCGCGCTGTTCATGCCGAAGGAAACGGCATGGCACAACGTCATCAAGAGCATCATCGCCGACCAGATCAGGGACGAAGGACTGATGCTGCTCGGCTGGCGCGACGTGCCGACCGACAATCGCTCGCTCGGCGAGACCGTCAAGCCGACCGAACCCGCCAACATGCAGGTGTTCATCGGCCGCGGCGATCACATCAAGAACGAGGATGATTTCGAGCGCCGGCTCTACATCCTGCGCAAGTCGATTTCGCAGGCGATCTATCTGCGCCGCGACCGCGGCCTCGCCGGCTATTATCCGGTGTCGCTGTCGTGCCGCACCGTCGTCTACAAGGGCATGTTCCTCGCCGACCAACTCGGCAAGTATTATCCCGACCTCGCCGAGCCCGATTTCGAGAGCGCGCTGGCGCTGGTGCATCAGCGGTTCTCCACCAACACCTTCCCGGCCTGGTCGCTGGCGCATCCCTACCGGATGATCGCGCATAACGGCGAAATCAACACGCTGCGCGGCAACGTCAACTGGATGGCGGCGCGGCAGGCCTCGGTGCATTCGGAACTGTACGGCAAGGACATCAGCCGGTTGTGGCCGATCTCCTATGAAGGCCAGTCCGACACCGCCTGCTTCGACAACGGCCTCGAATTCCTGGTGCAGGGCGGCTACTCGCTGCCGCACGCCGTGATGATGATGATTCCGGAAGCCTGGGCCGGCAATCCCCTGATGGATGAGCAGCGCCGCTCGTTCTACGAATATCACGCCGCGATCATGGAGCCGTGGGACGGCCCCGCCGCGATCGCGTTCACCGACGGCCGCCAGATCGGCGCCACGCTCGACCGCAACGGATTGCGCCCGGCGCGCTATCTCGTCACCAGCGACGACCGTATCGTGATGGCGTCGGAAATGGGCGTGCTGAAGATCCCCGAGGAGCACATCGTCACCAAGTGGCGGTTGCAGCCCGGCAAGATGCTGTTGGTCGATCTCGAACAGGGCCGGCTCATTCCCGACGACGAGATCAAGGCGCAACTGGCGAAGAGCCATCCCTATCGCGAGTGGCTCGACCGCACCCAGATCGTGCTGGAGGAACTGCCTGACGCACCGACCAAGGGCCTGCGCTCCAACCTGCCGCTGCTCGACCGGCAGCAGGCGTTCGGTTACAGCCAGGAAGACGTCACCATCCTGATGACGCCGATGGCCTCGACCGGCGAAGAAGCCAACGGCTCGATGGGCAACGACACCCCGATCTCGGCGCTGTCGGACAAGCCGAAGCAGCTGTTCACCTATTTCAAGCAGAATTTTGCCCAGGTCACCAATCCGCCGATCGATCCGATCCGCGAAGAGCTGGTCATGAGCCTGGTCTCGATCATCGGGCCGCGGCCGAACCTGTTCGACCTGCAGGGCCTCGCCGGCACCAAGCGGCTCGAAGTGCGCCAGCCGATCCTGACCGACGCGGATCTGGAAAAGATCCGCTCGATCTCGGAGATCGCCGACACCCATTTCAAGTCGCGCACGCTCGACACCACCTTCCATGCCGGCTTCGGCGCGGCAGGACTCGAGCAAGTGCTCGACGAACTCTGCGCGCGCGCCGAGGCCGCGGTCCGCGAAGGCATCAATATCGTCATCCTGTCCGATCGCATGGCCGGCTCGGACCGGATACCGATTCCGTCGCTGCTCGCCTGCGCCGCCGTGCATCATCACCTGATCCGCACCGGATTGCGCACCTCGGTGGGCCTGGTGGTCGAATCCGGCGAGCCGCGCGAAGTGCATCACTTCGCCTGCCTCGCGGGCTACGGCGCCGAGGCGATCAATCCCTACCTCGCCTTCGAGACCATCATTTCGATGAAGGACCGGCTGCCATCAGCGCTCGACGACTACGAGATCGTCAAGCGCTACATCAAGTCGATCGGCAAGGGCCTCTTGAAGGTGATGTCGAAGATGGGCATCTCGACCTACCAGTCCTATTGCGGCGCGCAGATCTTTGACGCGGTGGGATTGAAGGCGGAGTTCGTCGCAAAGTATTTCGTCGGTACCCACACCCGCATTGAAGGCGTCGGTCTTGCCGAAATCGCCGAGGAAACCGCGCGCCGCCATGCCGACGCGTTCGGCGATGTACCAGTCTTGAAGACCGCGCTCGAAGTCGGCGGCGAATATGCCTACCGCACCCGCGGTGAGGATCACGCATGGACCGCGGAATCGGTCTCGACGCTGCAACACGCCGTGCGCGGCAATTCGCTGGAGCGCTACAAGGCGTTCGCCAAAATCCTCAACGAGCAGTCCGAGCGGCTGTTGACGCTACGCGGCCTGTTCCGGATCAAGACCGCCGAGGACGAGAAGCGCAAGCCGATCCCGCTCGACCAGGTCGAGCCGGCCAAGGACATCGTCAAGCGTTTCGCCACCGGCGCCATGTCGTTCGGTTCGATCTCGCGTGAGGCGCACACCACGCTGGCGATTGCCATGAACCGGATCGGCGGCAAGTCCAACACCGGCGAAGGCGGCGAGGAGAGCGACCGCTTCAAGCCGATGCCGAACGGCGATTCGATGCGCTCGGCGATCAAGCAGGTCGCCTCGGGCCGCTTCGGCGTCACCACGGAATATCTCGTCAACGCCGACATGATGCAGATCAAGATGGCGCAGGGTGCCAAGCCCGGCGAAGGCGGACAATTGCCCGGCCACAAGGTCGACGCTGTGATCGCCCGCGTGCGGCACTCGACGCCCGGCGTCGGCCTGATTTCGCCGCCGCCGCATCACGACATCTATTCGATCGAGGATCTGGCGCAGCTGATCTATGACCTCAAGAACGTCAATCCGGAAGGTCAGGTATCGGTCAAACTGGTTTCCGAAATCGGCGTCGGCACGGTCGCGGCGGGCGTGGCGAAAGCGCGCGCCGACCACGTCACCATCGCGGGTTTCGAGGGTGGCACCGGCGCGTCCCCCCTCACCTCGATCAAGCATGCCGGCAGCCCTTGGGAAATCGGCCTCGCCGAAACCCACCAGACGCTGGTGCGCGAGCGGCTGCGCAGCCGGATCGTGGTGCAGGTCGACGGCGGCTTCCGCACCGGACGCGATGTCGTGATCGGCGCGCTGCTCGGCGCCGACGAATTCGGCTTTGCCACCGCACCCCTGATCGCGGCCGGCTGCATCATGATGCGCAAGTGCCATCTCAACACCTGTCCGGTCGGCGTTGCGACGCAGGATCCGGTGCTGCGCAAGCGGTTTACCGGCCAGCCTGAGCACGTCATCAATTACTTCTTCTTCGTCGCCGAGGAAGTCCGCGAAATCATGGCAGCGCTCGGCTACCGCACCTTCAACGAGATGGTGGGCCAGACCCAGATGCTCGACCAGTCCACGCTGGTGGCGCACTGGAAGGCCAAGGGGCTCGACTTCTCCAAGCTGTTCGTGCGCCAGCAGGAACTGCCGGGCCAGAAGATCTATCATTCGCAGAGCCAGAACCATCATCTGGAAGCCGTGCTCGACCGCACCCTGATCGAAAAGGCGACGCCTGCGATCCACCGCGGCGCGCCGGTCAGAATCGAGATGAACATCAACAACACCGACCGCAGCGCCGGCGCGATGCTGTCGGGCACGGTGGCAAAAATCTACGGCCATGCCGGCCTGCCGCATGACACCATCCATGTCTCCTTCAAGGGCACCGCGGGCCAGGCCTTCGGCGCGTGGCTGGCGCGCGGCATCACCTTCGATCTCGAAGGCGAAGGCAACGACTATGTCGGCAAGGGCCTGTCCGGCGGCCGCATCATCGTCAAGCCGCCGCGCAATTCCGGCATCGTGCCGGAGGAATCGATCATTGTCGGCAATACCGTGATGTACGGCGCGATCGAGGGCGAATGCTATTTCCGCGGCATCGCCGGCGAACGCTTCGCGGTGCGCAACTCCGGCGCGGTCGCCGTGGTCGAAGGCGCCGGCGACCACTGCTGCGAATACATGACCGGCGGCATCGTCGTGGTGCTCGGCAAGACCGGGCGCAATTTCGCCGCCGGCATGTCGGCCGGCGTGGCCTATGTGCTCGACGAGGCCGGCGACTTCGCAAAACTCTGCAACATGGCGATGGTCGAACTCGAACCGGTGCTGTCGGAAGAGATGATCAACGCCAACACCTATCACCACACCGGCGATCTCGAAGCGCATGGCCGGGTCGATGTGTTCGAGAACCTGCTCGAATCCGACGTTGAGCGGCTGCACATTTTGATCTCGCGCCATGCCAAGCTGGCCGGCTCCAGGCGCGCCGCCGACATTCTGGCGAACTGGAAGACTTACTTGCCGAAATTCCGCAAGGTGATGCCGGTCGAATACCGCCGCGCGCTGAAGGAATTGAAGGCCCACGCCGACGCCGAGCCGAAAATCGCGATCGGGGCGTAAGGCAGCCAATCATGAATAGAGAGACGGAAGGTGGCGCGTTTTGTCACCTCTCCCGTAGGGAGAGGTCGGATCGCCCACGGCGATGCGAAAGCATCGTCCGGCGCGATCTGGGTGAGGGGTTACGGCCTATCGATAGACCGTACCCCCTCTCCCCATCGGAGAGGGAGCGCACCTCCGTCGCGGCAACGGTGATGATTCAAGTTTCGGGGCACTGGTTTTAATGGGCAAGATTTCAGGTTTTCTCGAGATCGAGCGGCACGACCGCAAATACGAGCCGGTCGCCGAGCGCGTGAAGAGCTACCGCGAATTCGTCGTACCCCTGAGCGAGAAGGACACCCGCGACCAGGCCGCGCGCTGCATGAATTGCGGCATTCCCTATTGCCACGGCACCGGCTCCGTCGCGCCGGGCACGCCGGGCTGCCCGGTCAACAACCAGATTCCGGATTTCAACGACCTGGTCTATGCCGGCAACTGGGAAGAAGCCTCGCGCAATTTGCACTCGACCAATAATTTTCCGGAGTTTACCGGGCGCATTTGCCCGGCGCCGTGCGAAGCCTCGTGCACGCTGAACATCGACGACAATCCGGTGACGATCAAAACCATCGAATGCGCCATCGTCGATCGCGCCTGGGACAATGGCTGGGTCACGCCGGAAGTGCCGTCGACCAGGACCGGCAAGAAGGTCGCCGTGATCGGCTCCGGCCCCGCGGGCCTTGCCTGCGCACAGCAGCTGGCGCGCGTCGGCCACGACGTGCATCTGTTCGAGAAATTCGCCAAGGCCGGCGGCCTGTTGCGCTACGGCATTCCCGATTTCAAGATGGAAAAGCACATCATCGACCGCCGCGTGACGCAGATGGAAGCCGAGGGCGTCACCTTCCACTACGGCGCCCATGTCGGCGGCGCCGCGCCCGGTGCCATCGATCCGCGCGAGATGCTGAACCAATATGACGCGCTGGCGCTGACCGGCGGCGCCGAGGCCGCGCGCGACCTGCCGATTCCCGGCCGCGAGCTGTCAGGCATTCACTTCGCGATGGATTTCCTGCCGCAGCAGAACCGCAGGGTCTCCAACGAGCCGCTCGGCAGCGCGCCGGACATTCTCGCCGGCGGCAAGCATGTCGTGGTGATCGGCGGCGGCGACACCGGTTCGGACTGCATCGGCACCTCGTTCCGGCAAGGCGCGCTCTCGGTGACGCAGATCGAGATCCTGCCGGCCCCGCCCGAGCATGAGAACAAGGGCCTGACCTGGCCGAACTGGCCGATGAAGATGCGGACTTCGTCGAGCCAGGCCGAAGGCGCCAAGCGCGAATTCGCCGTGCTGACGCAGAAGTTTTCCGGCGAAAACGGCAAGGTGACAAAACTGCATTGCGTGCAGGTCGACGACAAGTTCAAGCCAATTCCCGGAAGCGAATTCGAACTCGACGCGCAGCTGGTGCTGCTGGCGATGGGTTTTGTGCATCCGGTGCATGAGGGCCTGTTGAAGACCCTCGGCGTCGATCTCGACCCCCGCGGCAACGTCCGCGCCAACACCGCCGACTACCAGACCTCGCGGCCGAACGTGTTCTCCGCCGGCGACATGCGCCGCGGCCAGTCGCTGGTGGTGTGGGCGATCCGCGAAGGCCGGCTCTGCGCGCGGTCGATCGATCAGTTTTTGATGGGGACGACGAACCTGCCGAGGTAGGTTCTCGCGGAGGGAGGCTCGCTCCACTTATCCCTCCCCCTTGTGGGACCCTTGTGGGGAGGGTCGCCGCGAAGCGGCGGGGTGGAGGTAGCGCACGGCAGTGCGCGAGAATCTTTTTGCTGAGGCAGCCCCCCACCCGACCTGCCTTCGGCCGGCCAGCCTCCCCACGAGGGGGAGGGATAAGGAAGCGGCCACCTCACTTCGATTTCAACCCTAAGGCTTTCACCCCCACGGCCCGCGCGGCGTCGCGCGGTTGCCAGCACCCCACGGACCACGTCGCGGCGTCTGCGCCCGCGCCGCCGGCGCCGCGCCACCCCGCGTGCCAAGTTCGGCGGCGAGCCGCTGCAGTTCGGCGACCCGGTTCTCGGTCGACGGATGCGTCGAAAACAGGCTGTCGATGCCGTGCCCCGACAGCGGGTTGATGATGAACAAATGCGCCGTCGCCGGATTGCGTTCGGCCTCCATATTCGGAATCTCGTGCGCGGCGCCCTCGATCTTGACCAGCGCGGACGCCAGCCACATCGGCTGGCCGACGATGCGGGCGCCGAGATTGTCGGCGGCGTATTCGCGGGTGCGGCTGATCGCCGTCTGCACCAGCATGGCGCCGAGCGGCGCCAGGATCATCATCGCGATCGAGCCGACGATGCCGGGGCCGTTGTTGTTGCGATGGCCGCCGAAAAACATCCCGAACTGCGCCAGCATCGAGATCGCGCCGGCGATGGTCGCGGTGATGGTCATCAGCAGCGTGTCGTGGTTTTTCACATGCGCGAGCTCATGGGCGATCACGCCCGAGAGTTCCTCGCGGCTGAGCGACTGCACCAGCCCGGTGGTGACGGCCACCGCCGCATTCTCCGGATTGCGTCCGGTGGCGAACGCATTGGGCTGCGGATTGTCCATCAAGAACACCCGCGGCATCGGCAGCCCGGCCCGCGTGGCGAGCGTGGCCACGAGACTGACGAGGTCCGGCGCGGTGCGCGCATCGACCTCGTGGGCGCCGTACATCGACAGCACCATGCGGTCCGAGTTCCAGTAGGCGAACAAATTGGTCGCGGCGGCGATCACGAGTGCGATGGTGGCGCCGCCGGCGCCGCCGATCAGATAGCCGACACCCATGAACAGGGCCGTGAGACCGGCCAGAAGCATAGCTGTCCGAAGGTAATTCATCTCCGTCTCCCTGATACCGGCGGCGTCAGCCGCGGCATACGCCGATTCAGGTAGATTGCGCCCGCGGGGGTTCAAGACCGGCCGGTGCGTCGCCACGTCGCGGGTTTGTCGGCCGGCAGCGACATGCGCGCAACAGGCCAAGCGTCAGCGGGCCTGATCCGGCCATCCCACCATCTCAAAACGAAGATGGGCGGGATCGCCGGCTCAAGCCCGCGTTATGACGTCTGACGTATCAGGCTGTCGTGACTTAGTAACAGACGACCCGGCCATAGACGGGGCTGAACACGCAGCCAGCACCGCGACCATAGCCATAGCCTCGACCGTAGCCTCGACCATAGCCGCGGCCACCGCCGCGAACCACGACGCCGCCGCCACGACCGCGACCGACACCTCGTCCGCCGCCACGGCCACCGCCTCTGCCGCCGCCGCGCGCCGAAGCCTCCGTGCTGGCTCCTACCACCACCAGCGCTGTCGCGCCGACGAGGCTGAAACAATAAATGCCGGTCAAGATCATCCCGGCGATCAAACGCGACAGGATGCTGCGACGACCGGGTGGATTATACGCCATAGAGGTCTCCCTTCTGTAAGGGGACGGAAGCTGGGCTAGGATTCGTTCGGGGTCAATGGGAAACAGGCCAATGGTGCGGTGCGGCGTGCAGACACATGCATTTGGAACTTGCGGTTGAGAGCCGTTCATCGAAGGAAGTGCAGCCTCAAATCGATCAGTTCCTGATGGGATGACAAAACTACGGAGGTCTGATGCGCTTTAATAACTTGAGTACAGCACGCTACGTTGTTTTTCACACCCTGGACAATCTCCGCAAGCGACGTTGCTTCGATGGCATGAAAACGTTGCGCCTATCCGAATCTGCCCTCGCAAAACTTGATCAATAATCTCTCGTATCGTCACACCTTCCATAATGACCTTCCCTGCAATTCTTCAGCGCTTGGTTTAGCCCTACACGCAAAACGGAAGTCGGTAAACGGAGACAACCCGATATCGATCGTTTAACGTGATACTTGAATTCGAGGGTTCGATATGGATCATCCAATCGCTGGCGCTCCCCCCCAACTCCCCGGTTGACTCGCCCCATCCCGAGTGCCTTCTCTGTGGAACCCCGCCCCCATTAAAGTCAACCAAACGGCCCTTAAAGAACCCGCCCCCAAGGAAACGCCCCATGCGCAAACTGCTCGCCGCCGCCCTCCTCGCCGCGCTCGCGGCCTCGCCCCTCCTCATCGCCCCCGTCCGCGCGCAAACCCCGATCAAAATCATGGTCGGCGGCATCGACAAGCAGATTTATCTCCCGGCAAAACTCGCGGCCCAGCTCGGCTTCTTCAAGGAACAGGGGCTCGACGTCGAGCTGTTCAACTCGACCTCCGGCTCGCAGGCCGCGACCGCTCTGCTGGCGCGCGAGGTGCAGGGGGTGGTCGGGTTCTATGATCACACCATCGACCTGCAATCCAAGGGCAAGTTCATCACCTCGGTGGTGCAGTTCGGGATCGCGCCGGGCGAAGTGGTGCTGGTGAAGGCGGCCGATGCCGACAGATTGAAGG
>Ga0193699_10000711_pt1 | contig 13588 bp, 14 predicted proteins | sample L3c2metaG_FD_160095 | JGI IMG/M metagenome (GOLD analysis project Ga0193699, IMG submission 160095) | Soil microbial communities from a riparian zone of the East river system, Colorado, United States - L3c2 | ecosystem: Environmental > Terrestrial > Soil > Riparian zone | place: USA: East... | reverse complement strand
AACGCTTCGGCTGGGTCTTCCGGGAACAGCAGCACATGCTTGGTGTCGCCATGCGAGGCATAGGCGCAGGCGATGATGTCGCATTGCTGGGTGCGGGTCGGCATGCCGGTCGAGGGACCGGCGCGCTGCACGTTCATGATCACAGCCGGAATCTCGGCGAAGTAGGACAGGCCGATGAATTCCTGCATCAGGGAGATGCCGGGACCAGACGTCGCGGTGAAGGCGCGCGCGCCGTTCCAGGACGCGCCGATTACGATGCCGATCGAGGCCAGTTCGTCCTCGCCCTGAATGATGGCGTAATTGGCCTTGCCGGTTTCCGGATCGTGCCGCAGTTTCTTGCAATGGCTGGCGAAGGCGTCGGCGAGCGACGACGACGGCGTGATCGGATACCAGGCGCACACGGTAGCGCCGCCATAGACCGCGCCAAGTGCCGCGGCGCTGTTGCCCTCGATGAAAATGCGGTCGCCGACCTTGTCGGCTTTCTTGATGCGCAAACCGATCGGGCATTTCAGGTTTTGCAGCGCCCAGTCGCGGCCGAGATGCAGCGCGTGGACGTTGGAGGACAGGAGCTTTTCCTTGCCCTTGTACTGTTCGCCGATCAGCTGCTCGACGATCTTCGGATCCATGTCGAGCAGGGCGCACATCGCGCCGAGATAGATGATGTTCTTGAACAGCTGGCGCTGGCGCGGGTCGGTATAGGTCGAATTGGCGATCGCGGTCAGCGGCACGCCGATCACGGTGATGTCGGCGCGGAATTTCGACGCCGGCATCGGCTTGGTCGAATCGTAGAACAGATAACCGCCGGGTTCGATCGAGGCGATGTCCTTGTCCCAGGTCTGCGGGTTCATCGCCACCATCATGTCGACGCCGCCGCGGGCGCCGAGATGGCCGTCCTCGGTCACCCTCACCTCGTACCAGGTCGGCAGGCCCTGGATGTTGGAGGGGAACACGTTGCGCGGCGACACCGGCACGCCATGGCGCAGGATCGAGCGCGCGAACATTTCGTTGGCGCTCGCCGAACCCGAGCCGTTGACGTTGGCGAAGCGGACGACGAAGTCGTTTACGCTGCTGATCGGGCTTTGGACTGGCATGATGTACCCGCGTGAGTCATGTCGATGAGATATTTCTGCATGTCCCAGGCGCCGGTGGGACAACGTTCGGCGCACAACCCGCAATGCAGGCAGACGTCCTCGTCCTTCACCATGACGCGTCCGGTTTTCAGTCCGTCGGCGACATAGAGATCCTGGTCGAGATGCGGCGAGGGCGCCTTCAGCCGCGCCCGCAGATCGGTTTCCTCGCCATTCTCGGTGAAAGTGATGCAGTCCATCGGGCAAATATCGACGCAGGCATCGCACTCGATGCACAAAGGTGCGGCAAATACCGTCTGGATATCGCAGTTCAGGCAGCGCTGAGCCTCGCCGAGCGCCAGCTTGACATCATAGCCGAGTTCGACTTCGGCGCGGATGTCCTTCAGCGCGATCACCTTGTCGCGATGCGGCACCTTGTAGCGCTTGTCGCCGGAGATGTCGTTGTCGTAGCTCCATTCGTGGATGCCCATCTTCTGCGACGAGATCTGCACCTCGGGCAACGGACGCTCGGTAATGTCCTCGCCGGACAGCAGCTTGTGGATCGATAGCGCTGCGTCGTGGCCATGCGCCACCGCCCAGATGATGTTCTTGGGGCCGAACGCGGCGTCGCCGCCGAAGAACACCTTCGGATTGGTCGAGCCCATAGTCTTGGCATCGACCTTGGGCATGTCCCATTTGTCGAATTCGATGCCGCAGTCGCGCTCGACCCAGGGAAATGCATTCTCCTGGCCGACCGCCACCAGGACGTCGTCGCATTCGATGGTCTGGTCCGGCTCGCCCGAGGGCACCAGGCTGCGCTTGCCCGAGGCGTCGTATTCCGCCTTCACCTTCTGAAAGGTGACGCCGGTCAGCTTGCCATTGTCGTGGGTGAACGCGACCGGCACCATGAAATTGAGGATCGGAATGTCCTCGTGCAGCGCGTCCTCTTTCTCCCAGGGGCTCGCCTTCATCTCCTCGAAGCCGGAGCGCACGATCACCTTGACGTCCTCGCCGCCGAGGCGGCGCGCGGTGCGGCAGCAATCCATCGCGGTGTTGCCGCCGCCGAGCACGATCACGCGCTTGCCGATCTTGCTGACATGCTCGAACGACACGCTGGAGAGCCAGTCGATGCCGATGTGAATATTTTTGGCGGCTTCCTTGCGGCCGGGAATTTCGAGCTCGCGGCCGCGCGGTGCGCCGGAGCCGACAAACACCGCGTCGTAGTTCTCGGTGAGCAGTTTCTTCAAACTGTCGATGCGCGTACCGCCCTTGAACTCGATGCCAAGGTCGAGGATGTAATCGGTTTCCTCGTCGATCACCGAATCCGGCAGCCGGAATTTCGGAATCTGGGTTCGCATCATGCCGCCCGCCTTGGGGTCGGAATCGAACACGGTGCAGTGGTAGCCGAGCGGTGCGAGGTCGCGGGCCACCGTGAGCGAGGCGGGGCCGCCGCCGACGATGGCGATGCGCTTGCCGTTTTTCGCAGCCAGCTTTGGCATGCGGTCTTTGACGTCATCCTTGAAGTCGGCGGCGACGCGCTTCAGCCGGCAGATCGCGACCGGGGTTTCCTCGACGCGGCCCCGGCGGCAGGCGGGCTCGCACGGGCGATCGCAGGTGCGTCCCAGGATTCCCGGAAACACGTTCGATCTCCAATTGATCATGTAGGCGTCGCTATAGCGACCTTCCGCGATCAACCGGATGTATTCGGGAACAGGCGTATGCGCAGGACAGGCCCATTGGCAATCGACCACTTTATGGAAGTAGTCCGGCGCCGAAATATCAGTCGGTTTCATTCCTACCTTGTCCGCGCGGAATTAAAAAACGCGGCCTTGCTTTTTGCTTGCGAACGCTCAGCCGGCGTTCTTGTGGTTTTCGAATTAGATCATAGGCTTACCTTATTAGAGGCATTCCAGAGCGTGCACAAAGGCATTTTTGCGGGATCACCGCCTTCATTAGTCGAACGGCCGCAACGTTAATGTCGTTGCGGCCGTTTGCGGCAGTGCAGCATGTGCAGCGCGTTATCGGAGCGTTCAAACCGTCGGGAGGTCGCTCTTCGCCATATCCCACATCAGATGGTAGAGGCCGGTCGAGATCACCGCGGATTTGACCACGGTTCCCCCGAGGCGCGCTGTGATGGCCGCCGATACTGCACTCACATCTGTTCCGTCGATCAGCACGAACCAGTCCCCTGCGCCGGGATTGGGAGCGGAGGGATCGTCGGTAAGGGGCTTGGATAAAGTCGGATCGCTTTCGAGCAGGTGCATCGAGATGATTCCGTCCAGCTTCCCGGGGTCGAGTTGATCCCGCAGTGCGGTGCGCAATTGGTCCTTATCCACAGGCCGAAGACGGATAATGCCCAGCGCCGCGCCGCGGCCCTGGCCGCGGCTGATGGTGATGCGCGCGACCGCGCGAATCATGTTCTTGAACCGCGCGATGTTCGCCTTCGACCAGTCGGTCTGGTTGGCGAGCGCAGTGCGATAGGCCGGGCTGTCGAGCACCTCGAAAGTTTCGGTGGAATAGAGGCTGAGATATTTCGGGCGGCCGTCCTGCGCGACATAGCGCCGCGCTTCGAGGAAACCGTCGATGGCGACGCGCTCTTCGAGATGTTCGCGGTCGTACCAGCGATTGAATTCGGCCTCGTCCGATGCACCGATGTCCATCGACGTCAGCAGCATTCCTTTTCCAGCGAGCGGCATTTTTGGGTGTCCTTCATTATCCTGTAATTTGGGAGGCGAGATCCGCGACCGCTTTCATCACAGCGTCCCGCACGCCGGGATCGTACAGCGAGTGGCCGGCGCCTTCGACGAAACGAATCTCGGACCCGCGCCATCTAGCACCTAGCACATGCGATGTCGCCGGCGGACACAGCAAATCATAGCGGCCCTGCACGATGATGCCCGGAATGCTTTCCAGCTTGCCGGCTTCCACCAGCAGCTGATCCGGCTTCATGAAGCAATCGTTCTGGAAATAATGAGCTTCCATGAACGGCGAGGCGGGCAGAGCGCGCGACGAATTCAGCGACGCGAGATCGAGCCGTGTGCGTCCCGGCGAATGCTCGGAGAGAATTCGCTCGGTGTCGTGCCAGGCGCGGGCGGCGGGGCCGTGCACCGCGGGATCGGAATCGAGAATGCGGCGCCAATAGGCATCGAGCGGCCGATCGCGTTGTTCTGTTGGCAACACGCCAAGGAAATCATCGCTGAGGCCGGGATAGAAGCGCGGCAGCGCATCGAGAAATGCGCCCTCAAGTTCGGCGCGGGTGCCGAGAAAGGTCGCGCGCAACACGATGCCCGTGACCCGGTCGGAGTGCGCCTGCGCATAGGCCAGCGCCAGCGTCGCGCCCCAGGAGCCGCCGACGATCATCCAGCGCCGAAAGCCGAATTTTTCGCGGATCAGCTCCATGTCCGCGATCAGGTGTGGCAGGGTATTGTCTTCACGGCGGCCCTTGGGGCGGCTGCGGCCGGCGCCGCGCTGATCGAACAGCACGGCGTGGAAGCGCTCGGGATCGAACAGCCGCCGGTGATCGGGCTGGCAGCCGCTGCCGGGCCCACCATGCAGATAGACCGCAGGGATGCCATCGGCCCGGCCGACGGTTTCGACGTAAATCTCGTGGCCGTCACCGGCCGGCAGCAACTGCGAGGTCAGCGGCGCGAACGGATCGGAGCGGTTGCCGCCGGCCTTGCCGGCATCGGCATCAGGCGCCATCGTCGCCGCCCGTCTCCAGCGTGCCACCGGCGAAATTGCGGTAGATGAAACGCCTGTTGTCGGCTGCGGCTTCAAGCTCGGCCTGCTTGAAAATCTGCGCATGCATCGGCGACAGCGTGCAGGCGGGATCGGTATTGCCGGCGTCCCCGGTCAGCGCAAAGGCCTGGCAGCGGCAGCCGCCGAAATCGATTTCCTTGAATTCGCAGCTTTGGCAGGGTTCGGGCATCCAGCCGGTGCCGCGATAGCGGTTAAAGGCCTCGGAATTCTGCCAGATCCAGGCGATCGAATGATTCGACCGTACCGACTCGAATTCGAGTCCGGTAATGGTCTCGGCGGCGTGGCAGGGCAGGATCTTGCCCGAAGGCGAGATGTTGAAGAACTGCCGGCCCCAGCCGCCCATGCATTTCTTCGGCCGCAGCGCGTAATAATCCGGCACCACATAGTCGATGGCGAGGATGCCCTTGAGCCGCGCCTGCGCTTCCTCGACGAGGCGGCTGGTCTCCTCGATCTGCGCGAGGGTCGGCATCAGCGCGGCGCGATTCTTCAGCGCCCAGCCGTAATACTGCACATTGGCGACCTCCAGCCGGTCGGCGTCGAGATCGACCGCCATCTGGATGATGTCGGCCAGCTGGAACAGGTTTTGCCGGTGCATCACCGCATTGACCGTCAGCGGCAGATCCAGTTCGCGGGTCCACTTCGCGACTTCGATCTTCTTCTCATGGGCGTTCTTCAGGCCGGCAACGCGGTCGGCGACCACGGGCTCGTTGCCCTGGAAACTGATCTGCACATGACACAGCCCGGCATCGGCCAGCGCCGACAGCTTCTCCTTGGTCAGCAGCACCGCCGACGTGATGAGATTGGAATACAGCCCGACAGCGCTGGCGTGCCGGACAATCTCGACCAGGTCCTTGCGCGCGGTCGGCTCCCCGCCGGAGAAATGGATCTGCAGCACGCCGATCTCGGCGAGTTCGGTGAGGACCTTCTTCCATTCCTCGGTCGTGAGTTCGCTGCCGCCGCGCTCCAGCTCGACCGGATTGGAGCAATAGGGGCATTGCAGCGGACAGCGATGCGTCAGCTCGGCCAGCACCGCGAGCGGGATGCCAAACGTCTCCGCCGTCGAGCCGCGCGCCTCCAGCACCGCGAGCCCGTCGGAGGGGTCGGCGACAACAGGGCTGGCATCGGTCAGCGTCGGACTCATGAGGTCTTCTCGCGTGCTTCCGTCAAAAATCCCTTGTCGGCAAGGTCCTGCAGCATGGCGATGACGTCGGTCGCGATCGCCCCGCGTTCGGCGGCGTATTTGGCGGCGAGCTGGTCGACCATGTCGGTGACGTTGCGCACGCCGTCGCAGAGCTGCAGCACTTCCACCGCGATCTCGTCGGGCGCCAGCACGCGCTCGGGCGCAAGGATGACCCAGACCTGGCGCGTCTCATCGAATTTCAGCTTTGCGTGCCGCGGCAGCACCGGCCGGCTGGTCTCGCTGACGCTGATGTTACGGCTCATCGCTTCGCCTCTAATCGGCTGCTAGTTTTCTTGGGGAACAAATGCTCCCGGCGGCACATGGCCATCGACATAGGCATGATACAGCGCATCGAGCTGAACCCATAGCACATTGGTCTTGAAGATCAGCGCATTGCAGACCGCCTCGCGTTCCCCGGGCGTATTCGCGTGGGTCTTGACGTAGTCGAGCGCGAAATTGGCGTCGCGCGGTGCCTGCTGCATGCGTCGGCTGAAATAGCTCATGATATCAGGATTGACGAAGTCGTAATGCGCCAGCATTCCCGAGATGCGCTCTTCATGCAGGTTCGGCGCGAACAGTTCCGTCAGCGACGAGGCGATGGCTTCGAGCGGGGTCTTGTCGCGGCAGAAATGCACATAGGCTTCGACCGCGAAGCGCGTCGCGGGGAGGATTCCCTCCGTGGATTCGACATAGGCGCTGTCGAGCCCGAGGCCTTCGGTCAGTTTCAGCCAGCGTTCGATGCCGCCTTCGGTGCCGAGATCGCCGTCATGGTCCTCGATCCGGTGCCGCCATTCCAGCCGGATGCCGCGGTCGCGGAAGCGCGAGATCACCACCGCGTCCTTGATCGGTATCGTGCTCTGATAAAAATAGCGGTTCAGCGCCCAGGCCTGCACCTGTCCCTTGTTCAGTTTGCCGCCGTGCAGCAGCCGGTGGAACGGATGCAGATTGTGATAGCGCGTGGCGCCGATATGGCGGAGCGCAGCTTCCAGTTCCTCGGCGCTGTTCAGGGGCGCGCTGCCACCGCGCGAGATGGAGGTCATTTCGTTCCCTGGTCTGACGTTCACAGCGTGATCTCCGTTCCGTCGGCGGGAATTTGCCAGCCTGCCTGCTCGGCCATCGTGCGCTCCGCGGAGTCGCGCAGCAGCGCGGGGTTGGAGTTGTTGATATGCAGAAAGATCTTCCTGCCGATATCCAGGCCGGCGAGGCTTTCGATCGCGCCGGCTCCGCCTGACATTGCAATATGTCCCATGCCTTGCCCTGTCTTGTTGCCGAGACCCGCCGCGATCAGTTCGTCGTCGCGCCACACCGTGCCATCGAAGAAGATCAACGGCGCGCCGGCAACCCGGGACTTGAGGTCGTCGGTGACCTCGGCGCAGGCGGCGAGGAAATAGAAATACTTGCCCGTTGCCTTGTCACGAATTCGTAGCCCGAGCGTGTCGCCCGCGCCAGTGTCACCCGCGGGGTGAGGCTTGCCTTCCAGATACCACGCGCGCTTGCCGGGAGCAGCAAACGGCAAAACCTCGATGCCGGAAGGCGAGCCGTCCGGAAGCTTCGGCTCGAACGCCACATCTTCTTCGATCGGCTGGCGCTGCACGTTCTTCGGGTTCAACACATTGAAGATGCTGTTATCCCCGAGGATCGAAAGCACTTTTGCGTGTGCATAGATCGTGAAGGGTGAACCCTCGCGCATCGACAGCAGGCCGGCGACCGCGTCGATTTCGCCGTTGGTCAGGATCACACCCGATATCGGACTGTGACGAAGCTGGCCGGCTCTGGGGTGAAGCTGCGGCGTCGCGATCAGCTGCTGGCGCAGATCGGGAGATGCGTTGATCAGAAACCAGTGCTCGCCATCGGCGCTGACCGCGATCGAGGCCTGGGTGCTCTGGAGTTCGGGATCGGTGGTTCGTGCCTTCAGGCAAACCGGGCATCCGCAGTTCCACTGCGGAACGCCACCACCCGCCGCGGCGCCCAGGACGACGACGCGAAGCATGATCCGTCTCCTGGAGATTCCAAAGCTTTTGGAGATTCCAAAGCTTTCCAAAAGCTTCGAAGGTGGACACCGGCATAACCACGATCCCGTAATCAGGAACGTGTCACGCCTGGAGGTCCACCTGCGTAAACGTGAAGCTGTGGCAGCCGCTTATTTGCGGGCGGCGCACGCATACATGTTGATTTCCATGCCGACCGGCACTTCGACGATTTTCGGGGGTTTCCAGGCCATTTTGGCTCTCCTTGTCAGACGGACGATCATGCGCCCACCCCTATAAACTAATGCGGAAACCAAAGTTCGCCAGCGAAATCTTTTGTCATGAACTCTTGCTTTTATGCTGCAGCGCGAAAGGAATTCACTTATTTGTGTGCCCGGTGTCAAAACAACGGCGGATCAACGGGTTCAAAGTCGCATCGCGCGACCTAGATTGCTGGGCTGGGGTCGAGGTGACGGGCGGACTGCCGATAAAGAACTTTATGAGATGTCACGGGCGCCCACCCGTGAGCCTCAAATGGAAGTGGTTCTCGTTTCATGCCGCGATATTTCTTCAACACCCGTATCGGCGAGGAATTGATCGCCGATCCCGAAGGCGAAGTGCTGCGGGATCCCGACAGCGCCTGGGAGATCGCGCGGGCCATGATCCGGGAGCTGCTGAAGACCGAAGGCGTGGAGGCTGGGCTCCTGAATGCGATCCTCGAAGTGACGGACGATGAAGGCGAGATCGTGCTGGAGTTTCCGTTCACCGAAGCGATCCTCGACATATCCAGCGAATCCGCCACCAGGCACTGACGCCACGCCGTTGTCCGGCATTTATTCCGGCTCCGCCCCGAGCCGCCCTAAAACATGTTTCCGATTGCGTACCGACGGAAAAATATTAGAGACTGTACCCAGGAAGGCCACCGGCGCGGGCATCGTTCGACCGCGCGCGGATAAGGCCTCCACACAGGGGAGGATTGTCATGATAATCGGCTCGTCCGCGCCGCGCGGCTTGTTGCTCGCCGGCGCTTTTATTTGTGTATTTACGTTCGGTGCTGCGGCGCAGCAGCCGGCCAATCCGCCGCCTGCCGCGGCACCCGCTGCCGCACCGGCGCCGCTGCCGCCGGGCTCGCCCCTGATCGGACGGCCGGCGGACAATGAAGCCGCGGCCAAGCTCGCGCCGGTGGCGCCGCCTCCGATCGCGGCGGCCCCGGACAAGCTGCCGATTGCCAAGCTCAAGGTGCCGCCCGGTTTCAATATCGAGGTCTACGCCGCCGGCATGGCCAATGCGCGTTCGCTGGCGGAAGGCGACAAGGGTACGGTGTTCGTCGGCAGCCGCCTCGTCGGCAACGTCTATGCCATCGCCAACAAGGACGGCAAGCGCTCGGTCAGGACCCTGGCCTCGGGGCTCTACCGGCCCAACGGCGTCGCCTTCAAAAACGGCACCCTCTATATCGCCGAGCTCTCAAAGGTCTCCAAGATCGACAAGGTCGAAGACAATCTCGACGCTTCGCCGAAACCCACCATGATCTACGACAATCTGCCCAAGGACGAAGCCCATGGCTGGAAGTTCATCGCCATCGGCCCCGACAACAAGCTCTATGTTCCGGTCGGACAGCCCGGCAACAACGTCCTGCATGACGACGCCCACGGCCAGATCAGGCGGATGAATCTGGACGGCAGCGGCGCCGAAGTAATCGCGCGGGGCGTCCGCAACACCGTCGGCTTCGACTGGAATCCGGAAACCAAGCAGCTCTACTTCACCGACAACGGCCGCGACTGGATGTCGGAGGACGTGCCCCAAGACGAACTCAATCGCATCACCAAAGTCGGCGAACATTTCGGCGCGCCGTATTGCCTGCAGGGCAATATCGTCGATCCCGAATTCGGCTGGGGCAAATCCTGCAGCGACTACACCGCGCCGGTCGGCCTGCTCGGCCCGCATTCGGCCGCGCTCGGCATGCGGTTCTACACCGGCAACATGTTCCCGAAAGCCTACAAGAACGCCATCATCGTGGCCCGGCATGGCTCATGGAACCGGTCCAAGAAGGTCGGCGGCGATGTCCTCGTGGTCAAGCTGAACAAGGACGGCACGGTGAAATCCACCGAGCCGTTCATCACCGGCTTTCTGGAAAACAACAGCTATATCGGCCGCCCGGTCGATGTGATGCAGATGAAGGACGGCTCGCTGCTGGTCTCCGACGACTGGAACGGCGCGGTCTATCGCGTCACCTACGGCAAGCCGAAGGTCGCGGCGCAGTAAGCGGCCGAGACACGTCATCGCGAGCGAAGCGAAGCAATCCATGCCTGATTGAGGTCAATGGATTGCTTCGTCGCTTCGCTCCTCGCAATGACGAAATCAAAATCAGCCATCGCAGGACCCCCCGATGCGTAAAATAATCGCCGCTTTGGCGTTCGTCCTTGCCGCCTCGCCGGGACACGCCGGGGTGGACGCAGAGCGTACTGCCGCTTGCTTTGCCTGTCATGGCGAGCGCGGACAATCCGAGACCGAAAACACGCCGTCGCTCGGCGCGCAGCAGGCGCCTTATTTGCTGATCCAGCTTTTCATGTTTCGCGAAAAGCTGCGCGCCTTCGAGCCGATGAACGAGGTCACGAAGCCGCTCACGGACGACGATCTTCGCACCTTTTCCGATTTTCTCGCCACCTTGCCGAAGCCCGCGCCGCCGGCCGACGCCGGCGACCCCGCGCGGATGCAGCGCGCGCAGGCGCTGGCGCAGCAGCATCGCTGCAATTCCTGCCACAACACCGACTTCTCCGGGCGCGACAACGTCCCGCGCATTGCCAATCAGCGCGAGGATTACCTCGCCAAGACGCTCGGAGAATACAAGGACAACAGCCGCCACGGCTATGACGGCTCGATGGCGGACGTGATGGCACAGGTGACACCTGAGCAGATTGCCGATCTCGCTTATTTCCTCGCCCGGGTGCGCTAAAACCCGTCGTTGACGGCCGCTGGCGCTGCCGTCCGGGCGGCGCTACAAGACGGGCGATCAAACGGAGCTATCCATGGAAGATCTCTGGCGTCTGTCGGCTAAAGATATTGCCGCCCTGATAAAATCGAAAAAGGTTTCGGCGAAGGAGGCGGCGTCGGCAGCGCTGGCCCGGCTGGACGCCGTCAATCCGGCGATCAATGCCGTGGTCGACCATCGGCCGGCGGATGTGCTGGCGCAGGCCGGCGCCATCGATGCCGCGATCGCGCGGGGCGAGGACGCCGGTGCATTGGCGGGGGTGCCGGTCACGGTGAAGGTCAATATCGATCAGGAGGGGTTTGCGACCACCAACGGCCTGAAACTGCAGCGCGACGTCATCGCCAAAACCAACAGCCCGGTGATCGACAATCTGCGCAAGGCGGGTGCCGTCATTCTCGGACGCACCAATTGTCCGGCGTTTTCATACCGCTGGTTCACCACCAATCTGATCCATGGCGACACCAAAAATCCGCGCGACCCCGGCATTACGCCCGGCGGTTCGTCCGGCGGCGCGGGGGCGGCGGTCGCCGCCGGCATCGGCCATATCGCGCACGGCACCGATATCGCGGGCTCCATTCGCTACCCCGCCTATGCCTGCGGTGTTCATGGGCTGCGGCCGACCGTCGGCCGGATCGCGGCCTTCAATGCCTCGCTGCCGGAACGGCCGATCGGCCCCCAAATCAGCGCCGTATCCGGTCCGCTGGCGCGCACCATCGGCGATCTCCGGATCGCGCTGGCGGCGATGTCCGGCTACGACGCCCGCGATCCCTGGTGGGTGCCGGCGCCGCTGCAAGGCCCAGCGATGCCGAAGCGGGCAGCACTTTGCCTTCAGCCTGACGGTCTTGAGACGGTCGCCGAAGTGAAAGCGGCGGTCGCCGATGCCGGCAAGCGGCTGGAGCGCGCCGGATGGATTGTCGAAGAGGTCGAAACGCCGCCGCTGCGCGAAGCCGCCGACCTGCAGACAAAATTGTGGCTCGGCGACGGTTATGAGGCGCAACTTGACGCCGCCGAACGCGAAGGCGATCCCGGCGCGCTGGCCTGCCTGCGCGGCAACAAGTCCAAGGTTTTTCCGTTTGACGCCGACGCGCTGTCGAAAGCCTTGATCCGGCGGGCGACATTGACGCGCGAATGGCTGCGGTTCTTCGAGACCTATTCGGTGCTGCTGATGCCGGTATCCGGCGAATTGCCGTTCCCCGATCATCTCGACCGGAAAGACGATGCCTCGTTCGCCCGGGTGTGGCGCGCGCAGCTGACGCAGATTGCGATTCCCTTCATGGGCCTGCCCGGGCTGACGGTCTCCACCGGCCTGGTCGGACGCGTTCCTGTCGGCGTTCAGGTGGTGTCCGGCCGCTATCGCGAGGATCTCTGTCTGCTCGCCGGCGAGGCGATCGAAGCCGGCGGAACACCGCCGTCGCCGGTCGATCCCGTCAGCTAGAACAGTCCCGGCTACGAACGAGCGAACACGATGGCAAGCGTTCACGATTTCACGGCAATATCCCTGGCCGGCGAGGAAATCCCCTTGAAGCGGTTCGAGGGTCAGGTTCTCCTGATCGTCAATACCGCGAGCGCGTGCGGGTTCACCCCGCAATACAAGGGCCTCGAGACGCTGCATCAGGCGCTGAATCCTCGCGGCTTTTCGGTGCTCGGATTTCCCTGCAACCAGTTCGGCGGCCAGGAACCGGGCGACGCCAAACAAATCGAGCAGTTTTGTTCGAGCCAATATGCCATCACCTTTCCGATGTTCGCCAAGATCGACGTCAACGGCAGCAAAGCTCACCCGTTGTTCGAATATCTGAAGAACGCAAAATCCGGGTTGCTCGGTTCATCCATCAAATGGAATTTCACCAAATTCCTGATCGACCGTTCCGGCAGAGTGGTCGCGCGGCATGCGCCGACGGCGAAGCCGGAAGGACTCACAAAAGAAATCGAGGCGCTGCTATGAGCGAGAAAAACGAAGCTATCACCGACCAACAACTGCCCGACCGTCTCTCGACCGATCCGAAAAGCCCTTTTTACAATGAAGAGGTGCTTTCGCGCGACGTCGGCATCCGCTTCAAGGGCGTCGAGAAGACCAATGTCGAGGAATATTGCGTCAGCGAGGGCTGGGTGCGCGTCACCGCGGGTGCGGCCAAGGATCGCTACGGCAACCCGCTCACCATCAAGGTCCACGGCCCGGTCGAGCCGTATTTTAGGGACAAGGCGGCGTCCTGAGTCGTTCCTTCGTCATTGCGAGGAGCTAGCGACGAAGCAATCCATCTTTGCTGCGGTAAGCTGGATTGCTTCGCTGCGCTCGCAATGACGGCATAAGTAATCCGAGCCAATTATCGAAAGCCAAACCCCATGTCCGTCCGTATCATCGACGTCCGCGAAATCACAAAACCGATCTCGTCGCCGATCCGCAACGCCTATATCGACTTCACAAAAATGACGACCAGCCTGGTCGCCGTCGTTACCGATGCGGTGCGCGACGGCAGGCCGGTGGTCGGCTACGGTTTTAATTCCAACGGCCGTTACGGGCAGGGCGGGTTGATCCGCGAGCGCTTCGCGCCGCGGCTGAAGGAGGCCGATCCGAAAACGCTGCTCGATGAGGCCGGCGACAATCTCGACCCGGACAAGGTCTGGGCCG
>Ga0193699_10000710_pt1 | contig 13592 bp, 10 predicted proteins | sample L3c2metaG_FD_160095 | JGI IMG/M metagenome (GOLD analysis project Ga0193699, IMG submission 160095) | Soil microbial communities from a riparian zone of the East river system, Colorado, United States - L3c2 | ecosystem: Environmental > Terrestrial > Soil > Riparian zone | place: USA: East... | reverse complement strand
GCCTGTGCCGGGATGACGTGGGCGCGACCGCGGCGCTGCATCGGAAAGCCCAGCAAAGCGGGCTGCGCAGGGTCGAAGGAAATCAGCACCAGCGCAATTGAAACGTTAAAGGGCGTGAGGCCAAGCGCAACGATTCAGCTCAACTGTTGCTCAAACGCAACGGACTCCGAATCGGAGCGCGTGTAAGGTGGCTTCAGTTTTCCGGGCGGGGGATCGCGCGGGGCTGAACCAGGAGGGTACCAAAATGAAGAAGTTTTTGCTTGCCGGCGTGGCCTTCGCCGCATTGACTGGGTCCGCTGTCGCGGCCGATCTCGCGCGGCCGGCCTATGCGCCGCCGCCGCCCGTCTATAGCTGGACCGGCCTCTATTGGGGCGGCAACATCGGCTACAGCTGGGGTCAGGCCAAGGACGAGGTGAGCTTGCTCGGGGTCGGCACGTTCTCCGAATCCCAGAAGGTCGACGGCGTCATCGGCGGCTTCCAGTCGGGCTACAACTATCAGTTCGGCCAATGGGTGCTCGGCTTCGAAACCGACATTCAAGCCTCGGGTCAGAAGGGCGGTACGACGCTCCAGATCTCGGCGCTTCCGGTCACGACTCTGACCACCGACCATAAGCTCACCTGGTTCGGCACCTCGCGCACCCGCCTGGGTGTGTTGTGGTCGCCAAACGTTCTGCTCTACGGGACGGCCGGTGTCGCGTACGGTCAGGTCAAGGATACCGCCACGCTCACCGCCCCCGGCGCGTCTGTCACCGGGACCTTCAAGGACGTGAAGGCCGGATGGACCGCGGGCGCCGGTGTCGAAGGGGTCATCGGGGGTGGCTGGACCGCCAAGCTCGAATATCTCTACATCGACCTCGGCAAAACCGAGCAGACGCTCGCCACGCCGTTGCTGGGGCAGGTCATTTCGGAGACCCGCCGCTTCACCGACAACATCGTGCGCGTCGGCTTCAACTACCGCTGGGGCGGCGGCGCCTACTGATCGGCGTCGAACTTCCTCAATCAGGGGGCCGCTTGCATCCGCAAGCGGCCCTTTTGCTTTGCGCGTCTGGCAGTGCACATGGCGTGCAACCCGACCTTTCCGTCCGGGGCCGCCCGGCCTTACCAGCGAAGACATAGCCTCGCGCTCAGCTAACGGCGTTGGCCCCCCCACCGCGGCGGGTGCGCCGCCGTCCGCACAGGAGCAGCGGCCGCGAATGAATGGGAATTCAGTTCTATCTTATTGTTACAACGCAACTGCAGCATAGATAGTGTATTGTTACCCCGCCGCTGGATTCCCCCGGTTTCCCTCCACCGGCAATCCGCCAAGACCCAGCTAGCAGGACCCCTTGCATGTCCCGTCAGGATGCCAACGCCGCCTTCGCCCATACGTCTTTCCTCTATGGCGGCAATGCCGACTATATCGAGGACCTCTATGCCCGCTACGAGAACGACCCCAAGGCGGTCGATGCCCAATGGCAGGCATTCTTTCAGAGCCTGAAGGATGATCGCACCGATGTGCTCAAGAGCGCCCGCGGGCCGTCGTGGTCGCGGCCGCACTGGCCGCAGCCTGCGCGCGGCGAACTCATTTCCGCCCTCGACGGCGATTGGCACGAGGTCGAAAGGGCGGTCGGCGACAAGGTGAAGGCGCGCGCCCAGGCCACGGGCGTCGAGTTTTCCGCCGCCGAGGTCCAGCAGGCCACGCGCGATTCGATCCACGCCCTGATGCTGATCCGCGCCTACCGCGCGCGCGGGCACTTCTACGCCAATCTCGACCCGCTCGGCCTCGAGCCGCACCATAACGAGGAGGACCTTGATCCACGCTCCTACGGTTTCACCGACGCCGACATGGACCGCCCGATCTTTCTCGACAAGGTGCTCGGGCTCGAATTCGGCACGCTGCGCGAGATCCTCGCCATCCTTCGTCGCACCTACTGCCAGACGCTCGGCGTGGAGTTCATGCACATCTCCAATCCGGCTCAGAAGGGCTGGATCCAGGAACGTATCGAGGGGCCGGACAAGGAAATCACCTTCACGCGCGAAGGCAAGCGCGCGATTCTCAACAAGCTGATCGAGGCCGAGGGTTTCGAAAAATTCTGCGACCTGAAGTTCACCGGCACCAAGCGCTTCGGTCTCGACGGCGGCGAGTCGATGATTCCGGCGCTGGAGCAGATCATCAAGCGCGGCGGCGCGCTTGGCGTGAAGGACATCTGCATCGGCATGGCCCACCGCGGCCGCCTCAACGTGCTGGCGCAAGTCATGGGCAAGCCGCACCGCGCCATCTTCCATGAATTCAGGGGCGGCTCCTCCACACCGAATGAGGTGGAGGGCTCGGGCGACGTGAAGTACCATCTCGGCGCCTCTTCCGATCGCGAGTTCGACGGCAACCGTGTGCATCTCTCGCTCACGGCAAATCCATCGCATCTCGAAATCGTCAATCCGGTGGTGCTGGGCAAGGTGCGCGCCAAGCAGGATCAACTTGGCGCCACCCGGGAAGACCGCACGATGGTGATGCCGCTGCTCATTTCGGGCGACGCCGCTTTCGCCGGTCAGGGTGTGATCGCCGAGTGCTTCGGCTTGTCGGGATTGCGCGGCCACCGCACGGGTGGGTCCGTGCACTTCATCATCAACAACCAGATCGGGTTCACCACCTACCCGCGCTATTCGCGTTCGTCGCCCTATCCGTCGGACGTCGCCAAGATGATCGAAGCGCCGATCTTCCATGTGAACGGGGACGACCCGGAAGCGGTGGTCTATGCCGCGAAAGTCGCGACCGAGTTCCGGCAGAAATTCCAGTGCCCCGTCGTCATCGACATGTTCTGCTACCGGCGCTTCGGGCACAACGAAGGCGACGAGCCGTCGTTCACCCAGCCGTTGATGTACAAGGCAATCCGCAAGCACCCGACCACGAGCGAGATCTACGCCAAGAAGCTCGTGAGCGAGAACGTCGTTACCGACGGCGAAGTCGAGAAGATGCGCTCGGACTGGCGCGCGCGGCTGGATGTCGAACTGGAAGCGAGCCAGGGTTACAAGGCCAACAGCGCCGATTGGCTCGACGGCCGCTGGGCCGACATCAAGGCGGCGGGCGACGCCGACGACCCGCGCCGCGGCCATACCGGAGCGCCGCTCGGGATGCTCAAACAGATCGGGCAGAAGATCACGGAGATCCCGCAAGGATTCCACGCCCACCGGACCATCCAGCGCTTCCTGGAAAACCGCCGCAAGGCGATCGAGACCGGCGTCGGCATCGACTGGGCGACGGCCGAGGCGCTGGCGTTCTGCTCGCTGATGCTCGAAGGGCATCCGGTGCGGCTCTCTGGTCAGGATACCGAGCGCGGCACCTTCTCACAGCGTCATTCGGTGCTGATCGATCAGGAGAACGAGGACCGCTATGTCACGTTCAATCACGTGGGCGAGCACCAGGCCCGCTTCGAAGTCATCAATTCGATGCTGTCCGAAGAAGCGGTGGTTGGGTTCGAATACGGCTATTCGCTCGCGGAGCCGAATGCGCTCACGCTTTGGGAGGCGCAGTTCGGCGACTTCGCCAACGGCGCCCAGGTGGTGTTCGATCAGTTCGTCTCCTCGGGCGAGCGCAAGTGGCTGCGCATGTCCGGCCTGGTCTGCCTGTTGCCGCATGGTTATGAGGGGCAGGGCCCGGAACATTCCTCCGCAAGGCTCGAGCGCTTCCTTCAGATGTGCGCGGAAGACAATATGCAGGTCGCGAACTGCACCACGCCTGCCAACTACTTCCACATCTTGCGGCGGCAGCTCAAGCGCGACATCCGGAAGCCGCTCATCCTGATGACGCCGAAGAGCCTGCTGCGCCACAAACGCGCGGTGTCACGGCTAGATGAGATGGGGCCGGATACATCGTTTCACCGTCTTCTCTGGGACGATGCGCAGCTCCTCGCGGACGAGAAGATCAAGCTCGTCGCCGACGACCAGATCCGGCGCGTGGTGATGTGCTCGGGCAAGGTCTACTACGACCTGTACGAGGAGCGCGAAAAGCGCGGCATCAATGATGTCTATCTCCTGCGCGTCGAACAGCTTTATCCGGTTCCGCTGAAAGCGCTGCTGCAGGAACTCGGTCGCTTTAAGAAGGCAGAATACATGTGGTGCCAGGAAGAGCCGCGCAATATGGGCGCGTACTCGTTCATCACGCCGTATCTCGAATGGGTCCTCGGACAGCTCGGCGCCAAGAACAAGCAGCCGATCTACGCCGGCCGTGCCGCCTCCGCGGCGACGGCGGTCGGCCAGATGCCGCTGCACCTCAAGCAGCTCAAGGCGCTGTTGGACGCGGCACTTGGATAGCAGAGGCCGGAAGGCGGACGACAGACGATCGAGGATTTGCGCCCGTCCGTCGTCAGTCCTTCGTCTTCTGTCGTCTTTGACCGGCTGGCACGACCGCAAGGAATATTCGCGCCATGGCTGACATTCGCGTGCCTACACTCGGCGAATCCGTGACCGAGGCGACCATCGGCAAGTGGTTCAAGAAACCAGGTGATCCGGTCGCCGTCGACGAGCCGCTCGTGGAGCTCGAGACCGACAAGGTGACGATCGAGGTGCCGGCGCCTGCCGCTGGCGTGCTCGGCGACATCGCGGCCAAGGACGGCGAGACCGTCGCCGTCGGCGCATTGCTTGGGCAGATCAAAGAAGGCGAAGGCGCTCCCAGCAAGACCACGCCCGCCCCGTTGGGGCGCCCGGACCAGAAGACCGACACGACCGCGCCAATCAACGCGGCGGAAGAGGAGCCGCGTCCGCGCCCGGAAACCGGGTCGAAGCCGGCAGACGACGCGCGGGTTGCGCCGTCCGTGCGGAGGCTGGCGGCGGAAACCGGCGTCGATGCCTCGACCGTTCCGGGCTCCGGCAAGGACGGCCGCGTAACCAAGGGCGACATGATGGCGGCGATCGAGCGTGCCGCCGCCGCTCCGACGCCTGTCGCCCAGCCGGCCGCGGCCATGCAAGTGCGTGCGCCCTCGCCCGCGGACGATGCCTCCCGCGAAGAGCGGGTGAAAATGACGCGGCTGCGCCAGACCATCGCGCGCCGGCTCAAGGAGGCGCAGAGCGCGGCTGCCATGCTCACGACCTTCAACGAGGTCGACCTGAGCGCGGTGATGCATCTGCGCAATCAGTACAAGGAGCTGTTCGAGAAGAAGCACGGCGTCAAGCTCGGCTTCATGGGCTTTTTCGTGAAGGCCTGCGTGCAGGCGCTCAAGGAAATCCCCGCAGTCAACGCGGAGATCGACGGCACCGACCTGATCTACAAGAATTACTACCACATCGGCGTTGCGGTCGGGACCGAGAAGGGTCTCGTCGTTCCGGTGGTCCGCGACTGCGATCGAAAGTCGCTAGCGCAGATCGAGAAGGAGATCGCCGACATGGGTCGGCGCGCGCGCGAAGGCACGCTCAAGATCGAGGAGATGCAGGGTGGCACCTTCACGATCTCCAACGGCGGGGTCTACGGCTCACTGATGTCCACACCGATCCTGAACGCGCCGCAGTCGGGCATCCTGGGCATGCACAAGATCCAGGAGCGGCCAGTGGCGATCGCCGGCAAGGTCGAGATCCGGCCGATGATGTATCTCGCGCTCAGCTACGATCACCGCATTGTCGATGGGCGCGAGGCGGTAACGTTCCTGGTGCGGGTGAAGGACGTGTTGGAGGATCCGGCAAGGTTCTTGCTGGATCTGTGATTGTCGTCACGACTTGTGGTGACGACGGCTGGTTCGGAGTTATGCATGCCCTATGACCTCATCGTGATCGGCTCCGGTCCCGGCGGGTATGTCTGCGCCATCCGCGCGGCGCAGCTCGGCATGAAAGTGGCTGTCGTGGAGAAGGACAAGACCTTCGGCGGCACTTGCCTCAATGTCGGCTGCATTCCCTCCAAGGCGCTACTGCACGCCTCCGAGCTGTTCGAAGAATCCGGCCACCTGTTCGACAAGATGGGCATCAAGCTTGGTCAGCCGAAGCTCGATCTGGCCGCCATGATGAAATTCAAGGACGAGGGCGTCGACGGCAACGTCAAAGGTGTTGCCTTCCTGTTCAAGAAGAACAAGATCGAAACCTTCGCGGGTCTCGGTCGCATCGCCGGGCTTGGCAAGGTCGAGGTGAAAGCCGCCGACGGCACCAGCCAGTCGATCGAAGGCAAGGCGATCGTGATCGCCACCGGCTCGGATGTCGCGCGCCTGCGCGGCGTTGAGATCGACGAAGAGCGTATCGTTTCCTCGACCGGTGCGCTGGTGCTGGACAAGGTGCCGCAGCGGCTCCTTGTGATCGGGGCCGGCGTGATCGGGCTCGAAATCGGCTCGGTGTGGCGCCGCCTGGGCTCCGAGGTGATCGTGGTCGAGTTCCTCGACCGCATCCTGCCCGGACTGGACAGCGAGGTCTGCCGCCAATTCCAGCGCCTGCTTGAAAAGCAGGGGATCACATTCAAACTGTCGTCCAAGGTCACCGGCGTCGAGGTTTCGGGAAACAAGCTCAAGGCCACGGTCGAGCCGGCCGCCGGCGGTGCGGCGGAAGCAATCGATGCCGATGTCGTGCTGGTGTCCATCGGTCGCGTGCCCTTTACCGAGGGGCTCGGGCTCGAAGAAGCCGGCGTGAAAACCGACGACAAGGGACGCGTGATCGTCGATGCCCGTTACGCCACCAATGTGCCGGGCATCTATGCCATCGGCGACGCGATCGCCGGTCCCATGCTGGCGCATAAGGCGCAGGACGAAGGCGTAGCGGTGGCGGAAAACCTCGCCGGTCGCTCGGGCCACGTGAACTACGACGTCATCCCCAACGTGGTCTACACCTATCCGGAGGTCGCGTCGGTCGGGAAGAGCGAGGACGAATTGAAGCAGGCCGGCATTGCCTACAAGACCGGCAAGTTTCCCTTCACTGCCAATGGCCGTGCCAAGGTGAACCTGCAGACCGAAGGCTTCGTAAAGATCCTCGCCGATGCCAAGACCGACCGCGTGCTTGGCGTGCACATCGTGGGCGCGGATGCCGGCAATATGATCGCGGAGGCCGCCGTCGCGATGGAGTTCGGTGCCGCGTCCGAGGACATCGCACGCACCTGCCACGCCCATCCGACGCTGACCGAGGCGGTCAAGGAGGCGGCGCTGGCGGTGGACAACCGCGCCATCCATATGTGAGCCCACCGGGGAGCGCCGGCTCCGTCCGGCAGATGCTCGTTCGGATCTCCGTCCTGCGCGTGCGTCCCGTCATCCTTCGAGCGCTGGGATTGTCCGGCGCCGCACTGTAGGTGTAGGCATGCGCCGCCTGCTCCGCCCGCTCCTGATCTTGCTGGCCCTCGTCTTCCTGTTTGAGGCGTGGCTTTGGAGTCATCTCGCCCCGATCGTTGCCTGGATCGTTGCGCGCATTCCGCTGCGCGCCATCAAGGCACGGCTCACGGCCTTGCTCGATCGCCTGCCGCCCGCCGCCACCCTCGTCGTCTTCATCGTGCCGGTACTCCTGCTCCTGCCGCTCAAGTTTCTCGGCCTATGGATGCTGGCGCACGGCTCCTGGCTCGGTGCACTCGGCGTGCTCGCATTAGCAAAGATGCTCAGCGTCGGCGTCACGGCGTTCATCTTCGATCTGACGCAGCCCAAACTCATGCAGATGCCTTGGTTTCGATGGCTCTACGACCGCGTCATGGCGGGCCTGGCCTGGGCCCACGGATTGATCGATCCGATCAAGCGCCGTCTCAGAAGCTTCTTTCGAATGTGGGGACCCAGGCGCGCGGGGCGCACGTCGCGGCTGCTCGCGCGCATCCGCCGGAGGATGCAGGCAGCCTGACTCCGTCAGATCAGGTGGAGCGAGTGCAGATAGTCGGGATTGAAAAACCCCAATCCCATGATCGCCAGTCCGACGAAGCCGAGACCGCCCGCAATGTACGCCAACGCGATCATGCCGGTGATGACGGCCGCCGATGCCAGCACGATGCCGATCTGAAACGCCGCCGCCGCGTACTCGTAGTGATGATAGCTCGCCAGATGGGTGTCGCGGGCGTGCTCGTACTTTTCCGCGAGCGCTCGCAATTCCTTGCGGCCGTCCTTTTCCGCCGGATCCGATTCGTACCGCGCCACCGTCTTCATCCAGTCGTCGGCCTGCTTGAGCAGGGCCGCTTTTCTGGGCTCATCGGCAATGGTGCCGGCCTCGACCGTGACCGCCTGGGCGGCGGTGCGGAGCGTGGTTTGTCGGATTGTCTTGGCCTGGAAGAAATTCCAGGTATCGGATGCCCTGATGTTGAGCGAAATGCCTTCGGTCTGCGAACTCTTGCCCAAGGTTTCGGCGAACGCCAGGAAAAGCGCAAGCACCGAGATCAGCAGCGCGATCTTCTTGTTCAGGCCCTCTATCAGCGTTTTTTTCCGGCCGCCGCCATGCCCGTGCTCCTCATGCTCGATGTGATGCTCGACTTCATGCTGGACCGCGTGCACGCCATGACTCATGTCGCCCTCCGTGCTTCGTCCGAGACGATGTATCGAACTTGGTCGCTTTCGCAAGGGGGCGGCAAAGGTGTGGCAAGGGAGGGGCACGCCGACGCAGCGTGCGTCACACCTTTGTCACGTCGGCAGATACCGTCAATTGAGCAGGCCGCGCTCGCGCAGCAGCTTGAGGAACGAGTCCTGGGTCTCCGCCAGCATGGGCTGCATGCGCGGTAGCACGCTGGCGAAGGCCTCGGGCAGGACTTTGGGCATTGCCTGCAACATCTTCGCGCCGGTCGCGGTGCCGTAGAAGGCAGCCAGCACCCGCATTTCCTCGGCGTTGAGATAGCGCGCGTAGATCGCCGGAAGGTCCTTCACCACCTCGGACAGCCGCGCGAGACGGATGCGCTCGAATTCCCGGCGCAAGTCAGCGAGCGTTGCCGGGTCAATATTCGGCCGCTGCGCGCGCAGAGCGGTTTCGATGCCGGGCCAGGCCGCCTCCACCGCCTGCGCGTTGAGCGTGGTAAAACCGTGCGCGAACAGGAGTGCGAACAGAGCCTGTGCCGCCTCCATGCTTTCCAGCGAAGGTTGCTCCTGCGCATGCACGGCCGCAGGCACGCAATTGGCTGCCGCGAGCGTGGCGGCAAGAGCAAGAATGCACAGTCGCCGCATATATTCCCTCCGGGCGTCGCCGGGAGGCTAGCATGTCACCGCTGTCGTGCAACGGTGGGCGCGCGCCTCGCGGGCGTCATGCCCGTGGATGCGCGCTGCGATAGACTTCCAGCAGACGTTCGGTATCGACCGCGGTGTAGATCTGCGTCGTTGACAGCGAGGCGTGGCCGAGCAGCTCCTGGATCGCCCGCAGGTCGCCGCCGCGCGCCAGCAGGTGCGTTGCGAAGGAATGTCGCAGCGCGTGTGGTGTCGCGCTCTCCGGCAGGCCGAGCGCGCCGCGCAGGCGCGCCATCGCAAGCTGGATGATGCGCGGGGAGAGTGGGCCGCCCTTGGCGCCGACGAACAGGGGACCGTCGGGAGGAAGCTGGTGCGGGCAGAGCGCGATGTAGTCCGCTGCGAGCTCGGTGACCTTGGCCAGGACCGGCACCATGCGCGCCTTGTTGCCCTTGCCGGTCACGGTGATGACGTCGCCGCCCCCGGGCGCTGGGATGTCGCTGCGCTTGAGGGCCAGCGCCTCGGAGATGCGCAGGCCCGAGCCGTAGAGCAAAGCGAGCACCGCGGCATCGCGGGCGAGTATCCAGGGATCACGCTCCTCGCCGGCGCGCAGGTCGGTGTCGGCCATGCGTTTGGCGGCCGCGATCGCGAGTGGTTTCGGCAACGTCTTCGCGATCTTGGGCGTGCGCACGGCGGCAAGCGCGCCCACCTTGCCCTTGCCGTTGCGCTCGAGGAAGCGAGCGAACGACCGCACGCCGGCGAGCATGCGCATCAGCGAGCGGCTGCCGATGCCGTCCGTGCGCCGTGCCGCGAGAAAGGCGCGCACGTCGAGCGGTGCAAGGCGCGCCAGCGCTGACAGCGTCACCCGGCCGTCGAGGTGGCCGGACAGGAAGCCAAGGAACTGGCGCAGATCGCGCTCATAGGCTTCTACCGTTTTCGGGGACATCCGCCGTTCGGCCGACAGGTATGCGAGCCAACACGCGAATTCGCGTGCGACATCGGGGGACGCGAGGATGAGATCGGGAGCGGGTGTTGTCCTTGACATGGCACCATATATCTCCCCCCTTCCTTCACCCTTTCTTAATCGCTTGCAATCGGCCGGATCGCCTATGGCCAGACGCGTTGTCGATGTCCTTCTCCCGGTCGCCCTCGATCAGGCCTATTCCTACCGGGTGCCGGAAGAGCTCACGCTGGCGCCCGGCGACCTCGTGAGCGTCCAGCTCGGGGCGCGCGTGGCGACCGGGGTGGTCTGGGCGGAGAACGCCAACCCCAACCCCCGCCTCGACAACCGCATGAAGGACGTGGAGGAGAAGCTCGAGCTGCCGCCGCTCAAGCCGGAATTGCGCAAGTTCATCGACTGGGTCGCCGGCTACACCCTCACTGCCCGCGGCACGGTGCTGCGTATGGCGTTGCGCATGGGCGAGCATCTGGGGCCTGCGCGTGAGCGCGTCGGCGTGCGCCTCGCCGGTTCCGCACCGAAGCGGATGACCGCCGCGCGCAGCCGCGTGCTCGCGCTGCTCGCCGACGGCCTCGCGCGCGGCAAGAGCGATGTCGCCGAGGGGGCGGGCGTCTCGCCTGGGGTCATCGACGGCCTGGTCGATGAGGGGACCCTGGAAAGCCTGGTGCTGGCGCCCGAGCCGGTGGCGCGCGCGCCCGACCCGGATTTTGCGCCGCCGGACTTCACCTCGGCGCAGCGCGATGCGGCGAATGCCCTGCACGCAACCGTCGCCAAAGGCGGCTATGGCGTCACCCTGCTCGACGGCGTCACCGGCTCCGGCAAGACACAGGTTTATTTCGAGGCCGTCAGCGAGATCATCCGTCGTGGACGGCAAGCGCTGGTGCTCGTGCCTGAGATCGCCTTGACCACGCAGTTCCTCGACCGTTTCGCTGAGCGCTTCGGTGTGCGCCCGGCCGAGTGGCACTCGCAGCTGTCTCAGCGCCTGCGGGCGCGCACCTGGAGCGCGGTCGCCGCGGGCGAGGTAAGCGTCATCGTCGGCGCCCGCTCAGCGCTGTTTCTGCCGTACAGCGATCTCGGGTTGATCGTGGTCGATGAGGAGCACGACCCCGCCTACAAGCAGGAAGACGGCGCGCGCTACCATGCCCGCGACATGGCGGTGGTGCGTGCGCGCGGCGCCGACATCCCGATCGTGCTGGTATCGGCGACGCCTTCGGTCGAGACCGAGGTCAACGCCCGACGCGGCCGCTACGCCCGCGTGCATCTGCCCCAGCGATTCGGCAACCAGCATCTTCCCGCCATCGAGGCGATCGACCTGCGGGCCGAAGGTCCTCCGCGCGGCCGCTTCATCGCGCCGCGGCTCGCCGAGGCGGTGCGGACCGCGCTGGCCCGCGGCGAGCAGGCGCTTCTGTTCCTCAATCGTCGCGGCTATGCGCCGCTCACGCTGTGCCGCGAATGCGGGTTTCGGCTCGCGTGTCCCAATTGCGACGCCTGGCTGGTCGATCACCGTTTCCGCCGCCGGCTGGTCTGCCACCATTGCGGCTTCTCGATGCCGCCGCCGGCGCAATGCCCGCAATGCCAAGCGACCGACTCGTTCGTCGCCGTCGGTCCGGGAGTCGAGCGCCTGGAGCAGGAGGCGGCGGAGCTGTTTCCTTCAAGCCGCATCCTGGTGCTGTCCAGCGATCTCGTTGAATCGGTCGAGCGCCTGCGCGAGGAGCTGGACGACATCGCGCAAGGGCGGTTCGACATCGTGATCGGGACGCAGCTCGTCGCCAAGGGCCACCACTTCCCGAAGCTCAATCTCGTCGGTGTCGTCGACGCCGATCTCGGGCTTTCGAACGGCGACCCGCGCGCGGCCGAACGCACGTTCCAATTGCTGCATCAGGTCACCGGCCGCGCCGGCCGCGAGGCGGGCCGCGGCATCGGCTACCTGCAGACCCATCAGCCCGAGCATCCGGTGATGCGGGCGCTGGTGGCCGGCGATCGCGACGCGTTCTACACAAGCGAAATCGACTTGCGGGAGAAGACGCACTACCCCCCGTTCGGCCGGCTCGCCAGCCTGCTGATCTCGGCCGGCGAGCGCCCGGCCGCCGAGTCCTATGCGCGCCGCCTCGCCGCCGCTTCGCCGCTGGCCGACGAGGTGCGCGTGCTCGGACCGGCGGAAGCGCCGCTCGCCCTGGTGCGCGGCCGCTACCGGTTCCGCCTGCTGGTGAAATCGCCGCGCGCCTTCGATCTCTCCGGCTATCTGCGGGACTGGCTTGCCGCCGCGCCCAAGCGCACGGGCAATATCAAGCTCGACGTCGACGTCGACCCGCAGAGCTTTCTCTAATCGCACCAGGCGGGGTGGCGCCCCTCACGCGTGTGCCGACCCGCTGGAGCGTGCTCGCCTTGAGCGCCACAACCGGCGCTTGAACGAGGCTGCGCTGGAGCGCATCCTGAGCGAGCCGGACCGCGTCCGGACCAACAAAACACCGGGAGGACACCATGCAACGCATCGCATTCGGCGCCGTGTTAGGGGCCATGCTCGTGGGCGGCACGGCGGCTCTGAGCCAGGCGCCGAGCTGGACCCCGCCGCCGGAAAACGCGCGCTGTCCGTCGAAATGGGGCGCGGGCGACGAGCGTGGCTCTGCCAACCACATGAAGCCGCAGGCAGTGCTCAACGCGGTCAAGCTGATCAAGACCGGCGAGGTGATCGAGCTCGGCCAGGTGCTCGGTGCGAGCATGCCGTTCTTCGGCACGCGGCGCTTCGACGTGCACGTCAAGCGCACGTTCATGAACGAGTTCTCCAATCGGCGCGGCAGCAACGAGGAGCTCGTCGTTTCCGAGATTGGACAGGTCGGGACTCAATTCGACGGGTTCGCGCACCAGACCCACGAGAACAGCTGGTACAACTGCTTCAAGGTCGCGGAGAATGCGACCCGCTCGGGTTTCACCAAGCTCGGCGTGCACAAGGTCGGGGCGCTGATCACGCGTGGCGTGCTGATCGACGTCGCCGGTTTCAAGGGCGTCGAGACGCTCGGCGACAGCTATGAGATCACGGTCGAGGATCTGGAGGGCGCGCTCAAGAAGCAGAATGTGACGCTGCAGCCGGGCGATGCCGTCATCATCAATACCGGCTGGGGCAAGCTCTGGGCGAAGGACAATGCCCGCTACGTCAAGTCATGCCCGGGCATCGGCGTCAAGGCGGCGGAGTGGCTGATCGCCAAGGACCCGATGCTGCTCGGCTCCGACAACTGGCCGGTCGAGGTCTCGCCCAACCCCGACAAGCAACTTTCGCTTCCCGTGCACCAGATCGCGCTGGTCGTGAACGGCGTTCACCTGCTCGAGAATCTCAAGCTCGACGAATTGGCGGCGAAAGGAGTGTCCGAGTTCGCGTTCATCATGCAGCCGTTGAAGATCGAGGGTGGTACCGGGTCCACGGTGGCGCCAGTCGCGGTGCGGTGATCGACGTCGTAGCGACGGGAAGGACGCGTGGTGCAAGCGCCGACGTTGCGCGACGCTGCGCGCCCTTCTTCGCGGTCGGAATCAATGTGGCGGCGGTCGCGCGTGGTTCAGGTCACCAGCTTGAGACCGGCGATGCCGGA
>Ga0193699_10000709_pt1 | contig 13599 bp, 14 predicted proteins | sample L3c2metaG_FD_160095 | JGI IMG/M metagenome (GOLD analysis project Ga0193699, IMG submission 160095) | Soil microbial communities from a riparian zone of the East river system, Colorado, United States - L3c2 | ecosystem: Environmental > Terrestrial > Soil > Riparian zone | place: USA: East... | reverse complement strand
CCATCGTCAACGCCGCGAACAACGCGCTGCTCGGCGGCGGCGGGGTCGACGGCGCAATCCACCGCGCCGCGGGCCCGGAACTTCTCCCCGAGTGCCGCACGCTCGGCGGCTGCGCGACCGGCGACGCGAAGATCACCCGCGGCTACCGGCTGGCGGCGAAGCACGTGATCCACACCGTCGGCCCCGTCTGGAACGGCGGGGCGAGCGGCGAGCCGGAGCTGCTCGCTTCCTGCTACCGGCGCAGCCTCGAGCTCGCTCTCGCGCATGGGATCCGCACCCTCGCGTTCCCGGCGATCAGCTGCGGTATCTACGGCTATCCGATGGAGCAAGCCGCAAAAATCGCCGTGCGTGAATGCCGCCGGTCCACGCAGGAGCACGACGCGATCGAGCAGATAACGTTTGCGCTTTTCGGCGCCGGCGCGCTCGCGATCTACCAAGCGGAGCTCGCGCGACCGATGGCGTGAGAAAATGAGCGGTCATGGCCCGTTGGCAGCCCTCGACCCTGGCGCGCTATCTATTCGTGGCGTATGTGCTGCTCGTCGTCTACGCGAGCCTGCATCCGTTCTCCGGCTGGCGCGACCGAGGGCTGCCGCCGTTTGCCTTCCTCACGGCTCCGTTACCCCGTCCCGTGCCGGTATTCGACGTCGTCGCGAACATCATCGGTTACATGCCGCTCGGTTTTCTCGCCGTGCTGGCAGCGTATCCCTGGCTGCGCCGCAGCTACGCTTTTGGTTTCGGCTTCGCCTGCTCGGTACTCTCGAGCTTCGCGCTCGAGTCGCTGCAGCTCTACCTGCCTACACGCACGTCCTCGAACATCGACCTGCTCGCCAATGCCGTGGGCGGCGCGGCCGGCGCCCTCGCCGCTCTCGCCACGACGCGACCCTTGATGGACGCCGAAGGACTGCAGCACCTGCGCAACAGGCTGTTCCTTCCGGGGCGCCGGACCGATCTCGGGCTGGTGCTGCTCGGGCTGTGGCTGTTCGCGCAGCTCAACCCCGAAACGCTGCTCTTCGGCACCGGCGATCTGCGCGATCTGTTCAAGACGCCGTCGGGCAAGCTCTATCCCGCCGAGGTATTTCTGCGCGTGGAGGCCGGGGTCGCCTGCGCCAACGGCCTGGCGGCGGGATTGCTCGCCCTGTGCCTCGCCGCGCGCAACCAGCCGGCGCGGGCAGGGGTCGTGATCTTTCTGGCGGCGGGGCTGGCCGTGCACAGCTTCGGATTCGGCCTGCTCGTCAGCTCCCAGGACATCCTCTCCTGGGTGACTCCCGGAGCCCTCTACGGCGTGGCTGCGGCAATCCTGCTGCTGCTGATCGCCGCAGAGATGCCACGCACCGCGCAGCTTGCGCTCATGGGCTTTGCACTGATGGCGGCGACTGCCCTCGTCAATCTCGCCCCCGCCAATCCCTACATGACGGCTTCTTTCGCGCTCTGGCAACAGGGGCATTTTCTCAACTTCAACGGCGCGACGCGCGTCGTTTCCGCAGTGTGGCCATTTGCGGCGATGGTCTATCTGGTGCTGCTCGCCGCCGACCGCGGACAGGTGAGGGAGTAGGCGTTACGCCCGAGGACACATGCTCGTCACAGTATAATTAGCGTGTCCACGCCCGGAACCTGTGATGAGCTACTACGAAAGACACGTTTTTTTCTGCTGCAACCAGCGCCAGAACGGCGAGACCTGCTGCAACGACAAGGGCGCGAGCGGCATGCGCGACTACGCGAAGAAGCGCGTCAAGGAGCTGGGACTCGCAGGTCCCGGGAAGGTGCGGGTGAATCAGGCGGGGTGCCTGGACCGCTGCGAGGAAGGGCCCTGCGTCGTGGTTTACCCGGAGGCTGTCTGGTACACCTACGTCGACCACGCCGATATCGACGAGATCATCGAGGAGCACCTCAAGGGCGGCCGGGTGGTCGAACGCCTGCTCATATGAGCAGGGCGGGCGAGCGCATCTTCATCGACGGTGCGGCGGGCAGGATCGAAACGGTCGTGGACCGCCCCGAAGCCGCGCTCAGAGGCGCGGCGCTCGTCGCTCATCCGCACCCTCTCTACGGCGGGACGCTCGACAACAAGGTCGTGCAGACTCTCGCGAGAACTTTCGTCGAGCTGGGTTACGTGTCGCTTCGGCCCAATTTCCGCGGCGTCGGCAAATCGGAAGGCGAGCACGACGAAGGCCGGGGAGAGACAGAAGACTTGCTCCGCGTCGCCGAGCACGCGAAGAAAGCCTTCGGCCCGCTGCCGCTCGTCCTGGCGGGATTCTCTTTCGGTGCGGCAGTCCAGACGCAGGTTGCGCAGCGCGTGAGCCCGCACCGCGTCGTGCTCGTGGGCGTCTCCGTGGGCCGCTTTCCTTCGGAGACCGTGCCCGGCGACTCGATCGTGATTCACGGCGAGGTGGACGAAACCGTTCCCCTGGCAAAAGTTTTCGACTGGGCACGGCCGCAGGAGCTGCCGGTCGTGGTGATTCCCGGCGCCGACCACTTCTTTCATCTCCGCCTGAACGTCATCAAGAACATCGTCAAAGGTTCATGGCGGTATTAGCGGCGCACAATCTGCGGAAATCCTACGGCGGCGAGGAAGTAGTCGCCGGGGTGAGCTTCGGCATCGCGCCGGGCGAATGCTTCGGCCTCCTCGGCCCCAACGGCGCGGGCAAAACCACCACCTTGAGGCTGTGCCTGGGCCTCACCTATCCCGACGGCGGCTCGGTCGAGCTGATGCAGCGCCCCGTGCCGGGCGAAGCCCGGCCCGCGCGCGCGCGCGTGGGCGTGGTGCCGCAGATGGACAACCTCGATCCCGATTTCACCGTCAGCGAAAACCTGCTCGTCTACGGCCGCTACTTCGGACTCGCCGAGCGTGCCATCCGGGAACGCATTCCGCCTTTACTCGAGTTCGCTGGCCTGACCGCGCGCGCCGCGTCGAAAATCCAGACGCTCTCCGGCGGAATGAAGCGGCGCCTCACCCTGGCGAGGGCGCTTATCAACGATCCGGACCTGATATTCATGGACGAGCCCACCACGGGACTCGATCCGCAGGCGCGCCATCTGATCTGGGAGCGCTTGAAGCAGCTCCTCGCCCAGGGCAAGACCATTGTCCTGACCACGCATTTCATGGAGGAGGCCGAGCGGCTTTGCGCGCGCCTGGCCATCATGGACCGCGGGCGCTTCATCACCGAAGGCAGCCCGCGCGAGCTGATCCTCCGCCATATCGAGCCGCACGTGGTCGAAGTGCATGGCGACGGCGTGATGAATTGGGCCGATCAGAGTGCTGCAGCGCTCGCCTCGCGACTGGAAAGGAGCGGCGACACCGTGTTTTGTTACGCGGCCGATCCGGCCTCGCTGCTCTCCAGTCTCGCGAACCGGGGGGAACTGCGCTACCTGCACCGGCCGGCCAACCTGGAGGACGTGTTCCTGAAACTCACCGGCAGGGAGCTGCGCGACTGATGCGGGCTTTCGCTCCGCCCTCGATGAGCCTGCGCTTTCTGCCGGTGTGGCGCAGGAATCTGCTCGTGTGGCGCAAGCTCGCGATTCCCTCCATCCTCGGCAATCTCGCCGATCCACTGATCTACGTGCTCGGCCTCGGGTACGGCCTGGGCTCGATGCTGCCTCAGGTCGGCGGCGTGCCTTACATCTCGTTCCTCGCCGCGGGAATGGTGTGCTCGAGCACGATGAACAGCGCCACGTTCGAAGCCATGTACTCGGCCTTCTCGCGCATGCACGTGCAGCGCACCTGGGACGCCATCATGAACGCACCCGTGGACCTCGACGACGTCGTGCTCGCCGAGCTCGCCTGGGCAGCCTCCAAAAGCGTGCTCTCGGGCGTGGCGATCCTCGCCGTCGTGTGGGTCCTCGGGCTGTCGGGCTCGGCCCTGTCCCTGTGGGTGATAGCCCTATTGCCGCTTATCGGCCTCACTTTCGGCGCACTTGCCCTGGCGGTCACGGCGATGGCGCGCAGCTACGACTTTTTCATGTACTACTTCACGCTGCTGATCACGCCGATGAACCTCTTGTGCGGGGTGTTCTTTCCGGTGGAACAGCTGCCTGCCGCTTTTCAGGCGATCGCCGCGTTTCTTCCGCTCACGCACGCGGTGGCGATCGCGCGGCCGCTTCTGCTCGGCCAGATTCCGTCCGACGCGCTCTTGCACGTGCTGGTGCTGCTTGCCTATGCCGCGGCCGGGTTCTATGCTGCCACGGTACTTTTCCGCCGACGCCTGCTGAAATAACGATGCTTTGGATCAAGGCGCTGCACATCATTTTCATGGTGACGTGGTTCGCCGGGCTGTTCTACCTGCCGCGCCTGTTCGTCTACCACGCCATGGCCGGGGATGCGGCGAGCAGGGAGCGGTTCAAGATCATGGAGCGCAAGCTCTACTGGGGCATCATGGCCCCGGGCGCAATACTGACGCTGGTGTTCGGCACGTGGCTGTGGCTCGGCTACGGCTTCACGGGCGCCTGGCTCTACGCCAAGCTCGGAGTCGTGGTCCTGTTGATCGCCTATCACCTTTACTGCGGCAAGCTGCTTGCCGATTTTGCGCGCGACCGGAATACGAGGTCGCACCTCTGGTACCGCTGGTTCAACGAGGTACCGGTGGTATTTCTCGCCGCCACGGTCATTCTGGCCGTGGTGAAGCCGTTCTAGCTGCACATCGCACCCGCCGGCCGCGACGCCGGGGCGGGAGCCCCGCGCCGGATTTCCCCTTTTTCGACAATCTGCTAATCTTGGCATGCTCGTTGCATTCGATTTCCCGAACATGAACGCGAAAAACATCACATTAAGGCCCGGGAGGCCCACCGACGCGGCCAAGATCGCCGCGATGTCGCGCGACCTGATCGAGACGGGTCTCGGCTGGTCATGGGGACCCGACCGCGTTGCGCGATCGATCGCAAACAAGGACACGTTCACGCTGCTCGCCTGCGACCGCGAACGCGTCGTCGCTTTTGCCATCATGTATTTCGGGGACGAGCACTCCCATCTGAATCTGCTCGCGGTACGGTCCTCCCACCAGAGACTGGGCATCGGACGACGCATGGTCGAATGGCTGACCGAGTCGGCTTACGCCGCCGGGATCGCCACGATTCACCTCGAGCTGCGCGCGGCCAACTATAGCGCGCGCAGCTTCTACCGATCGCTCGGTTTCACCGAGTCGGCTTACATCCCGGGTTATTACCGCGGCCGCGAAATGGCGCTGCGCATGATGCGGGTGCTGCGCAGGCCGGGCGTACCGCTGCCCGCCTGGTCCGCGCCGAAGTCGCCGAAGAGCTGACGCCCTTCGCAGCAGGACACGCGGCGCAACCGGATCGCCCGACATGCGCGGCGCGGCGCTCGCTCTCACCGTAGGTTTCATGGCGAACGCCGCTCTGGCGGCTCCCGGCCTGGAGCCGGGCGTATCGCGCGATCTGGCGCAGTGGCGCGCAAAAAACTACCGTGACGTTCGCTATGCGCTGGTGATCGGCGTCACTGCAGGTGCGACCAAGCTCGTCGGAACCGAGACGATCGAGGTCACGCTTCCACGCGCCGTGCCCGACCTGGTGCTCGACTGGCGTCCCTCGGGCGGCGCGGCGCATGTAGGGCAGCTGCGCGTCAACGGCAAGCCTGCGAAGGCGAGGCTCGAGCAGGACCACCTGATCCTTCCGGCGCGGCTGCTCCGGGGGGGAAGGAACCGCGTAACGCTCTCCTTCGAATCGCCGATCGCGTTGTCCGGCAGCGCGGTGACGCGCTACGTGGACCGCGAGGACGGATCCGAGTACGTCTATACGCTTTTCGTTCCTTCGGATGCGAGCAGCGCCTTTCCCTGTTTCGATCAGCCCGATCTGAAGGCGCGCTTCAGCCTGGAGCTGGTCCTGCCGCGCGCATGGACCGCCATCGGAAATGCTCCGATCACGGCAACGGAGGACGTGTCCAACGGCCTGCACCGGTTTCGGTTCGCCGCGACCCGGCCGATCAGCACGTATCTCTTCGCGTTCGCCGCCGGGCCATTCGCGGAGGTCAAGGTTCCCGCGTCGCCAGAATCCCCTTCCGCAGGCAAGACTGCGCGAGCGCAGCGGGCCGCCAAAGGGCGTCCGCGTTCTCCCGCCGTGGGAAAGGCAGTCGAAACGAGGCTCTTCGTTCGGAAGTCGCAGCTCGCGCGCGCACGAACCGAGGCCCCCGAGCTGCTCAGGCTCAATCGCGAGTCGGTGCGCTGGTTCGAGCGCTACTTCGCCTCGCGTTTTCCGTTTCCCAAATACGACCTGGTGCTCGTCCCGGAGTTCGCTTACGGGGGCATGGAGCACGCCGGGGCGACTTTTCTGCGCGAGGATGCAGTGCTGTTTCCGTCCGCGCCGAACGAAACGGACATCCTCGCGCGCGCGCAACTCCTGTTCCACGAGACTTCGCACCAGTGGTTCGGCGACTCCGTCACCATGAAGTGGTTCGACGACCTGTGGCTGAAGGAAGGGTTCGCCAATTTCATGGCGGCCAAGGCGGCGGAAGCGCTGCTCCCGGCGCATTCGGTCTGGAACGCCTTCCACGCGCTCAAGACCGCAGCCTACCGGACCGACGTCACCCAGGGGACGACGCCGATCTACCGGCCGCTCTCCAATCTTTCGGCGGCGAAATCCGCGTACGGCAACATCGTGTACGCGAAGGCGCCGGCGGTGCTGCGCCAGGCCGAGTTCTACGTCGGCGCGACGGTATTCCGCCGGGCCGTGCGGCAGCTCGTAAAGCAGCACGCCTACGGGTCCGCCGATTGGAACGACCTCGTCGCCGCGCTCGAGCGTGCCTCCGGTCGCAAGCTGAAAGGCTGGGCTCAAGCCTGGGTCAAGCGCCGCGGCATGCCGGAAGTGCGCCTCGCCTGGGACACCGATCGCGACGGCCGCCCGAAGAACGTCGTCCTCGAGCAGCACAACGTGCTCAATGAAGGCGGAACGTGGCCGATGAAACTCAAGGTGTTCGCCTTGCCCGAGAGCGGGCTTCCCCGCTCGGCCGATGCCTTTCTGCGCGGCGAGAGCGCGCGCGTTCCGGCGATCGACGGCATGCCGGAGATCGAATTCGCGTTCCCCAATTCCGGCGACTACGGCTACGGGCGCTTCCTGCTCGACCCGGCCAGCCGCGAGGCGGTGCTCGCGCGCCCGGAAATCGTGCCGGGCGATCTGCTGCGCGCGCTGGTCTTCGCCTCTCTCTGGGAATCGGTGCGTGACGCCGAGATTGCGCCCCTCGCGTACCTGGATTTCGTCGTCCGGGTCGCCCCCATCGAGCGGGACCCGGTGACGCTTGCCGCCCTGCTCCAGCGCGCTCAGGTCGCCTTTCTCCACTATGCGTCGGACGCGCAGCGGGACGCTCTGGCACCGCGCTTCGAGCAGCTGCTCGCCGAGGGAATGCTGCGCGCGGACACGCCGGGGCGCCGCATCACCTTTCTCAGGACGTTCACGGCGAGCGCCTGGTCGGAGAGCGGCCGCTCCCGGCTCAAATCGCTCCTCGCAAACACGCTGGAAATCCCCGGGGTGAAGCTCAGCTCGCGCGACCGTTTCCGCGCGATCGCGCGGCTGCTCGCGCTCGACGACCCGGAGGCGAAGCAGCTGCTTGCCGCGCAGATCGCCGCGGATTCCGGGGACGACGGCCGCCGCTACGCTTTCGCCGCCGCCGCGGCCGAGCGCAGCGCCGAGGCGAAGCGCGTCTACTTCGAGCGCTTCTTCAACGAGAAGGGCCTGCCCGAAAGCTGGATCGATGCGGCGCTCGGCTCCTTCAACGCGGTCGAGCACGCCGAGCTGACCCAGCCGTTCCTCGATCTGGCGCTCGCCGCCTTGCCCGAGTTCAAGCGCACGCGCAAGATCTTCTTCGTCAACAACTGGCTCGCCGCCTTCATCGGCGGGCAGGTCGATGTCGGCGCGCTCGAACAAGTGGAGAGCTTCGCGCGCCAGCCGGAGCTCGAGCCCGACCTGAAGCTGCAGCTGCTCGAAGCGATGGACGGCCTCGCTCGCACCGTCAAGATCCGGGCGAGGTTTGCCAGGCTCATGCCCTGACGCAGCCGGCGGCAGCGCCCGCCCGGGCGTCAATCCGGCGCGCCGCCGGCGTAGGCGCGTTCGATCTCGGCGCCGAATTTCTCCTGTACCCGTGCGCGTTTGACCTTGAGGGTAGGCGTGAGCAGCCCGTTGTCGACCGTCCAGGGTTCGCGAGTCGTCACCACGCGCCGCACCCGGATGTAACCCGGAAATCCCTTCAAGCGCTCGTTGGCGCGCTGGATGAGCCTCTTTTCGTCGGTCTCCTTAGTCACTGCCACGAGCGTCAGGAACGGCCGGCCTTCTCCGATCAGGATGCCTTGTTCGAAAACCCCATCCCCGAGGATGGCGAGCTCCACGTCCTGCGGGGGAAGCTTTTCGCCGTTCGAAAGGACGAGCACGTCTTTGAGGCGCCCGCGTATGAATATCTTGCCGTCCCGGATTTCCGCGAGATCGCCGGTATGGAGCCAGCCTTCGCGGTCCAGCGATTTCGCGCTCGCCTCGGGATTGTTCCAATAGCCCTTCATGATGCTCGGGCCTCTTGCGAGCAGCTCGCCGCCCGTGGCGATTCGCACTTCGACGTTGTCGAGCGGCTTGCCGACCGATTCGGGAACGTTGTCCTCCGGCCGATTCACCGAGATCACCGGAGAGGCCTCGGTCATTCCGTATCCCTGGAGCACCGGCAACCCGAGCCCCAGGAACAGCCACGCAATCGCAGGATCGAGCGGGGCGCCGCCGAGCACGGCGAGCCTCATCCTGCCGCCCATTCTCGCCAGCACCGGCCCTGCGACGCGCTCGAGCAGCAGCGCGAGAACGATCCGATCGAGAAGGCCCGCTTCATGGCGCGCGGCGCGCGTCCCGGCCGCCACGACGAGCTCGAAAAGCCGCTTCTTCACCGGGGATCTGGCGAGCGCCTCGTTGACGCGCGCGGCGAATTTTTCGAACACGCGCGGCACGGCGAACATCACCGTGGGGCGCTCGCTCGCGAGATCCTCGGCGAGCTGCGAGATCGAGCGAGCGTAGGCGACCTTCGCGCCGATCGAGAGCGGCAGGTAGTAGCCGCCGGTGCGCTCGAACATGTGCGAAAGCGGGAGCAGCGAAAGAAATGCGTCGTCGCTGCGCGCGATGCGCAGGCGCTCGCAGGCGGCGACGTTGGCGAGGATGTTGCCGTGCGTGAGCATCACGCCCTTCGGCCGGCCTGCGGTGCCCGAGGTATAGCAGATCGTGGCAAGAGCGCGGTCTTCGAGCTGCGCGGCTTCGAACTCCGGAGCCTCCCCCGGGAGGACCGTCTCGACCGACTCGTGGCCGCTCCCTGGGTCGGCGGAGAGGCACAGCACCCGCGGCAGCGACGCCGCCGCTGCGCGCAGGGAGTTCGCCATGCGGCTCGACTCCACGACGAGCAGGCGCGCGCCGCTGTTCTCCAGGCACCACGCGACATTTTCCGCGTTGTCTTCGACGTAGAGCGGCACGACGACCAGGCCGAGCCCGAGCGCACCCTGGTCGGCCGCGACCCAGTGGATGCCGTTTTTCAGGCACAGCGCGACGCGGTCGCCGGGTACCAGGCCTTCGGCCCGCAGAAACACCTGCCAGCGCGCCGCGTACGCGGCGATTTCGCGCGCGGAGATGTCGCGCCAGCCGCCTTCGAGGAACTGACGGTAGAGAATTCTCCCGGGCGTGGCGAGCCGTGCTTTGAGAAGGCTTGCGATGTTGGCCATGGCGAGGCTGTGTTAGGCTCCGGTCCCGTCGGCGAAGCCTCTCCATTCCATCATGCTGAATCCGCGGTGAGCCTGCAAGCCTTCTTCGCCTCCTGCCCGAGGGGCCTCGAATCGCTCCTCGCCGAGGAGCTTGGCCAGCTCGGCGCGAAGAAACCCGTGCCCGTTCCGGGCGGGGTCGCATTCGAGGGCGATATGCGGGTCTGTTACCGCGCCAATCTCGAGTCGCGCCTCGCCACGCGCGTCCTGATGCGGCTTGCCCGCTCGCCGTACCGCGGGGAACAGGACGTGTACGAAGCGGCTCTTGCGGTGAAGTGGCCCGAATGGTTCAGCGAAAAGCAGAGCATTCGCGTCGACGTCAGCGCGATCCGCTCGCCGCTCAAGAGCCTCGAATTCGCGACTTTGCGCATCAAGGACGCGGTATGCGACCGGTTTCGCGCCGACCGCGGGCAGCGGCCCGACGTGGACACGCGCGCCCCCGAGGTGCGCATCCAGGCTTTCCTCGACAAGACGGACGTCACTCTCTACCTGGACACTTCCGGGGAGCCGCTCAACAAACGCGGCTACCGCAGGGACGCGGGCGAGGCCCCGCTGAAGGAAAACCTTGCCGCCGGCATCGTGCGGCTCACCGGCTGGAACTCAAGCGAGCCCCTCCTCGATCCCATGTGCGGCAGCGGGACGCTGGTCGTCGAGGCGGCGATGATGGCGCTCGCGATCCCGCCGGGACACGCGCGCGCCTTCGGTTTCGAGCGCCTCGCCGGATTCGATCTCAGGCGGTGGAACGAGGTGCGCAACGCGGCGCTCGCCCGCCGCAAGTCGAACGAGCGGCTCCCGATCTTCGCCCGCGACCGCTACGGCGAAGAGCTGAAAAAAGCCCGCATCAACCTCGATGCGGCGGGCCTGGCCGATTGCGTCGAACTCAAGCAGGCCGACGTTCTCGACACCGGCGCCCCGGCCGGCGCGGGCGTGCTCGTCGCCAACCCACCCTACGGCGCCCGGATCGGCGAGGACGCGGCCCTCGCGGAGTTCTACCCGAAGCTCGGCGATACGCTGAAAAAATACTATGCCGGATGGCGTTGCTATCTGTTCTCGGGAGATACGCGGCTTCCCAAGCTCATCAGGTTGACCGCGTCGAGGCGCACGCCCTTGTACAACGGGCCCCTGGACTGCCGACTCTATGAATACCTCATAGTGGCCGGTTCAAACCGCAATCGGGCCGCCCGCTAGCGCATCTGGTTGCGCGCGCTTGAAACTGCCAGAAAAATTTCGCGCAGGAACACCAGCAGGGACAGGATGAATGCGAGCATCGCGGCGATGAACAGCAGCCCGATGAATTTCGACAGGTCGACCGCGATGAAGGCATCGACAAAAGCAACGGCGATCAGCAGCCCGACGAAAAGCGCGCAAATCACCGAGAGCACGATCGAGCCATAGACCAGGCGCACGCGGCGGCTGAGGAGATTGAGTTCCGCGCGCGCCACCTTCTGTCCCTCGGGCTGCAGCTGGCGCAGCCGTTCCTCGAGTGTGCGGCTGCGATCGACCGCCCGCCCGAGGCGGTTGGACAGCACCCCGATGATCGTCCCCACGGCAGTGAGCAGAAACACCGGCGCCACAGCCAGCTGGATAAGCCGCGTGACGTCGATGACGTTGTCGGGATTCATGCGGGGCCTCTCTTGCCTGCCGCCGTGCCCTACACCATGGCCTTGCGCAATTGGTGCTTGAAGTGGTGGATATGGTTGAGCGCGACCTTCAGCTTGCCGCGATCCTTCGCGGCGAGCGCCTCGTCGCGCTTTTTCTGCCACTCGCCGATCTTGGTCTTGATCGCGGTCTTGTCGACGCCCTTGACCTCGTGGTGCACGTGCATGTCGATGTTGAGCGCCTTGCAGATCGCGGCCAGCAGATGGTCCTTGTTCAACTGCGTGTAGCCCTTCACCGCGTCGTGCTCGATGCCGGCAGCGATCTCGCGCAGCTCGGCGAGGGTTTTGCTCTTCAGCTCAGGAAAGGTATGGGCCATGGGTTCTCCTCGGGATCATCTTAAGCGATCAGGGCCGCGCAACATAGAAGTAGTACGCTGCCTTGTAGGGGACTCGAGCCTCTTTCCCCGCCCGTTCCTGGGCGCAACCGTGGACGGGAGCTTTGCCGCCGACGGTGCGCACGCGCTGGATGCTTTGCGTCGGGGCAAAGACGCCGTTGCCCGAAGTCGATTTCGCCGCCAGCAGCAGCCAGGGAATGGCGCCGGTGTCAGGACCATCGTCCCGCGCCTTCACCTCTCCCATTACTTTGCTTCCGTCGTTCGATTCCCAGGTCGGACCCGCATAGTGCTTGCCGATCTTCCTTCCGGAATTGTCGAAGAGATCGGCCTCCGGAGCTTTGAAGATCCATTCGAACCTGGCGGGATCGGCCTTGCTGGGGTTGCACTCGTAAATCTGCACACCCGTTGCTTGCGCCTCGAGCGACAGCACTTGACCCGCGGGAGCCCTGAGATTTTCCGGGACTGTCGGGGTCGTACCGACCTGTGAAGCAGCGCAGCCGACAAGAAGCGCCGCGGTGCCCGCAATTGCCGATGGGGTTGCGATCTGACGGATCATGCCTGAAGCTCCTTTCCGAGGCTGCGAGGAGCGCATCTTAGGCGCAACGCAACTCGAGTGCAACGCTCGCTTACCAGCGTCGCGAGACATTCTCTACTCCGCTCGAATCCCGACATCCTTTACCACCTTTGCCCACTTCGTCGTCTCCGCGGCGATGAAGCGGCCGAACTCGTCAGGGGTCATCTGCAGCGCTTCTGCGCCTTCGGATTCGAAGCGCTTCTTCGTTTCGGCCGAGGTGAGGATCACCGAGAATTCCTGGTGCAGCCGCTCGATGATTGCGCGCGGCGTGCCTGCCGGCGCGAGGACACCCCACCAGGCGACCGCCTCGTAACCGGGGACACCGGCCTCCGCGATCGTCGGCACATCGGGGAGGCCGGCAACGCGCTTCGCTCCGCCGACGCCGAGCAACTTGAGCCTTCCGGTCTTGATGTGCGGAAGCGTCTGGACGAGCGAGCCGATCGCGATCTGAGTGTTGCCCGCGATGACATCGATCAAAGCGGGCGCGCCGCCCTTGAAGGGCACGTGCACGACGTCCACTCCGGACTGCGACATGAACAATGCGCTCGCCAGATGCGAGAAGCTGCCGACGCCACCGCTGGCGTAATGGAGCTGTCCCGGCTTCTGTTTCGCGAGCGCGACCAGCTCTTTCACCGAGCTCACTGGCACGCCCGCAGTGACGGCGAGCGCCACCGGCCCGGTTCCGAGCATCGCGACCGGCGCAAACGCGGCGGCAGGGTCGTATGGAAGCTTGTACATCGATGGGTTGAACGCATGGCCGACCGAGATCAGGAGCAGCGTGTAGCCATCTGCGGGCGACTTCGCCGCCATTTCGGTGCCGATGAGGCCGCCTGCGCCGCCGCGGTTGTCCGCGATCACCTGAGTGCCCAGGCGCTCGCCGAGCTGGGCTGCGCTCATGCGCCCGATGATGTCGTTGCTTCCGCCGGGCGGATACGGAATGATGAGCCTGAGCGCCTTGCCCGGATAAGCTTGTGCGCCCGCCACCGCGGCGAGCGATGCGAGCAGCGCGCCGAGGACTGCCGGGAGCAATGTGTTCGGATTTTTCATTTCGATCTTCCCCTGCGCCTCGCGGCGCGGATTCGAACAATCGGGCGGTTGGGCTTTCGCCGGGCGATCTCTTCGAACCCGGCGGCGTCGTACATCGATTTCGCACCGAACCACATCGAATCGTCATTGGATCGGCCGGGCTTGTCCACCGGGTACGCCTCCAGGAGGGCCACGCCGCGCTTCCTGGCGTAGGCGATCGCTCCGTCGAGAAGCGCCCGTGCCACGCCCTGGCCGCGGTACCGTGACGGCACGACGAAGCAGATGATCGACCAGAC